>Ga0272445_1002113_pt1 | contig 14118 bp, 15 predicted proteins | sample YNPCB0031_FD_194404 | JGI IMG/M metagenome (GOLD analysis project Ga0272445, IMG submission 194404) | Hot spring sediment microbial communities from Yellowstone National Park, WY, United States - YNP-CB-003-1 | ecosystem: Environmental > Aquatic > Thermal springs > Hot (42-90C) > Sediment... | reverse complement strand
CCTATGCAATACAGGTCTCCAGATCATCATTTTCGAAAGTTTTCAAAGAGCTTCCTCATAGAAGTTTATAAAAATCCAAGCCTAAATAAATTAAGATGAAACTTCACTGATCTAATCTTTGATACACATGATTCTGAAGCCGTTAACATCTCATCTACTGACAACATATATATACCCTAAATATAAAATCTATCTTTCAAACGATCAATGTTAGATTCATTGATGGAATATGATTCTTGTTATAAATAATTGAGTATTTTAAGAGAGTTTTTATTCTGAAACAATGCTGAAATTATTTTTTAACTTTTGTTATGAATATTTTAAATACTTCCAAATTTTCCTTAAAAAATACTTATATACCATGTTTACCATAGATTATAACGGTGTTATAATATATGGTGAAAGAGATCATAAACGGGATCAATGTTAAAGAACTTAAGAATCTTTTGAAAGAGGCAGAGAGAAATCCAGAGCTTGTCTCAAAAATCAGTAGATGGACAGCCAGAGTCAGATGGCTCGGTAGCAGTTTTAATTTTAAAGCATATGTGAGAAATCACAGTTTTGTACTTTCAGAGCCTTCAGAGCTGGGAGGACCTGATCTCGGTCCAAACGCTGTTGAGTATGTTCTCTCAGCCTTAGGCGCATGTTACGCCACTGGTTTAGTTCTTAACGCCACTAAGAGAGGCATTGAAATAAGAAATCTTGAGATAGCTCTTGAGGGCGAGATTGATAATATACTGGTGTTTCTAGGATTATCAGATAAAGGACATCCAGGATATAGAAGAATAATAGTGAAAGCATATGTAGATGCTGATGTAGATGAGAAGATATTAAAAGAGATATGGGAAGAGACTGTGAGAACTTCACCTGTAGGAAACACTTTGACAAGACATGTTGAGGTAGAGACTGAGATTAAGGTGATTAAATGAGTAGTAGCAGGCCTAGACTTTTTCCAGTCACAGTCGTAGGAAGCTGGCCTAGACCTAAATGGCTTCTCGAGGCTTTAAAAAAGAAAAGAGAAAGATCTTTATCACAAGAGGAGTTTGACGCAATAGCAGACGATGCTGTGCTTCTAGCGGTCAAATATCAGGAGGATGCTGGCGTAGATATTCTCACTGATGGTGAACAGAGGAGAGATAATTTCTACTCTTTTATTGCGGACAAGGTTTATGGGATAGAGCTGAAGTCTGTTGCTGAGATAGTGGATCTTGTGCCTGATAAATCAAGATTTGAATCCATATTGAGAAGTCTTGATGTTCCTGCATATTCTATTAGAAATCCTGTTGTAGTCTCAAAACTAAAGGTCGGGTCTAGAGGGATTGCGAGAGATGAGGCCTCTTTTCTCAAAGATCATACGTCGAGACTGATAAAAGTTCCTCTGCCAGGGCCTTATCTATTAACAAGATCCAGCTGGGTGCCTGGTGTAACTGATAAATATTACTCATCTAGAGAAGAGCTGGGATTTGAATATGCAAAGATCTTGAGAGAAGAGATAATTGCTCTAAGAGATCTAGGAGTATTTTTTGTTCAGCTAGATGAGCCTGTATTAAGTGAGGTAGTATATGGGGTAGATCAGTCTCAACAGACTTTTATGTGCGCAGCTCTCTTTAGCAGAAGAAATCCTAGAGAAGAGCTTGAGTTTGCTGTAGAATTAATAAACAATACTGTGAAAGGTCTTAGCGGCATAAAGACAGGGGTTCATGTATGCAGAGGAAATTGGAGTAGAAGAGAAGAGATTCTTTTGAAAGGCGATTACGTACCTCTGATGCCTTATCTGGCAGAAATGAAAGTTGATCAGCTTGTTCTAGAGTTTGCGACGCCAAGAGCTGGAGATGTTGAGGCGATCAGAGAATACATCGGAGATAAAGAGCTGGGTTATGGAGTGGTCAATCCGAGAACTGATGATATAGAGAGTCCTCAAGAGATCATATCTAAGGTAAATAAAGTTCTTAAATTTATGGATGCTAAGAAGATATATCTTAATCCTGACTGTGGCTTCGGAACATTTGCTGAGGCTCCTGTGAATACTCCTAAAACAGCTTTTAAAAAGCTAAGATCTATAAGAATCGCCGCTGAAGAGCTTCGAAAGATCTATGGTGAAAAATAAGTGTCGCCTGGGGAGATATTTATTGATATAGAGAATGTTTTGAGAGAGACTGAGAGAGGCTCTCTAACAGTATTAGACATAAGACCATTCTCTGAATATGTTAGAGCACATCTGCCAAGATCTCTCTGGCTGTACTTCTGGGATTTAACAGAACATGAGAAAGGAATGCCTTCGAAGCCTAAAGATCTTTATGAGATGGCTGAGATATTAGGAAGAAACGGCTTAGCCAGAGAAGATAAAGTTGTGATAGTATACGATAAGATGAGAATTGGAGTAGCCTGCTATACATTTTGGTATCTAGAGTACATGGGGCAAGAAGAGATCTATTTATTAAAAGGAAGAATAGAAGAGTGGGCATCCAGAGGACTTCCACTTGAGAGAGGAGTTGTAAAGCCTCGGCAGAAGAAGTATAAACCAATGATCAGAGACTCGATAAGATCATCTTTAGATGAGATCATAAAGATCGTTAGAGGAGAAGAGAAGGCGCTGCTCCTCGATATAAGAACTTATGAGGAATACATAGGGTCGCTTCGTGTCACACCTAGGGCAGGAAGGATCCCAGGATCTATATGGGTCAGCCCAGAACTATTCATCCAGATCCTCAACGGAGATAAAGAGTCTTTGAATAAGATTATTAACATACTTGATAATACTGAGAAGAAGATAATAACATATTGTGCAACAGGCGAGAGAGCTTCGATAGCCTGGCTTGTTCTTAGCAAATTATTGAAACTAAAGAATGTGAAGCTATACCCAGAATCCTTCTACGAATATTCTTCGAGAAAAGAGCTGGACATAGAGTCAGGAGAGCCATCTTATGATCCTAGAAGAAGTTTATGAAAAACTTCGACCTGAAGAACACATAATCTAGACAGGATAAACCCTCAATATTTATAATTTGATTAAAGAAATCAAATTTAATATTTTCAGAGTAAACTATTCTGCGCCTGACATTTATAATGCTGTTCTCAGAAAATCTCTGTCTCTTAGATCTTCCGGCTCTTCATTATGCCTCTTTCTCAGACCCTTCTCTACAAGACTTTGAAATCTCCATACAGCCTCCCAAGGGCTTAGAATAGATAGATTTTTAAGAAGATCTGTCCATTGATCCAGAGTGTAGCCCTCTCCATAAGCTATTCTCCATATTAGAGAGGCTATTCTCTCCGCCTCCTCTCTAGACCCTAGAAGCCTTATCATGTCTTCAAAAACCTTCTCAGGTCTCTCATTAATCATATAGATCCCTTGTAGCGATCAGATGTTTCTCACTTTTATCAGAATCTCTCTCCCAATAGACATAGAGACTTCCCCTAGATTAACAATGATAATAGCTTCTTTAATTTCTCATTTCAAGTTCTTCTAAAAACATCTAGTGAATTAATCTTAATAGTCTCCATCATTCCAAGTCTCATTAATATATCGAATAACTTTGTCTCGTCAAATCCTTTTTCAACAGCTTTTTCGAGTCTCAACATATAACATATTTAATTCATTAACACCATTTGGATCTGCTAACTTGCTTGCCACTCATGATTCTAAAGAAAGAGTCTTAACAAGCAAACCTTCGATCTCTACGATCTCTATGTCATAAGCATGTGAAAATGTCATGGCTAAAAAGATTAAAGATCATCGATGTGTCAATATAATGAAAATAGATAGTCAGAGAGTATACATTCTGATTCTTAAAGAGGTAAGAAGATCAATAGGAATTTCAATGTTTGATTTATTATATATTCTCTCTGTTTACTGTACCAAATTGATAAAATTTATAAATTTTTCCCCTAATATTATAAGGGATACTAAGGTGACAACGTCTTTAACTACAAAAATATCAATACTTTTTATAATAGCATTATTTGTTATGACATCAATATTTTCAACATTATTCTTGACGGCTCAAAATGGTGTCGAGTATACACGATTAAGATATAGACCTCTGATCGGAGGTATACAGATCTGGAGTACGATCCGGTACAATCAGTCATTAATAGTTTATACTAACTGTACTATTGGTTATACTGTTATAGAGAACTCTACAGGTAGTGTCGGCGTGATATCAGCTGGGCATTGCAGTGAATTTCTAACAGTACCAAATGTAGATACATATCAGCCTGACAACTCCTTGTCAAATAATTATATCGGGGGTCCAACATTTACAAATAGAAGTAGCGATATGTTATTTATACCTTATGTAAATTCTGCATCATATATACTTTATTATGATAACTATACAGGCAACGCATATCAAGTTCCTGTCATAGATATAGTAAAATATAACGATGTTTATTATACTACTAATATTATGGGAGGACAATTGCCGATATATAAAACTGGTAGAACCACCGGCACAACATATGGATCAATATATTATGCTGGAGGTTATTGTACCATATACGGTAATCTAACAGGGCCATATAATGTTAGTTATTGTCTTTTAGCGCATTTGCTCTCTATGCCAGGTGATAGTGGATCACCGTTATATTTTGAGGGTTATATTGAAGGTATCGGAGATCGAGCATGGCTTTATGGTCATGTAGTGGCTGCCAACTGGACGCTCAATCCTCCATTGACTATAGCTGTAGCTGTTGATGGAGTCCTAGGATCTGGATATACTCCTTTGACAGGTGGGTGATTATATATGTCGAAAGGGATGGTATATCTACAGACTCTGTTAATACTGTTGCTAACTCTCTCTATTATTAATGTAGTATATGTTGATGCACAGAATGAATATATTATCGAGAAAAGTTTCTATACCAAATATTCTGTGTGTCATGCAGGTGTTGAGGCTGTGATAAATGTTTCATATGGTAATGCAACAATACTTATTGATATTCCAAATCCGCCTATATACTCATATAGAAATGTTCACCTAGTATTATTTGACCATAAATGTTTCTATGAGCTTTCTCAACATAAGATGAGAAGTCCTATACCCCAGGAGATATTTAAAGAAAAAAGCGAGAATGTTAAAAAGAGATTTTCAGAAATAAATATCACCACAGACGTTATAGTCAGAAATGTGGTATTAACTCTTTCGCCCGGTCCTATTAATGCATCGGTTGAATGGAGATATATCTTTATCATAGATTTATCTAAAGCACCTATAGATCTTATTATTAAAATTATTGGAGAAGAATTTAAAGACACGAGAGCAACAATAATTGTCTATGACAAAAGACTCATAGAAATAAGAGATCTATATGATAGATATGGTATTTTAAAAATAGGAGAAGAGATTAGAAATATAGTATCCTCAGAAGAAGCTCAAGTATTGCTAAAGAATATTATCACAGAGTTAGGAGATTATTTCGGCTTCGCTGGGCTTGGAGGCGCAAGTTCCTCACCTGTAGATAGAGGATGGCCTACTCTAGCATATATAAGCGTCACCTCTTCATATAGCGACGTATCAGAGATTGTTAAGAGATTTGTTAGAGAGATAGCTGATATTACCAGAAGAAAAATTTCTGAGCAAATACCATTGTACATCTACTTTTCAGAATATGGACCGCGCGTAGTCGCTATACCGGAGTTAGAGCTAGTCACTACTCAGAATAATACTAATACTATGATACCACGTCAGCTAAATCAGACACATGTTTCGCCAGATGTATATCCAGAGGCACACAAGATTTTCAGAATGATCTATATAGGGTCTGTAGCGGGAGGACTTTCTCTATTGATGGCCATCGTATTTCACAGAATACTCATAAGAAATCGATATAACAGATGAAAAGTTCCGTTCATTTTTCATTTTTATTAATTTAGCCTTTTCTGTCAGAGCAATTTTCTATTTAAATTATTCTCAGGCTTTAGATATTAAAGAGCTTCTCTCATGTTTTCTGAGGCTATGTATGTCTCTTAGATATGCTCAGAGATTCATTTAGATGTTAAAAAACCTTTATATCGATCCAGATACTTATAATGATAATTTGCGCATGATATGATGTCTGAAGGATCAAATTTTATAAAGATTTTACTCCGTAAAGATCTGGTTTTGCAATAAATATGTTGTTGATATATCCATTTATCTCTGAAATATTTTTCTCAAGATCTTTTTTTCTAAATAACGCTATCACTATCCCTCCTCTTCCTGCTCCACTTATTTTTGCTCCCAAGGCTCCGAATCTTCTTAAGAGCCATATGATCTCTTCACATCTCTGACATGAGGTGTTTATAGAATATAGAAGTCCTTGATTGATGTTCATAAGCTCTCCCAGAGTCTCTATATCACCGTTTTTTAACAACATCACTGCTTCTTCAACAAGTCTCTCAGCGGCGTAATAGACGTGTTCAATAATGTTTTTTCTTCTCTCATATAGCTCCAGCACTTCTCTAACTACAACGCCTGTGTTTCTCTCAACGCCTGTGTTTGTTATGAGAAGCTCATAATCCTCTGGCCAGGAGACGTCTATTCTCTTAAATACTCCTGCTTTATAATATATGAATCCTCCGTATGTTGCAAGAGTATTGTCAATACCGCTAGGCTTTTTATGAATAATCTTCTCAGCTTCAAAAGCTATTTTTGACACAAGATCTTTATCAGTCTCATGGCCACATGCTCTCAGAAGTGAATGTGCAACTGCCACTGAGACTGCTGCTGAAGACCCCATTCCAGATGCTATATAGATCTCAGAGTCTATGAATACTTTAAATCTTTTTAGACAGCCTAATCCTCTTAAAATCTCAAAGATTTTATCAAAACTATTTTCTCTACCAATGTTCTTCTCCTCATCATATAAAACTCCAAGCTGTCTTGAATATACATGATTCTTCTCATAAGCCTCTGAACACGCTTTAGCATACATGTTAACCGCAACACCTATCCCTGGAAATCCTTTCACAACAAAATGTTCTCCAAATAAAATCACTTTACCAGGAGCCTGTGAACAATACATTTTATCATCCTCATAATAGTTTTAAAAGACTTACTATAGTAGGTGCTCCGACTATTGTCATAAATAATACTCCTAGAGAGACTCCTTGTCTGGCTAATGCTCCCGATATTAATGCTACAAGGATCATTCCGAATATTCCTGGCAATCCTGCGTCATAATATGCTAATATGAGTGCTATTGCTATGAAAAGTCCGTATAAAGAGTCTGCAGATATCTTTCTAAACACATATAGAGTGATCTCTCTAGAATATTTCACTATAAGAGGATATGTTATTGCCAAAGAGATCAAGGCAGAATATATAAGGATCAGTGATATGTCAAGATAGCTATATTTCTCAAGTATATATTTGAAAGGCTCTTTGCCTATAAGATCTATTTTCTGAAAGAATGGATATGCAGGTCCCGCACTCATAGGTCCTGTAGGTGCTCCTATAACTATTAAAGGTATTAATGTTCCTCCGATATATGTCCCAAGTTTGATACCTTCACGTGTTGTATATGCAAGTATTGCTCCTTCTAATCTATTTTTCTTACTCTCTCTCAAAAGATCCCCGATCAATATTGTGAGACCTACTGGAGACATTACAGTTGCTAAAACAGATGTTATAAGAGACCATATAGATGTGTGTACAAGCTCTTCTCTAGATAAATTCTTGAGAGGATTAACACTTATTCTACCAACTCTGGCAAGTCTGACCTCTTTAAAACCTTTTCTCACAATACCTCTCCTAAGATCTTTGTTTAACGCATAGAATATCTCATAGATTATAGGTCCTACTGTGACGCCTAGAAAAAGACTTACTGTCACAGGTCTTCCATAGACGCCTCGAAGACCTTGGATTAATAGTGCGAAGACAGGGATCGTCATTAAAGCAAGTGCTTTGTTTCTAGATGTCAAAGCTAGAATAACTACTCCTACGAAGAGTATCCAGAACCATCTTCTAACTCCTACTCCAAAGATCTTGTCCTCAGTATTCAGCCAAGAACCTAACGGCAGTAGAAGCCATGCAACTATCAAAGTAAATATTAATGTGATGATTGTCGCTATAAAAGCTGCTGAATTACCTTTCCTCAGCAGAGTATCTGCATAACCATATTCCTTAGCCATCATGGCATCAGGAACTTGTGGAACAGCCATTACACCTCCAGGGATCCCTGCCAAAGCAACTGGGATCGCATCAGTGATCTTGAATGCAACTATAGCAGAAATAAACCATGCCAAAACAAGCAAAGGATCTACTCCAGCAAATAATAAGGCAAGAGCTATTGGAGCCATAGTGGCAGTCTCATCAGTGCCCGGCAATATCCCTATAACTATATAGATTAACGCGGAAACTATTGAAAGAATCGTCGCCTGCAACAATAGGTATAAATCTAACAAAACTACTCCACCACAATCTTTCTCTTAACTCTAGTCAATGGAATAGATATTAGAAAACCGATTGATGCTCCTACAGCGCCTAACGTAATTTTAAGAGCTGAGACAAGCGATCCTATTTTCAACATTTCGACTATATAAGGAGCTATGAAATATAATACGAAAGCTCCTGCAACAGAGAGTGCTGTAGATATTCCTATCTCTTTCAGAGAGACATATTCACCATACAACTCAAGAAACTCTTCATCAGGATCTTCTTCAAAAGATTTTTTCCTCATTAAATCACCTTAAGCTAATAATGTTATGTCATATATAAATTTTTAACAATTGATAAGACAGTTTTTTACAAACGTCTAAATATGATCGTATGACCTTCTGTTAATAAAAAGATCTTATTCCACGGGTCTTTAGAACTTCTCTGAATATACTTAAAGCCTCATTTTTCTTATCTAAAAACTCTTTATCTATATATAGTCTCACTACAACAACGCTCTCAGCCAGGTGTCCAAGTGTTGTCTCTTCAAATCTTTTTAAAACAATGGATCTGTCAGACCTATGGATCAAAAGATCTTCGCTATGAAACATTGGGTTAAGAGGTAGTATTGGCGTGTCTATGAATACTTTTCCTCTCATATTCTCAGGAATCTTCTCATAAAGGATCTTGTTTAGACGTTCTCTATCTAATATTCCTGTGAGAAAATTTATGTCTCTATGAATAGGTATTCTATATTCCTCAACAGCTGTAAATCTAATCTTTCTTTTCATAAGATCTTTTATATAGACTTTCTCTCTGAACTCCGGGATCATCAGAATAGAATATTCATCTAACAACAGATATCTCTCAGGATCCTCAATATATTCTTTGAATGTCTCGAAAGATCCTTTCAAAGCCTCACTGATCATTATATCAATAGCTCTACTAGTCTTATGATAATATACTGACATAAACATATGATATCTAGCTATGATCACATGTTCAAAAGCGTCTAAAGCCTTCTCATTCAGAGCTAGACCTCTCGACGTAGGGATCAGATTGTATGCTATTCTGACCCAGTCTACGCCGTTTCCATATCCAGCTCCTGTATAATAAGAGTCTCTCATGAGATAATCTAATATATCTGCTGAGAAAGATCCTTTCAATATGTAATAAAAAGATCTTTCGACATACTCCTCATAGCCTTTAATACCTAAGAGAGGCCATTCAGAAGGTGTTCTAGAAGATATTGCCTGCGAAAGATCTTTATGATCAAAAATATGATTTTTACCATAAGTCTCTAGACAATATCTGATATCATTATTCTCATAAACAATTTTTGAACCAATGATCTCATGGTTAATATTCATAGGATACAATACTGCCTCTTCAAAAGTATGTGAATAAGGTCCATGCCCAACATCGTGGAGAAGCAGAACTAACCTCATAAATTGTTGTAAAGATCTTGCGTCATCAGATTTTGACGGAAGAATCTTATTTAATATGTTGAGGCTCATGAGACCTGCAATATGCATAGAGCCTATCGAATGTGAGAATCTTGTGTGTGTAGCTCCTGGATACACATATTGAGAAGTCGGCAGCTGAAGAATTCTTCTAAGTCTCTGAACTGGAGAGGAGTCTATGACACATTTCTCAAGATCTGTAATACCTATATATCCATGAACAGGATCTTTTATAAAATGATTATAAACTAACATAAACTCTCGTCACTTATATATAAAATAACAGAGAATATTAATGGTGCATATATGAGTAGTGTAAGTGAAGATGAGAGAATATGGGCATTTATAGCATGGCTGCTAAGTATAGTCGGCGCCATAATAGGACTTGTTTTGAGACCAGGATCTAAATATGTCAGATACTGGTCTTATCTATCAATAGCATTCTTCATATTGTTAATAATAACATGGGTCATAACATTCATCATAGGATTCATACCTTTCATAGGATTCATAATAAACATATTGATATACCTAGGGATCGTGATAGCCTATATAATAGGACTTATAAAAGTATTGACAATACAATGGTGGAAGCCTCCTATAATATATAATATCGCTCAGTTCCTCGGTATAGAAAGAATATAAAAGATTCGGGCAATGAGCAAAGATGAGGCTCAACATAATTTTTAGAGAGCCTAAGATAAGACTTGCAATAGTCTCTCTTATAGCAACATTTCTTATATTCTTCATAAGATTAATAGTTTATTTAAACACCGGAAGTCTGGCGGTTTTGGCAGACACTTTTCATAGTATAACAGATCTGACGGCGAATATTGTGGCGATAACATCATTATTTGTCGCGTCGAGGCCTGTCGACAGAGAACATCTATATGGTCATGAGAAGGCTGAGAGCATTGGCACACTAGGGATCTCTATTCTTCTAATAATGATCTTTGTATATATATTATACGAGTCTGTTCACAGAGTGTTCTCTACAGAATATATGTTGGAGTTCACTATATGGTCATCAATTTTAATAGCCATCACAATAATAATTGATCTGTGGAGAGCAAGAGCTTTATCTAGAGGAGCAATTTTATATGGATCAACTGTTTTAGAGGCTGACTCAATTCATTATAAAAGTGATCTTATGGCCACGTCATCAGTTTTAACATTAAGCATAATAGGATCTTTATACACAGGCTTTTACATAAAATATGTTGATATGATAATAAGCATCATGATCGCTGGGTATATAGCAAGATCCTCTCTCAGACTTGCTAAAATGTCAATTGATGAACTTATGGACAAAGCTCCAAGCGACATAATAGATCTTTTCAGAAAAACTGCTTCAAAATATAATGTAAACATCAAAAGCGTCAGAGCAAGAAGATCAGGATCAAAAATATTTTTAGATGCTGTAGTTGAGATGCCCTCATCAATTTCTCTGAGAGAGTCTCATGAGATTATTGATAAAATAGAGAATGAGATGAGAACACAGACAAAAAAATATATTGATTTTATTATTCATATGGAGCCTAGAGACGAGACTAAAGATCTTATTATCAAAAGAATTAGAGAGATCACGAGAACATATAAAGATGTTAAGAAGGTTCATGATATAGATGTCAAGACTGATGAAAAAGGATATCATGTGAGATTTCATGTTGAGGTTGATCCTAAGATCAGTGTAAGAGATTCTGAGAAAATCGTTGAGAAGCTGAGACATGATCTTATGAAGGAGTTCTCTAAAATATCCAGCGTCATGATCCATGTGGAGCCTCTATGTATTGAGGAGAGAAGTGTGAGAGAGATTGTGAAAGAGGTTTTGAATAAAGATCCTGAGCTTAAGAGTATGATAAAAATTTATAGCATAAAGATCTTGTCTGCAGAAGATAAGGTTCTCGTAGATCTTGTCTGCGGCATCTCTGAGAATATGAGAATCGATGAGGCTCACAAAATCATTGGAAGATTAGAAGGAGTTTTGAAAGAGGCTTTAGGCGATAGATATATTGTTACTATATCATTAGTCTCAAAAGGATCTATGGAAAAACTTTGACTCCTCCCACATAAGTCTCTAAAACTTTGATCTCTCTCAGTTTTTTAACATCTGTCTCAAAAGGATCTTTGTCTATCACTATGAAATCTGCATACTTTCCAACTTCTAAGGATCCCAACAGATCTTCTTCTAAAAGTGCGTATGCAGATCCTATGGTGTAATAATGTAAAGTCTCTTCTAGAGTTAGAGAATGTTCTTTAGTCTCTTCATAATAAGGAGTCTCGCTGAAGCCTCCTCTTGAGACGGCGGCGTAGACAGTCTCCCAGGGGTTGAGAGGCTCCACCGGAGCATCTGTTGATAATGCCATAGGAATATCATTTCTTATGAAATCTCTAAATCTGTACAGCCATTTAATTCTTTTTTCTCCAAGTCTCTCTCTGGCCCACCAGTCTGTAACAACAAAATGAGGCTGAACAACTAAGACAGGTTTTAACTCTCTTAATCTCTCAAGCTGATCATCTCTCACCACAGAGGCGTGTTCTATTCTATGTCTTCTACCTCTTAATCTGCTATAGATCTCGATTAACATATCAAGAGTCTTGTCTCCAATGGCATGTATAGCCAGTTGCATTCCCATGTTATCCACATCCTCAGAGATCTTTCGAAGCCTCTCTTTATCAATTGTTGGATAGCCTGATGTAGAAGGATCATCTGAATAAGGCTCTGAAAGCCATGCAGTTCTTGCTCCAAGACTTCCGTCAGCAATAATCTTGAACCCCTTGATCTTTATATAATCATCTCCGAAATCTCTTGAGATCCTTATTCTCTTGATCAACTCTAACGTGGAAAGATCTATTCCATTAGGATCTTTCCCAGGACTGAGATATATTCTAACTCTCACAGACAGAGGACCTCTGCTTCTTATCCTCATGAGAGTATTAAAAGATCTTAAGTCGCAACTTACAAACCCTAGGGTAGTAACTCCTTGAGACGCCGCATATCTTAGAGCGTCTAAAAAGAATTTCTCAAAATCATCATCTGAAAACTCTTCTCTAGCTCTCTCTCTAACCATTGAAAGAATATTTTCTTTAACAACTCCTATAGGCTCTCCACTCTCATCTCTCACGATATCTAGTGAATCAATGCTTCTCAGGTTTAGAAGCTCAACAACTTTTGAATTAACCACAGCAGCATGGCCACATACTCTAGTTAGAATAACAGGTCTGTCTCTAACTACTTCATCAAGATCCCATCTGGTGGGCCATCTCTTCTCTTTAAACAACTCTTGATCCCATCCTCTCCCAATGATCCATCTCCCGCTACTTTTTTCAGCATATTCTCTCAAGATCTTTTTAAGCTCTTCAATGCTTGACACTCCCCTAAGATCTAATGTGTTTAAAGATGTTCCAACGCCATCAACGTGCATATGAGCGTCTATAAAGCCTGGTAAAACAGTTCTCTCATCAAGATCTATTAGTTCGCCATTGAATCTTCTCACAATATCAATAGTCTTCTTACTCTCACCAACAAAAACGATCCTTCCATTTATCACCACAAAAGAATCTACAATTTTTCTAGGAATAAATGATGTATATATTCTACCATTAATAAATCCTTTGACATATGAACTCATAAAAATTGCGACCTCAAAAAACTTTTTATCATAAGAAAATAAAAATAGCTACCGCCGTAAGAAAGGTATTCATCCTATGATTATTTTATATAAATATATAAACTTACACAAAGATCCTCTTATTAATGCCATGATAAAATTTTAATACTTCTCACAAAAATTTTCTTGGCGAATGTATATGAGAAAAGCCATCTCACGTATAACAGCCTCTGTTATTATAGCAATAATATTGATCGCTGTGGGATTACTGGTTGTATATTTAACTCAACAGCCCGCCGGCACAAGAACCACGTCTTATACAGTCGCCACCTCATCACCTACATCAACAGTCTCAACACAGACAGTCTCGACGCCAGCCACTAAGAAGATTAAAGTTGCAGTATTATTTGACGTAGGTGGGAGAGGAGATCTGAGTTTTAATGACATGGCTGTCTTAGGTGCTGAGAAGGCTAAGAAAGATTTTGGAGTAGAGATTGTTTATCAGACCCCGAGGTCTCTAGATGACATGGTTCCTCTGCTGGAGAGTCTTAGCAAATCTGGTGAGTATGATCTTTTGGTTTTGATAGGATTTTTATGGACCAGCCCTCTGAATGCGACTGCTGATAAATATCCTAATCAGAAATATGCTCTCATAGACTCTACCACAGGCGTTGTAAGACCTAACGAAGT
>Ga0272445_1002112_pt1 | contig 14118 bp, 15 predicted proteins | sample YNPCB0031_FD_194404 | JGI IMG/M metagenome (GOLD analysis project Ga0272445, IMG submission 194404) | Hot spring sediment microbial communities from Yellowstone National Park, WY, United States - YNP-CB-003-1 | ecosystem: Environmental > Aquatic > Thermal springs > Hot (42-90C) > Sediment... | reverse complement strand
CTCTCTCCACTTCAAACACCCTTCTGGGCTTCAATGTATTTTTCAATGGCCTCTTTAGAGACGGCGCCTATCGTTGAAGCATAGTAGCTGTGCGTCCATAGGGATGGTGGCCTAAGCAGTTCTGGGAACTCACTTCTAAGGATGTTTGAGCTTCCACCCTTAATCCTCTTCACAATCTTGTGTACTGGTATTGTCGGATAGGCTGATACGAGGAGGTGGACGTGGTCTGGGTTTATGGCAAGTTCAAGAGCCTTAACCCCTAACTCATCAGCAACCTGACGAATTATCTGCTTAAGCCTCTCCTTAACCTCCCCCACCAGGACAGGCTTACTCCTCTTCGGACACCAGACCAAGTGGTACTGGATTAGAAAGAGCTTGTTCCTTGAACGTTGATAGGCTTCCACAAGCCTACATAACCTATCACTATATTTAAGCTTATCGACATCCCACGGTTAAAAACCGTAGGCTTTCTTGTCGATTTCATGTAAAATTCTAAATTTAAAGCATGGAATATAGATTTAAAACCAGGAGTCTATTGGAGAATAGTACAGTATGTTAGGGGTAGAGCTGTTCGTTAACACTCTCCACGACTGGAGTTGGGGTTGGTTCGTTATGATTCCACTCATCCTACCGAGTTCGGGCTATGTCAAGCCAGCTCCTGGATACAGCGTATAGCCATATCCCCGCTTGCCGGAGCATCCCGACTCAGAGCCCTACTCCATTTTGGCATCTAGGCTACATTCAGTAGACCCGCCTAAACAGTATAGGAGCATCCCTTTAAACTTATAGATATCCCACGGTTAAAATGAGGTTTTCTTGCGGGGTTTCATGTAAATATATCAAGAGTTAAACTCTAGGTTTATTGTTGGTTTTAGTAATGTATTTGAGGATTTGTTAGGGGTTTTGTTTTCCACTATCTGTTAATGATCTGTATAATTTCTCCCCAGCTTCAGTTATGCTTACAATTGTTCTAGGTTTACCGGACTCGTCAGATCCTGTTTTAATCTCAATGTATCCAGCCTCCTTTAAGGTGTTTAGATACCTCCAGAACTCAATAGGTGTTAATGGGGTTTCTGATAGTAGGCTTCCATATGTTGTTTTACCGCCCTTACTTATTAGTATTTTAAGTATGCTGTATGCTTTCTCGTCAAGAGCCTCTATAGATGTTTCCTCAGGTGGAGCTACTAGTATTGGCTGAGCAGTAATAATGGGTTCTACAGCTTTTGGTGTAAGAGTAACTTTAAGCTTTATCGGTGCACCTATTTCTGCAGCTGCTTTCTCATATACTTCGGATGGGTTAATATAGTATTTAGTAATTATCTTAGCTACCTCCGCCATATCAAATATTTCTTTAGAAACCATCCATCTTAGAACGGTTTTCCTTCTTATAAGTTCGTCAAGCAAATCCTCAAGAGACTTACCTATTTTCTGAGCTATCTTACTTAGTAGATAGCTTTTCTCAATGTTTGATATGAAGGAGTCATTTATAGGATCCCACTTAAATATTGTTTCATACTCTCCATAACCTAAAACCTCAGATACTTCTCTAGCTCTCCTACCGAATTTTAAGCCTCCAACTCTTCTAGGTAGGTAAACCCTCTCAACAAGTGTAGATACATTCATAAGTGGAATATAGACCTCACTTACATTCATAGGTGGGCTTGTAAGTCTCTTAACAGCATAGTCTATGCTTTCAGCATGTATTGTACACATTCCACCATGACCTGTAGCTAAAGCCTGGAAGAGTACAAATGCCTCCTGTCCTCTAACCTCACCTACAACAATATAGTCAGGCCTATATCTAAGAGTTGTCTTAACAAGTGTGAATAAGTCAATACTTCCAGCTGTTGAGCTTCCAAGACCGTAGCTTTCACGAGTAATGAATTGAACCCAGTTTTCATGTGGGAAGTTAAGCTCAGCAATTTCCTCAACAGTACATATCTTCATACCTGGCTTAATAAGGCTTGCAAGAGCATTAAGAGTTGTAGTCTTACCAGCACCTGTACCGCCCATAACAATTATTGAAGCCTTGTTTTCAAGAAGAATCCAGAAGTAGGCCGCTATCTCCTCATTAATAGTTCCAAGCTTAATAAGCTCAGTAATTGTAAACGGCTTCTCCCTAAACTTCCTTATTGTAAATGTTGATCCTTTAGGTGAAATCTCCTTCTTAAATGTTGCAGCAAGCCTATGCTTACCGTAAAGCATAGCATCAACGATTGGGAAGGCTGTTGATATGTGTTTACCGCCAATATGTGCAAGCTTAACTATAAAGTCGTCAAGAGAGTTCTCATCTATAAATATAAGGTTTGTCTGAAGGCTTTCATAAATTCTATGCCATACATACACAGGTTTTCCAATACCCTCACACGATATATCCTCAATATTGTAGTCCTCCATCATAACGTGAATAGGTCCAAAACCTGTAAGATTCCTCTCAATATAGTATAGTATTCTACTCCAGCTATCCTCAGTAAGACCTCCTAAAGCAATTCTATACTTACGTGAAAGCCTTCTAGCCTCATCAACAACATACTGCTTAACATCCCCAACATCAGCTTCAGGAGGCTTAAGCTCAGCACTTAAAATATCAATTAGCTTATCACATATCCTCATCTCATCTCTTGAAAGCTTAACCTCATCAACATAGTATGCGTAAGCACCGCCAAGCTCAGGTAGGGAAACAATGTTTACCTTAGCGTACGGCTCCTTAACCCAGTATGAATCTACAAGAACATACGTTGTTGGTAGTGGCTTAAAAATATAGGGTATCTTCTCCTCAATCCTCCTAACTTTAGCTCTTGCTAAAACCCTTCTTAGAGGTATGGCTTGAGAAGCCTTAGCCTCAACATCCCTCTTCTCAACCTCCTTAGTTTCAACAGGCTTACTCTTCTTACCTCTTCTAAATATGAACATACTATCCACCTCTTCTAATACCTAGAATATTTAAAAGGTTAGCTCCGCAGTTAGGACACGTATTTATTGTTTTAAGCCATAAGGACATGCATTGATCATGAAATACTGCACCGCAGTATGGACATTTAATAAGTGATAATGTGCTTGAGCCGTTAATTAACGGCTTTAAACATATTTTACACATCTCCTTAAACTCAAGAGTGCCTGCAAGATCTTCAAAAGAAACCTCAATCCTCCTTGCAGTAAGCTCCTGAATCCTGCTTGTAACATACTTCTTCAATAGCCACGGCTTCTCAATACCCTCAACATTTATAGAATCCATCCTCCTAATAATAACTAGGTCTCCATAGTTAAAAAGCTCTCCAAACCTATTCTGTAAAACCTCAACGCCAATAATCTCGCTGAATGGTATTAATATATGGATAGGCTTTAAAAACCCCTCCTCAACAATCAATCCATCATCAGTAAACTTAATCTTAACAGTTAAGCTTGAAGCCACAGCATAGATAATTAGTGAAATACCTAGAAGAAGAATAATTATGGATATTGATAGGGTTAGAAGGGGTTGATCAACCATTAGGTAGGAGAGAAGCCACATGAGGAAGCCTTCAAAGCTATGGTAGTATGTATAAGGTAGATAAATCGTTAAGAGCTCACCGATAAGGAATGGTAGTAGGAGGAGGATTACAGCTGTAAATATCTTCACTAATGATAGAAGTGTAAATCTAGGACTCTTAATAGTGGATACTGCAGCTATAGATATTATGATTCCGAGAGTAAAGTAGAGGTCAAATAGTGAGATAGGATTACCTAAAAGATAGATAAACCTAATACCTAAAACAACCAGTAATACACCTACAGCATATGGTCTAGCCATAGTGAATGGATAAATATGAAAGTTAACCTTCTGACTAATCATTTCAACGCCTCCTAATAATAATAAGTATAATAGCAACAACAATAACAACCGCTGAAGCCATTATGAGAAGCTGAATAATAGATAAGCCGAATAGGAATCCAGCCTCAGGAGGTAAAGCTTCAAATGTCTGTACTTTACTGAATTCCTGAAATACTTCATTACCAGGCCAGCTTACACCAACAACCCATGTACCGGCCTCACCGATCCTAAACATGTATGTAAAGCTTCCCCTAGATACTTGAACATTAAACCTTGAGGATGATCCTGTAGGAGATGTAATAGTCATAGATACTACAGTATCGATAGGGGTTGAAAGCCTACCTGAAACAGTAACATTACTATTAATTTTAGGATTTGTAGGGTTAACCTTTAAATCAACACTTAATACACCCTTACCGACATCGATGCTAAGCGATGTTTTAGATGCGCTATACTCATCATCACCTAGCCAGCTCAAATAAACAATCCATTTACCAACAACATCAGGAGTAAATGCAGTGTTAAATATGCCTTTAGCATCAGTCTTAGCTGTAAAAGTCCTACTTACATTCATAGGATTCACAGTAGTTACAGTAACCTCAGATTGGCGTTCAGGCTTAATAGATCCAGTAATGTTTACAGGGCTGAAAACTGTGGGTTTTTTAGGAGTGTAGCTACATGTAATACTGCTTAGGGATTTAGCTCTTACCTGAACTGTTAAGTCCCTCCTAACCTCGTAGTCTCCATAGCTAATGTAGGATATTGTAAATTTAACACTATGTAAGCCGGGGCTTAAAGCTATAAATCTAAAACTAAAAACTCTACTCTCATTAACCTTAACAGAATCAACCTCAAAAACATCAACACTACGGAGCTGAAGACCGCTAGGGGGTAGGGATTGAACCTTAACGTTTCTAATAAGGTATTCACCGCCGTTAAGAAGGTTTAGGCTAATATCGAAAAGAGAGTTAACATCAACACTGCTTGGAGCATTAAAGGATAGGATTATTGGAGCTGCTGGTGAACGAATCTGTAGGTTAAAGCTGAAGCTTGAGGTTTTAGAGTATGTATATCTTACCTTATTAACAACCTTATCGATTTCACCGTAGAGATTAATGTTAAGCTTAAAAAGCTTAGAGCTACCGGCAGGAATTGAGCTGAACGAGAAGTCCTTAGCCCAAAAACTTAGAGAAACACTATAAGTTTCACCAATTCTTAACTCCCTCAATATAGGTGTAGAGTTGGAAATCTCAGTTCCGGAGATAGATACGTAAAGCTTAGTTAAGCGTAAAGCATCATTATCCTTCAACGTAACAAGCCTAAAACTAAAATCAACAGTATAATTGTTCTTAACAACCCACTCATCAGGAAATGTTACGTTAAACCAGAAGAGGGAGCCATCCCAATCAACAAGGTTAGAACGGGGGAAGGAAGCCTCAGCTGAGAGAGAAGGGAAGCTGGGGTAAACAGTAAATAAGGATAATACTAATATAGCCACAATTATAAACACAGCCTTCAAACATAGCACCCTTACATATTCATACAGTACACATATATATAGTTATCTGCTGAAATAGAGTGTAACATAGCAGATAAGCTTAATCCAACATGATTTAAATCTTAGCATCATCGCTTCCCTCCAGCTTCTTCCTTGATTCCTCAAGATATTTCCTTCTTGTTAGCGCTAGTGTTATTGTTGCATACATGTGTAGCTTCCATGCCCCCACATGCTCACCATACTCCATCACAAACTTCCTAGCAAGATCCCTAAACTCCTCAGCCTCCCTAAGAGTTATGGTATCCTTCTCACTCTTATCAAGATACTCCTCAATCTTCCTCAACTCATCCCTAGATAATGGATTCAACACGCCCAAACCAATAGTTCTCCTAGCCTCCCCCACCAGAAGCTCCCTAGACTCGCTCCCAATAACCCTTTCATGAGCTAGAAACTCAACAAAGAACTCCTGATAATTCAGGAAGGCAGCTCCAATACGATCAATCCTCCTCTCCAACCTATCAAACCTATCATCAACAAGCTTAAACCTATCATCAATTAGCTTAAACCTACTGTCAATCTCTGCAAACTTCCTACCTAGCCAGTATGCTAAACATATGATTAGGGATAATCCTCCAAGACCTCCTACAGCTGAGAGAAGATCAAGCAAATCAACCAACTCCAGCACCTAACAATTACTAGCCTAAGCAATATATAAATCTATCCCATTTACAGTAGGGTACGCTACACCATGCTACTGCATCCTGATAGATTAGCGGATTAAAGTACATGGTTTAAAACGCTGATTTACGGTTCAGATAACTGAATACTAGCAGCATGGCTTGCGTAGCTTTTAAATACCCTACTAGTTGAGAGGCTAACGTATTATATTTGATTCCTAAGCTGCCACTTTCCAGAAAATATATTTGCTCTTAATAGTCATTATCTTGGTGGTTGGTTTAGTATGGTTAGGGTAGGGCTGTGGTTAAGGGTTCTAAAAGCTTTAGGGAATGTACTGTGTTGGTGGATGCCTGCCTCCATGACTGTTGTAGATAGGGAGGTAGCTGATGCTGTTGTTATATATACTGGTGGAAGAAGAATGTTGGTAAGCGCTGCTGGACGTAGGCTTGAGGGGAGGTAGTTAGGGGGCTGAATATTGAGGGGAGGTTTTAGATTATGAGAAGCCTTGCTGTAAAGCTTAGTGAGGAAGTTAAAAGGCTTTAAGAAAACTCAACGTTGATAACTTCATAATTATAGGAGCAGTAGAGCTTGCAGGATCATCCCAGACGTAGCCATAGGTAGACTAAGAAAATCGACGTATTCCTCCTCTAAACCTTAACCATAAGGATTATTGTATTAAACAGATTCCTCGATGTGTTAAGCTGTTAGGTTCAAGCTAGTAGTAATGTTTAAGTGTGGTTGTTTATTCTTCTATTATGGATCCTTTAACACTATCCACTATTAGCCTTATACTAGCTATAGCTGTATTGGGTGAGAACACTATTGGTTTATGGAGGATTACGCAGGGGATTAAAGCTGTTCAGGAAGGAATAAAAGCAGTTCAGGAGGGAATTAAGGCTATTCAAGAGGGGATTAGGGTTATACATGAGGATGCTAAAACCCTGCAGGAGGGGCAGAAAGCAATTATGGAGACTTTGGATAGAATATCTAGAAGACTTGAAAAATATTAACTCACCATATCATGAAGTAATCTACACTACATAATCTATGTGACATTTTCTCCACGACTGAAGTCTGGAGCTTTCAGCTTTTCCTTTTAGCTTCATAGGTCGCCCTTTAGCCCGTTTGCTGGAAGCATGGCTTACGCCATGGCTCCAGCGTTTAGGATAGGCTTTACGCCTATCCCCCATATGCTGTTAGGGGCATCAAAGCTTCCTCATCCCATAGATCTCATTAACCTATAGGCTAAGACTACACCATCATTACAGGCTCGGAACATCCGATTTAAAATATTTTAGGAAAAGATTCTATTTAATTTACATCTATTCATTCCAGAACTAAAGTTCTGGTTTTCTGGGCACCCATTTTTATAAGGGTAAGCATTAAACCACGTAGGGAACATGTAGAGTTTGATGTTTCAAAAGCTTGGTTCCTCAGCAGGGCAAGAGGGGAAATAGGGGAGCTTATTCTTAACGAGAAATACTTGATGGTAACGTTCAGGTTCAAGGGGGATGAGGAGGTTAGAGGTAAGGTAGCTTGGGACTGCAGCGAGAAGAGTCTAGATGGATTCAGTCCGGAGACAGGCTGGATCAGAATAGATTTGGCAAAACTATTCCACATTCATAGGGTCTATGAGGTAAGGAGGAGGGTGCAGCAGAGGCTCAAAGAAGCCCTCTTCAGTCTGGCAAAATACTTAAGCGTGGGAAGGATAGGGCTAAGGACTTCATTCATAAGCTGACAACCTTTATAGCGGGGAGTTCAAAGGCTACATTCACGGCTTCGAATACTTAAGGAAGAACAGAATGCTTAACAACTCAAAGGAGCATAATAGGAACATTTCAAAGAGCGATGGAAGACAATCATAACATTATGGAATACAAATCAAAGGTTGTGCTTCTCAGCCCAAAGAACTCCACTAGAAGATGCTTCAGATGTGGATGGTTAATGCCCCGAAGGGAGCAATATATGAATGTGGATGTGGGTTGAGGATAGATGGGCAGCTTAACGCAGCTATAAACCTATACCTTCAGATGGAGGGGCTTCCTCCAAACCAAAGCTCTTCGATGAGTTGATGGAGGGTTGGAGCGGGTTCACCCTGACGGGGGAGGAGGCTGATGAGGGCTCCAATGAACTCAATAGGAGTCCAAAGCTGCTGAATCCCAAGAGATATGCTAGTCTATCAAAGACTACATAGCTCAGAACCCTTAAGCGTTACTTTTCCAATTCTTGCAAGTTTAACGATAAGGCTGAGGCAATGATCATTTAAGGCTTAGGATAGCTCATACTTAACTCTTCTTGTTTTCATAGTTTAAGCTAGCTTTAAGCTCCATCTTATAGCTCCATCCTCAACCTCTCTAGCTACAATTCCCTTCTTCTCTAGGTAGTGTAGGTGGGCTATTGTTTCACCGATGATGAACCATCTTTGGGATGTTGGTATTTCCTCCCATCTATTATATTTTATATCCCATGTTATGTATGGCGCGATTTGCCATGCGTTCTTCGCCCCGCTTCTCAACGACTCAACAACTTCTCTAAGCCTTTTTTCATGGTGCTTCTTAATTTCAACAATTCTACTCTTAACATCTCCGTGGAATCCTCTATGTCCTGGAAGTGTTATGTTTACTTCAAGCTCATATATTTTGTCGAGGCTTTTAAGATATTCCTCAAGAGATTCGAAACCCTTCCAGTATGAGATGTTTGGTGTAATATCGAATAGTATGTGGTCTCCTGAAAACAGGATTTTCCTATCCTCATCGTATAGGCACATATGTCCTGGGGTATGTCCGGGGGTTAAAACTGCTTTTAGGGAGTATTCCCCATAGTTAAGGGTTTCCCCATCCCTTACGGGATTGAACTCCACAATGCTTGAATACCTGATTCCTGGATGAACCCTCAATATCCTTTCAGCATCCTCCTCCGGGAAGCCGTTCATCTTGAAGTATTCCAGAGTCTCAATCCAATGCTCCAAACTCCTGGATTTGCTAACTATTTCAGCATCAGCACTACTCATGTAAACCATTCTTGTTAATCTACCTGTAAGACCGAGATGGTCTGCGTGGAGGTGTGTAGCGAAGTAGTCCGCATCTCTAAAGTTAACACCAATCTCATTTAAAGCCTCTAGAAGCTTAACATAGCATACATCCATGTTAAATCCTGTATCGATTATAAGCGGCTTCTCAGCCTTAATAACGTAGGAGTTAACTGCTTTAAGAGGATTCCCGGGGAGGGGGACCTCAACCCTAAAAAGATTTGGAAGTATCTTAAATATGGACATTACAACACCTACTAGACTTACTAATCATAACCACAATATAAACCTTACCTAGACCTAACGGGAAAGCCTACAGTTTTAACGTGGATAATTGCCGATAAGCTGGATGTAGCTATGTGGATAGTTTCCAGCTCGGTTATGGATGGTTCAACCATCTAGCTTACGTCAGCCACTTCTTAACTGTCTTATTTCCCTCAACACTTCAATAAATCTTTCATCCATCTTAGCAAACCTCTCATCTATCTTAGCGAATCTCTCATCCATCCTCCTAAATCCTTCATCCATTCTTCTAAATCCTTCATCCATCCTTCTAAATCCCTCATCAATCTTCCCCACTAGCTTCTCTATCATCTCCCTAGTTAATCTCTCCTCCTCCATAAGTAGCTTTCTAGTTGCTCTACCATTATATATTGAGAATAATCCAACTATCAATCCGAATAGGGATGCTCCGCCTAAAACATACTCCCACATACAGTAATACTTCAGCATCTCCATAAAAACATTTCGAAGCTATGGAGGATGTTGATCTAGGGATTATTGGGGCTGGGTAGGGTTTAAACAACTACTGGAATTTTAGCTAGTCTTAAAAGTTCTCTGAAGTCTTCTATTTCTATTCCAGCTATTTTTGAAGCTAGCCTTATATCCCCTGTTTCCACGTATAGTTTTAGGGCTGCTCTAATTCTTGGAGGCTGTGAGTTTATGAATTCCCAATCAGCCTCCCTCCTCCTCAACTCTCTAGCCTCCTCCTCAAGCCTCCTCCACTTCTCAAGCTTCTCCTCTAAGCTCATGAAGCACCTCCTCCAGATCCTTCTTAGGGAATCTGTGTCCTGTATCCACCTCATACTCGGCGAAAACCTCCCTAAAATCATTCTTCACGAGGCTTCTCCTTAATGCCTCAGCTATTAGCTTAAGGGATCTCCAAACATTTATTCCTGAAAGCTCCTCGAGAATCTCAGCCGCCATCAATGCTCCCCTATTCTCCGTTATAACGATGTAATTCCTCATTTTTCCAGCAGCTAGACATATGGCTTCAGGAAGATCAATACCTCTTATTGGAAGCAGCTTAGATTTTTCAACTAGACTTCTAGCAAAAGCGATTACGTCAGGGGTTTCAGTGAAGAGGGAGAGGGAGCCGGATGAGAGGGATGTAGCAATCCACTCAATTGTTCTCTCACTCCTTACCTCTCTAAGAACAGATTCTGGAACAAATACTGTCTTGAATAGGCTGAATAGGAGGTTTCTCCGCCTCCAGGATGCCCAGTCTATGAGGAAGCATGTATCAGCAATAGCGAATACTTCAGCAGACATTAGGAATCCCCGCCTTCCTCCTCAACTCATTAAACTCCTCAACACTCACATCAGCTACCCTGGAGGCAACATACATATCCCCTGTTTCCACGTATAGTTTTAGGGCTGCTCTAATTCTTGGAGGCTGTGAGTTTATGAATTCCCAATCAGCCTCCCTCCTCCTCAACTCTCTAGCCTCCTCCTCAAGCCTCCTCCACTTCTCAATATCCCTAAACTCCATCAGTTACTCTATGTCCCTCAGGAATAAAAATCTTCCGGCTTTAAGGACATACCCAAAAACTACTTAGCAGCTCATCAGCTCCAAATCAAACTATAAAGTTTATAGATATTTGGATATGTTCCGGCTTTAAAGCTTAATTAAGCTTTATATTGCTCCTATTAGTCTTAGAAGTATTGGAATTACTGCTGCTCCCCATACGGTAATTATTACTCCTATAGTCCACCTAAAATTACTATAAATTTCTCTCCTAAGCTCACTTATATCAGCCTTAATCTCATTTCTAAGCTGATTTATTTCAGCTCTAATCTCGTTTATGTCTCTTTTTGTTGTAACCTCAGCTAGTACAGCGTTTACAATGGTAAGCCTTACATCAGGCTCAACTACTAAGAGCTCAGCCAGCCTCCTCCTTAACCTAACATTAACCTCAAACTCCTCAATAACCTTCTCAGCTAAAGACACAACATACAATAATAAATAACCATAATAAACTTTACGTGTTGGTGGATGTGTCTAATTTATTCATGGATCCACCTTACAATGATTTTAGGTAGTACATTATGATTCTTAGGAGTATTCTGTTGTTAAATTCTCTTCTCCGCCTTTACTGTATGGATCTACTATACTCGAAATTAAGCTGCAAATCTATAATTTGGAAATGATGTGGGATTATTTTAGATGCTTAATATTGTTAACTAACGTAGTAGTTTTGATTATTATGTTTCCTAATTTTAAACTTATGGTGGGATAGTGTTGGCTTCTATTTCTTATTGAGCTCATCTCAAAACTATTTAAGCTTCTCTTTCTTGGTTTTTGTTGTTTCTTTATGAAGTTTTAGAAGAGGCCTAAAGATACGTGCAGCCCTAGTAACAATAGCATCAATAATCATACACCTAAGATATAGAATTTTGAGATGAGTTCATTATATATTTATAAGGTTGATGTGGAGCTGTATTTGGATTGATGTTGTTAGGATGCTTGGTGTGTTATGAGTTTTGAGGTTGGTAGGTAGATGAAGTCTAGGAGATTTATTGCTTTGATTTGTGGTGTAATCTCTCTTGTTTCTCCATTGTATATGACTACTCCGAAATCGATTTTAAACTTTTTAAGGAAGTATGTTAGGTTTCTAGTATCGCTTCTATCTAGGATCTTCCTGTATTTAACCTCTACTGGAATGATTTTTCCATTTCTAATTAGGAAATCAACTTCTCTATTTCCCTCCCTCCAGTAGTTTTGAGCGTTTATTTTTGAGGCTACAGCGCATTCTGCAACTTTACCCTCCTCTATGTTTGGGTTGAATGGGAAGACTAGGGAGATATCGTATGGATATACTTTTCTTAGTTTTCTAGATTCAGCTAATGCTGAAACTCTAAAGTTCTTAACGAGTACTATTAGCTTTGCAAACTGTAGTAGGAATATATGCCACTCTAGGGTTTTCTTATGTATTCTTAAGCTTCTAGATAGGGAGTCTAGATTCAGAATCATTCCTGGCTCTCTATAGAATATTTCAAGTAGGCTCCATAGGAGTTTTGGGTTAACGTTTTTAAAGGTGTCCGGTAGATCTATTCTTAAAATTTTTGCTAGTATGCTTTCCCTTATATACTCAAATATTCTCCTCTCCTCTCTCCAGTTAACTATTTCCGGATATGGCTTTTTGAAGTAGTCATCAAGCTCTAAAGCAATATCGTTCCTGTAAAGCTCATAGTTATCAATCCTCCTACCGCTTCTCAACTCATAGTATTCCTCTAGGGATAGTGGTTTCACCTCCTCTAGGAAGTATCTTCCAGCTAGGTCGGATACAGCTTCGGAGACTAGCTGTATGGATGCTGATCCTGAAACTATAAACTTTATTTTTGGGAAGTTGTCGTAGAGAATCTTTATTTTTGAACTCCACCCTTCAAGCTTCTGTATTTCATCTAGGAATACATATATATTCTCCCTTCTCCAATCAGTCTTTACAATTTTCTGAAAAACGTTTAAGATATCGGTTAGGTCTTCGACTTTTTCATCGAAGGAGAAGTATAGAATTTTCCTAGGTTCAACACCGCTTCTAAGCAGGTCATCGATAAGCTGAAACATCAATGTACTCTTCCCCACTCTTCTTAAACCCGATATAACTATGATTTGCCGATACTTCATTAAATCCTTTAAATCACTAAAACACTTCCTACGGTAGGGTTTAACCCTATCCTCATCCACTCTTCCAGTTTTCCACCACTCATTTAGAAGAATTAGCAGCTCCTCTAATTTCATAAGTGAGATGTATGGAACGAATATTTAAATTTTTAGTTCACATATGGGAACGAATACTATGCAAGCCGTTAAATACGTTAGATAGGTTCGTGAGAAAACTTAACCGTGTTAAGCGGAACAACTCCTGAACTCTCATAGTATTGTTAAGCTTCGCTTGAAACTACACACCACATATTTGGCGTAGAGGGAATGATTACTGAATACTTTAAGGCTTGACGGAGTATTCAACAAATCATAAATCCTCCCTACTCTTAAGTATAATAGCTAAATAATAGTTGGATATATCCTATTAACCTAAACTCGTAAATAATCCATGCATGGATGAAGGTTATGCTGGATCGGAGCATCTGTGTTGATAAGTTAATGCTTGATGAGTGGTTGCTGAGGTTAGGTTGTCATAGTTCCTACGGCTTCCCTTATTCTTGATTTAAGTAGTGCTGCCAGTTTTTGTTGATCAACTAGTTTAATTCCGTCTCCGGTTATTACGTATGGTATCCAGACCGGTGTTGTAGGTACTCCCTTCATCTTCTTAACTATAAGCTGCTTTACAGGTATTCCTAGCTGTTGGAGGTTAGGATCTATTCCAATATCTATAACTCCATCAACCAGATACTCTAGGCTCTTCTTCAACTCCACTGTATCGCTTGTAGTTGTATGTAGGGTTGCGAAGGCTAGGATTCTTCTTGCCTTGGATGTTAAGGCTCTAACGGTCTTTACGAAGTTTACAGCTCCCCTAATATCAAGCGTGAATGTAAGCTCATTTATGGAGTCAATTATCAATACTCCTCTACCACTTACATTCATTTCACTTACCAAATCCGTTAATGCCTTAATGATGTTTTGAGGATCATCTGTTCTCACCTCTTTAGCTACTAGCTCATGAACTCTCCTCATGGGGCCAAGCCTCCAGGAGAAGCCGTCGATAAATCTAATTAAGCCTCCTTCAGCAGCTGGACTTAAATCAATATTTAGAAGCTTAAGCGAATCTGTAATTGCGGATGGGTCATCATCTAAGGCTACGTAGATAACAGGCTCCCTCATCTCAATAAATCTCTTAGCAATATAGTACGTTACTACAGACT
>Ga0272445_1002108_pt1 | contig 14135 bp, 19 predicted proteins | sample YNPCB0031_FD_194404 | JGI IMG/M metagenome (GOLD analysis project Ga0272445, IMG submission 194404) | Hot spring sediment microbial communities from Yellowstone National Park, WY, United States - YNP-CB-003-1 | ecosystem: Environmental > Aquatic > Thermal springs > Hot (42-90C) > Sediment... | reverse complement strand
TTATTGCGTTGGCCACGAGCTCCACACTTTTAACTCCCTCTGCCGTTTCGGCTGGATGTTCGCCTAGGCTCGGCAAAGCGAGCTCGGCGATTATCTCCTCGGGCAGTGCTGGGAAGGTTGCTCCAGCGTCGACTAAGGCTTCCACCTCGGCCTTCCTTACATCGCTTAATCTCAGCCTCCCCTCTAAGTATTGAATGTAGTCGGAGGCGTTGTAGAATGTGGCCTTCACGTAGGTGTGCCCCAACGTATCCACCTCAGAAAGATTATTGTCTGACCTCGTCCCACATCTACAACTCTATGGCTGGCGTCCTTTCAAGCTTTCCAGTTACTGGGTTCACCTTGAAGCCTAAGACTTCGAGGGTAGTGTATCCAATTATGGGCATCTCTTCATCTCCCCCAATTGCCAAGAGGACAGGTCTCTTAACGTCCTCCATCTCAACTTCCCCCAGCGCAAGGCCCCTCGTCACGGTTCTTCCATTTCCAAGCACGACCTCAACCCTGTACTTGGCCTGAAGCCCTATCTCAGAGGCCACGGACTTCGGAATCTTCGTGAAGGTTGCTCCCGTATCCACAAACCCCTCTAGCTCGGCGAAACGTTCACCGTTGTAGACCTTAAACTTCACGCGAGTCTCGCCAATCTACAGTTAATCACCGAGAAGGATTATGAACTTTAACGTGATAAATCTTTCCCCTCTAAACAGGACCTAGCAACTTAACATGTTGCGTCTGGCATCCCAGGTTGCCAGGTCCCATAAAACAAGCGCGAGTGATTATGAAAATCAAAACTGCTTCACCACCCCATTCCTAGTGAGCAAGTTAGTGAAAAAGGAAAAGGAAAGAGAGCTTAAGTATAAGGGCCCTAACGTAATGAAGGATAGGTAACCCTTGAGTGGCTTAGAAGATAGGATCTCCAAGCTCGAGGAGGCCATTAATTCTCTTCGAGAAAGAGTCGCTAGAGTCGAGGGGATCGTTGAGCAGATGGACAAGAGGCTTAACCATATAGAGACCGAGTTAAGAGAACTTAGAGCTGAATTTAGGACTGAGTTGGGAGAATTTAGGACCGAGCTGGGAGGGCTTAGGAGGGAGATCGATGAGCATAGGAGAGAGATCGACGAAAGGTTTAGGAAAGTAGATGAGAGATTTGAAAGCCTCAGGAGAGAGAGTTTAATGCTAGGTTTCACCGATTAACGGGGATATTAATAACCATGTGGGTTACGATAATATTGACGATAATGTTTAGGTAGGCCTATGGTCGTTCTTTAAGAGCAACCTGTTCGATACCTAATCGAAGTTTCGCTCATTAGAGCATTAATGGTAATCCCTTAATCAACTTCCCCGTCACCGGGTCCACCCTGTAGCCCATCTGTTCTAGGGCTACGACACCTATTAAAGGCGTCGTGTCCTTGGGCCTCACGATGACGTAGCTCGCCGCACTCCTATCCTCCAATTGGATAATCGCTGGGGCCAGCTTCACCTTCTCCCTGCCAGTAGCCGTCTCGGCCTCGACTTCGCCATGAATGAGCAGGCCAAGCTTCTCAACGACATCCTCGGGCAGGGCGGGGAAGGTAGCGCCCGTGTCCACCAGCGCTTTAAGACTAATCCTCCTAACGTCCTCCAACCTACGCCTCTTCTGAACAAACTCCGCGTAATCTATGGGATTATAAAAGACCGCATCAACATACACGTAGCCCAAAGTATGACCACCTTTTGATCGTAGCTAACACATCATACTCCCCATCAAATCTAAGTCTAGAAAGAACCTATATAATTTAAATATCGTGCGAATGAGTACACCGCCAACAAGGCCGAGAAGCCTTAATGACAAGGTACGATCAAACACATGGGGTGTACTGATTGGAGGAGAGGCTCGCCAAGCTAGAGGGCGGAGTTGGGGAGCTCTCGAAGAGGGTTGAGGAGGGCTTGGCTTCCGTGAATAAAAGAATCGACGACCTCAGGAATGACATGAACCACAGGTTTAATGACCTTAGAGATTACATGAATGGTGGGTTTGCAGAGCTCTCAAGGAGGATAGACGACCTGAAATGGTTCTTCTACATCACTTGGGGCGTGACTTGGGGGCTCCTCATAGCCATGCTAAGCCTCTTGATCCGTTGACACCCATGGGAATGCATGCGAGCCACATGCGCAGCCTCATGCAGAAATCACGGGCTAGACCCTTTGCCTCTACTACTCCACGACTTTCCTCAGGCCCTCATCCAAGCTGACCTTAGGCTCCCAACCATGCCTGCGTATCTTGCTTGAGTTGGGCACATAGCCCAAGGCACGACCACCCTTTATATCGTAGCCAACATAGCTAACATGGGCTCTGTAAACTTGAGCATTGCCATCTACATAAGGTTTAGAAGAAGAAAGTCTCGATTTTTCTCAGCCTACCTGTGCTCGTATCCGGGATGAATCCTGCAAGTTCTATCGTTGTAATTCCTACGATTATGGAGTCGTCAACGTCGAGTTTTCTCAAAGTCTTTTTGACTTCCTCAGCAAGTTTCACGGCAAGAACCTTCTCATAATCTAATACCTCCCCCTCGATGTTCAGCTCCCTAACTATTGCTACCTCCCCCTCAAGCCTATGCCCAGTAGCGCTCATCAACATCCTTCTCCTGCCGGTATACATGACGCCAACAGCGTCGGCGACCTCCCTATCTACGACGGTCATGGCGGCACCCGTGTCCACTAACGCGGTGCCTTCTCTAGAGCCTTTGGAGCCCCTCAATAAGACCTTGGCCCTGACGACCCCCAAACCAACCACTAAGATGATGATTATTAAGGGCTAATATCTCTTTCGGGAACGTGGCTTGAATGCAAATGTGTGGGTGCCTCTCATCCATATGACCACGGGGCTCAGGCCCCTGCGTTCGAGCTCTCGGGCTAGTGTCCTCGCAAGGGAGCTCTCGCCGGAGCTGTCGGGGCCGAAGAGGCATATCATCGTCATGGCGAGTCCTCTGAGGCGCTTATGAGTGGCGGGCCTGATCCTCGCACAAAGTAGTAGGGTCTTGTTCCATTCTCTTTAACCACGTGCGCCTCAAGCTGGTCTAGACTTTTAAGCGCCTTAGACGTCGTAATCTGGGTGAGGGACGCTTGAGCTACAGGGTAAGGGTGCGCGTTAAGGAGGTCAAAGGCAGGTGCGCCATGAGGTACAGGGAGGAGGACTGCTTCGTAGTAGAGAGGTACTACGTCACCGACGTCGGCAAGGGCTTGTGCCTGTACGCGCTTTGCTCAATGCTCACCCTTCTAACGCCCTTCCCCAAGGGGGTCTCCGCGAGGGCCCTTGGCATCGGAAAAGAGAACGACGTTGGCTACGTGCAGTGTCCCGACCTTGGGGAACCATATACCTGCGGAGGGACGGTGGTGTTTGAGCTCAGGAGAGAGAAGCTAAGCGAAAACGCTTAGCATTGGTTTTAAGCTTTTAAAAAATATAAATATTAATAACATGCTTAAGGCTAGACGATGACGAGATAGTCGAAATTGTAGTGAGTGATGCAAAATGACGTGCACTTTTTCATTGGCCTCACGTTCTATACCGACGTGTAATCTCGTTGTTGTGCGCATGTGCGCACGAGCCTCGTAGTGTACCATGGTCTCAAAAGAGCCTAGCGCTTGGAGGGGTTTCCCTTCGAAGCCCGCCCTTCATGTACTCATGGATTATCCTCGCTATCCTCTCGGGCGCTCTTTCGTCGCCTAAGACCCCCTCGACGTACTTCTCCGGCCTCCACCGAATGATCTTTTCAACGTCTTCCTCTTTCTCGACGTCATATAACATGGCCAGCCCAGCCTCCACAAGCTCAACCCACTCGGTCGTCCTCCTCAAGATCACCACGGGCTTCCCGAGCAGGTACGCCTCCCTCTGCACCCCTCCGGAATCCGTTAGGACCAGCTTAGCGTGATTCAACAGCTTGACGAAGTCTATATATCCGAGGGGTTGCGTCAGGACGACGTTGCTGTTCTTCGATAAAGTAGCGTCCAGCCTCGCCTCGACCATGTTTTTCTTAGTCCTAGGGTGGACGGGAAAGACCACCTTCTCGTGTTTCGAGACACCTTTGATGACACGGAGAAGCCTCGCGAGCCTGCGGACGTCGTCGACGTTCTCGGCCCTGTGCAGGGTCACCACGACGTACTCGCGTCGCTCGAGGCCGAGCCTCTCGAGCACTTTCGACCTCTCCTCGGCTATAGCGATCCACCTCTTCAGCACGTGAACATGGACGTCCCCTACCAAGAACACCTCGCCGAGCACGTCCTCCCTCGACAAGTTGCGAACGGCGCTTCTAGTAGGCGCGAAGAGCAGGCGCGACAGATGGTCGATGACCCTTCTATTGACCTCCTCGGGCATGGACATGTCGAAGCACCTCAGGCCAGCCTCTACATGGGCCACAGTGAAGCCTGCCTTAGCAGCGGCCAGAGCGCCGCCGAGGGCGGAGTTAGTATCGCCGTAGACGACTACGACGTCGGGCCTCTCCTTGAGTAGCACCTCCTCGACGCGCTTCACGACTTCCCCTACTTGGTAGCCATGGGAGCCGCTGCCGACGCCGAGGAAGTAGTGAGGATCGGGCATCTCCAGCTGGTCGAAGAAGACCTTGTTCATCTCGTAGTCGTAGTGCTGGCCAGTATCCACGATGACGTGCTCGAAGAGCTTGGAGAAGGCCTCGTAGACGGCGGCAAGCTTGATGTAGTTAGGCCTAGCGCCCACAACGGACAAAACCTTCATAGTGAGAGAGCCCTCGACTCAGACTCCTCCGGCAAGAGCTCGGCGAGCCGGGGGGATCCCAAGCAGAACCGCGTACTCCACGACGGCGAGCAGGCCTCTTTCACAGACTCTAGGGCGTCTCTGGAGATGAGAGGAGTCTGCGATTTCATTACTGACGGACGTGGGGACGACGATTATGATGTCAGACTTCCTTAACAGCTCTGACAACGTCGGCGGCCCTGAGGAAGCCTTTAGAGACCATGTCACGGAGCAACTCGGCCAAGCTGGGCTCGCGAAGGTAGCACCTGCCGCCATTAACCGCCTTGATCTTGGAGGCATCGACATCTACGCCAACGACCTTGAGGCCCTTGCTAGCAGAAAGGACAGCCGTGTGAAGGCCTACGTACTTGAGGCCTATGACGCTGATGTTATTCATTCTATTGATTTCGATAAGCGATTATACAGGCATTTGTAAGTTTTAGAAGCGTAGTTTACTTTAAAGTGTAAAGCGTGCTACGCGGTCAATGATCCAAGATTTTTAAGCTTTTTGCTATCCTCTGTAGAAGCCATAGTTACATGTGAAATCCCAGCAGTCAAGCACGATGATCTTGTAGCCAAGCTGGCAGAGGATCTCTCGTAAGCTATGATTATCCTTTTTGGTCTCTACTACCAAGACCCTTGGAGGTCTACGTCTCAACAGCTCGTTCATACCCATAATGACTCTATCTTCGTGGCCTTCCACATCGATTTTGACGACGTCAACCTTCTGGACGTTTAAGATTCTAACTAAGGTGTCTATCTTCATGGTGATCACCTTGACCTTCCTTCTTGCGCTTCTTGAGTCTTCAAGCGAGTGTGCGCCTGAGCAGGCCTTTACATAGAGGTCGGCGTAGCCGTCTCTGTCCGATGCGGCTACGGGCAGTACCATGACCTTGTTGCTCAAGCCGTTCACTAAGACGTTTTTGTAGAGAAGGCCGTAGTTCTGGGGCTCTGGCTCCAAGGCTATGACCTTGGAAAAATGTTGGGCGAGCTTGTTTCTAAATAGTATATATGCCACAATGAGCGCCGACGTCGATGAAGACGTCACCTCCTTGGGAATAAGACGCGAGAAACTCGTGAGTTATAGGCTCGAATGGCTTGACAAACCTCCAATAATCTTGCAACTTAGCGTAGTACTTCAATCCTTGAAGATCTACAAACATCATAGGAACGTCTCGCAAAAATGGAACGTTACTGCAAAGCGAGAAGAGCCTATTCATGATGCCCTGAACCAACGACGTTTCTTTTATACGCTTTACCAAACCCAGTCTCTTCACATAGTTTAAAGCGTTAACATACATGCAGGTGTATATGCCCACCTCTTCTTGTGGTCGTGCATATCTGGTGAAAGAAAAACATGTTTTAATGATAGCAACCATGATAAACCCCAACTTAGACTAAGTAGGGCATACTTGCCGTTGTTATAGACTAACGCCCTTCTGTTCTCCAAGAGGAAATACTATGGCTTCTCGTATAGGCTACGATATCCTACGGATCCGGGAAGAAGCCGATATCCCTGCAGGGCAGCTCCAAAATGCATGAATTACGTCGGGGTCATTTTCAACAAGTATTTTGTATATGAAGGCCACAAAAGCAAAGTAGCGCACATATTCCATGAAGTTCCCAATTTTGAGTTCACTTTTCAACATGATGCTCATAAGTTTTAGAAAAATATGCGAGTCTCTCCCCAACAACTTTACTAAAAGAAGAGTATAGTAGCTAATGATCGACTGAGACTGATGGTTTCTATATCTTGTTAGGTAAAGAGCTGCTGACTTCACGCCGAGACTGCTCAGTTTTTCTTTAAGCTTTTCAACGATTGGATGTCTTGACGAAGACAAAAATAGCACTTTTATACAAAACCTTCCTCTACCTTTGTCATCAGAGCAAGAGCCTCTACACTTTGGCAAGCTCATATGCTTTATTGAAGACTTGCGTCTAATTTTTATTTATTTAGCAACTTTTTTGAGGATATTTAATGCCTTTAAGAGAGTTATTACCACGGTTTTTCAAGAAAGTTACCTTCTTCAAATAAACGCTTACAATCGTCTCTTAGCGTATCGCATTCTTTTAATACGTCGATATTATTCTTAAAGGTTATAGCTAAACCTTTTCTTAACACAATACTCCTTTAATCAAATGGATTCATGCTGTAATATGGGGAGAGTTTAGACACGAGTTTAACATAGAAAGACAGCAAAAAGCCGTAACTTCTCATTCCATATAGTGGATAATAGTGGATACTTCGGAGGTATCTTATAGCGCTCCCACTTATACTTCGCGAAGTCAGGGATGTACCTGTTAATCATTTTTACATACACTTTTTTGTTGACTTTGTATTCTTTTGGTAACCTCACAACATACTCCAAGAGGGGGAATATGTATGGTGATATCATGTCTATAAACTGGTTAACTATATACATGCTCATGACGTGAGCGTTAAATCCCACATTATAAAGTTTGAAGAGCTCGGGGTCACCGAATTTGGACAACTCCTTGTCTATCAAAAACGATATGCGACCCAAAAGTTCACCCGAGCGTTCTCCTGTCAAGAAGTACCTGAGGCTCTGGTACTTTTTATGAGGTGAAAAGGCTGCGAAGTCTCCGAAAATTTCGCCGCCCATCAAGCCCGTGTGGAGCAAGCCGTATTTTTCGAGTGGCAATTTTGCAAGCCAGGGGTAAATGTTACAGACGCCGACGTAATTGACCAAGCCGCCGTTGAGGCTTATCACGTCGTCCATGTATTTAACGAGATGGTCCCCGTAATTTAATGAAATGAAAAGAATATCCAATTAAAGCCATTCTCATGCGCTATTTTCTCGGCTATCTTTTTATCGAGGTAGTTGTCTTGAGAGTAAGTGAAACATGTTATGTCGTGGAAGCCCAATTTCTTGGCGAAGGCTAAGCTTGTCCTAGAGTCTAGCCCTCCGCTCAAAGTAGCTAAGTGACTATAGCCGTACTCTAAATCCTTCGCGTACTCCATGTAAACGGCCTTCGCAATCATGCGGGCTATTTTGTGCACGCATTCATCTTCGGAATCCACGACAGGAGGATGGTTAGACAACCCGTAGTACTGATTTATTGAGAAGACTCCATCGTGGTATACGAGGACGCTTCCTGGGGGCAACTTCCTAACCCCTTCCACAGGCGTTAGGTCGCCTAACATGTGCCCGAAGGTCAAGAGGCAGTAGGCCGCCTCCTCGTTTAGGCGCATTGTATAGCCAAGGCAACGCATCATTCTCACCACGTTTGGAAAGCTTGAGCTAAAGATCAACGTATTATCCGCTGTGTCATGGAAGTGGAAAATTGACCTAGAACCTACTTGATCTGTAAATACTATGAGCTTGTTCTCTTTTTCCAGATACATGAAGCCTTAAAAGCCCCAAGAGCTTTGAGGGGAAGGACGTCGAATCTTTCATGCAAAGTCCTAGGATTAGTGCACCCAAGTCTTTAGCCTCGCCTTCGATGAGAAGTTTCTTGAGGTTTAAGACATTGCCATCTAGGGAGCCGACATTACCATCGTACTCTCGAAACACTCTGTCTCTCTCGAACTTCTTCAAGGATATTTTAGCAAGTAGTCCTCTCGAGAAAGCTTGATGATTAAAGAGGTATTTTCTCAAATCCTTAAGCAACATATCGTGTAGCCTCTTGACATCGATGGGATGAGGGAAAAATACGCCGTGAATGCCTATCATATGTGCTCTATTCATGATACCTTTGACGTTGTTCTGCCACGATCTGCGAAGTGTTATGTCATCAAAGTTCTCGACTTGTCATCTTCAATCAATCTAAGCCTGTTGCGCGTAAGCCATTATAGGGCTCTCTGAGGGCTTCCAATAGCCTAAGTGCTATGTCGTCGTAATAAAAGCTCTTGGCCAACAACGATCCTCTTTCAGATAACCTCTTTCTTAACCCCTCGTTTTTAAGCACTGCCAATATTTTGTTAGCCAGATCGTTGGGATCGGGATCGCAATAGATGATGTCCTCTCCGTCTTTCAGCCCCATGTACTCGTAGACCTCATGTTTGGTAGTTATCACGGGTACGCCCAAGGCCCAAGCCTCAATTACCTTGATAGGAACATTCGACTCCGTGGTCGAGGTTCTAATACGTGGGACTATGAGAACGTCGAAACCCATGAGATATCTCAAGGCCTCTTCGTGTCTCACGAAACCCGTTATACAGCAACTCACCCCTAGCTGTCTACATAGCTCTTCTATCTTCCTCCTTTCGGGGCCGTCGCCGACAATCAAAAGAGTTACAGGCTTATCTAACATGCCCTTGAGCTTGGCAACGGCCTTCACTAATACGTCTGCTCCCTGCCACCAAGCAAGGGACCCCAAAAATCCGATCGTGTAGCCGCCCTTATTTTCGGAAGTATTAGAGGTATGCGTGCCTTTTACTGCCCTTATCTTTTGCTCATTTATGCCAGGAGGGGTTATCGCGACCCTTCGCGGCAAAAGCCCTCTCCTTGCCGCAATTTTCTTCAGCAAGACCGGTGTGGGCACGCAGACCGTGCGTGCTTTGGCTAAGGCGAACCTATCCGTTAAGGCGTGTATCAAGGACACGACCCTCTTCCCCTTCATAACCTCGTCCTCTACTATAGCTGGTAGCTTCACGCAAGCCTTTCTGGACAAGGACCTTACGGATAGCGGTCCAAGGGCTAGGGGAGAGTGTCTGATGTAAATTAGGTCGAAGTGCATTAGTCCGTCTAATACCCAGAGGATCGGCGTTACAAGTATTGACGTCATTAGTACGAAGAAGTCGTGTAAGAGTAGTGTTGGCATTGGTATCAACAAAGCATCCCTAGGCCATCCTTCTTCGTACAGCTCGTTGAGGTACCTCTTTAGCTTCAGTAGCTTTGTTATCCCTAGGAGAGAGATCACTAGACAACGACGGCCCTTGCACAAGCTCTTTAAGAGCTGTCTTTCATTTACCGTGTCTCCACTATAACCAAAGATGTTCGGTACTAAGGCCAATACCTTTTCGATGTCTTTTGACTTCCTCATTAAGCGCATGTTTATTATCTCGTGAGGTCTTGAGCCATGCGCTCACCTTCGCCGCGATGACCTCTCAAGCGCGCCATCTAATGCTTAAGCGCGTACAAGGTGTGATGGTACAGGGAGTTGGGCGGCGCGCGCTACCTCCCTAGCGACTTCAAGGGGGTCGAACTTAGATGTGTCGATGACTGCTGCGAAGAGCTTGGAGAAAAGCCTCTGCATGACGTTGTAGACTACCTCCTGGAACTGGACGTAATGCCGTGGCTCTATATGCGTGCCCCTTAGGGAATAACGTCCTCTGAGCACGGCGTGTGGTGCCGTAAGCCTCACGATACAACAATTAGGCTTTAGCCACCGAGCTATTAATCTCAGGGCTAGCTCCAAGAGGCGCGGAAACGTGCCGCCTCGAGCCTTACCTCTTAGTGACAGGCTAAACAACACATTGATGTCTTTGAATAGAAATCCTTCTTCCTCGATCACGAGGTTGTAAACCCTGCATAACAACGCTATCTTTATGACCGAGATGATTAGACCGAAGACATGGAGGATTATGTAAAGGGTTCGAAGTCGTCTTATTATTTCTGGGTTTGGAACCATTTTTGGAGAATCATCCTCGTAAAACTTAGAGAGCACCCTGTTGGCTCTCACTATGATCGCGATGAACCTTGAAAAACCATGGTAGAGTGGTGTTTGATAAATTGCCCGCGTAGAAATGACTCTCCACCCCTGGGATGCCAAGATCTGAGCCAATAGCGATGCTGTGGTGCTTTTTCCAACACCTTGAGGGCCCAGCAAAATCAATACTCGGCGCTTCATGCGGTGAACATCTTAGCCGTCGTTATGCGATATCAAGCTGACTATGGTCATAGACATGCCGTGGCAGACAGAGCCCATGCGGGGGCTAATGAAGATTCGTATGGCACTCGAGGACACGTGGCGATCTCTTGAGTGTTCTGTTATCTTGTAGCTACTCGCCTGATAGCTACAGCCCGGGCTCTGGTCCTTCGTAGCACCCGACGACGTGAGCCATAAGAAGTGCGTAGAAAGTCGATTGCAAGGGCGCTAAAACGGTGCCGCAAAACTATGAATCTTTATCTTTACAGGGAGCCTTAGATATCGCATCGTGCATTGGCATGCGTGTACGCACCATCGTGTCCATCACATGGACTCGATGACGTAGCGCGCATGCAAAAGTCACTCTTTGATGCAAAGAATTTTTGTGCTCGTCACGCTGAAATACCTCTTGTATAACCCTACAAGAGCTCCTACTATTTTGTTAAGTGCTTTCACTGGAAATATATGCACAGGGTACCTGTAGGTAACTATTTTAACTGCGAACCCAACAGATTCCAGCGCCTTCACCCAAGCTTTTCTAGATCTGATGCTGACGCGCCCGCGCCCATGAGTTAGCGCGTCTTGGGAACGAGCCACTAAGTTTCTTCAAAGATTGCTTCCCTAAGCCCCTAAGCTCATGAAAACGCCTCTACTAACTTCTTCTCTATGGTTTCCGAGTCGAACTTCTTTAGCACGGCCTCTCTGAGCTTAGACCCTGCGTCAGCTATGCTATCCCTTGGCTGTGATAGAATAGCCTCTATTTTATCTACAAACTCGTTGACATCTCCGGGAGTGAACAGGTACTCCTCAGCTGGAGAGCCCTCGACGATCTCGGGCACGCCTCCGACTCTAGAGGCCACGGGCATCGTGCCCATGAACATGGACTCGACGACGGCATAGGGTAGCGGCTCCTCGCACACCGAGGGGAATAGCAGGCCCCAAGCGTTTTCATGTAGCTTCAGGTACTCCTCGTGCGGCATTTTGCTCAAGACCGTGAGCTTGTCGCCGAGCCTTTTACGAAGGCTTCTCAGGCGCAGGCTTTCTCGAGGCAAGACCCCGCGCCCGCTGATCACGTAGGCCTTGCATTTGTTCTTCTTCAAGACCTTGACCAGCGCCTCTACGGCTATGTGAAAGCCCTTGACGTAGCTCTCCCCACTAGGATATATCAATATGGGCTCTCGGCCGACCTTTTTGTCGATATTGGGTAAGGGCGGGGGCGGGTTATAGACAGCCACTGCCTTCTCCTTCAGCTCGGGCAGGTACCTTAATAGGACTTCGTATTGTCTCTGCGATACGCAGATAATCTTGTCCGCAAACATGACGGCAAGTCTGTTAACGTAATTCACGTAGTGCCCGAAGCCAGCCAATAGGGCCCTCAATAAGCTCCCGTGCTCCCGGTACTCGACAATAGCGTCCATGACCGCGTAGGGCCCTCTGCTCGCTAGGGCGATCGAGGTGTACGTGAGCGCTTGGTAGTTGTGTAAGTGCAAGACTACCTTGACGCTTGGCTTCACGAGCTTTGCGGCCATTGCCATAGGAATGAGTGTATGCGACGGTATGTAGACGACATCCACCCTTTCGACCAACTTCGTGAACCGACGCGTGTTGGCGAGCAACCTCAGCCACTCCACGGGCTTGTACTTGGACTCCAAGGCGCTCCAGTGGACGTAGTCGACGGCCCTAAGCACGTCGGACTTCGGCCTCCTAGTACCCGAGACGACGACAACGTCAAAGCCCTTTGAAAGAACCTCTTTGACTATGAGGTACGTCGCGAGCTCTGCGCCCCCTCCCTCGGGCCAAAAGAGCTTCGCCAGCACGAGGACCTTGGGCCTCATGGTTTGAGCGTCCATTTGATCCTCCTGATCGTAAACGCCAGCCCCCTCAACCTATCCAAGTACGCTCGATGGGGGGTGAGGAAGGGCCTCTCCTCGAAAGCCTTCACGACGTCCTCGAGCTCGAAGACTAGGAGCTCTTTACTCGTCACCGCCACGAGCTTCTCTCCCCACGGCTCGACGTCGACGAAGTGGTTGTACTCAAGATGGGAGTTATCGAGGTGTAGCAGGTGCCAATGCCTCAGATCCCTCGAGACGACTATGGCCGTCGGACAGCCCAAGCAACCAATGTAGTGGTCGCCGAACTTCTTCAATGATGCAAACTGAGCTCTTCTGTGGCTAAGAGATTTCAGGAACACAAAGCCCCACTCATTGCACTCGACGCCGTAGACGCCGACGCCGCCCTTGGTAATGCCGCTATCGAAGCCGAAGACCATCCTATTGCCGTCAACGAGGACTGGGACGAACTGCCACGGGCCTTTGTAGAGGGGCCTCCACGTGTGACCGTAGTCCTGCGAGACCGCAACCCTGACGACGTTGCCGTCGCCAAGCGTCGCGATCAAGAGCCCCCTACTATCATCGAATGCCAGATAGTGAAAGTGTTTCGACCGTGGATCTACATCCACGTTGGTTGAGACCTTCCTGAAGCTCTCGAGGTCTTCAGTGACGTAGATGCCCGTGGGGCTTTGACCGTATTCATGAACGAATATCCTTCCATTTCCTTCAACCGCGTGCCAGAACCAGTTGCCAGCCTTGGCCCTGAGGACAGGCTTGGCCTCGTTGCCTGAGACGAGGTACAAGGCCTCGTCGCACGAGACCAGCAAGCCCTCGCGCGAGCCCCACAATAACGTGCACGGACGGCCGTGCAACGAGACTACGTCCTCCATGGTGTCACCCTTAAACACGGAAACCCTACAGGCGCCCACATCATTAACGGTCACGTAAACTGACCCATTGATGCTCTTGACGCTCGTCGCCGGTACTGGGAACCTCAATTAAACCACCTTATAGGCGAGTAAGTAGCCCCTTTCAAGCACCCTGAGGAGCTTGAACATTGGGTGAAAAAGGCCTGATCAGGCGCCCGAGAGCCCTCCACAGGCCGCTCGGCGCTGTGCGCACTTCAGCCTTATTGATCCTAACCAAGATAAACCCTCTTAGAAAGTACCCATACATCACGTAACCTTGCTAGACTAACTCGCCAGCAGCAATAGACCTCGGCAAAGTGGGCAGTGCTAAAATAATTAAGTCGCCCCATTTAGCTAGGCCTTCAAGCCTCTTCAACAGCTTGACGTCCAGAAAGCCGTGAACTATAAGCTAACCCGCTTATAACGGGACTTACTGGCACACCTATTGTAGCTATCTTCAATTTATTCTTGAGCATTCGATATGATAACAAAAATATATGTTAATCAAGTTCAAATTCCTCGCTTAAACTTAGTACATAGCTATGATTATAATAAAATGTTACAGAATCCATTAGAATATATGATGGGATGTTGGATGTTAAGGTTTGCATGTAATGGGATTAGATGAGCTTCTCTACGTGATAATGCATCTATGATTTCGATCGGAAAAAGCTTATCTGTGAGATTTCTGTTGAATTCCAAAGGAGCGTAGAAATTGCGATAGAGTTTTTCAAATTTCCATGAATCAGGCGTATGTAGTATAGAGGCGTATGGTGTGAAGAAGTTCTCGGTCAGACTGATGACCCCGATTATTATAAGAGACGCAGA
>Ga0272445_1002107_pt1 | contig 14136 bp, 13 predicted proteins | sample YNPCB0031_FD_194404 | JGI IMG/M metagenome (GOLD analysis project Ga0272445, IMG submission 194404) | Hot spring sediment microbial communities from Yellowstone National Park, WY, United States - YNP-CB-003-1 | ecosystem: Environmental > Aquatic > Thermal springs > Hot (42-90C) > Sediment... | reverse complement strand
AAAGGATGAAAGAATTTTCACCAGCTTTTAAAATTTTTCGTATCTCTTATAGGCAAAATTTTAAAAGCTGGTGAAAATTCTTTCATCCTTTCTGATGGAGAAAATAAGTTAGAAATAGTTTCAGAGGAAAAAGTGGAAGAAGGTAAGTTTGTAAGAGTATTTTGTTCTAGAATTGGTGGTTTATGGAAAGCAGACTTAATTCAAGATCTAAGCAAGTTAGATTTAGAGATGTTTAAGCATGCTGAAGAAGCCTATAGAAAGGCGGTAGAAAAAACATTAAATATTTAAACCAAAGTTATATTAAGGGATTAGAATGTTTAAGGCTGTGCTAGCAAAACCTAGTCTCCTAACAGATTCAATTTCTACTATAGCTGAGTTAATAGATGAAGGGATCTTCAAGCTTACAAAAGATGGAATAAGTTTAGTTGCTGCTGATAGGGCAATGGTTGCTGTAGTTGATTTTTTCATGTCTTCTGCTGCTTTTGAAAAGTATGAGCTAGACAAAGAGCAGAACATAGGTTTGAACATAAGCAACTTACTTTCTGTTTTGAAAAGAGCTGGAGGAGGAGATAAAGTAACAATTTCTCTACAAGATAATAAGCTAGAAGTAATAATTGAGGGGAAAAGCAAGAGAAGATTTGTTATACCACTCTTGGACATAGCTCCTGAAGAAGTTCCACCAGTTGACCAACTGGAGTTTACTACTCATGTAAGATTAAGGCCTGATGTTCTGCACTCTGGCATTCAAGATGCAGAGATAGTTTCAGATTCGGTTGTTTTTGAAACTTCTCCAAATTCCTTTGTAATGCATGCTGAAGGAGATATTAGCAGTGCTGAACTTGAATTAAAGAGTGGTGACGAACCTTTACTAGAAATTAAGGCTAGTGGTTCTGTTAAGGCAAGATATCCTTTAGATTATTTGAAAAAGATGGTAAAGGCAGCTAAGCTTTCTGATGAAGTAGAAATAAAGTATGCTCAGGACTATCCTATGAGGTTGGAATTTAAAACAGAAGATAAGAAAGTTTCGCTCTCATTTGTGTTGGCTCCAAGAGTTTCTGAAGAATAAGATCAATTTTCCTTTTTATTCCAACTTCTCTTACTTTCACATCCAGGATCAAGACACATTCGGAAAGGTCTTTTACCTTTACGGAAAACTTGAATAATTGGTGTACCACATTTTTCACAAATTTTTCCTGTTGCTTGTATTTTGGCGCTATGGGGTAAAGGGTAAGAAGTCTTGCAGTTAGGGTAATTGCTACAACCAACGAAGAAAAGTTTTGTCTTGTTAGACCTTATTATTCTTAGCTCAGAACCGCAATTAGGACATACACCAACTTTTCTTTCTTCTTCTCTTGTCTCTTCTAAACCCTCTAATAATTTCTTTCCTATTTTCTCTTCTTTTGCCTTAAATTCTTCCAATATTTTTTCTAGAGTTTTCTTTGCTTCTTCAACAACTTCCTCTCTTTTTTTCTCCCCATTGTAAACATACTCCATTTCTTTTTCAAAATGCCTTGTCAGTTCTTCGCTTACTATTGCTGGAACAAGTTCTTTTAGAGTTTTAGCTACAACTTCTCCAAGCTTTGTTACTCGAATGCTTTTCCCAGCAATGTATCCTCTATCGTAAAGGGTTTGGAGGATTTCTGCTCTTGTTGCTCTGGTTCCCAAATTCCTTTTTTCAAGTTCTTTTATTATGCTTCCTTGTGAATAGCGTGGAGGAGGTTGAGTTTCTTTTGCTAACTCTTCAACTTTAGTTATTTCAAGCATTTCACCAATTTTAAGTTCGGGCAAAATTAATTCTTCTCTTACAAGATAAGGTTCGTAATATTTTGTCCATCCAGGCTCTATAGTTCTTTTTCCAACCAACACAAACTTATGTCCGTTTACATCCAAAGTTACAGTATTGCTTTCACGTATTGCATCTTTTCCAAAAACAGCTAAGAACCTTCTTACTATCAGATCGTAAAGCTTCTTTTGCTGTGGTGTAAGCTTTTTTAGATCAGGTACCTCCCAAGTAGGATAAACGGCAGGATGAGCGGGGTCGGTATTGTGAAGAATAATGTTATTTCCAATAAAAGTATGAGACGATGTGGTTAAATCATAAACATTTTTGTTATAATTCTTTATTTTAATACTTTTTACTTCTACCCAATTTATATTTCCGTTAGACAGTATTTCTAGCTCAGGATCTTTTAAGAGATAAGCTATTCTTCTTAGTTTTTCTTTAGGAATAAAATAACTATCTCTGTAAAACTTTTTCGTCGTTTCTCCCAATCTTCCAATAATTTTTCTTATTTTATGTATAGAGAGCCCATGCTCTATTAATTTTTTTCTTAGAAAATCTTTAGGTATAAGAATAAATTTAGACGATTTACTCTGCTTCCACTCCTTAAACAACTTTTTGAATAGTTCTTTCTTAATTCTTATAAATTTTCCAATTACTTTTTCAAATTTTGGAATATCCTCTAAATAAATTCTAATACCATGAGAATAATATCGAGAAGATATACCAAAAGTTAATAGGATCGTCTTAAGTTTTTTAAGAAATGTTCTAGAGTAGGAAGATATGTCGATGTTAATGACTTTTCCCGTCTTAAAAATACTTCCGTCACCATCAAAAAAGCCAGCTATGTAATTGGCAACTAGCTCATCAGGTTGTTTGAGCAAGATGTTATGAACGTCAAGTCTTCTAACCTTTTTACCTTTGTACACAAGAAGTTTGTTAAAAATTTCACACAGAAGTTTAGAAGCAAACGCGATATGCTCTTTATAATCCTTTGCTTTAAGTCCAAATAATTTTTTGCTTAAGTTGGTGAATATTTCTTTCTCTTTAGGCAAATTGTCTATGGTTATTTCTTCTCCAGTATTATGACCATCAGCAGCAATAAAGCCTACAAAATATAGAAAATCTTTAGTGAGATAGAAAGGTAATTTTATTATTTTGTTACCATTAGCATATGTGTAGCCGATTATATGATTCTTTATGTCTTTTTCTTCAACTATCTGTTCTTTAAGTAAATATTTCACAATTAAGTATGGTAGTTTACCTCTTTGGAGGTAGGATCTTACAGTATTTATTTTTAAATTAAGATTAGTGCAAATTTCTTTTGCCAATCTTCTTAATTGTATTTTCCTCTTCAGCATGCTTCTAAAAGATTTTCTAAGAACCATTAAGATTTTCTTTTGTTCGTGGAAATCGAACAGATCAAATATTTCTAAAATACTGCTAGGTTTTTTCTGTCTGTTGACTGTTGCTATTTCAGGCACAGCTATAAACATTCCCGGCATGATATTTTTCGCTTCTAACCATTCACTTTTGCCATTAATCAATGTTAGGAGGGGATGGTCAGGAGTTACAGAAACATCTTCATTATTTGCAAGTCTTATTTTAATTACTTTTTCGGCTGAGAATTTGTATTTTTCCAGGATTTTTTCTGGAATTATTTCAAACTTATTGTTTATTCCAAGAACTTGGGTCTTACTCTTATCTTCAACAATCTCTTTTATTGTTAGTATTTCACCATTAGATAAAAGTATCAGAGTATCACCCGTAACACATCTTGGCCCCTCTTTGGGAATCAACTTTTCTTCTTTCATTAATTCGTTAACAAAATCCGAATACTGTTTCAGCGTCCCCAGCGCTTTCAATATTTTTTCATATCCTATGCTTGGTGGTAACTTTTGGCTTGCTGATCTTGGATAAGAAATTATACCTGCTTGATACAGGCTTTCAGCTATACTAAGAGTTTGTGTAGGAGAAAACTTGAATTGGGCATAAGCTTCTGCCTGTAAGTCAGTAGTGTTGAAAGGTGCTGGAGGTGCTTGTTTATACTTTTTCTTACTTATGTTTTCTATAACAGCCTTTTCTCCTTTGCATTCATTTACAACTTTGTTTGCTTCCTCCTTTTTCCAAATCCTACCCTTTTTATAAGCAGCTACAAATTCTTTATTTCCTATCTTAACATGAAGCTGTACTTCCCAGAAAGGTTTTGGTTTGAAGTTCCTTATTTCAAGCTCTCTTTCTAAAAGTAGAGCAAGAGTAGGGCCTTGGACTCTTCCTGTTGAAAGGATGGAAAAGGCCTTTCTCTGGGAGTTTTGGAGTGCAAGGGTCAATGCTCTACTTAGGTTTATACCCCATAACCAATCAAGTTCATGCCTTGTTAGACCAGCTTCTATTTGTTGAAAATCTAAATGAGGTTGCATCTTCTGGTAAGATTCTACAAGCTCTTCCTTTGTTAATGTGGAAAAAACCATCCTTTTCCCATCTTTAGCTTCTGCAAGAAATCTAAGTATATTATAACCTATAACACTGCCTTCCAAATCGTAATCTGTAGCAACAATAAATTCTGAACCCTTTTTAATCATGGAAGCAATTACCTCAAAATATTTTTTGGAAAATTTTGCTTCCTTTCTTACTTCAAAGCTCGGCTTCCATTCACATTCGAAAATTGGATATGTCCAGCCATTTCCCTTGCTCTTTGGTGCTAAGTTAAAAAGGTGTCCTACTGCACAAACTACTATATGCTTTTTTCCATTCCTTTCAAACTCATAATAAGTAACTTTGTTTTTGTCTGTGTATGCTCTCAAACTTTTACCTTCAGCAAGTGCTTCTGCAATTCTTCTAGAAGCATCTGGCTTTTCGGTAATTATTACAACAGTCATAATTTCGCCATATGAATCTTTTATGTAAGTAAAAGTATTAAAGACTTATTCAAGGACGATTGGAGAAACTTTTGCAATTTCTTTTATAATCTTTTCTAGGGCAGAGATTTTATCTTCCAAATAAATGTTTCTACTCATCAATTCGTTTAATCTTTCTTCTGGAAAGACTTGCATTTCCTTAAGTTCTTGGACAGAAGCCTTTAAACTTTCTAATTCTTCTTTCAATTTTGTCAGCATGTTAGATAGCTCTTCAATTTGTCTGTGTATGCTTTCTGCATTTATTTTCTTTTCTATTGTTTCAGCAATTTCGTCCTTTGTCCTAGCTATTGAATCTTGTACTTCTTTTAGCACACCTTCTGTTTGGGCTAACATTTTTTCTGTCAAGTAGATCCTATTCTCTTCTTGCCTCTTTTTAAGCTCAAGTATTTTTTCGTTAAGATTTTCAAGATCTTTGCTCAATTTATCCATCCATACTTTTATGTTTCCCACTTCACTTTCCATTACACTAATTTTGCTCAGCCTATTTTCAACATTAGATTGGAGTGCATCGACTCTTGCTAATAGTTCATGGAATTCTTCTACTCTCCTAGTAACTTCGTTTGCTAAAATACCAAGCTTCTTAACATTTTCTAGACCCAAGATTGGTTGCAATTCTTTAATACTTGCTTTTAGAAATTCTACACTCCTTTCTAGATTGTTGATTCTAGCTTCGTTTCTTAGAATTGTGTTTTGCATTTGAAGAATTTCTTTTATGTTTTTCCCAACTAACCCCTCAGCTAATTTTTTCTCTATTTTCTCTCTAACCTCAGTAAAGTCCATTGTGCTTACTTGATCTTGTAGCAGGGCTAAATCCTTCTCTATTCTTTCTATCTTTTGAGCTAACTCATTCATGTTTCCAATTTTAACCTTTTTCAACTCTTCTATCAATTTTCCTGAGATAGAATCTTCTAAATTTTTTATCCTATTTTTAAGATCTGTAAGCTCAGAATAGTTTTCCATCATCTTCTTAATTTCTAGGATTAATGCATTCTCAACCATTACCAAATCTTCCAAATCTTCTAACCTTTTTTTCATATCTTCCAAATCAACCTTTTCAACACTTTTCTCCAAAGATTTTAATCTCTTTTCCAGTTCGCTTAACCTTTTCTCCATTTCTAAAAATTCTATCCTTGAAGCCTTGTTCGGCAAAAACTCACCTAAGATATATTTTGGTTAGCACAAGATTATCTTTTTCGCTCCAAACCCAAAAGCTCCAAATACAGACAACTGCAAGAATTAAGCCTTCCCTCCATAGAAAAGTATGAACTATTTCAAAGTAGTTAAAGCCGTAATGTAATGTTACAAGGATAGTTGTAAGGATGCGCAAAAAGTTGATTAGAAATATGGTTGGGATTGATATTGCCATAAATTTCAGCTTTCTTTTCCAGCTTTTGATTGGAGTTGATATAGTAAGCGCTAATATTGCATACATACTTTTCCATCCAGTAGAATCCCAAGAAACTTCTATAGAATAAAGCTGGTCTTTGCTGGTTGTAATTACTAGCGAATCTTGTTGGATTGCATAATAGCCAAGCAAGTTTAGAGAAATTTTAGCTAAGCTGGCAAGGAAATTTTGTAATGGTTGGAAAGATAAGTTTAGGTGAATTATAAGATACATTGGTATCGCTAACAAGTTAAATTTTATTAAGAATAGAAGGATAGTTAGCAACTTTCTTATTCTTTTTTGCAATTTTCTACCCATTCAAACCAGCTTTTCTAAATATCTTTTCCAGATCTCCCTTCTTAACGCATTTAATACCTTCAACTTCTTTAATAAATCCCTTTTCTACCTTAAGTATTGGGAATTTTAGCTGATTTGGGTCAATTTCCTCATTGCTTTGTGTAAGCAAGGCCTTTATGTTAAATTTGTTTAGAGTGTTGACATTCTCAAGAGAATTGCAATAGATTAGACGACCTTTTAATCCTACCAGTTTTTCAAGTTTTTCTAGTTCTAGATCGTTTATTTTTTCCAGTTCAATCAAAGGTTCAAGCTTTTTCATCCTTATTTTCTCAAGCTTTTTCACTAGTTTGTCCGATTGAAGCTTTCTTCTCTTTGTTACTTCTTCAACCACATTTTCCACATTCTCTCCACCTTCTTTTATAAGCCTTTTTACTACTTCTTCAAATAAGTCTGTAGCGCCTTTTTTGTAGAGCAAATAATTTACTCTTGTAAAGAACTTTCTATACTTTTTCCATGCTTTGAGACTTGCGGCTAAGGCATCTATTTCATGCTCGTTTTTCGCCCTACGAACAAAACCTTTAACCAATTCCTGTTTTTCTAAAACAGGAAAGGGTATTTCTGGATAAAAGATTTTGCAGCCAAACGATCTTGCCAATTTTTTTACACTTTTGGGTGGAGGGCTTACATCTGTAGCAATTATGATTGGTCTGCCAAAATTTAATATAGTTTTTACGATTTCTTCTCTTTTCCAATCTCTTTTGCTATGTAAGTAAAGCAATTTGCCATTGATGTCTATTATTGCTACGGCTGTTGTAGTTCCAGGATCTACTCCTGCTATGACGTTCTTAATCGAGAATCACCATTATATTTTTCGGTCAATATTTTTCTTATCTTTGATGCAAGCTTCTCTCCTATTCCTCTAACCTTCTTCAGCTCTTCTTCTTTAGCACTAAAAACTTTTTCCACACTTCCAAAATGTTCTAAGAGCCTTTTGGAAAGTATTGCACTTATACCAGGAATGCTTGCAACTATCCTTTCTTGTAGCAGTTTTAAATCTTTTGGTTTTTTCTTTACTTTAAAACCAATTTCTCTCTTATTTTCTTCTTGCTCCTTCTTAGCAATCCAATAAAGTGTTCTTGCTGTATCGTAAGGATTTCTTGTGTTTAATAAGCTTACACCAAAATCTACTATTAGGCTAGCTAAAGCTGCTTTTAAAGCATTCTCATTTATTTCTCTGTTTGAATAACCTTCTATTAGGATTATAGGTCTTTCAAAATTTTCTTTTAAAAGCTTGGCTTGTTCGAAGATCCTTCCGTCTATAATAGAGGATACAAAATCAGAATGAGTTTTTCTTTCTATTCCTATCCTATTTTCAGAGCAAATAAAATCTCCCACTTCCAAGTTCATTTCATTCACTAAAACATTCATGCTTTTTAAATGTTGGATGACATCCTTTTCTCTATAATCTGCAATTATTACCAATCTCGAAGGTTTTAGAATTTTTTGCGTCTCCATCATTTCAACCAATCTATCAAAGTCTTCTCTCTTCTCACTCCTTTTTCTCTCATCTTGTATAGTATGCTTTTCATTTTCTTCTCTTTCCTAAATGCTGCCCAATAGTATGCTTCATCTCTTGTACCTTTTGTGATTAAAAATATGATTTTACCAGCTTTGTGCCTTCCTACCCTGCCTTTCCTTTGCAATGCACGGATTTCAGAAGGAACAGGTTCGTAGAAAATTGCAAAATCTGCATAATAATCTAAACCTTCTTCACCAATGCTACTTGCAACTAGGACATTAAACTTTCTTTCTTCAAATTTTTTGAGAGTTTCTAGCTGTTGTTGCTGAGTCATTCCTTTTCCTTGCTTCATTGTCTGACCTATGAGAATAGAGCTTTTTATACCATTTTTTACGAGTAAACTGTTTATCTTATCTACAGTAGAGCGATAATTGGCAAAAATTATAATGCCAGCTGTTTGATTTTCCCTTAGTATGTCTTTAACTATGAAAACAACTTTTTCCAGCTTTGGGTGTTCGTATTCTTCTTTCAAGTTTTCTGCAATCCTAAAAGCTTCTCTTATTCTTGGATCATTGGCCAGCCTTCTATCCGTTTTTCTCCTACTTCCAAAAACCTTTTTTAAGAATTCGTAAAAGAAAAGTATTCCCTGCGTTTCTAGAAGTTCTATAGCATGTTCAATTTTTATTGCTCCTACTACATGCATGATAGCCCAAAAAGAATGGTCCCTTTCATGCATATAGTTAGCAGTAACCTCTTTTTGAAGATCTAGGAGCATTTTTCTAGTTGGCCTAGATGTTGAAAGATATTTATGTTCTTTTAGCCATTGAAGATCTTCTTGCAATACTTGTTGGAGTAGGGCCTTTATCTTTTTGAATTCTTCTGGAAGCTCAACATAAACAAATTCCTTTTCTACTGGTGGCATGTATTTTCTCAAATCTTCGTCAGCTTCAGTCCTTATTTCTACTACTTCTATAAAGAGATTTTCGCATATTTCTCTAATTCTTTCTGGAGTTCCACCAGGCGAGGCTGTTAATCCAAGGATTAAAGGATGCTTTGATTGGAGCATGTATTTTTTAGCTATGTAAGGATAAGCGTATTTTTTTACTGCTCTGTGAACTTCATCTAAAACTATAAGAGAAAAGTTTTCTAAATTTAGTTTCCCATTTTCCAGATCATGCTGAATGCATTGTGGTGTACCAGCTATAACTTTTGCTTTTTTATAAATTTCTTCTCTTTTTTCTGGTTTTGTTTTCCCAGTTATTAGTGCTATCTCTTCAGGGTTTATCCTCGTAAAAGTTTCGAACGTTTTTTTATGTTGAGCAGTTAAAGGTCTAGTAGGGCTTGTTATTAAGATTTTGCTATCAGGGTATTTTTCTAGTCTTTTTATTCCAACTAGCAAGGAAATTATGGTTTTTCCTGTTCCAGTTGGCAGAACTACAAGAGTGTTTTTTGTGCTTGCAGTTTCAGCTATTTTAAGTTGATATTCTCTTGGTTGTATTAAGTCCAACTTTAAAAGGTCCATACAACTCTCAATTCCAATTGCTAATATTTAAAATTTGTTTAAAAGATAAACTTTTCTTCTAGAATTCTTGCCGAACCTCCCACCGATTTTATCTTAAGAGCTACTTTTATCAAGTCGGAAAGGTTTTCATGCTCCCAGACTGAAAACTGTATCATTTTTGCATTCATCCTACGCAAACTCAAGTTTACATGTTTTCTTTCTAGCGCTAATTCTCTTGGTATATCAAAAGTTAGAATAAAACTCATTTTCTCGTGCTGTTATATTTCACACGTGTGAAATATAAACTTTTCGGTAGTTTACTTCCGGTTAAAGAAGAATCTTAACTCACCAAACTTCCACCAAAATCAAAAGCCTTCAAAATATTTTCAAATTCTTTCCCCAATTTTTCATCTTCCTCTTCTAAGACCTTCTTGATTAAGGAGAAAAAGTCGTACCTACACAAGCTAACATCTTTTCCTTCCAGAAAGCTCAACCTTTTCTCGATTTTTTCCAAAATTTCTTTACTACACTTATTTTTTAGCCATTCTTTCACTCCTTCTACAAACTTTTTGCTGATTTCTTTGCTTATCCTCCTGTTAATTGGCCATCCACAAACTGCACATTTCTCAGAAGAATCAACTTCGCTTTCCTTCAGCTCAAGATCTTCTGCACATTCTTTACAAACGTGGAAAGATTCTATGTTAACTACTTCTTCAGATTCTAACTCACAAATTTCGCACAAGTCAATATCTGATTGGTCCCCAATTTCAAGAGCGTTCCAAGGATCATCCCTTATAGCCCCAAAACTGTGTTAGTGCCTCTAGAAAAAGTATACCATATACTCTTTTTGCTCATCGGTTGGGGCGACATTTCTTAATAGTATTTGTGAAAATTGATTTATAAGTCTTTTGCTCAAATTGAGCCAATGTAATACGTATTTCAATTAAAACAAAACTTTTTACTCACCTATTACAGTCACAAAAACTTCTCTTCTTCTTGGTCCATCTAGCTCAATCAAAAGGGCTCTTTGCCAAGTGCCTCTTACAATTCTTCCTTCAGCCACAGGATATATCCTTGATTGCCCTATGAAACCACTTGCCAAATGAGCATCAGCATTATCGTCTATTTCATCATGCCTATAACCAGCTTTAGCTGGAAAAAGCTTTTCTATGCTTTCTTCTATATCCTCTATTAATCTAGGCTCGTCTTCTTCCAAAATTAAAGCAGCAGTTGCATGAGGTAGAAAAACAAGACAAATTCCATTCTTAATTTTACTCTTGCTAACAATTTCTTCAACTTTTTCAGTTACGTCTATTACCTCTCTTCTTCTTGAGCTCTTTACTTCGAAGCTTTGATGATGCACTTTCATATAATATATTTGCAAGCCTAACAATTTTATTCTAGCAAAAGGAAATTTACTGCATGAAGTTAGCAGTTCTTTTTAGTGGGGGGAAAGACTCCACTTACGCTTTAAACTTGGTTAAGCAAGAACATGAAGTCAAATTTTTGATAACCATTATTCCTGAAAAGGATTCTTGGATGTTCCACTTCCCTTGTATCAAACTTACAAAGCTTCAAGCCAAAGCTTTAGGAATTAAGCATATCACAGCTAGGACAAAAGGTGAAAAGGAGAAGGAGTTAAAAGACTTGAAAAAGGCCATTAAAAAGATTAGAAATAAGGTTGAAGGCATAGTAAGCGGTGCTGTTGCTAGCAACTATCAAAAATCCAGGATAGATAAAGTTTGTAAAGAATTTGGACTAAAGAGCATTCATCCACTCTGGCAAAAGGATCAATTAAGCCTGCTAGAGGAAGAAATAAGTTGCATGGATATACTCATCACAGGTGTTTTTTGCGAGGGATTTGATGAAAGTTGGCTTGGGAGGAGGATGGATAAAGAATGCTTGCAAGATTTGATAAAGCTGAAGAAGAAGTACGGCATTAACTTATCTGGAGAAGGTGGAGAATATGAGACCTTTGTTTTGGATTCTCCTGCATTTAAAAAGAAAATTTTGATAGAAAGCTGGAAAAATGTATGGGAAGGTAATAGCGGGTATATTGTTGTGGAGAAGGCAAAGTTGATAAATAAAACTATCTAACTAAATATTGTGCTGGGGTCGCCTAACCTGGTAGGGCACCAGCCTCGAGCTTGTTCGAGGTTAGATTTTAGATGATAGGAAAGCTGGCGGTCGAAAGACCATCTGGGTTCAAATCCCAGCCCCAGCGTTCTTTCCAAAGATTGGTTCTTTAAAAGAACTAAAAATTTAAATATAAGTTCAAATAAAGAACTAACCGATAGAGCTTACACTAGAAAGAGGAAATAGATTTAACAGCCTAAAATTTTGTCGAAACAAAAAGAAGTCGATAAGTGTCGACGAGTATTAATTCTACTGTCGAAGTTTATAGTACTTTTTTCGACTCTTCACAAAAGAGGTTGTTATCCCTTCTTCCTCCATTTCCTTCAAGTACTCGTTACACCTTGTTCTCGACAGTTTGATGAGCTTAGCAAGCTGAACAGATGTAAGCTCACCATACTTTTGGAGTATTAGCTTAATAGCTTCTTTAGTCTTAGAAGACCTAGTACGATTCTTTAGAGTAAAACCTTCAGCAGAAACAATTTTTTCTAACTCCTTAATTTTTGCGTCCATTTCCTTCAATTTTTTATCCATACCTTGCAATTTCTCCAACTCCAAAGCTATTCTTGCTTGTTGCATATCCATTTGTCTTATCTTCTCTGTTAAAAATTCTTCTAAATCATTCTTTTTTCTCAGAATTTCCAGCACCATCTGTTCCACTCAATAGATAATTTGGTTTTCGACAGTATAAAAATTTGGTCTTAATTTTAAAAATTCTAAGAACATTTGTCGACCATCTAGTTTTAAGCAATCCCAACTTGCTATATCATGCTCGACACTCATCTTCTTATTAGTCCAGCTTTGTACACCAGTATACAAAGGGGAAGTTAGTGGAGGATGAAGATCCTGGAAAACTGGTAATAAAAAACCCAAAAGGGAATCAGGATCTATCAATCTTTTCTATAGCTAAATCTATAAGCTCTTACTCCTCTTCAAAATCTTTTTCAAAAGTTAAGTCCTATATTTTCTTCTCTTTCCTTTTCTCTCTCCTTGCTTTCTTTACAGTAGCAATAGCCCAAAACACAAGCTTTTTCAACAACTTCACTTCTAGTCTAGCTTTACCTTTTAGCAATGGTACAGCTGTCGAAAATTTAACATCTTCAGTAAATTCAACACTTCCAATTCTCCTGAACAAAACTGTCGAGAATACTTTCGAAACTAATGTTAGTAATCTAGACAATTCTTCTCAAGCCTCAATTGTCGAAAGCTTCGTCAATTCTTCAAACAACACTGTCGATTTACCACCTTTTTACAGTAGCTTCGGCTCTAACGCTACGGAAGCTAAAGTAGGTGATGCAGTAAGCTTTTTCGCTTTTTGGCAGGATGATTCTGGCTTGAACGAATGGATCTTTAGTTGGAATGCTTCTGGCACTTGGGAAAATGAAAGCTATGCTTTTGCTTCAAGCTACGACGAAAACACACAAATTCTAACAAGGCTAGGCTGGAAGTACTTGAAAGACTTGAGCTATGAAGATGAGGTTGCAGTCCTGAAAGATGGGAAAATTGACTGGGGAAAGCCAATAAGAATAGTATCTTCCGATTATGACGATGGAGTATACTTGATAAACGGGCAAATAGACTTGCTAGTTACTAAAGACCATAAGGTTTATGCAAGAGTAGATAACAGCTTAAGCTTTCTGGCAAACTTCTTGAGAGATTTACTGTTTGGAATTAACCCAAAAGACTTTGGCTTTTTTGACGTTACAGAAGCTTACAGGTTGACAAATCAAGGCTATAAGCTGACTTTCTTAGACCAAGACTTAAAACCAGTATATGTAAGCAGGATAACCAAAGAAAGCTACAAGGGAAAGATATACGATTTAACAGTTCCGAGCCATATTGTGCTGGTTAAGCGATTTGGTAAAGCAGTTTGGTCTTCCAATCTAAACGTGAAAGAAGCATGGAGCAATGTAACTAAAACTGTCGATTCTCCTGGAACAATAGCTTTCAAGTTTTATGCTTCTGATTTAGCTGGAAATTGGAATGAAACTGAAACAGGACTTTTAAGAGTCTTGTCTTCAGAGAATGAAACTGGAGCTAAAAATGTTTCAGAGGTGGTTAACGAAACTTTAGCAAATGTTGCGGAAGCTGGCGCAGAGGAATCGATATCTTCTAACGAAACTGTTTCAAGTTCGCCACCTCTAATACAAGCTTCACTTCTTGTTGAAAACGTTACAAAAGGAAAAGATGTTTGGAAGTCTGTTACTGTAACTGGTAATGTTAGTCTAAATGAAAGCTTGATAGCTTCTAATGTTACCGTAAGAGTTAAAGATCCTAAAGGAGAAGTTTTGTTTGAAGATAGAAAATCGACAGAAGGAGAATTTAGCTTTAGTTTTGAGTTTAAGCCAAATGTTTCTGGTAGCTATTCTATTGAAATCTTTGCTGAAACTGAGTTTGGAAGCACAAGTAAAATTTTAACTTTCGATGTTTTGAAACATTTAAGGCTTAAGCCGATAATTAAGCAAGAGAAGTTTAACTATGAGCTTGGAGAAAAGATAAGGTTTGAAATTTCGGTAGTAGATCAAGATACTGGTGAACTTTATTCGAATGCTTCATTAAAAGTTTTTGTTGTTGATCCTGAAGGCAATACAACTGAAGTTAATT
>Ga0272445_1002103_pt1 | contig 14156 bp, 15 predicted proteins | sample YNPCB0031_FD_194404 | JGI IMG/M metagenome (GOLD analysis project Ga0272445, IMG submission 194404) | Hot spring sediment microbial communities from Yellowstone National Park, WY, United States - YNP-CB-003-1 | ecosystem: Environmental > Aquatic > Thermal springs > Hot (42-90C) > Sediment... | reverse complement strand
CATTCCTAAAGCATCTCTAATTTCTTCAGCTCTTTTTTTAAGCCAATAAAGCCAAGCCACTTTCTTATGGTATAAATAAAGTTTTCTATTTTTACCTTTCTTCATAACTTATATTTTACAAATCTTTCAATTCTTTTAATAATTTTTCAATGAATTTTTCTTTAGAGAATTCTTGTGCTCTTTGAAGCGAATTTCGAGAAAATTTTTCTTTTAACTCTTTATTGCTTAAAATTTCATTAATTTTTTCTGACAAAAGTTTAGAATTTCTTGGTTCAATTACAAAACCAGTAATTCCATCTTGGTTAATAAAACTTGTTCCTGTACCAATATTTGTAGAAATTAAAGGTTTGCCGCAAGCCATTGCTTCTAAAAGAACTATACCAAATGCTTCCGATTTAGTAATTGAAGGTAAAACAAATAAATCGCAAGCATAATAATATGGAATTAAATTTTCAACAGGAGAAATTAAAAAAACTTTATTTTCTAAATTTAATTTTTTAATTATTTTTTTGTATTTTTTCTTTAACGGACCTTCGCCGATTATTAAAAATCTTGCTTCAACATTTTTAGCTGATTCAATTAAATACTCAAAACCCTTATAATAAACATATCGACCAACAGAAAGAACAATTGGTGGTTTATATTTTTTTTTAATTTTTTCAACTTCTTTTTTTATTTCTTCATTTAATTTAAATTTTTGTAAATCAACACAGAATGAAATGACAACACATTTTTCTTTAAATTTTCTAAGATAATTAGAGCTTTCTATTAAATTGGGATTAGAAACAAAAATTTTTTTAGCTTTTTTAAGAGCATAGATATGAAATGGTCTAAAAAATATTTCTAAAATTTTTTGACGAACAATATCAGAATGATACCAAATAACTAAATCTTTCTTAGGAGAAAACAAAGTATAAGCAACAAAACCTAAAGGAAATGGGTAATGAAGAAAAATTAAATCATAATTTTTAAAAATTTTTTTGTATAAAAGAAAAAAGTCAAAAGAAAGAGGCATTCCTAAATAAATACCATAACTTGAAGCTCTAAAAACTTTTACTCCATTAATTTCTTCAATTATTCTTTTCAATTTATGATTACAAACCAAAACATCTATTTTGAATTCATCTTTACCATTTAACCACTCAGCAATTTCTTGAACTACTGTCTCTACTCCGCCTATCCAAGGATAATACAATTTATTTACCTGTAGGATTTTCATAATAAGCTAAATAATAATCTCCATATATTTTTTCTAATTTATAATCAAATTTTTTCAAAAAATCTGTTATAAACTTTTTATTTTCTAAATTATTTTCCCAAATTTCAATTATAAATTTGCATCGCAATTTATCAAAGTTCTCTTCTAATCCTTTTATTACTAAATTTTCTGCACCTTCAACATCTATTTTTACTAAACTAATATCTGATGGATTTATTTCATATTTTTTAAAGAATTCGTCTAAGCTTATGCATTCAACAGTAATTTTATTATCGGTCTCTTTTTTAACCAACGAATGAGTTACTGAATATAAAGAAAGAAAAAAATCAATAAAACCATTTTTATCAGCAACTGACAAATTTAGGGGGATGATTTTGTTTTCTAAATTATTTATCTTAATGTTCTCTTTTAAAAATTCAAAGTTATTAGGTTCTGGCTCAAAAGCATAAATTTTTTCAAAATAATCACTATATAAGATTGAGTATTTGCCAATATGAGCACCTATATCTAAAAAGATCTTTCCGTTTTCTTTAAAGAAATCATCAATCTTTTCATTTGATAAAATTGTCATTAAATCAATATCATCTCTTATTTTAAATTTTTTATTGTTTAACTCAATAATTATATTCTTGTATAAAGTAGAAACTAGAGCATATCGTATTTTAAAGTATAAATTCTTATCAAATATTTGAATGGGTTTTAGAAATATTTTTAATAAAGCAAATATAGCAATTTTTAACCTATTAGAAAATTTAGTTTTAACCTTGATAAGAAAAAATTGGTTCTTAACAAAATGAATATAATTTAAAATTCTATTTTTCATCTATCTTATTCCAAGAATAACAATTCATATTGATTAATCATTCTTTCAGTATTAAATTTTTGTGTAACTTTTATAAACCCATTTTCTGATAATTTTTTTCTCATTTCTTCATTTTCCAATAAAATTTTTATTTTTTCTGCTAAATCTTTTTCGTTGCCAAATTCAAAAAAAAGTCCATCTTTTTCGTTTTCGATTAAGTCTTTAATACCATGAACATTGGAAGCTATAACCGGCACCTTCGAAGCCCAAGCTTCTAAAATAACAATCGGTAATCCTTCCCAGCGAGTAGATAAAATAAAAATATCTGCATCTTTTAATATTTCCTTTATTTCTTTCTGAAAGCCTAAAAATTTAATTTTCTCTTGTAAATTTAAGTTATTAACCAATTCTTCTAATTCTTTTCTATCCGGACCGTCACCTACTATGAATAAAACTAAATTTTCATCTTTTAAAAGATTTATAGATTTAATTAAAGTTTTTACATCTTTTTGATAATGCAATCTACAAATTGTAAGGAGAATTTTTTTATTTTGTAAATTAAATTTTTTTCTTAAAAATCCATTTGGTATATTTTGATATTCTTCAATTTTAATTCCATTCTCAATTAACAAAAGTTTTTTTTCATTAATCAATTTTATTTTTTTTGCTAACTCATAATCATCTTTGCCTACACATACTAATTTATCAACGAAAATTCTATTTGTAAAAATCTCCCAAAATAAAAATATATAATTAAAAGGAAATTTTCTTCTAATAAAATGAATTCCATGCAAAACATAAATAAATTTAAATTTTTTCTTAAGATAAAAAAGAAGTAATTTTAAATAGATAGAACTTCTTATGCCATGACATACTATAATGTTTGGTTTTTCTTTATCAATTGTTTCTTTTAGGTTTTTCGAAGCTTTAAAAATAGTTTTGTCTTTTGCAAAATAAACCTCAAAATCCTTTAAATATTCTAAAAACTCTTTTTGTGGTTCTTCGGGCAAATAAAAAATAAAATCAAATTTATTCTTTAATCCATTGGCAATATCTAAAGCAACTTTTTCACCGCCAGATAATTTCCCGCTGCTTAAAACAAATAAAATTTTTTTCATTTAAATTGATTTTAATATCTGAATTGCTTTTTTATAGCTCTTAGGATATTTTAATCTGTAAATCAAGGTTTTTGACCTCCAAAAAATTTTTCTTTGAATTTGTCTTAGAAAATATTCCAACTTTCTGTAAGACTTATATCCTGAAAATGAAAGTATAAAAAATAAAATTGAAAACCAATAAAAACCTAATGAAAGAGATTTTTTGAACGCTTCTCTTCCTTCTTTAATTTTATTTGCTAAACAATAAAAATTGCCTAATCTTGAATACCATATTTTTTTTATATTTTTTATATAACTCAAAAATCTTTCATTTTCTATTTTTTTTAAAACTTCTTCGTTATATTCTTCAATCAGGCTAGATATTCTTTTTACAAAACTTAAAGCATCTTTGTTTTCTACATAGGATCCTTGTAAAGGATGTCTAGAATATAAAGTAATCGGTTCTGAAGGAAAAAGTTTAACTTTTTCAAATCCATTTCTTTCTTTTAAAAAATATCTGTATAATACACCTATTTCATCAACACCATTTTGTTCTGGTTTAAAATATTCTCCTATTTCTATTACTTTTTTTCTAACTATCATATTTACAGGACCTCCATGTTCAACGTTAATTATTTTTTTACTATTTTCATCGAAAGACCAAGCTAAACTAAAAAGAACATCTACATTAAAATTTTCGCCTAAATATTTTATTTTTGTTTCTAAATATTCAGGATAATATAAATCATCTTGATCTAAAAAAGCAATATACTCTCCTTTGGCTTCTTTTGAGGCGATCGTTCTTGGAATTGCAGGTCCTCCGGTATTTTCTTTTAATTCAATCAATTTAATCCTTGGATCAATTTTTGTATATTTTTTAACAATTTCAACTGTATTATCTTTCGAACCGTCATCTACAATTATCATTTCCCAATCTTTAAAAGTCTGCCACAAAACACTTTTTATAGCTCTTTCAATAAATTTTTCACCATTATAAGTTGGAGTAATTATGCTAACTCTTGGATTTTCCATTTTATTCTTCTAAAAATTTTAATTATTATCCAAAAAATGTTTTTTATCTTTAATTCTATCTTTAATTTTGTGAAATTAGGACTTTCAAATTTTTCTTTCTTTAACTCTTCTATTTTTTCTAAAATAAATTTTACCCTATCTTCATATTTGTGATAATTAATTGCTTTTTGGTATCCACTCAATGCTATTTTTCTCTTTCTTTTTCGCCTTTTAAATAGTAATCAATTTTTTCTTTTAAATCTTTCCAACTGTCAAAAATAACTAAATCTTTATTTTCTTCAAATAATTCATTAAAGCCATTATTTTTTATTCTATTAGTGATAAGCAAAGAACCAGACATTAAAGCTTCAAAAATTCTCATATTGATATCATTTTTTATAGAATAATTAATTACTATTTTGCTTTGGCTATAAATCTCGCCAATTTTTTTACAATCTGCTGGTCCGATAAAAGAATTTTGATATTCTCTTTTTAACTTAAGTAAAAATTTCTTTCTACTCCCCATACCTAAACCACCCACAAAACCTATATCATAAATTTTGTTTAAATTTTTTTTACCATGGTATTCTGGATCACCTGCTAAGGGCAGCCAATAAACATATCTAAATTTTTTCTTTAATTTTTCATAATCATCTTTTTGAGCAACAAAAATTATATCAAAGCTTTTGGCCATAGTTTCATCACAAATTAAAGAAAGATGCGTATCTATAAGCCATATTGCTTTAGGATGATAATCAATATCTAAAATGTAATGCGTACCATAATCTATCGCTAAAACAAAATCTGGTTTAATTTCTAAAATTTTATTTTTCTCTTGAGGTAATATAACCATGATGTTATATCCTAATTTTTCCAATTCTTTTTTTACGTATTGTCCTGTTGTACAGGGATAATTTTTATCAAAAATCAAAACTATCATCTTTAAACGCTTAGTTTGAAAATGAAATTATCAAAATCTAAGTTAATTTCTTTTCTTAAGCTTGGAGTTATTTCACTTTCTTCTAGATCACCAGAAAAATTTATATAAAAACTTTTATATCCTAATCCTTTTAAAATTTTCAAAACTTTCTCATATTCTTTAAACCTTTCATTTAAATAAATTTCTAAAGATAAAATTGGATGATGTGTTTTAATCAAATTTAGCCCTCCCTTAATAACTTCGTCTTCTATTTTCTCCACATCAATTTTAATAAAATCTGGTACTACTTTTTTCTCCGAACAAAAATTATCTAAAGTTATCATATCAACCTCAACATAATCTTCGTTATCTTCTTCTAAAATGATATTAGTTGCTAAAGAATTCATAAAGTGACCTTTTTCAAATTTGATCTTTTTATTTTCACCGCCAACAGCACAAGGTATTACTATTATTCTTTCATTTTTATTCAAATTTAATATTTTTAGAGCATAAGAGTTTGGTTCAAAAGCATAGGCTATAGTTTCTCTATTTAAATTTGTTATTAAGAAAGAATAATACCCATAATTAGCTCCTATATCAAAAAAGATTTTAATTTTTTCTAAATTCTTTAAGAAAAACTTAGTTAATTTATATTCTGCTGGCGTATGAATATAAGCTCCATATCTATAAATATCAGTATACGGCGGTATGGTGATATAAAAATCTTTATCAATAAATAATTTTGCTTTCTTAATAAAGGTAAGTTTATCTTTCAAAAACTGCCACAATTTATAATTAATTTTTTTAACGATTCTATCTAAAATAAATATATGAAAAAACAAAAGTAAATATTCAGGAAAATGCTTTAAATATTTAATAATTTTTTGTTTAGGGTAATGCGAATAAGTTCGATCCAGGTTTAAAACATAGTTATCCATCGTTATTCGTTTATTAAAAATAAATTACTCCTATACCAAAGCCTTCTTGATTTAAATCTTTTATTATTTCAAAGCCTTCTTGATTTAAATCTTTTATTATTTCTTTAGTTTTATAATTATATTCTGACTTAATCATGTTATAAAAATCTTTAACTCCTCCAGTAAATTCTGGATTTCCTTTAGGAGCTATATCATGAAAAGCAATAATTCCTCCTTTTCTAACAAGTGGTGAATACATTTCAAAATCTTTTTTGACTCCTTCATAAGAATGATCACCATCTATAAAAAGAAAATCTAAGTGGTTACCATTTAAAATTTTTTTAACTTCTTCTATGGTTTCTTCTTTATGGGAATCTTTTCTTAATAAATAAAGTTTTTGATTTTCTTTTGCAAAGGCTTGATAAATTGGTATTTTCCATTCTGGATAACCTCCGCCAAAAGGTCCTTCTGGTAAATCGATGCTTATTATGGTGGCATCATCTTGAGCTAATTTACAAAAACAAAAAAGCGTTCCTCCATTTGCGGTTCCTATTTCTAAAATATATTTTGGATTTAACTCTTGGAAAATTTTTAAAAGTTCAACAAATTCTTCTTTTATTTGCATTGGTCTTATTAAACCATTATAAAAATTCCAAGAAAAATCAAAAACTTCTTCTGGTCTGTTAGATGAAAATGATTTTAAAAGTTTAATTACTTCTTCTGGATTTTTCTTTGCTTTTTCTTCTGCTTTTCTTTGCCTTAAAAGATTTAATCTATTTATTGGAAATCTAATTGCTTTCTTAATAAAAGCTTTAAAACCGTAATTTTTTAAAACAAAAACTGATTTTTTAATTAAATACATAATTAAATTTTTAACCAATCAAATAAAGTTTTGCCGATGATACCTAAACCAATAATGCCAATTTTCTTCATTAAGATAATTTTAACATAATTTTAAATGCTATTAAATTTAACTTATATTTTAACACGAGAATTTTGAAAGTCAAGTTTAAAAAATCTCGTCATAAATTAATAAAAATTTTATTTTTCAGATTTTAGAGCATTATATAAAATTTTTAAATATTCTAAAACTTTCGGAAGTTCGGCGTAAATTTTATCAGCAAGTGTTTCACTATAAAGATGCGCAGTTTGATTTCGAAAATCAATAATTTTTATCCAATAATCGTCATAATCAATAATACCCTGAGAAAAAGCTTCACGAAAACATCCTTTAGGTGATCTACAAATTATTCCTTTATATTCTTCTAAATAAGTTTTTAAAGTTTTCCAGGCTAGATCTACGGCAATCTCAAATCTTTGTATGGCAGAGTCTCTATTTATTTCTAACAATGATTCAAATTTAGTCATTTTAGTTTATGTACTCAACGTATTCTTTCGCGACTTTTTTGAATTTTTCATCAACATTATTAAAATCGACAAAATCAATTTTATATAAAATTGGTAATTTTTCTAATTCTTCTTCAATTTCAAATTTTATGTGAGCTGAAATTTCTGGACCTTCGATACCGATATCAATATCAGCCCTTTCATCAGCATTTCCTTTAACTCTTGAACCAAAAAAGAAAACTTTATATTGAGAGAGATCTTAATATTTGCTTAAAATTTTCAAAATTTCTTCTTTTAATTTTTCAACTGAGTAATATTCAAGTTTCATTAAATTAATATAATTTTAACAGATTTTTAAAATCCTTCCAATTGATATTTTCTTACTGCTTCTATGATTTCTTTTTTTATTTTGCGCCAACTAATTGCTTTATCAATAATTTCAATATTTCTTTCTTCTTCCTTTTCCGCGTCTTCAAAATAAACTAAACCCTTAAGAAAAATCATTTCCGAATATTCTGGATATTTTTTCTTTGCCCAAGAAAGAATTTTCTTTAAGCCAAAAATTTTTATTAAATAGTAAATATCAATAAAATCTCTCTTTGTACCTCTTTGCCCTATGGCTAATGCTTTCATTGCACAAATATCTTGGATTGAGGCGATTAGAACATTATTAAATTTTTTGAGTTTGCCAATAAGAGGATAAGGATAATAAAAACAGGATAGATTAACATTATTAACAACAAGAAAACAAGTATTTTCTTCATCTTCCTCAACTTCAACATTTAGCCCTTTATTCATCAATTCCTTCATAAAAATTTTAGTCAGTTTTCCTTTTTTAAACTCTTTCTCGGTGTAAAAATCAAAATCTAAAGAAGTTCTATGGCCTAAATAAAAAATTAGTGCAGTGCCACCTGCTAAATAAAGACCGTATTTGCTTGTAAAACCAAGATTTTCAAAAACAAATTTTTGATCGGGATTTAAAAGTTTAAGATTTTCCTGCTTGGGGATAAATATTTTGAATTGCTTTTTCATAAACGTCTTTCCTTAAATTGACGCCTGTAATTTTTAGCCAATAATTTAATGAGAGGGGGCGCCAAAAACCACGAATTGGTGTTTTTAAAACTTTTTTAATTTCTTCTAAAGAAAAATTTTTCAATAACCATTTCACTGCTCTTTCATTTCCATAATTTAAAATATGCCTAATAATTAATTTTCTATCCGAAGGATTATTTAAATCCAAAGAATTTAGATTATAGGACCAAAGAAAAGGCTGAAGAAATTTTGGCAATTTTTTCTTTTTCATTTATTTAATTATAGCATAATCTTTTTATAATTTTTGCACCAGAATTTGTATTTTAAGTTTTTATTTTTTGATTTTTCTAGCCTCTCCTAAAAATATACCAATAGCTAATATTAGAAGACCTATATCACGAATGGCTACATCGTTAAAAATGCCTAAAGTAAAAATAACTTCGATAAGATGTAAAATGGCTAAACCTGAAAAAATTAACGGATAAAAACCTAGATTAAGACCAATGCCAACAACAGGATGGATTTAAATGATCATGATAATATCATTCACCAACCTCATTAAAAACAAAGCTACAACTTTCTCCTTGTTTAAGTCCTCGGCGGGCATCAAAAATTTTATTCTGTTCTGGGGTACCACATTTTTTAATGCTTGAACCTGGATAAAATTCATGAGTTGGATGAACTGCTGAAGCTGGCCAAGAAGGATTAGGCTGTTCATTGATCCAAGTAACTTTTGTTACTTTTTTGATTCGGGTAGTCTATTCGGTTGTTATTCGGGTAGGTGCTGTTTGTGTTAGTCTGCTTAGATCCGCGTTTTAATTTTACGGATTTTATAGATATTTTAATAAATTTTCTTCAATTTTATCCCAATTAACAACGTGCCACCAAGCTTCAACGTATTCAGCGCGTCTGTTTTGATATTTTAGATAATAAGCATGTTCCCAAACGTCAAGCCCCATAATAGGAATATCTCCGTTCATCAAGGGGCTATCTTGATTTAACATTGAATAAACTTTTAATTTTTTATCAGAAGTTATAACTAGCCAAGCCCAACCAGAACCAAAATGTTTAATAGCTGTCTCTGAAAACAATTTTTTAAATTCTTCAAAGCTTCCAAAATTCCTTTCAATTTCTTCTTTTAATTTTCCTTTTGGTTCACCTCCGCCGTTTGGTTTCATTATTTCCCAAAACAAAGTATGATTATAGTGTCCTCCACCATTATTTCTTACTGCAGCTTTTATTTCTTCAGGAATCTGATCTAAATTTCTTAATATTTCTTCAAGTTCTAAATTATGAAACTCTGGATATTTTTCTAAAGCAGAATTTAAATTGTTGATATATGTTTGATGATGCTTAGTATGATGAATCTCCATTGTCATTTTATCGATATAAGGCTCTAAAGCATCATAAGGATATGGAAGTTGTGGCAAAGAATAGGGGTATCTCATTATCCAAGACTTAGATTATTACCCGAATTATGACCGAATACTTTACCCGAATCGGGACCGAATTTTGTGTTACTACCCGAATGCGGACCAAATATATTTTCATTACCCGAATGCTGACCGAATGATTTATTATTACTTGAATTATTACTGAATTTCATTACCCGAATCAGGACCGAATTTATATTCTCTACCCGAATGTGGACCGAATTTATCACCCGAATTTGGCCGAATATTCGGTTATTATTCGGGTAGTTTATTCGGTCGGTTATTCGGGTAAATATTGTACGCGTTAGTCTGCGTTTATTAATTTTTACGACCTTAATTTTTTCATATAAAATTTTAACTCTTCAAATAAATTTTTTAAAAATTCTTTGTAATTTTCTTTTTCATTTTCAAAATTTTTTACATTAGAGAAATAAACTGCATTTCTAAGCGGTATCATCATAAATTCAATTAAAACAAGCCTTAAGCTTTCAACCATTCTGGCACCGCCAAGTTTTCCAACAGAAACTCCACATATACCAACAGGCTTATGATTAAATTCTTCATAAAATTCATCAAGAAAAAGTTTAAGTTCTCCTGGAAAAGAATGATTATATTCTGGAGAAACAATAATAAAACCATCTAAACTATTTAAAATTTCTGACATTTTATTTCTTTTTTCTTCGCTCATACCACCAGTCCAAGGTTTATCAAGCCAATCTTTAACTTTTATATATTCAACTTCAAAACCAAAATTTTTTGCCTCTTCAAAAACAAAATCTGCAACCTTTTCGGAATTAGCTCTTTCTCTTCCTGTTCCTAAGATTATTCCTATTTTCATGTTATGATTAATTATAAAAGAAATGGAAAGGTTTTCAAAAGAAGGAAAGAGAGACCAAAGTAGATATATAATATATAGATTAGCATTGTTAGCAAAAAGATTTTTTATGAAAATTATTGAAAGGATTACAGTAGAGGTCTTAGTTAACAAAGCGTTAAATTTTCATAAAGAATTTGATAAAAAATGGAGAGAAAATTATCCTTATTCTTTTCATAATCAATATCATATAAAAGCTTGTATTAATTCTATAAAAAAACTTTTGGAAGCAGCTTTAAAAGGAAAAGATCCTTTGAAAATAAAAGAAGATTTAGATAAATGGAACCAAGAACACAAGTCTCATATAACTTTAGAAGATTTTACCCTTATCTTAATTTTAGCTTTTGCTTTCCATGATTTAGGAAATATTGCTGAAGTAAGAGACGGCGAAATTACTTTCCTTGACGGATATAAAAGTGAAGGCGCTGAAGAAAGAAGTAAGGAAATTGCTCTAAAGTTAATGGAGAAAAAGAAAATAAAAAGGGAGTGGCAAGAATTGATTTTGCATCTTATAGAAGAAACAAAATTTAATATAGAAGATGTTAGACCTTTTTCCATTTTGGTAAGAGTCATAGATCAAATTGGTGGAAACTTATTTAATGAGGATAAAACAAGAGTTTTAGGTCTTATTTTGGAGTTAGTAAGAGAAAAAGGGATTTTTACTTTTAATCCTTATAACTTTTTTAATTTTGTTAGAATAAGGATTGAAGAATTAATTACACAACAAGAAATTAAAAGTGTTTTAGAAATTTGGGGTAAAGACTTACCTAAACCTATAGATTTGCCTCAAGAAGATATAACACTTACTCCTGAAAATGTTGAAGAATTTATTGAAACTATGAAGAAAAATATTAAGAGTTTAAATTAATCCTTCCTTTTTAAGTTCATCAATAATTTCCTTTGGTATAGGATTTGTTTGAGGACTTATACCTGGATATCTCCAAGCAGAAATTATTTTTATTAAATCTTCTTCTTTTTGAATCATAATCCAAATCTCCTGTTTCCAAGTTTTTCTTTTACCATCTTTTTTTATTTTGGCAGGTTGCATCAAAGCTAAGGTGTTGGGCGCTATTCCTTCTTCAATGCGATATGGTTTAAGAAGCACTCTTTTAAGCCTTTGTTTAGAGAGGTTATAAAATTTAATTTTTTTCTCAGAGTGTTTAGTCCAATGAATTTTCATTTAGGTTTTAATTTTGTGCCGCGGGAGGGAATCGAACCCCCGACGCGTGGCTCTTCAGGCCACCGCTCTACCACTGAGCTACCGCGGCTTATATTATCTATTATAACAAATTTTAAGCCATTTTAACTTCTTCTTTTTTCTTTTCTTTTAGTTTTTTCATATTTTCTTGATGTTCAGGAGTATTTAGTAAACCACATTTTTTATATTTTTTCCCTGAACCACATGGACAAGGATCGTTTCTGCCAATTTTAGGAGTTTCTTTTCTTATTTCAATATTCATAAATATTTGAAAGAAGTGATTGATTAAAGCTTGATGAAAATTTAAAAAGGCTTTATAAGCTTCTTCCTTAAAAACTACTAAAGGATCTTTGTGAGCATAAGCTTGAAATTGTGAAGATTCTTGCAAATGTTCGAGAAAATGAAGATGCTCTATCCAAAGAAAATCATAAATTCTTAAAAGCACTTGTTTGACTATTTCATAAAAATTTTCCTCTGCTTCTTCTTTAAGTAAATTAAATTTTTCAAAAAATCTTTTTTTAATTTCCTCTTTGTCGCTCGTTCTAAAAATAAAATTTAAAACATCATCAGAGGCATCATTTAGAAGCTTTTCAAAATTCTCTAAAACAAAATTTTCAAAATCTATTAAACCCAAAAGAACCTCTTTTCTTTCATGATAAATTTTTTCTCTTTGAGCATTAATAACTGTGTCGTATTCAAGTAATCTTTTTCTAATATCAAGGTTATGTCCTTCTATCTTTTTTTGAACTTCTTCGATAGTTTTCGAAGCTAATTCTCTAAATTTCAAAAGCAAAGGATGATCAAAATCAACTTCTTCAAAAAGTTCACTATCTTTGTTAATGCCTAATCTTTCCAAAAGACTTATAAACTCATCACTACCAAACGTTCTCATAAGATCATCTTCTAAAGATATAAAAAATTGAGTTTCTCCTGGATCACCTTGTCTTCCGGCTCGACCACGAAGCTGATTATCTATTCTTCTGGCTTCATGCCTTTCTGTCCCGATAATAAAAAGTCCTCCCAGTTCTTTAACTTTTTTATACTCTTCAGGATCTTGAGGGTTACCTCCAAGTAAAATATCTACTCCTCTTCCAGCCATATTAGTAGCTACTGTAACTGCTTTTAACTTACCTGCTTGAGCAATAATAGCTCCTTCTTCTTCATGATTTTTAGCATTTAAAACTCTATGAGGAATTCCAGCTTCAGTAAGCATTTTTGAAAGCTTTTCATTGTTTTCAATAGAAGTCGTACCTACAAGAACTGGTCTTCCTATTTCATAAAGCTCCTTAATCTTGTTAACTACAGCTTTCCATTTTGCTTTTTGAGTGATAAAAATCTTATCGGGATGATCGATTCTAATGCACGGTTTGTTAGGAGGTATTCTCACTACTTCTAAATTGTAAACTTGTTTAAATTCTTCTCTTGAAGTCCAAGCTGTACCTGTCATACCAGCTATTTTTTTATATTTTTTGAAAAAGTTTTGAATAGTTATTGTAGCTTGAGTCCTCATTTCTGGTCTTACAGGAACACCTTCTTTAGCTTCAATAGCCTGATGAAGACCTCCTGACCATCTTCTTCCATACATAAGCCTTCCAGTAAATTCATCAACAATAATCACCTCATCATCCTTAACAATATAATCTTTATCTCGATGATAAAGATAATTAGCGATTAATGCTTGTTCAATATGGTGTGCTGCTCTTAAATCAATTACTTCATAAGGATTGTAACCCAAAAATTTTTGTATTTTATTCAAACCTTCTTCAGTAAGGAAAACTCTTCTTGATTTTTCTTCTAAGGTAAAATCTATATCTTTCTCTAAGGATTTAGCTAATTTATCGTAGAAGTAATAAAGACTAACATCTTCAATTTGATAAGCTCCTATAATAAGAGGGGTTTTTGCTTCGTCAATTAAAATGCTATCAACTTCATCGATAATAGCATAATTAAGATCTTTAACTTGGACAAGCTGATCAGGACTAGTAGCTAAATTGTCTCTTAAATAGTCGAAACCAAATTCACTATTAGTACCATAAACAATATCTGCTAAATAAGCTTCTTTTCTGGAAATAGGTCTTAAATATTCATGAAAAACTTTAAAGGTTCCTAAAATATCTCTTTCTTTATCTTCTTCTGAGGGCACAAAGGTAGGATCATAAATGTAACTTCTATTTTCGCTAACAATACAAGCAACAGAAAGACCTAAAAAATGATAAATCTGACCCATCCAAACAGTATCTCTTTGAGCTAAATAATCATTAACCGTGACAATATGAACGCCTTCTCCTGTTAAAGCATTAAGATAAG
>Ga0272445_1002102_pt1 | contig 14161 bp, 26 predicted proteins | sample YNPCB0031_FD_194404 | JGI IMG/M metagenome (GOLD analysis project Ga0272445, IMG submission 194404) | Hot spring sediment microbial communities from Yellowstone National Park, WY, United States - YNP-CB-003-1 | ecosystem: Environmental > Aquatic > Thermal springs > Hot (42-90C) > Sediment... | reverse complement strand
AAAGGCGATAAATGACCAAGCTTTATACACCTCCTTATAAACTCTCTCCTACTCTCTACATCTTTAGCCATCTCAGACTGAAAACAATTCCTATAAGCCCTCTCAATTAATTCCTCCGCATCCGGAGTAATCCATACTAACCTCAACTCTGGAATAAATACTAACTCATCCATATCCCCACCTCCTACCTAACTTTTTATATTATTCCGCTACTCCAACCTCCACCTCTCTTACCCCACTTCTTAAAGAAATCCTCCCAACTCCCTACCCTATAATCATCCCACTTCCTCTCATACCACCACTCCTCTACCTTCTCATCAAATACCTCAGGCTGACTCATAAGCTCATACTGACCCTGCTTCCATTCCTTACATGCTAAAAATACCCCTCCCGCCACAGCATCAGCTATGTCTTTACTTCCCCCTGCAGGATGATCTACCTTCTTACCATCCCACTCCAATCCAAATAATTCCTTCCTATACACCACATTCTCCACATGCCTTATCCGCCTCTCCAAATACAATGTCACTAAATTCCTATACGCCTCATCCGTCTTATCCACCGATAACCTCTCAACCTGAAACCCCTTCCTCTGCAATAACTGCATCATATCAACTGACTGAAAACTATCAAAAGTCACCTTCACTACATTTACCCCACTCTCCTTCAACCATACCAAAAACTCCCTCACCTTCCATAACGGCACCTCATCATCTACATACCTCTTATTCGGCTCTATACCTACCATCCACTCCACTTCAACAATGGGCAAATCACCTAACTCACTCCTCTTTATTCCTATCACCTTCGCACATGCCATACCCGTCCTGTCTCCCTTTATCCCTAAGTCAATATGAATATACCTTGGCACATCCCTACCCTCCACTAAATCCAACCTAAACATATCTTGAAGCCTTACCTCATCCTTACTACTCAACTGCACCACATCATCTTTAAATAACTTCGGCTTATCTACTACCGCATCATCATATGCTAACATCGACCTAAATAACTTATTCTCCCCTCCTACACTCACTCCCACCACATCCTTTAACCCCCTATAAATATCCTCCTCAAACGCCCTCCTAAAATCAATTGGCACTTCTTTAAAATACCCCCTATACTCAAGCGGTATCACATGCTTCACTGAATACTTCACTGGATACTTCCTTACCTCCTCTATCACATCCCTACTCACCTTAAACCACCCTAATACTTCCACTAAATCCTCAACCGTATCTATTACCCTCGGTCTAGTAAACTCCGTCCCAATAAATACTACAAAACTATCACTACTATAATGATGCCTCTTCAATTCATATCCTACCACAGATACTACTAACACATCCCCCTCATTACCTACCTTCCTTATCCTCTCCTCTACAAAACTACTCAACTCCTCCGCTGAACTAACTAATACAGATAAACCCCTATCCTTCCCATCCACTACAAACCTACTCTTCCGCCTCTCTATTATCGCCGTATACAATGTCCTCGCTTTCTCAAGCGGATCCTTCGCCCTCAAAAAATTAGCCTCATCTAACACCGCACCTAATAACGCTAAACCCAACTGATGACTAAACTCACTACCAGTATACACAGACACCCTCGGAAACCTTATCTCCGAATTCACATCTTTGTCCCTAGGAAAATCATTCCTGAAATACGGCGTCGCATCTATCATATCCCTCAACATCGCAAATCCTGTCCACGCCGCCTGCTTCAATGTCACCGTAAAATACATAAACGCTATCCTTGTCCCAGTAAGCAACCTAAACAACGCCTCAGGATTCTCATAACAACTCAATTCATATAACTTCCTCATTAATAACGCATTAGCAAATGTCGTCTTCCCACCACCTATACTCCCAATCACTATCACCTCATTTACATTACGCCTACATACCTCCACTATCTTCTCTTTCCAAAAATCATACATCTTACAAACAGGACCAGCATAATAACTACTCTCTACCCACTCCTCAACTGGAATAACTTCCCTCACCTGAATAGGCTTATAATCAGACACCTTGACTAACAAATTAAACCAATCTTTCTCAATCTCATCTAATACCACATCGTTCCCCTTATCTTCATCAAAAAGACCTAACCTCATCCTTTATACCACCTTCTTCCTTTCCCTTAACCTCCGCAAATATTCAAATACTTCCTTCCTTTCCTCTTCATCAAACTCCATAATATAATAAGCTAACGCCCTCACTGCTTCATCTATTGTCTCTAATTGCCCAACCTCCTTTTCTAACTTAGCTAACCTCTCCATCAATTGCAAAAATTCTATTACCCTTTTCTGCATCTCTTCCAATAACTTACTATATCCATACAGAGTCAAATTCCTTCCGCTTACACTTTCTTCACATTTCCTATACCATTCATCATATACCCTCTCAAATAAAACCATTACTTCACTTAACTTCCCTCTCATCTTCTTCAATAATACCTTCTCCACCATCTCCTTCGACCTCCTTACCTTCATATAGTCCAAGCACTCCAAGCGGAAACCTCTTCCTGTCATTTAAATCCAACTCCACCCTATCAAGCAAAATCAACTCAGACGCAAACTTGCCAATAGAACTACGCACACTATCTCCAGCAAAAACAGACTGAACATCCTTCACCATCGTAAGAAACTTCTCAATCCTGGGAAACTTAACTACAAGACCAGCAAATAAATAGAAGAAAAACCATAAATCCTTCCCATACTTGTCAAACAAAAACAACAATACCCTTAAATCAATATTATACCTCTGCGCCATCCACAACAACAAAACCGCATCCTGATCTATATCCTCAATAACTAACTTATTACCTTCCTCATACCATCGCATCAATACCTCTCACTACATGCCACATTATAGCCCGCCTATATACACTATCCTCACCCCTCAACACACTCTCCAATACCTCACCCCTCAAACCCCTAACTACCATACCTGCCACTTCCTTTAACAAAAAATAATCCTCTAACTTACTTTCCTCATACCACTCCTCCCACTTCTCATCTACATCATCCTCATAAACCCTACTCTCCTCTACCCCACGAACCCTTGCCACACTATCCCAATACTTCTTCTGAGACACCCTATCCCTAATCAACGAATACAAAAACGATAACAAATTACCCTTCCCCTCATCCCAATACTTCACCTTCTCCATCACAGACAAAAAAGCCTCCTGAAATACATCCTCATCCCAATACACCCCATGCCTCATCATCACATAAACCACAAACCCCTGCACCACAAAATAAAACTGCTCACTATTCACCCCATACTCACTAAGCACCCTCTTCACAAACTCCTCCTTCTCCTTCACCCTTAACTCCCTAAACCTACCCAAAAACAACACCACATCCTCCTTCCTACCAAATAACTCACACTCCCATAAAATAAACCGCTCCATTACCTACCACTCTCCATCCTACTATCACACTAAAATCATCACACTACCAGCCTCATCCTCTATCCTCCTTTTCAACCTCTGAACACATTCATAACACCATACCCTCAAACCACAATCCCGAACCAACCACCAATCCTTACTCTCAATTATCACCTCTAACGCCTTCTCAATATCACTGAAAAGAACTACACCTTCCCCATTACTATATGGTTTACCACACTCAGCACACTTCACCACCCATACCATCTTCCTTTCAAACGATTTACTACTCTCAAAACTATTACTCGCCAATACACTCCTATCCACCATACCCCACACCTCCTCTACTAATTTATTTCAACTTCTACATCTCTTTTCTACACAAACACCAATTGCTTCCCAATATTCAACCAATTAGTAAACCACCCCACAGCAAACCAACTTCCTGAACCTCTACCCGAAGGCGTCTCAAAATTTATCCGCTTAGGCAATACAACTATCTCAACACCATACTCCTTAAACAACCTCTGACGCCTCCTCGTCTCTAACGCCGTCAACGGCAATAACAACGCAAAAGGCTTTTTTAACTCATAACACCTTTCCAAAAATTCATTTTTCAACGAATACGGCGGATTAGTTACTATACAATCAAACTCCTCTGGTACCCACTTCAAAAAAATCATAACCCTGCGTAATATCAGTCCCTATCACCTTAAAACCCTTCTCCCTCAACGCCCTCACTAAATTACCTTTACCCATCGCACACTCCCAAATCACCCACTCCTTCCTTAAATAAGGCACTAAATACTCAATCGCCTCAGGTGGCGTCTGAAAATCATTACTGTACGCCTTCTTCAAAGGAAGCACACCACTACCTCTTAAAAATAAAACAAATACTTACACCTCGCATCTATTTAAAAAGGTCATCTAAGTTAGCCCTAAAATTACACCTACAGCAACATAAAAATCAAATCCTCCTCTCTCATATCCACCTACCACCCACTTCACTAAAGATAAATCACTCACTACACCATCAAGATCCAAACTAATCACACCAAACACCCCACCTCCTCCAACATAATCCCTCTCCTTTCTACCCTCTTTTTCTTAAGCTACCACTCTTCAAAGCTAACATCACCTTCCTTACATACCTCAATTGCTTTAACCTACTTTTCGCATTATACCTACCCACTCCCTTCCATATAACACCTCCCGCCTCATCTATATGCTTCCTCAATATCCACGCCCCAACTAAAACATTATAGCAAGCATCCCTCTTCAATCTTTCAACATCAAATCCCTCCTTTTTTAACACAGGAAACCATGAACTATGCACTTGCATTACCCCCACACTATACCCCTCCCCTCTCCTATTCACCTTCCTCTGATCCATCCCACTCTCTACCATAGCTACCGCTTTCAATAGCTTCACATCTATTCCATACTTCCTGCCTGCTCTCTGAAAACATTTCTCCAGTCAATCAGCACACCACCCCTCTACAAAAAGAAACAAAACAAACATTAACACTCCTACTACCTTAACCATACATCACCTCCCCCTACCATAAATTGCTTACCTCCACTCTTCCCTCAACACCTGTAAAGCCCTCTTTGCTAATTGACGAGACTCAGGACTACAAAGAGAACAATTCACTAACATCATTAAATTGTCTTCAGCATTCTTCACTACCTCACTGTATAACTCAGCACTCGCCATATAATTAACCTCAGTCAACTTTCCACCACTCTTAACTACCGCCGCCAACATGTCAACCCCAAACACCATCTTGTCCAGCTCCTTCAACGCATTCACCAACAAAAATACCTCAGCCTCCAACAACGCTATCCTTCTCATCTCTGCTAACTTCGCATTGCAAGAACTCAAATTATCTACCTTCCCAATCCTATAACTTATTTCACCAGAAACCTCAGCTACCCTCTTACCTACAGCATCCCTAACCGCAATTATCCTCTGAACATCACCTGCACTACTAACTGATACCATCCCACCTAATACTAAAGCCATTAACATTACAACTACCTTCTTCATAGCATCCCACCTCCTCATTTATTTTTCTCTTCCCCATACAAACTTTCCAACCTCTTCTTATACTCTCCCCAATCCACTCCTAACTGCAAAGCTACCATCTTTTCAACCAACTTCGCAAACAAATGCTCCCAATAATACGGCGCCCTCACATCATCACCAGGCTCATCTACCTGAACATTACCCCTCTCCGCTTCCTCCTCCCACCACTCATCAAATGCCCTCACATCCTCTTCCCTTACCCCCCTCCACCATAACAGAAACCACTCCACTAACTCATGCACCACAACCAAAAACTCATACCTCGCATCTCCTAACTCCGATACCTCAATCACCCACTTCCCACCCTCCACCTCATAATAATCCCCCACCGTGCTATACCTATGCTGAGAATGTGGTATCACCCTTATCAATATCTCAGGAAGCTTGCCCCTCATCTAATACACCTCTTACTTTCTTTACCCTAACCTGCACTTCCCTTACTTTCTGAAATATATCATTCATCAACCCACGCAAAAAATACGTCTCATTAGCTACCCTTACAGCACGAACTAACTTCTCTACTACATCATCAATAATCGCCTCCAATTCCCTAAACTCCTCCTTCAACTCCTCCCTCACTTTTTCACCTCCTCATTCAACTCACTTAACTTACAAAGAAACCACCACCTTTTACCCACCTGCCTAATACACAATGCCTTCGGTCTCTTCCTTTCAGCTGGTCTCCTCGGCTTCGTCTTAAACACCCACCACTCCTTCCCATCATAACCATATCGCTCAAGCCACCAATCACCCCCAACTACCACCAAATCTGTCGCAATCTCCTCTGTCCCATAACCATTATCATACCAAACATCCTGCGCCACCTCCTTAAACTCCTCCCAAGTGAACCATCCCCATTCCTCACTCCCTACCCACTCTACATCCTTTTCACTTTTACCATACTTCATTAATACCTCTAAAGTTTCATCTAATAAATTCACTAACTTTTCTCTTACCACCTCCTCCCTCATCTCACCACCCCCTCACACTCCAGTAAACTACTCCACCTTACAAAAGATGAAAACTTCTTGCGGAGACGAGTTAAATTCTCCACTACCATATCTGTCATTTTAAATACCGTCGTTCCTTTCTCCCTATTTTTCCACCCTTTTTTGCTTTAGTCTTAAACACTTTTCAATTCTATTTACCAAAAGCCCCAGGAAGTCCCTGGAGCCCAAACCTTTTTATTTCTTAAAAGCTGGCATGCAAGCCCCCAAAATACTTTTCAAATCATCGTAAGTTGAATACTTAGGAAACCATAAGAAAAGCAAATCATAATCTTGATCGTAAATCTCTTCTTTGCCATCATATACAAGATAAGAAGTTATTTTAATAATCCTTGTAACTATTTTTGATAAAGGAAGTACTTGACTGATAAAATCATAATAAGTTTTATTGATTAAAAATTTATTCCTTACCTCATCAATAATATTATCAAGCTCATAAAAATCATGATACTCTTTGCTTTTAATTAGCTTTAAATCATCATAAAAACAAACCTCTCTTTCAATTCTTTCAATAATGTTTTCATTTAATATCCATGGCTTTTCAGAAACAAGCTCTTTAATCTCAAGTAGATCTATTAATTTACCCACAGTCCCATTAATTTTTAAATCAACTTTTTTGTCAACCCTTTGCTTTAGTAAAAAATCCCTTACCGCCCAATGACTATTACTTAAAAACCCATCTTCTGTTACATAGAGACCCCGACCATTTAGAGCCCTCTTAAATAACCGAATACCAATCTTTTTGCTCATGGCTCCCCCCTTACTTTTTTTCTTTTCTACTCTTTATCTTAACTTGACAAGCTTTAAAATCAAACTTAATTTTAGCTTATTTTAACCTGTTTTAAACTTAAAAAAAAAACTCAAGCTTGCTTTTTCTTGTTTTTCCTTAAAATTCTTAGTTTTTTCTCAAGCTTAAAAAACCATTCAAATTCGCTCAAGCTACAAGGGCACCATTACTCATCTACCTCATCACAATGCACAATATACTTCCACCCATACTCCTCAACCACCTCCCAATAACACCTTACACTACATATCCACTTGCCCCATGCCTCCGTCCCCCTCACCCTCCAATCATCCACCCAACTCCCATCTATCACCCTGCCTACCCCTTCCTTCTCTTTCCTTCTACCACATCTTAAACACTTAACTAATACCTCCATCCTTACCACCTCTTACTACTCCCTCATCTCACTGTATACACCCAAGTACTATTAACTTTCTTAACCTCCCTACCATCAAATAACCTACCCCTCCTACCATCACTCCACGCCAAATACGCCCTAAACCTGCCCAACTCCTCACCAGTCCCTTCTCTAATCATCACTACCATTACCTTATCTTTCTTCTTCATACCATCACCTCCATTTACGTAAACAAATTTTTCAAGGAGTAACAAAACTTTTCTTCTTGCCTCATCTACTACTTTCGTCTTATAACTCTACCCCTTTTTGTTGCTTCTCGCAAATAAAGCCAACTACAATCCTTTCTACTTCGTCTGCTAATTCCTCAACAGGAAGCAAAGCACTTACTCTCTTCACTTCAAAATACTGTAGAATTCGTTCGTAATTCTCTGCCACTTCTCTCAATTTCTCTTCCCTTTCAAACACAGACAAATTCATACTTCTTCTTTTCAACCTTTCTAACGCCCTTTCTATCGGCATCTCAAAATATACAACCAAATCAGGTATAGGAAAAAACAAACCATTCAAAAACAAGAGCTCTTCCAGTGAAAAAAGCTGACTCACTTGATATGCAACAGTCGACAAATAATACCTGTCCAATACAACTACCTTCCCCTCCTTCAATAAGGGAACAACTACATTCTTAACATGCTGTATCCTATCCTGCATAAACAAAAACAGTAATTCTTCAGCCGAAACATTACGTTTCCTCAAAGCTTCCCTTACTTTCCTTCCATACTCCCCATCTGTAGGCTCACAACTAAAAACTATATCATCTCTTCCTCTCATCCTTTCCTTCAACGCTTTATGAACCGTCGTTTTTCCTGCACCATCTATCCCTTCAAATACAATAAGCTTCCCTGATCTGGACAACATAAGATTTAACTTCTCACACATTAACTCTTCTTCACCCTGCACTAACTCAAATACCTTAGCCTTGTCTTTATTCACAACACAAAAACTCATACCCTCTTTACCTCAACCTCAAATCCTTCTTTCCTTAACCTTAAAACTATCACCTGAACAAACCACCAATCCTCTTTCCTCACCACTAACTCTTCTAAAAACCTGCCTTCCCTATCATATAACCTCACCCTACCATACTCACACCAAATCGGCAGAATTACCTCAACCTTACTCACTCCCCTCTCCACTAAATACCAATAAACCCTTTCATAAACCCGAAACAACCCCCTAAACCACCTAAACAACAACAAACCCAAAATTAACACCAACAAAACTACCCCTAACACTACATACCAAACCATCCCACTACCTCACCCACCTATTAAACATACATTTACCTCTAACTCCAAATATTCTAAAACACTCTGAAACATTAGCCTACCTCCTACTACTATACCTAACCATCACACCTTCTCCCTATTACCTCATCCATCGACATATAACAAAAATCAAATGCAAAACCAGAAAAATTTTTCTTAATACCTTCCTCCACTTTTAATAACTCATTCCTCAACACCTCATCCCCTTTATCACCATACACTACAACATATACACACACCTTGTCTCCACTCACCTCAAACGATACCATACCTACCCTCTCTACCTCATAAAACCTATCAATAACCTCAGAAATTACACTCCACCTGCCTACCTCTACCATGCCCACACCTCCTATCACTTTCTCTACTAACACCCTCTTCATTACTACCTTCCGCCCTTTCCTCTCGTTTCTTCTTCATACCTACTTATCTTTTGTGCTAACTCTTTATCTACATCCAACGCCGTATTAAACCACTTAACCTTTATCCCAAGCTCATTGCCTAAACCTCTCACACTTTTCAAAAATTCATGAAACCCTAACTTCAACTCATCACTATATACCCCTTTCACTACCTCTCCCCTCTCATTTAACAAAGCTAAATATTCCAAACCTATAATACAAACTACATTAACTACTCCATTCTCTTTACAAAACTTCTTCAAACCCCTAATCAACACCAACTTCTTCAACATATAAAAATCCCTAACTAACGACAAACCAACAACTAAACATACCACTATCAACAAAACACCTAACAAATCTACCCACCCACTTATACCTTGACTTACTAACATTCCCGCTACCACTGCCGTCAAACCACTAACATAAGGAAAATAATTCATACCTATCATATCTCCTACCCCCACTCACTTGCTACTACCTTCCCAACCTCCTTACTAAATTCCCTAACCACCATCCTCCCTCTCTCGCCATTCCTCCTCAGCCTTTTCCTGAATACACTCAATTAATACCTCCGCTAACTCCCTCTGCTCATCAATAAGTAAAACCTCCCACCACCTATCCCCATTAAATAACTCAGAAACAATCCTAAAACCATCCCAACCCATATCACGAAACCCCTCTACCTTGCCCCATACCTCCAACCAAGAACCTTCCTCAGAAACATGCTCCATTAACCGCCAAACCCAATCCTCAATATCAATACCACCAACCTCATCACTATCACTTAACTTAATCACCCACCCCACTCTCTTCCATTCCTCCAATAACCTCTCCACCTCATCCTTCTCCATAACCCTTAACTCAAACCCCTCCCTCTCCCAAAAGAAAACAACATACCAAATACCATCAAATAACACTACAAACCTAAATACATGAAAACCTTCAAAACCACTAGGACTCATACCAGTCAATACAAACTCAACAAAAGGAAATTTACACTCCCTCACTTCCATCTCTACCATACTCCCATCTCCTGCCACTTTTCTACCTTTAACCTTCCACCTTTAACTCACTTACCCCATTCCGCCTCTCCACTACCCATACCTCATCCCAATCTACCACCCTCTTCACATCCTCATGATGCGTCACTACTACCACCGTCCTATCCTCCCCCTTCAACCACTGAAGTAACTCCATCACCCTCTCCCTATTCACCTTGTCAAGCGGTGCAAATACCTCATCAAGCACAAGTAAATTCGTCCCCTTCCCTTGATACATCAAAAAATCTGACAACCCCAACATCACAACCAACATTATCAAATACCTCTCACTACCACTCCACCAATTAAGCTTGCTCATACTCTTATAACCATCACTCACCTCAACCTCCAACTGACCCCTACCACCAATCCTAAACCTCACATCCACTCCCAATACCTCACCATACCTCCTCATTAACTCATTAAACACCTCTAATACCCTGTCCAATACATAAGCCACTACCCCATCATCACTTAACCCCTTCTCCCACTTCCTCGCCGTTTCCAACTCCCACTCCAATTCCTCTACTACTGAAAAATCTACATCACCCACCCTCTCTAACTGCCTCCGATACTCATCCGCCCTCGCCTTAACCTCTAACGCCCTCCTATACTCACTAACATCCCCCACCCTCCTCCTCATACCCCATACCTCCTTCAACAACCTCTCCCTATCTACCCCCTTACCTCTCACATAAACAGCCTCAAACTCCTTCAACTGCCCCTCTACTTCCTTTAACAACTGAGACAACCTCTCTATCTCCTCTTTCGCTTCCTTAAGAAACGCCTCAGTATCTACCTCAGACCCACATACCCAACACCTACCATCCCTCAAATACCTCATCTTCTCTTTTATATTCACCACCTTACCAGATAACTCATCCCTCACACCCCTCAACTGCTTTATCAACCCCTCAACCCTCAACGCATCCCGCCACCTCTGCACCTGCTCCAACACATACCTCCTCCTCTTCCTATACTCCTCAACCGGAACAGGTAAATTACTACCCCACCTCTCCAATACACCTAACGCCCACCCCAACTCCTCATCTTTCACCTCCATCTCCCTCAACCTACTAACTAAATCCATCATCTCCCTCTTCACCCTTAACTCAACCTCTACCTCCTTCCTCCTCTCCTTCACCTTCTCCCTCAACCTCTGAAACATATCCAACCCCAACCACCTAATAAATAACTCCTTCCTCTCAGCATCCCCTTTCACCAAAAAACTGTCCATCATCCCTTGCTGAAACCAACTCGTCAACACAAACTCCTCATAACTCATCCCAACAAGCTCACCTACCCTCCTCCTCATCACATCCCAATTATACGCCTCTACCTTACTACCTACCTTCGCTAACCACTTCCTCTCCAACCCCCTCACATACTCCACCTCAACTCTTCCTACTCCATCCCTCTCAAATACCACCACACCACTACCCTTCTTCCTCAACCTATTCACCACATCATCCTTCACCTGTCCCCTACTATTCTCCTCCCATAACACCGTAGCTAACACATCCCATAACGCCGACTTCCCCACCATATTACTACTACCATCCCTGTCCCAATTCCGACCCTCAAGCAATACAAGACCAGGCTTAAACTGAACATCCGCTTGACCATAACTGAAAAGGTCTCTAACTGATAACGATAGAAACTTAACCATCCACTACCTCTGGAACATCTATAACTACCTCTACCCCAGCCTCCTCTAGATGCACTTTCACTTCTCCATCAAAATATCTCCAAAATTGCCCCCATACCATCCATAACCACAACCTATTACCGTCCCTGTCATAGACCTCAACTAAACTATAGTCATCAAAATACCTCTTCACTAATACCTTACCTATTACATCCCTCTCTACTAATAAAGTCTCCATAATCACACGATAATACCCTGCCAAATCAACAGACTGAACACTCCTATACTGCTCCTGCTTCTTTATTTTCTTAATATCTCTAATCGCTTCTTGCAAAGCAATTATCAAACTTTCTACATCCTCTTCTTTCAAAAACACTAATAAATTTCCTAAACCACCTAACTTAATACTTAGAAATACACTCAAATCTCGCTCACTTTCATCTATCACCAACATTCCACTTCCAACATCTACCTCTATATCACCTTCACACCCCATATAACACTTTGCATTTAGCACAAGATTCATAACCTTGTCTACATAACAATCAACTGACTTCTCTTCCTTTAAACCTTTTCTACTCATCCTTAACCTCACTTACAAACCTTTTCATCCTCATTGCACTAAAACCCTTACCCACTTCATCACTTATCTCCTTCAACTGCTCTAACTCCTCAACATAATAATCCCCCATATACAAATCCACTAACTTCCTTAGCCTATTAAACTCTACCTTAGACATCAATAACACAATATCCTCTAAATCCTTTTCTCGTCCACTCCTCAACTTCATCATTATCAAATACTCAGGACGAACAACCTTCAAATCTCCAACTTTAACCGCCTTCACTATTGCATCTTCTTCCCAACTTTCCTCCGCTACAAGTAAATCTACCTTCAACGATCCGCATTTCACCGCCACAGTAGCTATGTCAATTCCACCATAACCTCCTACAACACATCCAATCCTTACTAACCTATCCCTCACCTCCTCTAAATCCTCCTTCCTAACCAATAAATCAAGCTCACGAACAGTAGGCTTCCTCCCAGTTACCCAATACGCTACCGCCACCCCACCACATATCGCATAATCTATACCCTCAAGCTGAAACAATACATCCTCAACATCAACCCGCCTCGCCTCCATCAAATCAATTACCTTCTCAAACTTCTCATCCAACTTAACCATCAGACTACCCCCTTGCCTTTTTTACATATAAAAGGCAACTTCCAACCCCTTCGCCCTACAAGAGGTCAGAAACCACACCACACCTAACCTAATACCTTGTCTTTTTCCTTATCAACTACAAACACCGCTACATATCTTAATATTACATTCACATTAACCTCACTTGCATCCTCCGACGCATCTAAATCATCAATCATCACACTATCTACCGAACATGCACTAAACAACAACCCCCTCCGCCCACTCCCCAAACTAATAAACACATCATGCGACTTTTTACTCACAACCCACTCAGTAAAAAACACCAACACATCCAAATCCCTACTCTCCACAAACTCTAACCTTAACTCCTTGCCCTCAGGAAACTCCGCAAACTTCACATCCTTCAAATACTTAACTACATCCTCCCAACCATCCCGCTCAATCTCCACCTTAAACTCATTAGCCCTAAGATACCCACTAACCTTACACTCAACACTCTCTACCCTCTCCTTAAACCTAGGCATAGTCCCACCTCCTCTTTTTTATTTAGATACTACAGAATTCAAACTATTCTCATAAAACATTTTCCACACCTTATCAAAATCATCTTTACTTTCAGCATCTTCCCACAAAGTAATTACGCTATCACTAACAAAATGAATCTCAATCCTACGCCCATCCTTCCCTTCATACAATTCTACCATCTCAACATTACTTAAGTTGATATACTTATTAAACAACTTCACCCACATAATCCCACCCCCTATTTGTTAATTGACTAATAAACTCTTCAACCACTTAACCTCCCTCTCCCCTACCTTCAATACCTTCCTCCCATACTCTTCAAGCATACTCCATACATCAACCATAAACCCATCCAAAACCTGAACTTTACTACTAACATCATACCCCCTAACTACATCAGGCATATACTC
>Ga0272445_1002101_pt1 | contig 14165 bp, 13 predicted proteins | sample YNPCB0031_FD_194404 | JGI IMG/M metagenome (GOLD analysis project Ga0272445, IMG submission 194404) | Hot spring sediment microbial communities from Yellowstone National Park, WY, United States - YNP-CB-003-1 | ecosystem: Environmental > Aquatic > Thermal springs > Hot (42-90C) > Sediment... | reverse complement strand
CAACTTCAGCCAGCATCGAGCCCCCTTTAAAAGGCTGCTGCATCGCCATCGGGACCTGACAACTTAAGGCTTATTAGGCCTCCCTATTTAAGCTCTTTACGCCATGTTAAGCATTAAGTCTCTAGTCGAGAGGCTTGACGTCTTCGAGAGGAACGAGGCCCCGCTCGATCTTAAGGCGCTAGGCTTGCCTTCTACGTCCAGCTGTCCAGCCTCAGAGGCTTCTTGAAATTTATATACTTCAAAGTAATACTGCTAGAAAAATAGGGGGCCAGTCCCTAAAACATCATTGGTTAATTACGGCTTTCTAGACGCCATCATAAGCCTTTTCTCCGGGGCTTATGCGAAGTATCACGACAGCATTCTCTTCGAAAGATACTGTGAAGAAGATTCTATAGACGCCGACCCTCCTTCTAGATACTCCTTTCAATCCTTTAACCAGCTTAACGTCACCGGCGAAGGGATCTTCTTCATCTCTTTAAAAGCCTCTATAATTCTGCCTTTCACGCCAAGATTAAGTTTCTCTAGCTCTTTTTCCGCCTTTCTATGAAGCATTATTTTAAACAATTTCCTCGAGATCTATGAATTCTTCCCTCTTCCCCCTTAACCAATCGTTAAGTCTAGATCTGACTTCCTTAACCTCATCCTCTGACGATTCTTCCCCTTCGAGCATCAGCGTGCTTACCGCCTTAGTAAGTAACTCAACCTTTTTCTCGAGCTCATTAACCCTCGCTTCAACTTCAGCCATCAATATAGCCGTAAGGCCAGCTACTTTCTCCGATTTAAACGTTTCTACATTTGCTTTGGACGTGGCAACTTAAGTGATCTGCACGTTAACTTTCCAGTCAGATTGATTGTCAATGGCCTCCTTGATGTGCCTTAGACGTGTGCTCTGGCATTTTCTTGGCCTTGAGCCTCACGCCGCATATGCTGCACTCCATCCAACCCTCCTCGCCTACCTTCAGCTCGCGCCCGCAGCGATGAGCCTCTCCAGGTAGTCGTTGGCGTCAGCCCTTGGCTCCTAGCGAGCGCCTTAACCATAGCGCTGACGTGCTCCCCAACCGTTAACGAAGTCCAGCCATTGACAGTCAATCAAGCAAAAAATAACGCTCCGATACCTTAAGTTGCTAGATCTAGTCATTGACGGTCAATTGCGCAATAGCTTAAGTTGCCAGGTCCCGGAGGGGGAAACGCAAGCTTTTTATACGCAACTCAAAGAAAACCATAAAAAGGGGCTTAAAGTTGAGTAGGAAGGCTGTTACGAAGGTTCAGGCGGCTATTATTGCTGTCATAGTTATAGTCGCCGTTATCGCAGGCGCCACATATTATTACATCAGCGCCCCGAGGCCAACGCCAACACCAACACGAGTACCAATAAAAGTTGGTCTACAGCTAGACTTTGCATATGTTGATTTACTTGTTGCTTGCTATTATGGTTTCTTTGAGTCAGAAGGCTTAGCACCCGAAATTTACACATTTAGAAGCCCGACTGAGATCAGATCGGCTTTAGCTGCAGGAGACATTGACATTTCACAGACTTCATTATTTACAGTAATGAAATCTGTTGCCACAGGTGTGCCATTACTGGGGATAGCGTATGGAAGGCAAGGCTCACAATATTACATAACCGTTAAAGCAGACCTCCCCGTTAGAGAGGGGCACATTGAAGATTTGAAGGGACTGAAAATTGGAGTTACAAGCCTTGGCGCTACAACTGACATTTATCTAAGATACTTCCTAAAGAAAAGTGGAATTGACCCTGATAAGGACGTGACGATATTAGCGGTGGGTGTCGGAGCATCTATGATCGCTGCTCTTCAAGCAGGTACCGTGGATGCCTTTATAGTTGCAGCGCCAGCGCCGCAAATTGCAACTTATGATATGGGGATAGGCAAAATTTTTCTAAGGTTAGACGATTATAGACCATTTTCAGAAATGGCGAGCGGTGTCGTGGTAACCACATATTCTATCGCTAAAAATAAACCCGAGGTCCTAAAAGCTGCGGTTAGAGCAATAATTAAGGCGAATGAGGCACTTAGAGGACCGGAAGGCCCACGGATCATACGGGAATTGCTTGAAAAGCAGCTCGGGTTTAAGGCTTCTGAAGCATGTGTGCAAGCCGTAGTTGATGATGTGCTGAAGCACACCTCAATCGACCTTAGAATTACACCTGAGCATGTGAAGTTAGTACATGAGCTAGAGTGTGAGTTTACAGGGACTCCAAAGCTAGCATATGAGCAGGTGGCTACCGTGGAATTCTTCCCTTCCGGCTATTCTCCTAAGAAATAGCTCGTCGATTAATGAGTTGTGGATCAACATACAGAGCTCATCTTGGCAAGGTCCTCCTAAAATGGGAGGACAAACCTCATCCTCCTACGTAAGTTGCTAGACCATAGGATTCAAATACTTTTTTTATACCCAGCAGATGGTCTTCGCTGGGGGGCTCCACATGGATGGGGTAATTTTTCTCAAGCCTTTCATATTTTGTTTCACCAAGTTTATGATAGGGCAGCAGATTAACTTGCTCCACGCGTGATCCAAGCTCATAAACTATGAATTTTGCGGTTGCCTCGATGTTTTCTAAGGAGTCGTTGTATCCAGGTATAATAGGTATTCGAGCCCACATGGTAGTGGGCAATTCATGGGCAATCCTTCTTGCGTTATCAAGTATTAGAGCGTTTGATGCTCCAGTGTACTCCCTATGTTTTTCGGGATCCATGTGTTTGAAGTCGTACATTGCCAGATCAGTATATTCTAGAATTTGTTTAAGCGTCTTCCATGGCGCATGCCCGCAAGTTTCTATTGCCGTATGTATATGGTTATTTTTGCAGAGCTTCAATATAGCAACCGCAAATTCTGGTTGAGCTATAGGATCTCCACCCGAAAGCGTAACACCTCCACCGCTTTTTTCATAAAACACGCTATCTTTCTTCACGACATCAACAACTTCTTCGGCTGAAACCCATCTTCCCATTAAAGTCCTAGCCTCGTTGGGGCAGGCCTCAACGCATTTCCCACAACCATCGCAGAGTTCACGGTTAGTACAGGACTTTCCTCCTTTAATTTCAATAGCCTGCCTTGGACATACCAAAATGCATTTGCCGCAACCAGCACACCTGTCCTTGTTTAGAAAGATCTGAGGCTTTACCAATTGGCCTTCAGGGTTTTGGCACCATAAGCATCTAAGCGGGCAACCACTTATAAAAACGGTCGTGCGAATGCCAGGGCCATCATGTATGCAGTAACGTTGTATATTAAAGATCAAGCCTTTCAAATTCCATTCGCCAAGGCCTGCAAACCTCGAGCACCTTTATATTCCTTTCCAACCAGCCAGGCATGCAACTTAGGATGTAAGTTTTACTTTTCGTACATAAGCATGTCTAGCTAACGAGAAGCATCTCCAGTGAGGCCAGGACGCTAATGGACCAACCGCCGTTATTAAAAAGCGCCTCCAAGATAATCAGACCAGTTTCCAATGAGCTTATCCATTCGTCGCACTGAAAACCTAGAAGTTCTAGGATATTAGCTGTACTCATTTAAAACAACTTAGCCTCGACGGAAAGTACGTCAATTTAACGTCGTCAGCAAGGAGCCCAGAAGTGACCATTTTTAGGCCGAACTCGTTACGAAACTTTTTTGATAAGCGTGAGAGGCTAGCCTCAACATCCCTAGCGCTCATGTAGGTAGCGTGGGCGCTCACCTACCTGAGTTCTACAATGAGCTCGCTTATTATATACTCCTTATATTAAGCATCCTTAGGGATTTTGCTTTTCGTGATGCTAGTTTTCAGTAACGCTTTAGTTTGCATTTATCCAGCTTGGAAAGAAGAATCTTCATTATGAAGGAGTAAACTCATTAAAAGCAAGACTTCAGGTTGGGGAAGGGTGTATGCTAAAAGAAAGTCAGGCGCAAAATGCAAGGCTCAAAGCTGCTCCAATACTGATAGAATAATAAAAACCATTATTTACCAATTTAGCAACGCCTTAGCCAGTGCTGCTTATAACCGAGGGAAAGTATAAGGGTATGCCTGCAATGGGGACATTAGAAGTATGTCTGCAACAAGCACATTGATAAGGTATATAAATGAATTGAGGTTTGAGAATTTGCAGGATCGCGCCGTAGGATATATAAAAACGCATGTACTTGATACGTTAGGCGCGGTTATAGCAGGGAGCTCGGCTGAATGCTCTAAAAAATTACTAAACCTCATTATGAGGTGGATGGGACGGGAGGAGGGGACGATTTTCGTCTATGGAGTAAAGGCTCCGCTTCTCAATGCCGCTTGGATGAACTCCACTATGGCGAGGGGGTTTGATTTTGAGAGCTTGCTCGGTGAGGGGGCTACTCATATTCCTGCGAGTATAATACCCGCTGCCTTTGCCATTGCCGAGTACAGCGAGATATCGAGAGGCGGAGCAATCAGCGGAAAAGATTTCATAGTTGGGATCGCGTTAGGTTTCGATATAAACTATAGGCTACGACTAGCTGGGGGTGCAGCGACGGTAATGGGAGGCGGATGGTTGGCTGAAACCTTCTCACCAATAGCGATAGCCGCGATGGGAGCTAAGATGCTTAATTTTGATGAAATAAAGACGCGTAATGCTCTCGGAATCGCTTATAACCAATGTTGTGGTACGTATGGGGCCACCGTAGGCGATGGCGGGGGTCTCACGGCTCAAATAAGTCAAGGATTGGGCACAAAGGCGGGGGTACTTAGCCTGCTTCTAGCTGATGAAGGTTTTACCGCATCTAAGGAGGATATTATAGAGGGCAAATGGGGTCTCTATGAAATGTATGGAAGGGGTTATTACGACCGGGAGTTGCTGCTAGGAAATTTGGGGAAGTCATTTGATCATTTAAAGCCATTAACGAAGAGGTATCCAGGATGTGGTGGGCTCCAATCGGCAATCTACATAGCGTTAAGCCTTCGCAGAAAGGCCAAATTTAAGATAGATGACATATCTAGGATTAAACTATATGTGAGTAAGCTAAATTATCTGCAGTTAGCGCGTGGAAGAAGCAAACCCGCTACAACATCGGACATCTTATGGAATGAACCTTATATGGTTGCGATAGCCCTTGTCAAAAATAAGCTATTTGTAAGTGAATTAAGTGAAAAGTCTCTGGAAGATCCTAAAATATTAGAGATCTATAGCAAGGTAGAGGTTGAACCTAAAGAGTCGCTAAAGGTGGGGGAAGTAGAAATGGAAGTAATCACAAAGAATGACAAAAGGTATTTTCAGAGCGGAGCGGCTCCTTCGATGTCCCCAAGAGAGGTTATTAAAAAATTTAAAAGATGCTGTCAATATGGCGCCAAGCCATTCTCTAAGGGAGAGGTGGATGCTCTAATATATGCGATAAATAACTTAGAGAAGGCGCGCAACGTGACTGAAATCATCTCCTTATTATGCCCGAACTAAAGATACTTAGCGTTTAAACGCCATAGGTATGAGCGGCCTCGCCTAGATTCTTCCATGAATGATGGCTATGAAGGATGTATGGACGAGTTGGGCAGCTTTTTATCGTGTGAAGGCTAATAGGAAATGCCTACACTAGGAAATCATCCCATACAACCTATAACCTCGATTAAAACCGATGATAAGGCTCACGCTCTTCAAGCATAATGAATAGAGACAAAGAGGCAGCAATCCCAAGCGGGGCGTGTCCAACTTCTCATAGAGGTCGTCCCATGTGATTGACCGGTCAAATATGTAGGATGTCTTCTGCTGAAGGCTATTCATGCCTGAGAGGGGGTGGTGCTCGCTTACCGTTAGGGAGGGGGCCGCTAGAAGGGTCGGGGAGGAGGCTGAGGCTAGAGGGTTGAGCGTGGATGGGCTCATAAGCTCGCTCATGGCGCAGGGCTCAAGGGGCTCCTGGCTGACGTGCCGCACCTGCGGGGCTAGGGTCAAGCCTGAAAACATGGACAAACACGTGGCAAGAGCTCATCCTAGGCGCTGAAGAACGGAGGAGGATTTGACCGGTAAAAAATCTAAGGAGCTTTGAAACGACTCTCACACGATATTCAAGTGCGGTTTAAAATCAACGAAGAGCTAAGTAGCAGCTGGACACGCCTATCCCAAGCGCAAGTTTTATATAAGATACTCTCTTTTGTAGAGGGAGTGTCTTATGAGTAGGAAGGCTGTTACGAAGGTTCAGGCGGCTATTATTGCTGTCATAGTTATAGTCGCCGTTATCGCAGGTGCCACATATTATTACATTAGTGCACCAACACCTACGCCAACTCTTCCTCCAGGAAAGACTGCAATCTACATAGGTTTTTCTGCATCAGAGACGGGGAAATGGGCAGCAGCGGGCGTCCAAATTAGAGATGCGTTTGTGTTTGCAGCTAATTTGATTAATGCAAAAGGTGGAGTGTACGTGGGCGGCAAGTATCTACCTCTTGTACTTATCTGGTATGATGATGCATCAGACACCACCAAATGTGTAACTAACTATGAAAGGTTAATCACGGTGGACAAGGTTGATTTCGTCATGGGGCCTTACGGAGGGGCCCTGAATTTAGCTGTGCTGCCGGTGTGGGAACGATATGGTGTGCTTGGATTCTTTCAAGCCGTTGGCGACGAACTCTATGAATATGGTTACAAATACGCTTTTGGTTTCTACAAAGCATCGTCTTATACCGTTTTATTTGTGAGATGGATGGCGGACCTACTTAAGGATCCAAGGTTTCCTGAAGAGTATAAAATACGTAAGGTGGCATGTATATGCCCCGACGATCCATCCGGCAAATATACCCTTATTGGGTTGGAGAGGGCGTTGACTAGCATGGGCGTACCCATTGAAATCGTATACAAGGAGCTGATTCCAACGGGCGCAGCTGACTTAACACCTTACTTATTGAATGCTAAGGCGGCTGGCGCTGAAGCCTTAGTCCTAGGTACGAAGATCGATCAGTCGATGATCGCGGCAAGACAGATTGAATCGCTAGGTTTGAAGTTTAAGGCCATCTGGTCCGGGGGAGGACCCACATACCCTGCTTGGGCTGAATTGGGGCCGACAGGCTACTACTACTTTAGTGTATGCTGGTGGTCTCCAAGGTTAAAAACGCAGGGAACTTTACTCCACTCTAAAATTGAGTGGAGTAATGAGAAGTTGGTCAATGACTTTAAACAGGCATTTGGATACGATCTCGATTCCAGGGGAGTTAATGCCATTACTAGTATATTTGCCCTTGCCGACGCTATTGAAAGGGCAGGGACCTTGAATACGGAGGCTGTAGCTAAAGCACTCAAGGAAACTAAACTCATGACTCCGTCCGGCCTCCTAGTCTTTGGGCCAGACAACTCATGGGACGAAAGATATGCTCCATATTATCTTGTTCAGTACTTCCCGGATGGCTATTACATCGTTTATCCAGAAAAGGTAGATGCTACCCCCATAGCAGAAAGGTCTGTAGCTTATCCTATTCCTGCCAAGTGATGAACCAGCAATGTGGGCGCCCCAAATTGTTATACAAACGATTGTATGCGGACTGCTGCTAGGCGGCATATATGTAATTATGGCTATCGGGAAGAGCATTGTGTTCAATGTTATGCACGTCATAAATGTCGCCCAAGGCTGGATTGCGATGCTAGGAGGATACGCTGCCTACTGGCTTTTTACACTCTATGGAATGGATCCCTTCCTTTCTCTCTTTTTTCATAATTCCGATGTTTTTGCTGATCGGCGCAGGCTTTCACAATATCTTTTTGAGGCCCATCATCGGTAAGGCTTTCCTCCCTCAAATCGTTATCACTTTCAGCGCTGCCTTAATGATTGAAAGTCTTGCAACTTACTTCTGGACGGCTGACTATAGGTATGTATATACAGATTACGCAAGGATATCGTTCGACCTATTGGGCATTAAACTGCCCCTAATTTACATTATTAGTTTTGTAATAAGTATGGCAGCTGTAGCTTTCCTCCACCTTTTTCTTACGCGCACTTATCTAGGCAATGCTATTAGGGCTACTGCACAAAATAGGGAGGCGGCTCAAATAGCTGGCGTTAATATAAGAAAAGTAGAAACTCTAGCCACTTCCTTGAGTGTGGCCTTTGCCGCATTGGCGGGTGCCCTCCTCTCTATGATCTTTGTACTAACGCCTAACGTGGGAGAGCGCTGGACTCTTAAGGCGATAATAGTAGTCACGCTGGGTGGATTTGGTAATATATATGGTGTGATACCCGCGGGTTTGATGTTGGGCTTAATAGAATTGACCTCAAGTTTGTTCATCCCAGGCTCGATGAGCTATGCTGCAGGGTTGGTTCTAATGCTAATTGTTTTACTTTGTAAGCCCTATGGGCTTTTCGGTCTTAAAACGAGGTGGGCATAAAATGGTGGTTGGACGAAACGCAGCACACCTTCTTATCTTCGCTCTTATAGTAGCCCTTAGCGCTGCCCCACTTTTAGTGGAGGAGTTTATTGTCCACCTGCTCTTTATCTTACTCATTTACGTCACCCTCGCGCAAGCCTTTAACATACTTGCCGGTTTTGCTGGGTATCTCTCATTAGGGCATGTAGTTTACTACGGAATAGGAATGTATGTGACGGCTGTTATGTTGAAAGCTAGCGGGGTACCGCTTGCAATAGCTTGCTTTTTGGGCGCCACTTTTGCGGCTATATTCGGGTTAGCAACTTCGATACCTCTTTTTAAACTTAGAGGAGCTTCTTTTGCTTTAGGCACCCTCGCCGTAGCCACGTTTATGCACACACTTTTCAGCCAGGAATGGCTGGGTCTAGGCGGGAGTACTGGCATGATCTTACGTGTTCCCCTTAGCTTTAGCAGGCTTCCCTTCTACTATGCAGCATTAATGTTAGTGCTCCTAATTTCTTCAGTCGCGAAGTATATTAGACAATCAAGGTTCGGTTTAGCTCTACTCGCCATCAGGGAGGATGAGGATGCTGCAGAAGTCTTGGGCATAAAAACTCTTAAGGAGAAACTTAAGGCGGTAGGGGTTAGCGCTTTCTTTACCGGCTTGTGTGGGGGGATCATGGCATCGTATACGCGCTACGTTTGTCCGGATAATGCTTTCCCGCTGTTAATTTCGCTTCAAATGCAGTTCATGCCAATATTAGGCGGCCTGGGGACTGTTGTTGGGCCAATAATAGGGGCTGTGGCGCTAATCGCAATAGATTCGTTTTTCACCTTTACTGTAAAAGGTTTAAGTGTCTTTTTTTACGCGCTTATGATCGTTCTCATTATGATCTTCATGCCGGAGGGGATATGGGGCACTTGGTTAGTACGTCGCAGACGCGTTCTTCTAAGAAATATTGGTATGTTAAAGGATAATGGGGGAAGCGGTAATGAACGCTAAGGTCTTGGAGGTTTTAAACCTTACAAAAAGTTTCGGCGGAATCGTTGCGGTCAATAGGTGTTCCTTCAGTGTTAGTGAGGCATCTGTTGTAGGTATCATCGGTCCTAACGGTTCAGGCAAGACTACCTTATTAAACTTAATTAGTGGAATTTATAAACCCGATTCCGGTTATGTGGTTTTCAAGGGGAGGGTTGTTAATGGACTGTCTCCATCCTCGATAGCTAACTTGGGTGTTGGGAGGACTTTCCAAATACCCCATGTTTTTAAAAAAGTTACGGTACTTGAAAACATGTTAGTCCCCATAATAAACTTTAAGGTCTCGCGTGAGCAGGCTATGATGAAGGCGAGATCGCTTCTCAAGGCTTTTAACCTCGATCATTTAGAGGATTACTACGCAGGTGAGCTATCAGGGGGTCAGCAAAAGCTTCTTGAGTTCGCTAGAGTATTGATGGCGAACCCTACTTTACTGTTGCTCGATGAACCCACCGCAGGTGTGCACCCTGACTTAAGGGAGAAAATACTACACCATATAAGTCGGTTGAAGGCGGAGCGTAAATCAGTAATCGTTGTAAGTCATGATACCCAATCTATTATGCGGGTCTGCGATAAGCTCATAGCTATGTCTTCTGGATCGATAATCTGTGAAGGAACACCTGAGGAGGTTACTTCCGATCCTAAGGTAATCGAGGCTTATTTAGGTGGTACTTAGTTGACAACAGAAGTGATAGAAGTAAACGATGTTTACGTTGGATACATAAAGGATGTAGATGTGCTTCAAGGCGTAAACCTCGCAGTAAAAAGTGGGCAAGTCACGTGTATTATCGGCCCTAATGGCTCAGGCAAGTCAACCCTACTTAAGGCTATTTGCTGTTTTCTCAAACCAAGACGTGGAAGGATCCTCCTTAAAGGCCAAGACACGGCAGGTATGCGTCCAGACATGTTAGCAAAACTGAGGGTAGCATATGTGCCGCAAACTAGACCTTTATTTCCGCTGATGAGTGTAGAGGAGAACCTCAAAATGGGGGGCTGGATCTTAAGAAAGGAGCCTGAAAAATTAAAGGATGCAATGGAAGCTGTTTACCAAAGGTTCCCCGTCTTAAAAGATAAAAGAAGGACCAAGGCTGGCGACTTAAGCGGAGGGGAGCAGGAAATGCTTGTTTTGGGTAGATCCTTAATGATAAACCCTGAAATTTTGATCCTCGACGAACCTACGGCAGGTCTTGCTCCTAAAATCGCTTCGATCGTCTATCTAGAGCTAAAAAAGTTAAAAGACGATGGTTTGACACTCTTGCTTGTAGATCAAAATATTAGAGCCTCAGTTTCAATAGCGGATTATGTATACATATTGGAGCAGGGAAGAAACAAACTGCAAGGTACGAGAGATTCGATAATCAATCGGTTGAGCGAAATAGCCAAGAGTTGGCTAAAATTTTAGCGTAGCTCAGACCATAGAACGCCGTCTTCAGAGACCGATTAAAAGAGGGTCCACCTTTACGTCGCCGCTGCAACCATCTAAGAAAGACAACCCATTGGAAGGGGTTAAACATTCCTAAACAAGCAAAAAACAACCCCATAAAAGAGGCTTAAACGCCTCAAAAACCACTAACAAGCGGCATCAAAAGGCCTGAAATTAATTTTTTAGGAGAAAACTTTATAGGTGTTCTTTGTAGCCAAGTACATTAGATGGTAAAATGACTAGTATAGCGCTCAGTGAGAGAAATGAGGAGCGCATTAAGAACCTGCAAGCAAAGATGGTGCGTGAACGCTTCCCGTTATGTACGGATAAAGTTCGCTTGATACTTGAAGCTTATAAGATGACTGAGGGTGAGCCGGAGGTTATTCGGCAGGCTAAGGCTGTTGCGCATGTTCTGGACAACATACCTATATGGATTGATGAAGATGAGCAGATCGTGGGTCACGGCGCAAGCAAGCCTTATGGAGTTGAATTGGATATCTTTTTTGGCTTACCTTCTGAGGAGGAAATTAGAAAGGCTGAAGAGGACGGAATGTTTACAATCGATGAAGAGGATTGGCTGGTGATAAAGGAGCTGCTGAATTCCAAGGAATGGAGAAAATACGCGCTCACGGCACGGGGATTTGCACCCATTGATGAGCGGTTAGGGAAATTTCTGCAAACAGGGATCTGGCTTCCACCGCAAGAGGCGAAGATAGAAGCCATGGGACACTATGGGAGTGGGTTGGACTTGATTTCCAAAATTCATGTAAGTGTGCCCAACTTTAAGAAAGTCCTTGATTACGGCCTTAATCACATCATAAGAGAAGCTGAGGAAGAGTTAAAGAGCTTAAGGTATTTCAGTATGGAGGACGTCGAGAAGAAGCTATTCTTGGAGGCTGCGATTGTTGCTTTAAGAAGCATCATTAGATTTGCTAATAGGTTTGCTGATTTAGCCGAGAAGATGGCTGCCGAGGAACACAACCCAATGCGTAAGAAGGAGTTGCAAAGGATAGCTGAAACATGCAGATGGGTTCCAGCTAATCCACCGAGAAACTTCTACGAAGCCCTCCAATCATACTGGTTCATCTACTTGGCTCATAACCCAAGCAATGTGATGGGGATGGGCAGATTTGACCAACTCATGTATCCATTTTACAAGAGGGATAAGGAGGCTGGCAGGATCACGGATGAAGAGGTCCTAGCCCTCTTATGTGAGTTGAGGATTAAAGACATGGAATTATTTTCCACCTTCATCACTAAAGAAAAGCGTACGCAATTCTCTGGCTTTGCTAAGTGGCATAACATGGTGATTGGCGGCGTGACGCCTGATGGCAGAGATGCCACCAATGAGCTAACGTATCTTATTCTCGAGGCGGCGAAGATCGTTAAGACGCCACATCACACCATAACGTTGAGGGTTCATGATGGGACCCCCGAAGAGCTCATGCTGAAAGCGCTAGAAGTCGTAAAGACGGGAATAGGAATGCCAGCATTTGTAGGAGATAAATCCTACATCGAAACCCTTTCGTTAAACGAGGTGCCAATTGAACTAGCTAGAGATTATACAATAGCTGGATGTCTAGATGTAGCCATACCTGGACTGATACACAGAGTTAGCGCAACATTTTTCGCCTCATTAAAGGTTCTGGAGATTTTCATGAACGGCGGGTTGGATCCAAGAACTGGAGTAAAAATCGGGCCATTTGAAGTGGATGTCGAGAGGATCGAGACTTTTGAGGATTTCTATGAAAAGTTCAAGCAGTATTACGATTACTTTGTAAGCCTATGGGTAGAGTGCATCAATTTAACGTGTTGGGCTTGGTCTAAAATGTGGATGCATGTAATTGAGGCAGCTCTACTGGAGGGCAACATTAGGCATGGCAAAACCTTCTATGAATACAGGCTACCGTACAACATGGCTGCGGTGATGTATCCTGTTGGGCTCATAAATGTTGCCAACTCGTTGGCCGCTATTAAGAAGCTCGTCTTCGAGGAGAGGAGGATAACCATGAGGCAGTTGAAGGAGGCTTTAGCGGCTAACTGGCGAGGATACGAGGATATTAGGAGGATGTGCTTGCGGGCGCCTAAATATGGAAACGACGACGATTACGTAGACCAAATAGCAGAAGACCTATACAAACTTCACGCCGACCTGGCCCAGAAATACGACTTCATTTTCGGGGGGAAAGTGCTTCCTGCAGGAATATCGATAACATCTATGTGGACCGCTGGAGAGATAACGAGCGCCACACCAGATGGCAGGTTTGCAGGCGAAGTTACAGCTGATGGAACGCATTCTCCTCAGCAGGGCACGGACGTAAACGGACCCACGGCCGTCATTAAGAGCGCGTCTAAGCTGGATCAGACCCGCTACCTATGTACGCTGCTCAACATGAAGTTTCACCCATCGGCCCTAAAAACCACGGAGGACTTGAAGAAGCTATCAGTATTGATCAAAACCTACTTCAGCCTTGGCGGAAAACACGTTCAATTCAACGTAGTTAGCAAGGAGACGTTGCTAGACGCTCAGAGGAATCCCGAAAAGTACCAAGACCTAATTGTTAGGGTTGCAGGCTACAGCGCATACTTCACACAACTAAGCAAGCAGGTCCAAGACGACATAATCCGAAGGACGGAGCTAACTATATCATGAGAAGCTAATTAAAAGGCTATCCATAATGGGTGTTTTTGCTTGCATGATCGTAAGATTAGTTATTGTCCATCCATATTTTCATGGTTGTGAACATCAGGAGTAGAGCTCTGAAAGCACCTACACTCAATTTCACACCTGACCAGATGCAATAATGAGTTTAAAGCATGAGAAGGAGTGTAATCATGGAGCTAGGTAGGAAGATCCGCTTGGAATACTACTTGAAAATCTAGACAAAATAAGCATGAAGGAATACCTGTATTGAGGTAAACCGAGGAAATAGGAATATAGAGAAAGGTCACATAGCACTCGAAGAAGTAATAAGCAAAGAAATCCATACGTTCAAACAACAGTATGGGAGGGTGTCCAGGCTTGCTTGGATCTCATCAACCTCAAAGCACACTTACTTAGGTGCGTTGAGTTGAGGCTCGATCGATTGGCTGTCAATTATCGTGCCTGAGAGGGGCTGGTTGCATCAGCGGCTGAGGGCATGTAGCCCATGTGGCGTGGGCTCAAAGCTAAGAACGCGTCGGAGCATATGCCCAAGGTCCATCTAAGAGGTCATTAACAGTCAATCAAACAAGCCTCAACTCGAGACATCTAAGCAAGTATACTTCAATGTTGAGGGAAAGCTAAGCGAAGCTGGACACGCCTTCTCGTGAGGCAGGTGGTTAGCTAAGGTAGGTGGTGTTCGGTTCTTTTTATGATTTCGTCTTGGACTGGCTTGGCGAGCTCTATGAAGTGTGC
>Ga0272445_1002100_pt1 | contig 14165 bp, 12 predicted proteins | sample YNPCB0031_FD_194404 | JGI IMG/M metagenome (GOLD analysis project Ga0272445, IMG submission 194404) | Hot spring sediment microbial communities from Yellowstone National Park, WY, United States - YNP-CB-003-1 | ecosystem: Environmental > Aquatic > Thermal springs > Hot (42-90C) > Sediment... | reverse complement strand
CATAAGGTGAGACTTGTTGCATCAGGAGATGGAGTATTCTCGATAGTGAAAGGTCAGCTTCCCCAGTCCCTCTCAAAACTGGAGGAGCTTGTCAGTAAAGGGCTTAAGGTTGATATATGAACGGGCTGTATGAAGGCCCGCGGTCTTGCGGCAGAGGATTCTATAGAAGGTGGAGAACTCAGCTCATTAAAAGGTCTCTACAATGTAATTAAAACTAAGCCAATCTTTTTAAATCTTGGCTCATAGGAGGTAACAATGGCATCTATAAGCATTATCCTAAGGCGTCCACCTTATGGAACTGTTGATGCCTCAGAGGCAATAAGACATGCCCTTGGTGGAGTAACAGAGGATGTAGAGGTGAAGCTGATTCTTGTTGATGGAGGGGTCAATGCAGCAAGGAGGTCTCAGGATGTCTCAGGAACTCCTTTCTCAAAGATAGAGGATGGTATCAAAGACTGTATCGACATGGGGGTGGAGGTCCTTGTGGATAAGTCTTCGATGAAGGAGCAGTATCTCGAAGAGATTATTGATGGTGTGAAGATAGTGAACTCCCATGAGATAGCAGAGGCGGTAAAGGAGAGTGACACAGTAATGATATTTTAGGAGGTGGTTATGATTACCATAATAAAGAGTTCACCAGATACTCCAGAAGGGAAAAGGGGATTTAAACTCGCAAGGGATATGGCCTCTGACATGGTCCTTCTCCAGAATGGCGTTTATTTTGCCCAGAGGGAAAGGTTTGAGGGATTCTGCGGAAAGGTCTATATCCTTGAAGAGGATATGAGGCTCAGGGGTCTCAGGGATGAGGAGATATTGAAGGATGCCATAAAGATAGACTATGACAGGCTCATTGATATTATGGTTGAGGAAGATAAGATAGTCGGAATGTTTTGAGATAAAGAGATAAAAACAGGAGGTAACGATGGCGAGGATAGTGATACTTGGGGGCTCCTTTGGAGGTCTTACAACAGCCTTTGAGCTAAAGAGACTCCTCGGAAGAAAGGCAGAGATAACAGTAATATCTGATGAGGATAATTTTATATTCATCCCTTCCCTGCCATGGCTTTCCTTTGGCTGGAGAAGAAGAGAGGATATTTCCCTTCCGATTAGACCTGTCCTTGAGAAAAAGGGTATAGCTTTTATCCATGCACCTGCTCAAGGAGTTGACCCCGATTCTTCAAAGGTCTTCACCTCTCAGGGAGAATTCTCCTATGATTATCTTGTTATAGCCACAGGTCCTTATCTTGCCTTTGAGGAGGTACCGAATCTCGGTCCTGAAAAGGGCTATACAGAATGCATCTTCACCCTTCCACAGGCAGAGAGGTGCTTCAAGGCATGGCAGGCCTTTCTTGAAGACCCTGGGCCTGTTATAGTCGGTGCTGTTCAGGGTGTAAGTTGTTTCGGACCTGCCTATGAATATCTCTTTGAGATTGATAGTGAATTAAGAAGGAGGAAGATAAGGCACAAAGTACCCATTACATTTATAACCTCAGAGCCTTATCTCGGGCATTTTGGTATGGGTGGTCTTGGAAGGTCGAGGAGGTGGATGGAGGATGAGTTTGCCGAGAGGGATATAAGGTTTCTCACGAATCAGGCTATTGAGGAGTTTACTCCTGAGGGAGTGAGGTTAAAAGGGGGCACAAGGCTTCCTTTCAGGCTTGCCATGTTTGCTCCACCTATGAAGGGTGTACCTGCTGTTCAGCACCTTGGAAACCCGAGGGGATTTATCCCTGTTGATAAGAATTATCGTCACCAGAGGTATAAGAATATCTTTTCTGTTGGTGTTGCTGTTGCCATTGCACCACCTGAACCAACACCAGTCCCCACAGGTGTTCCAAAGACAGGATATATGACTGTAAAGATGGCAAGGATAGCAGCCCTTACGATTGCCCGGGAGATAAGGAATGAGCCCCTGCCACCAGCAGAGGAGATAGGAGCTATATGTATTCTTGATATGGGAAGGACTGCTGCTTATATGAAGTCCTTTCCTGTGCTTCCACCAAGGCAGGAGGCTGTTATTAAAAAGGGCCTGTGGGCAAAGGCATTGAAGATGGCCTTTGAGAGATACTTTCTATGGAAGATAAGGCATGGAATAAGCCATCTTCCATAAAGGAGGTGTGATGAAGAGGCAAAGGCTTGTAGAGTTCTCTGTTGACCATCCAAAGATAGTAGTTTTTCTTACGATTGTTATCACAGCCCTTTTTATGACCCAGTTTCCAAAGATAAAGACAGACACGAATCCAAAACATATGCTTCCTGCCACCTCAGATGTAAGGTTGTGGAATGATGAGGTTGATAAGACCTTTGGACTTTATGAGGATACCATAGTAATCGGCATAAAGAATGAAGAAGGAATCCTGAACAGGGAAACCCTCGGAAGGATAAAGAGGATAACCGACGAGATACTCAAGATAAATGGTGTTGCATCCGTTGATGTGAATAGCTTCACTACTATTACGAATGTTACTGCTGAAAAAGGAACCCTGAGGGTAGCTCCTCTTATGACTGAGGTCCCAAAGACACGGGAAGAGATGGAAAGGCTCAAGAAGGCCCTTTTTGAAAACCCTCTGTTTCTTGATCGGATTATCTCAAAGGATGGAAGGACAGCTGCCATCTATGTGCCCCTTGAGAAAGGAGCAAATGGTAAGGAGATTGCAGACAGGATAAGGGATATACTGAAGAAGGAAAGGGGCAAAGAGGAGTATTACATTGCCGGAGACCCTGTTGCAAGGGATACCTTTGGTATAGAGATGTTCAAATTGATGGCAATATTCGCTCCCCTCGCAGGTCTCATAATGCTTGTTGTGAGGTATCTCATGTTCAGGGACCTGTTCCTCTCAGTCACATTGATGATGGATGCAATGGTGAGTATTATATGGAGCATGGGTCTTCTGATAGGGGCAGGAATCCCTGTCCACATCATGAGTTCCATGGCCCCTGTATTCCTTATGGCTATTGCAACAGATAGCATCCATATATTCAATGAATTCTACTTCCGTTTCAGAGAGGTCAGGGATAAGAGACTTGCTGTTATAGAGACAATGAAGGCTGTTGGAAGGCCTGTCCGTTACACAGCGGCAGCAACTGCAGTAGGATTTGCTGTCCTCCTCTTTATGCATATCATCCCTGTAAAGGTCTTTGGAGGTGTTGTTGCCTTTGGAACGATTGCCCTGAGGCTTCTGAGTTTCAGTTTTATTCCTGCTATGTTTATGTTTGTGAGTGAAAAGAGACTTGAAGAGGCAGCAAAGAGAGAGGGGGGTACCCCAAAAAGTCAAGGACTTTTTGGGGATTCAAGTGACCTGGGGACAGGTGCATCAAGGCTCCTCAAGGGCATTGCAAGGATAGGTGCGGAAAATCCTGTGAAGACCGTTATTGCAGGTATTGTCCTCTTTTTTGTAGCCATAGTCGGGATAACGAGGATAAATGTAAATAACAATATGGTGGACTGGTTCAAGAAAGATAGCGAGGTTCATATAGCTGACTCTGTCTTGAATAATGCCCTTGGTGGTACATCCCTCGGCTATGTTGTGGCTATATCTTCAAAGGATGAGCACATAAAGACACCTGAGGCATTGAGATATATAGAAGGCCTCCAGAGGCACCTCGAAAAGCTCCCTGTTGTTGGAAAGACCACCTCAATAGCAGACCTCATAAAAAGGATAAACAGGGTGATTCATGATGATGACCCTCACTATGAAAGAATCCCTGATTCAAGGGATGTGATAGCCCAGTATCTATTCCTCTTTGGGATGTCTGCAAGACCCTCTGATATTGACAGTTTTATAGATTATCCAGCAAGAAGGGCAAATATATGGGTTCAATTAAAGACATGGGATGCAAGGGCAATGAGACAGGTAATAGAGGCTGTTAATGAGTACAAGAAAAGCCATCCCTCATCGATAGAATTCAGACCAGCAGGCATCGCCTACTTCAACCTCGTCTGGAACGATGAGGTCCTCTGGGATATGATAAGGGGCTTTGTCCTTGCCCTCATAGCAGTCTTTGTGATATTGAGCCTTGACTTCCGCTCAATGAAATGGGCATTTATTGCCTATATGCCCCTCCTTTTTACAATAGTCCTCATCTATGGTGTGATCGGATATATGGGCAAGGATTTTGACATGCCCATATCTGTGCTTTCATGCCTTTCACTTGGAATGGCCGTTGACTTTGCAATCCACTTCATAAGCAGACTCAGGCAACGGTTGAATGAATGTAGGGGCGCACCTCTGTATTCGCCCTCTCAGGTAGGGGAGACACAGGGGTCTCCCCCTACAAGAGATTCACTAACCGATGCCCTCCTCTGGACTGCTGCAAGACCAGGAAAGGGGATAATGAGGAATGCGGTGCTTTTTGTCTCTGCCTTCTCAGTCATGCTCTTTGCACCCCTTACACCTTATATAACAGTGGGAGCCTTTATAGTAAGCATGATGCTTTTGAGTGCCATAATGACAATCCTGTATCTGCCAGCCCTGATTATTTTGCTCAGGGACTGGCTATTCAAAAAGAATGAGTATTTCATTTAAGGAGGATAGGGATGATAAGGTATGTGATGGTTTTACTGATAATGCTTCTTCCAGTTGAGGCTTTAGCAATAAGCCCTGAGGAGGTAATGAAGAAGTCACAGGCTGCCTTTCTCTATCAGGGGAGGGACTTCAAGGCAAGGGTGGTAATGAGACTCATAAGCAGGGGTGGTCAGGAGAGGATAAGGGAGCTTACCATGCTCAGGAAGAACTATGGTGAGGCGGGTGGTAATCAGAGGTATTTTATCTACTTCTTTCAGCCTGCTGATGTAAAGGATATGACATTCATGGTCTATAAATATCCTGCAAGGGACGATGACAGGTGGCTCTTTGTACCTGCCATAAATATGGTAAGGAGGATAGCTGCACAGGATAAACGCTCAAGCTTTGTCGGCTCTGACTTTACCTATGAGGATGTCTCAGGAAGGGATATTGAAGAGGATAACCATACAATAATAAAAGAAGAGAGACTCGGTAACAGGGACTGCTATGTGATAAAGAGCACTCCAAAGGCAGGGGATATGGATTATTCCTACAGGCTATCATGGATTGATAAGGAAAACTTCCTGCCTTTAAAAGAGGAATACTATGACAGAAAGGGAGAGCTTTATAAGGTCTTCACTGCTGATGAGATAAAGGAGATAAAGGGATTTCCTACAGTGACAAAGAGGACGATGAAGAATCTCCAGAGCGGGCACAGGACAGAGGTAACATTCACAAAGGCGGATTACAATATCGGGATTGAGGATAGTTTATTTAGTGAACGTTTTCTTAAACAACCGCCGAGGAAGTGGATAGAATAGTGAATACTAAAAAAAGAAACCCTTGATCAGAAATGCAAGGATACCGATAAGATTCAGAATCACTATGATATATAACCTATCAAGGCGCTTATGGACATCATCGAAACGTCTGTTGACATCATCAAATCGCCTATTCACATCATCAAAGCGTTTATTAACATCATCAAAGCGTTTATTAACATCATCAAAACGTCTATCCACATTTGCAAGCTCACCCTTGATCTCCCTGATCTCGCCGTGGATAAGGTCAAGCTCTCGGAATACAAATGTGAAAGGATCTGCCCTGTATAAAACCTCTTCCTTCTTCTCCTCTGTCTGTGGCATAGCCTATTATATTATCTTTTTTCTAAGCATGTCAAGTAAATCCTTAGTTCAAGACCAATCCTTGACATAACATATCTTTTTTGTTTTATCATAAGGTTAATGACTTGGTGGCGAAAGTAACAGTTGAGTTAATAGTTCATGAATATTTTGTTTATACTTGCCCTTACAGTTATTCTCTTTCTTGTTGCCTACAGGCTCTATGGAGGATATATTGCAGGGGTCTTTCGTGAGAATGATGCAAATCCTACACCTGCAAAGGCTCTGGCTGATGGTCTTGATTATGTTCCATCAAATACCCTTGTAGTATTTTCCCATCACTTTTCTTCCATTGCTGGTGGCGGACCTATAATAGGTCCAACAGTTGCCCTTTTTTATGGTTTTTATCCTACATGGCTCTGGATAGTCCTTGGAGGGATTCTTATAGGCGCTGTCCATGATTACACCTCCCTTTTTGTGAGTATCAGGGAAAAAGGCAGGTCAATGGCAGAGATTGCGAGAAAGACTATGGGCAATCCAGGGTTTGTCCTTTTTATATTATTTACCCTTTTCCTTGTGATTCTTGTATGTGCAGCATTCCTCGGTCTTACTGCAACAGCTCTTACATCCCTTGTTTCCCTCAAGACCCTTCAGCTTTCCGATGACCAGACCCTTTTGAGAACTGTTGTTGATCCAAAGTCTGGCGAGATAAAGGCTGTTATTGGAGGTGTTGCATCGAGCTCTGTTATTGTTATTACCCTTTTTGCTCCTCTTCTTGGCTGGCTCATAGTTAAAAGGGGTCTGAGGACATTACCAGCTTCACTCATAGCAATAGGAGTTGCCTTCGGCTCTGTATTGATTGGCCTGAAATATCCTGTAAGGTTTTCTCCAGAGATATGGATGGTCCTCCTTTCCATCTACTGCTTCTTTGCCTCTGCAATACCTGTCTGGATTCTCCTTCAGCCGAGAGACTTTATTAATTCCTTTATCCTTTATGGAGGTCTTTTTGCCCTCCTTGCTGGTATTGTAGGAGGTGGCCTTAGTGGAATGACCTTTAATGCTCCTACTGTGAATATCAGTGAGGGCACCTCAAAACTTGGTCCTATATGGCCTATACTCTTTATAACAGTTGCCTGCGGAGCTATATCTGGATTTCACAGCCTTGTAGCAGGCGGAACAACCTCAAAACAGATCCAGAAGGAGTCTGATGCTAAGAAGATTGGCTATGGTGGAATGCTTCTTGAGTCCCTTCTTGCAGCTTCTGTCCTTATTGCTGTTGCTACAGGCCTTTCTTTTATTGATTACACCAATATTGTATTCCCTGATCCAAAGATTGGAAAGTCCAATCCTGTTCTTGCCTTCTCCCTCGGCACGGGTCTTCTCCTTGAAAAGACAATAGGTATTCCTGTTTATACTGGAACGATCTTCGGAATTGTTATGGTTGAGGGATTCCTTGCCACAACCCTTGATACATCTGTGAGGCTTGGAAGGTATCTCCTCGAAGAGCTCTGGAAGGTTCTATACAGGGAGGTTCCTGCTGTTTTTAGATCTCACCATTTTAATTCAGCTATTATAGTGACTATAATGTTTGTCCTTGCCTACAAACAGGGATTCCTTCTTATCTGGCCCATCTTTGGCTCAGCAAATCAGCTCCTTGCAAGCCTTGCCCTTATTGCTGTGTCTGTCTGGCTCGTAAGCAGGGCAAGAAAGAGTCTCTTCACGCTTTTGCCAGCAGGATTTATGATTATTACAACTATCACATCCCTTGTATATCTGCTTTTTACAAAATATATACCAGGCCATAATAAAACACTATCACTCTTTGCCATTGCCCTTGTGTTGCTTGCCTGTGGAGTGGCACTCCTTGCTATAAGGAGCCTTTCTGAATACAGAAATGGTGCAAAAGAACCGGTCAGGGACCCATTGATTCAGGATTGACCTTTTGCCTCTTCCCAGAGCCTGTCCATTTCCTCGAGGGTCATTTCAGTAAGGTCCTTTCCCATCTCTTTACTCTTAGTCTCTATGTATCTGAACCTTGCTATAAACTTGCTGATTGTTTTTCTCAGGGCATCTTCAGGATTCACTCCTACAAATCTCGATATATTCACAAGACTGAAGAATATATCGCCAAGCTCATCTTCTATCTCTGTCTTATCATTTTTCTCAAGGGCCTCTCTGAATTCCATAAGCTCTTCATTTAATTTCTCAATAACCTCTTTTATATCCTTCCAGTCAAATCCTACCTTTGAAGCCCTTGACTGAACCTTCTCTGCCCTTATCAGGGCAGGGAGTTCCTTTGGTATCCCTTCGAGGAGCGATTCCTTCTGTTTGCCTTCTTCCTTTTTTCTTTCTTCCCACTGCCTGAGGACCTCTTCAGCAGTCCTGAAGTTTGCATCTCCGAATACATGGGGATGCCTCGATACCATCTTGTTTGCTATATGTTCTATGACATCATCTATGGTGAACTCTCCCCTTTCCTTTGCAATCTGGCACTGGAATATGATCTGAAACAGTAGGTCACCAAGTTCTTCTTTTATCTTTTCTGGTTCACCTTCATCAATCGCTTCAAGAACCTCATAGGTCTCTTCAAGAAGGAAGGGTTTAATAGACTCCCTTGTCTGTTCCCTGTCCCAGGGACAGTCCTTTCTGAGTCTTTCCATGACCTTAATGAGTCTCTTAAACATCTCTTCTGAATTTAAGTCCTGTAACATACCTTTAATATCTCCTTTGCAAGGGCAACGCATTCAGAGGCCTCTTCCTGAGTTAAGAAATCCATAGTGTATTCAGATTTTATGTATAATTCAAAGAGCCTTTTAAAGGCATCAGCGATAAGATTACCATAGTGTTCCTTTACAAGGGGAAGGAGCACCGATACCTTACTTGAATAACCCACCCCTTTCATGGCAAGACCTGCCTGTATAGCATGCTTTGCTGCAATAAAGCAGAGGTCAGCTGAACTATGACCAGGATGTTCAAGAATAAGCTCCTCTGCTATCTTAACCTTCTCCGATTCCCACTCCTTTGAACGCTCAAAGAATTCTCTATATTTTTTCTCTGGCTTTTCAGGATTAATAGAGAGGTCAGCATTGCCATAGAGAATTATACCCTCTTTTTTAATTGCAGTATAAAGGGGAAGCCTCTCTTTTTTAAAATCCTCTATACTGACAGGCAGAAGGGTAAGGCTTCTCTCACAACCAATTTCTTCAAACTTCTCTTTGATATCCTCAATATCTCTGGATATTTTACGGTCAACCCCTTCAAAAAGGGCAATCATGTCTATATCAGAGTCCTTTCTTGCAGTCCCTTTTGCCCAGGAGCCATAAATGATAACAGCCTTAAGGGTTTCAGGAAATCTTTCCCTTAAAGTCGCGACTATTTCATTTAGTTGTTCCTTAATGTCCTTTATCGAGGGGCCCATTAGTAAAAGGGATTCCCGAAATTTTTATGTCCCATGATGATTATATCAAAAATCAAAAATGGTGAGGTAAAATATAAATAATGAAGGTCAGGTGTGAGCTCTGCCCAACAGAGTGCGTCCTCAGTGAATACGAGGTGGGTGGCTGTAAGGTAAGGATCAACAAAGGTGGTGTCCTTTATAGCCTTGTCTATGGTAAACCCTGTGCTGTTGCCATTGACCCAATTGAGAAAAAACCATTCTTCCACTTCCTGCCAGGTTCAAGGGCCTTTTCTATTGCAACGGCGGGTTGTGTCCTTGGATGCAAGTTCTGTCAGAACTGGCAGATTTCTCAGGCAAGGCCCGAAGAGGTGGATTATCAGGACCTTCCTCCAGCGGATGTAGTAAGGGGAGCTATATTTTATGGCTGCAGGGTGATAACCTATACCTATACAGAGCCAACAGTGTTTTATGAATACATGTATGATACAGCTGTGATTGCAAAAAAGGCAGGTATAAGGAATACCATGCATACCTGTGGATATATAAATGAAAAACCTTTGAGGGAGCTTGTTAAATACATGGATGCTGCTGATGTGGACCTCAAGGCCTTTACAGAGGACTTTTATGCGAGGATATGCGGTGGAAGGCTGAAGCCTGTGCTTAATACATTAAATGTACTGAAGCAAGAAGGTGTGTGGCTTGAGATAACAAACCTTGTTATCCCAACTTTGAATGATGATATGAAAAGGGTCAGGGAGATGTGTGTCTGGATAAGGGATAATCTCGGTCCTGATGTACCATTACATTTTTCGAGGTTCTTTCCGAATTATAAGTTAAAGAATCTGCCTCCCACACCCCTTGAGACCCTTCTCAGGGCAAGGGAGACCGCCCTTGATGCTGGTTTGAGATTCGTCTACATAGGAAATATCAGGACAGAGGCTGAGCATACCTATTGCCCTTCCTGTAAGAGGAGGCTCATAGAGAGGGAAGGCTATTTTGTGAGAGAAAATAATATAATAAATGGTAGATGCCGATTCTGCAGGGCCTCTATCCCTGGCATATGGAGCTAAATATGACAAGAAGGAAATTTTTGAGGTTTTTTGTCTTTGGCAGTATCCTCGGTCTTTTAAAAAAGCTATTTCGACCTGAAAGAAACCATAACCTGACAGTTGAGGCAAGATGGTGGAGAAGGTTATAGTTTTATCCTTATCTTTTTTGCTCCTTTTCTCCTCTGCCTGTAAAGAAGTGGTAAAGGCCCCTAATGTAGCAGGTGCCTTTTATCCCTCTGAGCCTGAAGTTCTTAAAAATGAGGTTGATAATTTTATTAAAAGGGCAGAATACCAGAATATAAAAGGTGAACTCATTGCCCTCATATCTCCCCATGCAGGTTATCAGTTTTCTGGACAGGTTGCTGGATATGCCTATAGGAACCTTCAGGATAGACCTGTAAAGACTGTTATACTCATCGGGCCAGCCCATTATTTCCCATTTAAGGGGATATCGGTTTACAAAGAGGGCTTCTTCAGGACACCCCTTGGTGATGTAGAGATAGATAAGAAGGTCTCAGGGCTTCTGATAAAGGAGGAGATGGATGTATCTTTTATTCAAGAGGCCTTTGAAAAGGAGCATTCTCTCGAAGTCCAGTTGCCCTTTCTTCAGAGGGTCCTTAAAGGATTCAGGGTCGTTCCCCTTCTTGTTGGTACACCAACAGAGAGGTCTTTACAGCATGTAATCTCGGTCCTTACTGAATTGCTCAGAAAACAGCGGGATATACTGATTATAGCAAGCTCAGACCTTTCCCATTATCATACCTACGAAGAGGCAAGGAAGATGGACATGATGTTTATTGATGCTACCCTGAGGCTTTCCATTGAGGAGCTTCAGGGTCTTCTTTCAAAGGGAGAGGTGGAGGCCTGCGGTGCCTGGCCTGTGATTATAACAATGGCTGTTGCAAGGAATCTTGGGGCAACAGAAGGTATCCTTTATAAGTATGCCAATAGTGGAGACATAACAGGTGACACCAGAAGGGTTGTTGGGTATGGGGCAATTGGTTTATATAAGACAGAACTCAGTCCAGAGCAGAGGTCCCTTCTCTTGAAGATTGCAAGGGAGACCATTTTTTCTTATGTTAAGGATAAAAAAATACCGAGATTTAATATTACTGATAGAAGGCTCACTACCAGTGGTGCCACCTTTGTTACCATCAAGGATAGATATGGCAATCTCAGGGGATGTATAGGGAATATCCTTCCTGTTATGGCCCTTTATGAATCTGTTCAGAGGAATGCCATAGCTGCTTCAACAGCTGACCCGAGATTTCCTCCTATGAGGCCAGAGGAGCTTGAAGGTATATCTGTAGAGGTGACAGTACTATCACCTCTGGAAAAGATAACTGATCCAGAGGACATAGTTATTGGAAGGCATGGCCTTTTTATTGTAAAGGATTCCAAAAGCGGCATTCTCCTTCCTCAGGTTCCTGTTGAATTTGGCTGGGACAAAAAGACCTTTCTTAAGGAGGTATCTTTAAAGGCAGGTCTTCCAGAGGATGCCTGGAAGGATGGAGACCTCTACAGATTCACTGCAGAGATAATAAAAGAATAATTTGCATCACTGCTGTTTGAACAACTCTTTAACTCACACCTGTCCAAAATAAAATTTTGAATGGGCATAAGTAGGCTGAAGGCTGAAGGATTAGGTTATAGCGTGTAGCGAATAGCGTATAGCGTGTAGGGAGTAAATCTCTATTCTGTTCGCTACCCGCTATACGCTCTACGCTTACTTCAGCCTAAAGCCTGAAGCCTTAAGCTGAGTGAGGCCTTATGCCTATTTTAAAAGCCCCTTCCGATTTATTTTGGACAGCAGTGTATCGAAATAATAGTTGAGGTTTATCTCTTTATACAGATTTTCCTTGTCTCATCCATAACAAAGAGCACCAGGGCAAAGGGCATAAGTCTGAGCCACACCTCAAGGGATAAGGGAGAGGTTCCAAAAAATAGGTTACCAACTGGTGTGTAGATAAAGACAAAGGCAAGAAGCAGTTCAAGACAGATAGCTATTAATATAAGCCTGTTAGAGAATAATCCAAGTCTGAGGGCAGGCTCAGTAGCAGATCTGCAGACAAAGACATTTGCAATCTGGGTGACAATTATCCCCGCAAGGCAGGCTGTTGTTGCCTGAAGGTAAAGGACATCTCTTGAAGAGAGGGCCTCGCCCCAGAACCATCCACCAGAGTTGAGGACATAAAAATATCCATAAAGACCTGCTACTGCCTCGATTGGTCCAAGGAAGAAATAGGCCCTTCTGAGAACCTGCCAGCTCAGCAGTCTTTCTTCTGGTCTTCTTGGGGGCCTTTTCATTATCTCTGGTGATGGTCTTTCAGCTCCGAGGGCAAGGGCAGGGAAGAGGTCTGTTCCGAGGTCTACGGCGAGTATCTGCATTATATTAAGGGGAAGGGGTATCCTGAAAATTACATAAGCTATATAAGGTACTATCTCGGGGATGTTTGAAGAAAAAATATAAGTTATAAAATTCCTTATGTTTTCAAAGACTGCCCTTCCTTCCTCAATGGCATTTACAATGGTTGCAAAGTTATCGTCAAGAAGAACTATGTCTGCTGATTCCTTTGCAACATCAGTCCCACTTCCCATAGCTATACCTATGTCTGCCTTCTTGAGGGCAGGGGCATCATTCACTCCGTCACCTGTAACAGCTACCCTGTGGCCACTCTCCTTGAGGATAGTCACTATCCTTAGTTTGTATCTTGGTGTCATCCTTGCAAATATTACATCTTCTTTATTCATTATCTCTCTAAGTTCACTGTCTTTGAGATGGACGAATTCTTTATCCTCAATGATTCTTACCTTTTCATGGGCAAGACCAATCTGCCTTGCTGTTGCGAGGGCAGTCTTTGGACTATCACCTGTTATCATTACTATCTTTATACCAGCCCTTTTGCACCTTTCTATTGCCTCTGGGACCTCGGGTCTTGGTGGGTCTTCAAGGCCTGCAAGGCCTGTAAAGACAAGCTCCTTTTCAGCCTCTTCCTCCTTTTCTGGAATCCCTTCTTTTATCTCCCTGAAGGCAAAGGCGATAACCCTCAATCCCTGCTCCATCAGGGACTCCCATTCCTTCACGACCTTCCTTCTGATTTCCTCTGTAATCTCCTGCACCTCACCCCTCATAAGACAATAACGGGAGACCTCAAGAATGGATTCAGGTGCTCCCTTTGAAAGGACAAACAACCTTTCTTTAATTCTATTTATCGTGCTCACCCTTTTTCTTTCAGGTGTGAAGGGAAATCCTCCCAGCCTTTCTGATTCAGGTACTGAACCTGCAAATCTCAGAAGTGCCACATCTGTTGGATTTCCTTTTAATTCATTATCAATGAGCCGAGCATCATTACATAAAGAGGCGATATCCCTGAGAGACGGAAATGGTGTTTCCATTCCCTCGTTCCAGTCAATAACCTTTTTCACCTCCATTCTGTTCTCCGTGAGTGTACCTGTTTTGTCTGTGCATATAATATCAACTGAGCCGAGGGCCTCAACAGCAGTGAGTTTTTTGATAAGGGCTTTTTTCCTTGCCATCCTCTGGCTTCCCATGGCAAGGCTGAGGGTAACTGTTGGAAGAAGACCTTCAGGGACATTTGCAACAATAATGCCTATGGCAAAGAGGAGATTTTCAAGAAAGTTCCTCCCTGTTAGATAACCTGTTAGGAAAAAGAAAAGACCCATAAGTGTTGCAATAAATCCAACAATCCTTGTAATCCTTTTTATCTCGAGTTGTAGAGGGCTCAGGCCTGATTCTACTGTGCCTGCCAGATGGGCGATCTTTCCGAATTCTGTCCTCATGCCTGTTGCAAAGACCACACCCTTACCATTGCCTGACAGTACAGTTGTCCCGGCGAACAGGATATTCGGACTCTGGATAAGCTCACCATCAAAGGGTTCTTCTGTCCTTAAAAGTGGTTCTGCCTCTCCTGTAAGGGCTGCATTATTAACTGTAAGTCCTTCCTCTTCTATAACTCTTATATCAGCAGGAACCCTGTCTCCTTCTGACAGGACAACAAGGTCTCCTATAACAAGCTCTCTTGCATCTATCTCTCTTAATCTTCCTTCTCTAATCACCTTTGCCCTGAAAGGA
>Ga0272445_1002097_pt1 | contig 14179 bp, 11 predicted proteins | sample YNPCB0031_FD_194404 | JGI IMG/M metagenome (GOLD analysis project Ga0272445, IMG submission 194404) | Hot spring sediment microbial communities from Yellowstone National Park, WY, United States - YNP-CB-003-1 | ecosystem: Environmental > Aquatic > Thermal springs > Hot (42-90C) > Sediment... | reverse complement strand
GGTGGAACAATCATTATGTTTCCATCCAAATTCTCACTAGATATTTCCCATCTGGCGTAGGATTGGGCTTCTTGAAGCTAATCTTAATGTAGATATAACCACTTTCCCCAAAGCTGCATTTGAAGGTATCATAACTAGGACTTTTTAATAGGACGCCATTCGTTGTGGAAGAAGCGGACATATCCGTCCATCCACGAGACGCTCCACAAAAATAGCCTGTGGAATATCTTGCAGAAACATCTGATGTTGTTGGTGTGAAGTCTGTTGCTGTTACTTCTATTACTAGGATTCCATTACTAAAGCTTGTTTTCACGTCTAGTTTTATCGTGAGCTCTAGGTCGCTGCCTGCAGGTATTTCTGTTGGCGGGCTTGATGTAAGGGTTAGCGTCGCAAACTGTGTTGTTGTGGTTGTTTGGATTACTCTAACTTGGATTGGGCCGAGAACATTCGTGACTATAGCGGCATACACGAATAATAATAGGGCTATTGCAAACAATATCACCGTAACAAGCCTTAGAACATTCCACTCACTCCTGAATGAAGTCTTAGACCTCTTTACATCCGATGTCGTGAAGAGGCATCTCCCCAAGAAGACTCTGAGGTACCTGATAGACTACGAGGTTAAGAAGCCGGTTGGCTACGACCCATACAGGACAGAGCTCCCAGCGGTCACCATAATCAAGAAGTATTATGACTCTTCCTCGCTCAACCCAGTCAGATTGAGGATTATCAGGGCTTACGAGTACGTCAAGCATAGATGCCGTGGAGGCGAGACTACGTATAGCCTAGCCATGTATGGGAGGGCTTTCCATAGAGCTGTAGAGATGCTTGCTATCAGTAGGGATGTGGAAACTGCGTTGAGGGAATTTAGAGAAAGCCTCCAGAAATTCTGTGGGCCTATACCGTTTAATGAGATGTCAGCAAACGTGGCCAAACCCCTCAAGGCATTGATGGAGATGGAGCTTTACAGGGAGTATGGCGCAAGATATGTTAAGCCTAGGCCGAGGATCATAATAATAGATGATGAAGCGGCGGTGCTCGCTCAGCCAGACTTCAAATCGGTGGACAACGCCATAATATATGATGTCAAGGCGTTCAACGTTGAGAAGATGTCTAGGGATGAAAGTGAGAGGGTTGAGAAGCAGGTCAGGGTCTTCCAGCTCGCTTATCCAGGCTCGAAAGCCGTAGTCCTGGGGCTTCCATATGGATGTGAGGAGGTAACCATTCGAGAGTTTGAGCCTATAACCTTCCAGGAAGCCAAGACGTACTTACAGGACCTGAAGAACGTCTGCCGAGAAGTAGGCTCCATAAGTAGGCTTAATGTAGACAAATATGAGTCCGTCAGATACATCATGGGGGAAGGGGAGATATCCATAGAAGTATTCGAGGAGGCAGCCGATGAATCTGGGAGGCTTAACCCTTGACAGACAGGTTCGAGATATGGCTTGAAAGCTCTTTGGGTCTCTCAAAGATCCGTAGCTACGGATACATTTTGGTACTAATGGATTCATGCTTCATAGTAGAGTATGCGGACATTATAGGGCTGCTCGCCTCGGAGGGTCATGTTAGGAGGCTAGGGAGGATACCCACCGTCTGCGACTTCACTAGGCATGAGGTTAGGAGTATAAGCGTGAAGGCTGGTAGAAATCCTTGGAGGGCTTTGAAGAAGGCTGAGAAACTGAACCTATGCATCCTCAGGACGGGCTTCATAGACTATGGGGAGCCGACGGAGAAGCTCCTAGAATTCAAAGAATACGTTAAGGCTTTCAAGAAGTCTTATGCAGGCCTGCCTGGCAGGTCGAACAATGAAGACCTAGCCCTATACGTTACAACACTATACCTGAGAGACTCGGATGTGAAAGTCGAGGTTGCTACAGTCGATAGAGCATTGAGGAAAGCTCTGGAAGAAGCTAACGTAACAGTCCACGTGAAGCCTTGGGATACTTCCATTCTATGACTGTTAATTCTTAATATAGGGTCATACTCAAATAATGATTCAACATTCCTCCACTTCATACATAAATTCATGTATGTTTTTGTGCCCTATTCCTTCTCTTTCTATGCATTAAGAAAACTGATATAGTGGAGTCTCTATTGTCGATCTTTACTCTCTTTACTACACTACTCTAAGATTTGGAATTCTAGAGGTATGGTATTATGACCCTCTCGACTAGGAGTGTTGTGGAGATCGAGAATAGTAGTAGCATTGAGAATATGAATACCGGCTTAGCAGTATCCCTACCTGTAATTGAACGTAATGTAGATATTAGGACGTAGTATCCGTCCGTGATTAGGAGTGGTAGGCTGTTGAATACTGCGCCGAATAGGTTCATCAAGAATATCCATACTATTAGGGATTGTATGAAGCTCACCTCAATATGTATGCCTAGGTATCCAGCTACCTCTGGAGGTATTAGGATTAGACTCGGCTTCTCAAGATATATCTCAGGCATCCCTATAACTGCTAGTATGGCTAATGCTATGGCTGAAGTGATCAGGTTTGCTGCTAGGCTTGCACCAGTAAACCTCCAGCTACCCTTCTCAAACGGGCTTGAGTTTATGTCGACGTAGGCGGCTAATGGTAGCCCTAGGAAAAGCATTATGCCTGCCCCCCTAGGCGGTGAGCCGAGCCATGTCGAGGCAACGCCATGCGCAAACTCATGTATGGACACCGTTATCATTAAGGCTATCCACCCCTGTACGAGCGGTATGGCAGGGTCTACCCCGGGGATGTTTATAGCCATAGCGCCCTTCGGCAGAATCTTCGCAAACCATACATAGCGTACAGGGTTAAGCAGCCTATCCAAGAGGCTAGACAGGATTATTATCGTTGATATGAATACTAGGGGTATGGAGATTACTGAGACCTTCGCCATGACCCTTCCAATAACCGTTCTACCAGCCTTCTCGATGAACCTAGCGATGCTTCTAGACTCAATCTTCCAGACAACATATCCTATACGTGATACACGTTTCTTCCGCCGGAAGACTATAGACCGCTTTACAAGTACTGGCTCTACTTCTTCATAACATTTCTCGCAGACTGGGGCCTCTCTAACCTCCCCCAAACTATTCCATGCGTAGAGCGTCTTAGACCCCGCTCCCCCACAAACATTACACTTTTCCACTTTCATTCACTCCTGTCTTATAAACTTCCAGCAGACATTAAAAAGTCTTCGCCACTTCCACCGTACCGTCCTACATGCTTACAGAAAGTAGCCCTATTCCAGCTCTGTAAAGCCTAGAGAGGGTATTCAAACGACTCATAACGTGGCCATAAGATAAATCCTAGTTATAGTATAATTATGGTGGATGAGGAAGGAGATACTCCTCGGACCGTTCAGCGACGTATATAGGTATGACAACCTATTGTTCTTCAAAACTCCTGAAGAGTATAGGGATAGGATTCTGGAGGAATCCTTGAAGACTGGCCTCAAGATATCTCCAGACAGGATAGCGAGAGCGTACAAGGATAGGCTTTACAGGTACTGGATACTCGTAGAGTATGATGAGGGGATACGACCTCTACAAGCATTTCAAGCTTGCACCTAGAGACAAGAATGCATGGAGAATACCTAGGATAACAGTCGAGGTATGCCCTAGATGCAGGGAAGACATAGTTGATGGGGTATGCTTGGAATGCGGGGAGAATGTTGAAAGATCAGGGCATCTAGAGGTTTGGAGAGGCCCGGAAGCAATTGAAGAGCTAATTCCAGTAGTAAGCATTAGGAGAGGACGTGAAGAAATCACCATACAATCTGGAACAAGCCTATTCAAGATACCTAGAGAGATGGTACATGAGAAGATAGTATCCATAGTTAGGAGGAATAGATCAATCTATGTAAAGCTATTGAAGATAAAGCTACTATAACCTAACAGATGACTAACCATCTTTAATTAAAAAGTTGAATTTTAAGAGCGTTTGTTTATACCTCACATATCTTATTATGATTCTGCTAAAATACTCGACCAGTCAGATGGATATTTCAACATCACTCTTACAATAATGATTAAGACTTGGATGATTCTTCTCATGGATGGTCTATCATTGGTATTGGGCTTGCCAACTTACCTTTAGAAGCTAGTAAAAGCTTGGCAAGTCCTTACTCTCACTAAGTTTACGAAGCTACATGAAGAAACTTGATAGTGTCCAGATAAGCATTTCCTGAATGCTCCATTTTTATGGCTTGATAGTATGGTATGGAGGGTTTCGAGGATAAGTTGGTACTCCTCTCACCGCGCATAATCTTTTACACTCATCTTCTAGTGGAATAAATAATCTTCTTCTCTTAAAATACCCATTAAACCTCTTAACCCTGATACATATGCCAAACCTTTGATACTCAACCTAAATTCATGGAACATATATTCTAGAACCGCCAAAACCTCAACTTCCTACTTTCCTATCGCGCTCACCACAATATCTATAACTCTAATACATAGGAAGAGTAAGCCCCGGTCTTTAAACACATCCTCTTATCCGACACTATAATGTTTGATGCAAGTATAGCTAATACCCTCAATAAGCTAGATTATCTTAGCGTAGCTTACGTACCGTATATTACTGAGAGTAGCTGTCTTATGTGTGGATAGATTTTTTCAAGAGTCTTTCTTGAGAATAATGCTTCTCCTACTTCTCTCAAATCATCTTTTGTGACCATGTTTATTCTTGCGTAGATAACGTAGGATGCGGAGAGTAGTATTAGTAGGCTTATCTGCCAGCTTAAATTAGTTAAGGCTAAGATAATCGAGATTATGCCTGGTATGATGACTATCTTCAAGTAATCTTTGAGATAGAGCTTGTATTTTACTTTTAACGCGTTTTTTATAACAGCTAGAAGCTGTATCGGGCTTGCAGCCGAGAAAGCTACCGCTGCACCGACCTCTCCATACCAGTTTATCATGATGGGATATAGGATCAGTCTCGGAACTGCTCCAGCGAGCCCCACTATTAAGACATCCCGATACCTTTCAGTTGCATACGCGTAGTAGACGTATCCAAGGATTATAGGTGAGAGGATGTAGCCTATTGAGAGTATCCGTATAAGCTCGGAGGATGCTATGTATTTTCCCCCTAGTAGCGTTGGGATAGCATAGGGGTATGTTGCGAGGAAGAATATGACCGGCATCATTAATGAGGCTGAGAACCTGACTACCCTAGACATCATCCTCTTCCTCCCATCGATCATGCCGCTAACCATCGGGAAAGACAATGTAAGAATAGATTGTGAGAAGCTTGCTACGATGGATGTTATCGTTAATGCTATGAAGTAAAGCCCTGTCTCCGGCAACCCAACAAATGCATAGACGCCTAACACTCCAAGCCATTGGCTGGAAAGTAATAAAACGTTGGGAGTCCATGAGGCCATACCAGCCTTGATAGAATCTTTAATCGAGGATAGGGAAAGTGAAAAGCTCGCGTTGAATCTTGTAAGAATCCTCACTGGTAGAGCGAGCATGAAGATAGAGAAGGTTAAAGCCGCAACAATGTACCCAGCCATTATCCCTGAGAAACTGTATCCAGCAAAGATCAATGCTAGGCTTATAGCAAGCCTGAGAAGAGAGGAAATAAGCTGACTTAATGCGATATATCCAGTAGCTAATACTGAATTGCAGAAAGATTGACCTATGCTAGGCCAACTATTCATCCCCACAATAATCAAGACTCCTAGGAAGATCAGGGATAATGGGTCTAATGAGAATAGCTTAATGGGTATTGATGAGAGGATGATAAAGAGAAGCCCAACCGAGAAGCTTGCAATAAACATGAACAAGGTATTCGAGTAGAAGTATCCTGAGAGCTTACGATAATCCCTTAAGCCATATGATGCACCCATGAACCTCTGAACGCCCACCGGTATACCTAAATCAAGAAAGCCTACGATAAGAGCTTCCACCCCTATGATCGTAGCAGCTCTCCCAACAACATCTAAATTGATGAGCCTAGAGATAATGATCCAATATATGAATCCGAAAAAGCTTGAGAAGAATACTCCAAGACTAAGCCATAAAGCTCCACGTGTAACCCTACCTAGACTCAACTCAACCCTGAAAAGCAGATGGAAACAATAGTAAAAACCTTTACAACTATCAACCATAATCTAAAAATGAAGACAGCAATGGTGAGAAATAATCTGACATTGAATTGCTCTATTATTGCCAGAGCTTCATAGATGGCAGGGGACTTTTGAAGACCTTGGGAGAAGCTATTACATGGACATACATTCAACAAAAGCCTGATAGATCATGTATTCATCTTTTAAGCAGAAGCTATAAGCATCCTTTAACACTATAACACGAAACCTAATTAATAAAAGTGAGAAGTTTAGGATGTTGATGATACGCTGAGAACTATTCATAAACACTTGAGGAGATGAGTGTAGGTGCTACCTTCATGGGCTCTAGAAGCCATTCGTTTGGCATAGGCACAAAAAGGTATTACCTAGTTGACAGGATACTTTATAATCTTTATATCTTATTGGGCACGCCCAATAATTCAAACATTTCTTATCCAAAAGATCACTGCGAAAGCACATACTATCCCAAGCACAATAGCTACTATGGAAGCCGCCCTCCCACTCACAATCCTCCCTCCACCCATACCAACACTCATCCCACCCCAATCGATAAAAGTTTCCAATCTTAAGTGGTAAAAAAGAAAATTATGAAAGTTTTCAACCAAGTAAATAGTTAGTTTCCATAATATACGTGTATAATTTAGACAATATGTATGCCGTTTTCTTCCAGGATATCTTTGGAGGGGTGGTTCTCCTCATGATAGTATGTCCATTTACATAACTTTTCCATAAATCCATTATTATCCTTGCTGCCTCTCTCGGAGAACTTACTTTGATACAGGTTTTCTTAATAAATGTAGGGATTTCTGAATCTTCCTTTACAATAACATATGCTCCATTAGATAGAGCTTCAATAATTGTTAGTCCAAATCCTTCACTTTGTGCTGGATGTAATAAACAGAAAAGCCTTTGATATATTGATGCTAATTCATCATCTGAAACATATGTTTTATAGTATATTTCAAGGTTGCAGGTGTTCACTAAATACTTGTAAATTCGTTCACAATCTCTTCCGATAAAGTATACTTTCCACGTCTTATCTAACATAGAAAGCTCCTTTATAGTTTTTACAAAAAATGCCGGATCTTTTTTACTTTCACATCTAGCTATGAATGCCACTGATTTTTCTTTTGGATATACCTTGTTAGTGCTCTTTATGTGATCTGTGCCAGGTGGTATAACGATGATTTTTTCTTTTTTAACGCCAATTTTTTGTATCATTTCCTTTTTTGTTTCATCTGATACTGCTATGAAATAATGCGCCATGTATCGAGCGATTCTGTAACAGAGAGTAGCATAAAGATTCCATAGCAAATTTTTCAGCTTCTTTTCTTTAAAATTTTTGTAAGCGTATAGATCGTGAAAAGTTACTATTTTTATACCTCTTAATAATAATATGAACCATAGAAGTTCGGGATACGTTACATGAACTATGATATTCTTCCTTTTTAAATGATTTAATAGATCTATTTTTAGAGAATAAAGTATCATCAAAACTTGTTCCAATAGGAAAGCTAGCGTCTGGGGGACTCTCGATATATATGCTGGAAGGGCGCAGATTTCGTGGAATTTCTTTACTTCTATAGTGTTTAATTCTTTCATTAACCACATGTAATACCGCGCTCTACCATCCATCGTCCCAGAGAATACCAGTCTACCAATCAGCACTACAACATCTTTCATTATCATTTCCTCCATTCTTATTTCGATTTTTTGGAATTATTATGAGTATAAAAAATAATAATAACTGAATAAATATTCCGAGGAGGATATAATATGCCCCCCTATAATATATTAGAGCTTGCTGGATTAACTGTTTTTCATTAACGATATAACCATTGAATGCGGATAGGGCTGCAATAGGCTCGATACATGATGAACTTGCGCAAAGGACCCATCCTTTGTTATATGATAGAGTAAGAGTAACTGCTTTCATTTTTTCCACATCATCAAATAGTCTTATCTTAAATTTTGGTAAAATGCCCTTATCTATGATAACTTCTTGTTTATTGTTAAAGTGTTCTAGAAAACTTTCATCTGAAGTTAAAACCACTGCTTTTATGTTCGAAATATTTCCTTTAATTTCTAGGGTATGTTCCCCAGAATTCAGATATACAGGTTGTATAGCGTACTGTTTTCTCCCCTTAATGTTAATCAGATTTAAAACTTTTCCATCGATAAATGCGTTTATATATCTGCTAGCATTGTCATAATCATAGGCAGCATAGATGTAATACTCGGAAGCTTTCGGAATGAATATCTTAGCAAAGAAATGATTGCTAGTGGGTTCAGAGTACATGAACGAATCATTATCGAGCACTATTGTGAAATTGAAGTCTTTCTCTACAAATGAACAATTTTCCTCGTCTAGGGGAATAATCTTTATTAAAGAAATGGACGATAATCCTCTAACGTTGTCGATTATTAGCTTATCATTATCATTAATATAAAATGTGCCTACTTTGATCCATCTATACGCTAACCCCGTCATGTTCACTAGGAAACCAACGAGCTTTGACGTATTTCCAATAGTCACCCTAATTTGGCCAAGATCACTATAACTTCCCACCAAAGCCTTTACGTATACATTATAATATGACGAGCTATGCGCGATTCTTAGTGGAAGTACTATTCTTGTCTTCCCAGTTGTCAATGCATATTTCTCAGGTGATGACGATAATTCTCCGGGTATTAAGTACCATAATAAATCGCCATATGTCCATGTACTTACTGCATTTACTGTATAGTCTGCCCATTTATACGGTTTTATTAGATAACCATCAGCAAATGTTGCTAAGAATGCTTCTCTTGTAGGATCAGCCGATATTACGTGCTCAGGAGGCTGGATCATTTTATCAGAATCTAGATTATCTGGATAAATTAAAAAGGCGCATTCGAAGCAGAAATCTAAATTCGCTAAGTCTAGAAGAAGATCCTTGTCTCCTATCAAGTATACCAATTTTTGGGAAGTAATTATTGGTGGATAATAATTTTTGAGTTTAATAATAGTTATATTTCCAACTTGATAGGTATCGTTTGATAAATGTGTTATAGTTGATTTGATATTATTCATAAGAGTTGGATTAAAGATTCTAAAATCATTTCTATTTTGTGGTAAAATAACGTCGCCCCGCAAAATCACATATTTGACTCCTAAATATCTAAGAAGCGGCTGCCAATTCTCATTAGGGTAATAGTATAGTTTTGATAGCATCCATCTTAAGAACTGATCAGCTAATGTTAATTCCGCCTCGGTTGGCAGGCCTAATGTCTGTTTAGCTTGTTGGGAAATTGTAAAGTCTAGGAAAGCTTTCTTAGCCCAAGAATAATTTGCAGCCCATGTTGCGGGGGGTATGTACAATATTTTATATTCACTAGGATCTGAATACAGAGTATTATAGAGCTCGTCGTAATAGTATGGAATATTGACAAATTGAATACCAGAGTTCATATACATCCATGATGAGGTCAAGTAGATGCAAATAAGGATAATGATACTAAATACAAGTTTCGGCATTTTTCCAGCATTAAAATGATATCTAAGCTCTTTCTGCAAAGACAATTTAGAAATAATAAAATGAAACATATAGACTGAGGAAAGTATAGGAAAAACAAAGAACTTTCCAGCATCTCTAAAAATCCAAAAATAAGGTAAGTATTCAAAAAGAATAACGTAGACCATTTTCATCGGCTCAAGAGAAAATACTAAAAGTAATAATCCAAAGACGAAAAGTGCAAAAAAGAATTTTTCATTAAGATCTTCAGTACATTTATTTATTCGACCATACAACTTAATGAAGCCCGCAAGAATGAAAGCTTCAAGGATGAAAAAACTAGTGAGAGAAACAGTCAATATCGGATTCTTGAAGAACTCTTGTATGAATATAACATTATAGAGACCTATTTCTTCTTTACGCATGATATATGATTCATTTCCTATAAGTTTTTCATGCAGTAAAAATGGTAAGGCGGCTATTACTGGGACTAAAACAACCTCTAATATTAGTGAAAGTTTTTGATAAAACCCCGCAGTTTTTCTTGAATATGTGAGATAACAAATCGCGTAAACTATGCAAGACAAGAAAAACATATAGAAATAATGTGAATTAATTATTAATAATGCATACGTCGTTACGATGAACAGAATTAAGTCTTTAACTTTGTCTGATTTTCCAATCTTCAACAGACTAGTAATTGCTAGTATAAAGAACGGATAGCCAAGCAATATTGTGTTATGTCCGATCAAAAACCTATGTATAATGAATGGATTAAACATGTTTAGTAGTGAGGGGAGCAAATAGATTAGTAAGTTATGGTTTTTATTTAAATGGGAACCTGCGTGTTGTCTAAGTAATTTACAAGTTAGATACCCGATAAATGAAAAAATAATGATTAAGAGAAGCTTATGAGCTAAGGCCACATCATGCGTCATTAAATAAATGATGTAAATAAGGAGATTATACACAGCGTTTCCAAGCAGAATATTGGGTTTTCCGAAGTTTGTAAAATTATCGTATGGAAATTGGAAGGCTCTAAAGAGCTGTTCCCATCTGTATATTATGGATATATCACCAAAAGCTATTGGTGATTTATTAATGAAGAGGATAATTAAATAGAGCGTCGAGAACAATATAAATATGCTAAAGAGTTTGATTTTTAGATGTTGATCACTATTCATATGTAATCACCTTCGAGGAAGAGACCCAGTAAAAAACTATATGTCTCTAACAATTTGAGTATTATGAAATTAAATGTCATAACTCTTGAGTTACGAAAAGATCTTAACATATTTGAAAAATAAATGGTATTAAGTGGGAAAATATGTCTCTGGAAAATAATTCTATGGCCTTCTCCGTAAGTTTTTCTCCATTTAATGATATATTTTTTTGCTTGCCGGCCATAATAGAAATACTTCCTTAAGTAGTGTATAATGCTCTCATCAATAATGTACCAAATAGATTTGTTTACCTTTGTGAATCTGAAATGGCCTAATATAAGCCTCATGGCTAAATCTACATCTTCCCCAAAAACTAGAGTTGAATCATAACCTCCAATTTTTAAAAACACGCTCTTTTTAATGAATCTTGGAGCAATGACCGGCTCGTATGCTCCCTTTATCTCATAGCCAATTTTCTTAATCTTACCCAAGAAAGATACTGACAGAATTTTTTGAGGTATGACAACGGCGTCGGCATTATTTTCAGACAATGCCCTAATACATTCTAAAATTAAACCTGGCTCAATAATCATGTCATCATCAATGAAGAATATATAATCACCAGAGGCAACCATTGCCCCATAATTCTTCTGTTCCGATCTTTCATTTCCATGAATCACAAATCTGAGGTTTGCGTCTCTACATGATGATATGAGGTCTTTATATTGCTCTTTATACCTAATGTTCCCCACGAGTATTATTTCCTTAAATGGATACTGATCTTTTTGGATGCTTTTAAGCGTTAATAAAGTTTGTCTCCTCGGCGGGCCAAGGGGAATTATAACTGAAACGGTTTTTCCCTCCGCCTGAACCAAGGGCCGGCTAACCTCCAACAAAATGAAACAGGAGCGATAATGAACATTACAAGAATATCTAGAAATGGTAGTAAAAAAGCTACCTTAAGATCTTTACACCTCTTGAGATAATAGAAACATATTGAAATGTAAAAAATTAATGATATCAAAACATTAAATGGAAAAGGTATTATTAACAGAGATAATAAAGTGGCCACGTATGGAGCTAGCAGTATAATCCTCCTAACTAATATGGGATTTAATTTATGTTTGGCAATAAAGTCAGGATAATATAGGCAATTTCTAAAAAAATGTTTTACAAACCCTTTAAAACTTTTCCTATGGCGGTGATGCACCAATACCCCTGGATCATAGATTATCTCGTAGCCATTTCGTAACACTTGTAGTATTATGTCGATATCCTCTCCCACTCCTTTGCTAAAGTTCAGTTTTTTAAGCACATCTTTTCTCACTAGTAAATTCGCAGTTACTGGATGATGATATATCAGCAGATCCCAATACCTCATTCTAACTCTTCTCTTATGTGAAGGGAATGGAGAAAAAAGTCCAAATTCATAGTATTTTTGAAACAAAGTTTGAGAATGTTCTCCTTTTACAGGTCCACATAATGCCGCAATTTTTGGGTCTTGTGCAAAGATTTGAAGATATTGATAAAGGGTGGAGAGAGAATTTTTAGAAATATTGCAATCAGAGTCAATGAAATATATTAATTCTTTCGTAGCGGATTCTATGCCTATTTTTCTTGCTTCTCCCACGTTCACTTCCTTCCCAGCGTTAATAATATTTAGCCGCAATTTCCCTTTACAAGACTGCAATAACGCTACTGTTAAATGATTTTTACAAGTTACTTCCTCATAATCATGCGGAATGACTATTAGCTCTAGTGATAATGGTAGTGACATTAATTCTAGCTCATGTAATATGTTTTTAAAATGTTCTATCTGAGCGTATAATTCGGCAGGTTTACCCTTAAAAGGCATGACTATGGATAATCCGTCGTAATGCATTACAATCACCGGGACTTAGTTAATTATTTCAACGACTTCAATTTTTTCTAATCCGTGTATTAGGTCCCAGAACGTGACTATTCCATCACCATTCCCATCATATACCTTAACTATCATTTCTCGGCCAGTAAGTGAATTGTAGTCAGCGATATATTTGGATGCAGCAACACTTCCCTCAGCACCTATTCCACCAATCAATAGTACATAGGAATTCCACTCTTCATCATAATGCATCGCTATTATAGCGTAATCTACTATTGTGTGTCCATATTGATCAACGATCTTCCAATATTCATTGTTAGGCGTGATTATATGCCAACCCCCTTCAGATGTAAATCTAGCTGGCAAAAGGTCATTATAATAGTCAAATAACATATTAACTCCTGGACCACCCACGGAAATCAAATTCGGATAAATTGTATCGCCCCTCCACATATCTCCTGTCGCAGGATTATAACCGATTACATCCGTATCGTGATAGCTTACAAAGTATCTTCCAGCATGATAGTCTGGACGTACCCTCAAAGCAATTAAGGTCGCCCCTATTATGTCTGCAACAGATGCTCCATAATTATGTCTTCCGTGAGGCCACGAAGCTCCAAGCACAAACGCAAAATTAACTATTTTACCATCCTGCAAAAATGGTCCTGGAAAACCTTCTAGGTTTAGGGCTCCTTTTACTAAGAATCCATCTATTGTTGTTGTGCTTGTTTTTAGATTGTTTGTGTCTGTGGCGTTTATTCTGATTGAGATGTATTTTTGCCCATATACTGTGAATGATGTTGTGTAGGTGTTGGGGCTGGCTACATTTATTGGTGCTGATAGCCATGTGGCTCCGCTATCCACGCTGTACTCGAATGTTACTTGCTGGACATTACTCCAATTCATCAGCTGGAATATTATATCTACCCTTGGCTTCTCCAACGTATTGTTCAGGGTTAAGTCTTTAACGTCAATATTCGTTACTACCGGTGCTCTAGATATAGAGCCATCACTATTCAGTCTGAAATCGTATTCTAGTACGGTCTCTGTGGATAATGTCTGATATTCATAAGCTTTAGTTTTTAGAGTATAGCTTGCTGGAGGCTGCTGACTCAACAGCCCTATATAATAATCTCCCCAGAACCGGTACCAGATATCTAACCAATCGATAGGTATCTCTACTCCATCCCTAAGGATTCTTATATCTATGCTATCAAGCGGGTATCTTGAGTGGAACCATTTATTATACCAGTAGTTGGAATCAGTAAATGTTTCTGCTCCTAGATAGATGTCAAACAAGCCACCATCCGCACTATACGAATAAACATATTTAACAGTTGGGAATAGTGGTTGCTCTCCCCAAACCTCCTTTGTCTCCAAGCCAGATAGTCCTCCAGTCCAGAACAATCCAAAGTATTCCCAGTATGGTGTTGAGAGGCCCGGCAGGTCCGCGTACTTACGGTAATATCCATCGAACGATGTATCTGGTGAAACGATCTCTAATCGAGAATATGGAACATTCATCAACCAGCCAATAGTACCCCATGTCGGTATATAGCGGTAGGCCCATATCATTCTCTC
>Ga0272445_1002094_pt1 | contig 14195 bp, 14 predicted proteins | sample YNPCB0031_FD_194404 | JGI IMG/M metagenome (GOLD analysis project Ga0272445, IMG submission 194404) | Hot spring sediment microbial communities from Yellowstone National Park, WY, United States - YNP-CB-003-1 | ecosystem: Environmental > Aquatic > Thermal springs > Hot (42-90C) > Sediment... | reverse complement strand
AATTATATTTATATATGGAGCGCCCCTTATTTCTTTTTCTGAAATTTCTTCTTTTCCTATATTTTCCCTGATTTGTTGTAGATAAATTTTTTGTAAATGTAAGAAAACTCCAATATTACCCAAAAATTCTCTTAATATTTTTACATAGTCTTCTTGTTTTTTTGGCAATTCTGGGCTCATAGATTTTTAAATTTGTTTATACTTCTCATAAATTCTTTTTAAAGCAACAATAAAACTTGCTTTTCTTAAATCAACATTCAATTTTTCTTTTATTTCCCAAACCTCATCAAATGCTTTAGATAAATATTTCTCTAATTCTTCAAAAACTTTTTCTTTGCTCCATTTCTCATTATTTAAATTTTGAAGCATTTCAAAATAAGAAACCGTAACCCCACCGCTATTTGCTAAAATATCAGGAATAATAATAACTCCCTTTTTATTTAAAATTTCGTCTGCTTCTTCAGTTAAAGGATTATTTGCCATTTCTAAAATTATTTTTGCCCTTACTCTATCTGCATTTTCCTTGGTTATCACATTTTCAAGCGCTGCCGGAACTAAAACATCAACATCAAGCTCAAGAAGTTCTTCATTAGAAATATCAATTCCTAAATTTGAGTCACAAACAGTACCAATACAATAACAACCAGATATCATTCCTTTTTCTTTTTTACATTCCATCACCATCTCTGGATTAAAACCTTCTTTACTATAAATTCCTCCTTTACTATCTGAAAGAGCGACTAATCTATAACCTTTTTGATATAAAAATTTTGCTAAATTATAGCCGACATTACCGAAACCTTGAATTGCTACATTTAATGGTTTTTTAAAACCAATTTTTTCAATAAATCTTTCTAAAATTATCTCCCCTCCTTTTCCTGTTGCCTCTTCCCTTCCTTCTGAACCATCATTTTCAATCGATTTTCCAGTAAATGTTGCTTTAAGTTTTATATCTTTTGAATTATAAATTTTTAAATATTCATCAACCATCCAATCCATTATTTTTGCATTTGTATTAACATCAGGCGCAGGAATATCTTTATCTGACCCTATAAAATCATAAATTTTTCTTACATATTCTCTTGATAAATTTTCTAATTCCTTTTCTGATAAATTTTTAGGATCTACTTTTATACCACCTTTTGCTCCACCAAGAGGCAAATTAACTAAAGCACATTTTATTGTCATTAAAAATGCTAATGTTTTTATTTCATCTTCACCAACTTCAGGAAAATATCTTATACCCCCTTTATATGGACCCAAAAAATTATTATGCTGAATCCTGTAACCTTCAAAAATCTCAATTTCTCCATTTTCTCTTTTTAAAGGAAGATAAGCTTTAATTTCTCTTTGCGGTTTTTCTAAAATTTTAAATAAATTCTCGACAACTTTATCATCGCTAACTAAATTTTTAAACAACTCCTTAACCTCTAAAAATTTTTTGAAAGTACTTTCGAAAATCATAATTTAAAACAAAAATAATTATTGCTGAAAAATCAATAATCAAACAATTATAACAAACTTCTTTTAAAACAAAAAGCATAATGAAAATAAAGTATAAAGCAAAAAAGGCGCCAAGGGTAGATAAAAATTTTAGAATTTTTTCTTTATTTATAAAATTAAAAATTAAAATAATTAAAAAATAAAAAATCCCTAAAAGCGAATTATCAATTCCTAAAGTTTTACTAAATTTACTATTTAAAACACTATCACAACTACCCAATGAGCAAAATGTTGAATTTGGCTTATTTAAAAATAGATATAAAGAAAAAGAAATTCCTAGAAGAGCAAAAATTAAAATTAAAATTTTCTTTATCATATTAAAAATCGTAATATTTTTTAATTTCTTCAATAACTTTTTTAACAGCTCTTATTCTATGATTTACTTTTTCATGTTCTTCTGGAGTCAACTCATCATAATATTTGCCAATTTCTTTAACAATAAATAGCGATCTATATGGATAACCCTTAATTCTATTTTTACTTGGTTCATTTGCGATTATTCCTTCAATTGATTCTTCTTTAAAAATACTAATATTATTTATTGGATCATGAAAATAAACACATACAGTTAAAAAAGCAATTCTTTCATCATCTTTTGCATCTTTCATTTTTAAAAGTGTAAAATTTATCAATTCATCATCTGATGCATCATAACCTAACCACCTTTTTGATTTTACTCCTGGAAATCCACCAAGATAAGGAATAACAATACCACCGTCATCGCATATTGTTGGTAAATTAGTTATTTTTGAATAATAAGTTGCTTTAATTAATGCGTTTTCATAAAAACTATTTCCATTCTCTTCTGGTTCAATAATTTCAAATTTATTTAAATCTAAAATTTCTACTCCTTTATATTCAAGCTCTTTTAAAGAAAATCTAAGTTCTTCTAATTTTGCCTTATTTTTTGTTCCTATTAAAATTTTTTCTAATTTCATAGATTAAAAAACTATTTTTCTTAATTTTTTTGAAATATTATAAAAAACATCTGAAGATGAAAAAACATAAGCATCATCTCCTTTTTCTATTTTAAGCGAGCTATATTTTTTAACCTTACCTATAAATCTTCCATCGATGATAATTATTGGCTCCTTTTTATCAAAATGCACTTTTAAAACAATTTTAGAATCTATATCCACAACTATTGGTTTTACAAAAAAAGAATAAGGCACAATTGCATTTATAATAATGCAATGCAATGTTGGAACTACAATAGGACCTCCAGCATAAGCATTTGCAGCAGTAGATCCAGTTGATGTTGAAAAAATAATTCCATTTCCTTTAAATTTTATACTTTTTAAGTTATTTATAGTTATATCAAAAGTAACCAAACTACCGTCTTGAGAATTTATAATTATGTCATTTAAAACCTGATGTTTTAGAATTTTTATTCTACTTCTTTTTTCTGGCAAAATTTTACCTTCTTTTATTTTTCTCAAAACTTTATCTATGTCTTTAAATTCAAAATTAGATAAAAATCCTAAATTACCAAAATTAAAACCAATAACAGGCTTTGATTTTGCTAAATTCGCGGTCCACAAAAATGTACCATCACCACCAAAACAAATATAAATATCACCTTTTTTATTTGTTTTTTCGTTTATTAAAACAACGTCTAAAACATTAAAAAATTTCTTTACCTTTTTAACATAACTATTTAAACTTTTGTCTTTTAAAACTACTATTGCATTTTCCATAATTTATCTTTAAACTCTTTCAATAATTTCAAGTCTTGAGGATTTTCTTTTAAAATTTTTGCTAAATTTATTGATAAAAGATCAGATAGAATTAATGAATTTAATATTTTTAAAATTCTATTTTTACCAAAAATTTCAATTTTAAATGTTTTAAAGCCAAATTTTTCATAAATTTTTTTTGTTAAATTCATTCTCAACCTTAATCTATTATTATCTTCATTATCGTACAAAAAAATAAAGCAAAAATTTTTTAAAAATCTACTTTTTGAAAAACCTAACATTTCATTATGATTTAACTCTGGAAAAAAATTATAAAAACAAGGCATCTTTGCGTTCTCATTAATTTTTATTTTAAATAAATAACTAATTATACTATTTTCAAAGCTTGAGTAAAATATTGGAATTAAACTATTTATTTTTTTAGCTAGGCTTTTGGCTAAAAATTTAATTTTTTTAATATCTATATCTTCTTTTGACTTTTTAATAATATCTATCATTTTATCATCTACAATTTTCAAAATAGCAATAAGTTGTAATAAGATTGTAAACCTTGGTTGAAGATCTAAATTTAAAAGTTGAATATAAGGTATCTTATCTTTTTTTGCTAAATTAAGCAATTTTCCATTACTTGAAATAACAATTTTAGAACATTTTATTTTTTTTAAATTTTTATAAGCATCAATTACTTCTTCTGTATTTCCTGAATAAGAATTAAAAATAATTGTTCTATCTTTAAAATCTATTTTTGGAATACCATAATTTTTATGTGAAATAATATCAATATTTTTATTTAAATTTTTTAAAATATCAGCAACTAAACCCGACCCCCCAACTCCTATAAATAAAAATTTATTATACTTTTTAACTTTATCTTCATTAAAAATTACAGGCTCAAATTCAAACTGCTCAAAAAATTTCCTTATTAATAAATCCTCAAAAAAATCATCCATAATTTTAATTATAAATAATTTTTAAAATTTCTTGAATGAAAAATCTAATATTAAATAAGAAATAAAAATTAAAATAGCTCCTATAAGAAAAACATAGTTAAAACCAAATTTTGACCAAATAAAACCACCAAAAGCGCCACCAAAAAGTTGACCAAAACCATAAATGGCATTTAATGTTCCTTGAGATGTTCCTAAAAATTCTGAAGCAACATTTTTGCCAATATAAACCATTTTCATCCCATCAATTAAAGCTAAACTTAAAGAAAGTAAAATTATAGCTGGAAAAATTAAAAAATTGTTGTTTATGGAAAATAAAAGAAAAGATAAAATAGAAATTAAAAATCCAATTTTTAGCATTATTTTTTCTCCATATTGATCTCCTAATTTTCCTAAAGGAAAAGCAAAAATAACAAAGAAAAAATTAAAAAGAAAATAAAAAAGCGGTAATGTTTTTAAAGAAGAATCAATTGTTTGAATTCTCAAAAGTACTAAAGAAAGCGGAAAATAGCCTAAAGAAAAAATGAAAAAGGCTAAAAGATAAACTTTAATTGATGATGGAAAAATTTTTAAATCAAAAACAAATTTTTTATTATTTAAACCAGAATCTTTTTTATCTTCAACCCAGAAAAATGTTACCAAAGTAAAAAATCCCAAAAAAGCAGCAATTAAAAATAAAAATCTATAGTTTGAGTTTAAAAAATAATTTAAAATTAAAAATCCAAAAAATGGGCCCAAAATAGAGCCAATAGAATCAAAAGCTCGATGAAAGTTATAAGATTTATTAAGCTCTTCTTTATTTGAAGAAAGATAAATCAATGCATCTCTTGGAGCATCACGAAGGCCTTTGCCAAATCTATCAAAAATTCTTAAAACAAAAACCTGCCAAAAATTATTAACAAAAATAAGAAAAAATCTTGTTAAATTTGAAATCGCATAACCTAAAACAGCAAAAATTTTTCTTCGATTATAAAAATCAGAAAGTCTTCCTGAGAAAATTTTCAAAATATTATTAAAAGCCTCACTAAATCCTTCTAAAAAACCAACAAACCAAAAAGGAGCCTTTAAAGATTTAACTAAAAAAGCAGGCATTATTGAATAAATCATCTCACTAGAAAAATCATTAAAGAGACTAACCAAGCTTAAATAAAATATATTTTTATTAACTCCTAAAATTTTCTTCATTATAAAGATTATAAAACTTTATCTATTGTTTTAATTTTTTTATTAAGATCTTTTTTAGAAATATACTCTATTTTTTCCATTAAAACATCTTTAGCTGATTTTTCAAAAAAATCTTTTATAACTCCTTTTGGAAAATATAAATCCCTCTTCCCTATTTTTTGCCAAAATATAGGAACTTCTAGATTATAAATACTTTTCAGTTCAAAATCAATAATTTTCTTTAATCTTTTCCTTTTGACCCTATGAAATTTAAAACTATTTTGTAAAAAAGCTTTTTTAATTTTTAACATAAAATTTTTAAGAGGAAAATTTATCGGTTGAGTGATATGTTGAATTAATATACTATAAAATGATGTTTTTCTTAAAATTACTCTTGAATAAGATTTTTCAATTTTCTTTAAATTAATTATTATATCTTTTTTATTTTCAATTACTTTAAGATAAAAATCTTTAAATCCTTTTATTATTTCATTTTTAAAGGCTCCGGGCATTACCATTTTATTTTTTATAAAAATCCTATTATGCAACTTATAATTGCTATATTTTCTATAAATAATATACATTTTATCAGTGTTTTTGTTTAAAATTACTGGATCAGTTAAACTTATTAACTTTTCATTACCGCCTAAAATGGCACTTGTTGGTGGTTCTTTTGTTTTTCTTTCTAAAAAACCTGTTACATATAAATTGTTTTTTAAATTAGATCTAAAAATAGAAAAATTAGTAACAAAACCCTCTGAATCTAAAATTATTGGCCTATTTTTATTTACTATTAAATTTTCCATATGAAAATCAACGCCATTAAAACAATAGGCAAGAGCCATTAATTTTCCAATCTCATAATAAAAATTTCTAGCTTTTTGTTTGTCTGATTTTTTATTATAATGAATAAATTCTGCAAAAAACCACCCATCAATAAGATAATACTTAGGAAAATTTTCAGTAACATTTTTATCTATTTTAGAAAAAAGATCAATTAAAAAACTATTAAAAGAAAAACAAAAAGGTTTTACTTTAATTATTTTTCCGTCAAAATCAAGAAAAAATGTTCTAAAGCCATTAAAATGCCTATCAGCATTATTTGTAAAAATAATCCTTCTTAATTTTTTACTTTTTAGGTTAAATTTTTTATTTAAAACATTGATATTTTTTGTTATCTTATGAATTACAGTACTTAAAAAATAAAATTCTTTTTCCAAAAAATTAGATAATATTAAATTTATCTCTGGATAAATATTAAAAAAATCTTTTTTATATCTTTTAACAAAATAATTAAATCTTTCTTTAGAATTATTGCCTATTAAATTTTCTCTTTCTTCCCATAAAAGCCAACATAAAGAGGGAGCTATTATTTTTTCTATTTCTCTTTTTAGAAATTTTTCAAGGTTTAATATAAAATTTTTTCTATCTAAAATTAAATTTTTAGGTAATATTTTTTTAATACTAAGAATAAAATTTTTTAAATAATCTATATAAAACTCATCCATTAAATTCCTTTATGACAAGTTCCAGTTGCGCAACATTTAGTACTATTCATTAATGACATTCTTTCAAGTTTTCTAACATTACTCCAATTTATTTGATGATAACCTGTGGGGTGGAATCCTTTATATGCTCTACCCTGTTTCCAAATTAATATTTTTTTATTTGTTTTTAACTTTTTCATGCTTGATATCTTTTGATATCCTTTGATATCCATTGATATCCTTTGATATCCTTTGATATAATTAAAAAATTATACCATAAAACTAAATCAAATGTTAATTAGAATAAGAAAAGCTAAAAAAGAAGACATTTATAAAATCTATAGTTTTGTTAATGCTTATTTTAAGGAAATAGAAAAAACAAATTTGAATAAATTAGAAACTATAAAAGCAATTAAAAACAATTTATCAAATAAAAAACATTTTTATTTTTATATTAGATTTGAGGGAAAAAATGTTGGCCTGATTCATCTTTATATTAAAAAAAATTTTGCAGACTTGTGTTTAATTTATATTATTCCTAAATTTAGAAATAAGGGATTGGGAAGAAATTCATTAAAAGAAGTTCTAAATTTTTTAAAAAAAGGAGGTATCAAAAAACTATTAATTGAAATATCGAGCGAAAATAAAAAATCACTTAAATTTTTCAAAAATAATTTATTTAAAAATTTAGACACTAAAATAAAAAGTTACATATACCAAGTTAATTTAAAATAAATTATTTTTCAATCTTCAAAAATGGTACAAAAATTAAAATCATAAGAGAAGTTATACCAGAAACAATAATAAGCGGACCTAAGCCAATTTTTGAATATAAATAGCCTCCTAAAAAGCTTGAACCAATTGAACCTAAATTAATTATTGAAGTAAGAAAAGCAAACATACTACCTGCAACAAGTGATTCTGTTTTTTGTGCAGCAAAAGTTAACATAGTTAAAAAAGCTATCATTCCTAAAGCTCCAAAAACTATTCTATCAAAAATAGATAAAGCAATAGCTAAAGGTTGATTATTTTTAACAAAATCTAAAAGATAAATTAAACTAAAAAATGTCCCTAAACCTCCAATTAAAATACTAAAAATCAAAAGCTTTTTAAAATTTGTTTTTTTCAAAAAAATTCCAAAAATCATTGCTCCTAAAGTGGAACCAACTGCAGAAATTGATCCTAATGTTCCAATTAAAATTTTCGAAAATTTAAGCTCATCAACCATATAATAGAAAAAAGGTGTTCCATAAGAAGGAGAAAAATTCCATAAAAATAAAAAGAAAGTAACTAATAAAAATTCCTTATTTAAAATTGCTGATTTAAAAACTTGTTTGAATTCTTGAAATTTTAAAATTGTCTCTGGTTCATATTTTAAAAGAAAATAAGTAATTAAAGCAACAGTAAATGGAAAGAAAAAAGCAATTCCAAAAGTTGTTTGATAAGCTAATTTTTGTGCAGCCACTCCTCCTGCAAAACCAGTTATAATTTGAGCAATTGAAACTGACGCCCATTGAATTGACTGAAACTCTTTTAATTTATTTTCCTTTTTACCAATTTCAACCATATAAGCATCAGTAACTACATCTTGAAAAGCATAAGCAAAAGATGAAAAAGTTAAAATTAAAAGCAAAAACCAAACATTATAATTTGAAGTCAAAGCTAAAATAAGCCAGCAAAAAGAAGCAACAAGACTTGTTAAAATAAGATAATTCCTTCTTCTTGAACCTTTAATTGGAAATAAATCAGAAATCAATCCCCACAAAGGCTTTATTGCCCAACCCAAAATAGAAATAGCACTAAAATAAGCAGCTTGCGTTGCTGTTAATTTAAAAAAATCCTTTAAAAGATAACTAATAGATAAATTTGGTAAAGAAGAAAGACCATTCGGTGAGAAAAAATAAACCAAAGCGAAAATAATGATATATTTAAATTTGCCTAAATGATCAATTGTTTTTTTCATTTTTAATTATATTTTCAATAGTGTTATAATTAATTATAAATTTTACATTATAAAATAACTTAAATGGAAAATTTAGACATTTCTTATTTAAATATTTGTCCTATTGACGGTAACGAAGCAAGTTTTGAGGAAATTTATAACTTTGGAATCTGTAAAAAAGATTATAATCGTCTCAAAAAAAGTTTTTTTGAAATTAAAAAAAATCTTGATGTTGAACCAAAAGAATTAATTAATTTTGAAAAAGATTATACTGTTTTAAAGAAACTAGAAGATTTTAAAAAATTTTTTAAAGAAAATACTGGCTATGAACCATTAAAAATTCAACTTTATTGGGCAAAAAGAGCATTAAAAAAAGAATCTTTCTGTATAATTGCACCTACTGGTATTGGTAAATCAACTTTTGGTAATATTTTAAGCCATTTTTATTATGGAAAAGTTTATTATTTAGTTCCTTCAAAAATTTTACTTAGAGAAACTGAAAAAAAATTAAAAAGCATTAATTCAAATAAAAGAATTTTAATTATTAAAGAAAAAAAAGATAAAGAATCTTTAAAAAATGAAAATTTTGATATTTTAGTTACGACGAGCAATTTTTTACATAAAAATTTCGAAATTATTCCAAAAAATTTTGATTTAGTTTTCATCGATGATGCTGATTCTCTAATTAGACAGCCAAAAAATATTGATAAAGTTTTAAAATTAATAAAATTCAAAGATGAAGAAATTAAAAAAGCACTTGAAGTTATTAATAAAAAAATAAAATTAAATAATCCAATTGAAGATCTAAAAATTAATTTAAACGAAAAAGGAATTATTATTGCTGCCTCAGCTACTTTAAAACCAAAAACAAAAAAAATTGCATTATTTAGAGAACTTTTAGGATTTGAAATTGGAGTAGGAACAACTTATTTAAGAAATATTGAGGAAGCCTATGAATTAACTCCTAGAGAAAAATTATTTGAAAGATCAGTTTTTTGGATAAAAAAATTCGGTAAAGGTGGTTTTGTTTTTTTAAGCGATGATTTTCGAAAAGAAGATTTAAATAATTATTTAAAATTCTTGCAAAATCAAGGAATTAAAGCTATTTCTTATGAAAAATTCAATATTAAAAATAGAAAAGCCTTTTTAAATGACGAGATTGATGTTGTTTTAGGTTTTAGCAATATAAAAAATCCATTAACTCGTGGTATTGATCTTCCTCAAAAAGTAAGGTATGCTTTATTTTTGGGCGTGCCGAAATTTAAAATTCCTTTAAAAGTTTCTTATTCACCCTTACATCTTTTTCTTCTAGCTTTATCTTTAAAAGAAATTGTTGAAGATAAATCAATTATTTATAGAAAAATTAATTTTCTTAAAAAAATATCTTTTTTAAAAGAAGAGGCAGTTCTATCAGATGAAAAATTAAAAAATAAAATTGAACAAATTAAAGAAGATATTTTAAAAATTATTCAAAATCCAAATTTTATTGAAAAATTAAAAAATCATCCTAGAATTACCCTAGAAAAAGATGGTGAAACTTTTTATCTAATTATTTCTGATTATCGAGGTTATCTTCAAGCTTCCGGAAGAACATCAAGACTTTTTCCTTTAGGATTAACTAAAGGACTTTCTTTAATTTTAGCAGAAAATGAAAAAACAATAAAACATCTTCAAGATAGATTAAAAATTTTGGGCTATGAAATAAAATTTAAAAAAATTGATGAAATAAATTTAGAAGAAACTTTTAAAAAAATTGATGAAGATAGAAATATTGTTAAAAGAATTTTAGAGGGTAAAGAAAAAGAATTAATTATTAAAGATCCAGTTGAATCAGCTTTAGTTTTAGTAGAATCACCCACTAAAGCAAAAACTATTGCTAATTTTTTTGGCAAACCAGCAAAAAGAATTAAAAATAAAACAATCTTTTATGAAATTTCTTTAGGAAATCTACACTTAAATATTTGCGCGACATTAGGACATTTAGTAGATTTAATTCATGATGAAGGTTATTATGGAGTAAAAAAAGAAAATAAATTTATTCCAATTTTTCAACCATTAAAAATTTGTCAAAATTGCCAAAAACATCTAGACTTCGAGGAAAAAGAATGTACAACTTGCCATAGTCAAAATTTTCTTTCAAAAGAAGAATTAATAAAAAATTTGCAAAAAATAGCTTTAGAAGTTGACAAAATTTATTTAGCATCTGACCCTGACACTGAAGGTGAAAAAATTGCTTTTGATTTATTTACCTATCTTTATCCTTATAATCAAAATATTGAAAGAATTGAACTTCATGAAATAACAAAAACAGAATTTATTAAAAAAATTAAAGAACCAAGAAATATTAATATAGATTTAGTTAAGGCTCAACTTTTAAGAAGAATTTCTGATAGGTGGGTTGGTTTTAAACTAAGCGAGGAAATTCAAAATTACTTTAAAAATTTAAATCTTTCTGCTGGTAGAGTTCAAACTCCTGTTTTAGGCTGGATTTTAGAAAAAGAAAAAAAAGTTAAACAAAAACATTTCTTAGTTAATGTAATTTTTAATAAAAAAAGAATTCACTTTTATACTGAAGATAGAAAATTAATTGAAGATTTAAAAATAAAATTTAAAAATAAAAGTTTAAATATTGAGATTGAAATTTATCAAGAAGAAGAAAAAATAGTAAATCCCCTACCCCCTTACGATACTAGCAATCTTTTAAAAGATGCTAATAGTTTTTTGCATTTTGATACACAAACCACAATGAAATTAGCTCAAGATCTTTTTGAACAAGGTTTGATTACTTATCATAGAACTGATTCTGTTTTTATCTCAGAATTTGGTAGAGAAATTGCTTATGAATATTTAGAGAGAAAAAATTTAAAGGAATTAATTTATAAAAGATCGTGGGGGGAAACCGGAACTCACGAAGGAATTAGACCAACAAGGCCTCTGGATGTTAGAGATCTTATGGAATCTTTAATTTTTGAACCAAAAAATTTAACTAAAAAGCATTTACAACTTTATAGTTTAATTTTTAATCGCTTTTTATCTAGTCAAACAAAGCCAAGTAAAGCAATAAAAGCAAAAATTAAAATAAAATTAGGAAATTTTGAAAAAGAAAGCGATGAATTTATTAAAATTATTGAAGAAAATCACTTGAAATTTTTCAAAAATATAAAAATTGTAAATTTATTTCCTGGAAAATTTTTAATTGAAAATTTAAAAATTAAAATGGTACCAAAAGAATATTATTATTCTCAAGGAGAAGTTATTGAGTTAATGAAGCAAAGAGGATTAGGAAGACCTTCAACTTATTCAAATATTATTCAAACTTTAATTGAAAGAAAATATGTATCAATTAAATCAAATTATTTAATTCCAACTTTTTGGGGCAAAAAAATTTATAGTTACTTAATAAAAAAACATAAAGATCTTATATCTGAAGATTTTACAAGAAAATTAGAAGAAAAAATGGATTTGGTTTCTGATGGAAAAGAAGATTATCAAAAAATATTAAACGAAATTTTTAAAAGAGTTTTTAAAGCTTAATTTAAAAATTTGTTGGTAAAAATGGACCAAAATTAGTTCCTTGTTTTATCATAAGAAAAATAAATGTAAAAATAAAGCCGATTAAAACAAAAACTATAATCAAAACAATCATAAATATTATTTTTATTAAAGATCTTTTCTTTTTTCGCCTAATTACTGATAAAAGTAAAATAAAAGCAATTAAATAAGCAATGAGTGCTCCTCCTCCAAATAAAATTAAGCCAACTTCTTTTGGAAAATTCATGATATTATTTTACTTAATTTTACTTAATAACGACAAAAAAAGCAATAATAGCTATTTCCGCTAATCCTGTTTCCAGTTTAGTTGCAAACCCTTCGCAATCCCTTCCATAAATTTTATTTTATCCAATTTTTAATACCAAACAATATTCTAACATTCCCTGCCTGCCGGCAGGCAGGTGCAGAATGTTAGAATGTTTTGTTTCAATTTAAAAAGCATTTTGGTTTAAATTTTTTATGGAAGTTTAAACTCCCAACTTTTCAGAACCTTTGGGTTTTCAATTGTGCTTTCTCCATCAATAATTTCTAAAACATAATCACCAAGGCGCTTAAATCCTCCAAGAATACTTTCTTTTAAATTTAATTTTACTTTTCTTTCAAATGGATTCATACTAAAAATTTTCCATCTATTTAATTCACCTGGAACTTCTTCAACTTTTCTTAACCAAACTTCTAAAGAATAGCCATAATTTTCTATTTCTAATGTCCAATTCTCTTTAGAAAAATTTGCTTTTAGTTCACGAACCTGATTTTTATCTATTAACTTGCAATCTTTAAGTCTCAAGTCAAAAAATTTAAAGTATTGAGGAGGAGCTAAGACTATTGGTGGAAAACCTCCTGATATTGATCCTTCAAAAATTCCCATTTTATCAATTCTGCCCGATATAGAAATAAAATTATCTCCATATCTTATTTTTTCAAATAATTTTTTATCTTTCCAAGGGCAAGAAGCTAAAATTCCGATATCACGTACAACATATGTAGAAGGATGAATAACTAATTCATTTTTATCGGATCGCATTGAAGCAAATCCTATGGTTATAACATTTTGTCCTATCCACTTTTTCGTAACGCTTTCAGAATTTTTCTTGTATTCATCATAAATCTCATGGATATGAACTTTTGCCACATTTTTTAATTCAGCAGAATTAATTTCTTCTAAAGATTTCTCAGAGATTTGTTTTTGAGGAAAAATTAAAAAATTTGTAGCAAAAATAATGCCAATCAAAAGAGCAATAACCAATAAAATGATTTTCATAATATAAATTTTAATATAAATTCTCTATATTCTTCTCCTAACTCCTATTTTACCCAATTTTTAATACCAAACAATATTCTAACATTCTATAGAACGTTAGAATGTTTTGTATTAATTTTCATTCAAAATTCTTTATAAATTCTACAAACTTTTTGCCATAAGGAGAAAGAAAGTGAATTACATTTCTGCCTTGGTATTTTTTATTCAAAAGGCCTGCTCTGACTAATGTTTTTGTATGTTGAGAAATATTTTTAAAATTACCATCTAAAATTTCTGTAATTTTTTCAACTGAAAGGCCTGGGTTTTTATCAACTAAAAGTAAAATTAATATTCGCCAGTGATTAGAAGCTCCCTTAAAATATCTTTCTAATTGTTTTGGCTTTTTCATTTTGAATTAATTATAACAAAATTATCACATTAATACAAAACAATATTCTAATATTCTATAGAATGTTGGAATGTTTTGTTTAGGTTGATGAGTTTTTATTTCTCACCAATGATAATATGAGGTTGTGCGATGTCACTATATTTTATTTTATCTCAAATGTTATATTGACTTGAACTTTGATTTCTTGGGAGCCGGGCTGGATTTGAGGAATTTCTGAACCTCCCATTTCTTTTAACATAACTGGGATAGGTTCA
>Ga0272445_1002090_pt1 | contig 14208 bp, 15 predicted proteins | sample YNPCB0031_FD_194404 | JGI IMG/M metagenome (GOLD analysis project Ga0272445, IMG submission 194404) | Hot spring sediment microbial communities from Yellowstone National Park, WY, United States - YNP-CB-003-1 | ecosystem: Environmental > Aquatic > Thermal springs > Hot (42-90C) > Sediment... | reverse complement strand
GTTTATAGAGGGAGATCTATCTGAAGCTGCTATTACCTTTGCCCAGGGTTTTATCATTGTAGCAACCATGTATGTGCTTTATAGGTTGATGTAAGTCGTATAATAATTTCTATGCAGGACTTTTTCAGGAAGCGTCGTGGTCCGTATGTAGAGGAAATAGAGAAGATCATAGAACTAAAGAAGGCAAAGGGTTATAAGGGAGACGGAGTAAGAAGCTTTAGGGAGTTTATAAGGCAAAAGACGGAGTATGCCCCAAGCACGGTCTATACCTACATAAAGCTGTATGATGTATTTGGTAAAGAGTTGCAGGAACTGGGCTTAAGTAAGGCAAGGCTTTTGCTGAGATATGGAAAGACGGACGAAAATTGGATAGAACGGGCAAAGAAGCTGACGGTGAGGGAGTTGGAAGAGGTTCTTAGAGAATGAAAAAAGCACTGCTGACTTTAGGAGTTTTGGGAATAGGACTGGGCGTGCCCTTGAAGTTTTTTGTGGATAAGGTGGACGAGGAAGCCCAAAATGCCTATCAACAAGGGCAAATCCAGCTGGCCAAGATCAACATTGACAGGTTGAGAATGCTTCAATCGGTGCAGTGTAGTGGCATGGATTTAGGAACTTATTTTCAGCTGAAGGCAAGTGAGAAAGGACTTCCTCCTGAGGTTAGTGCTGTTATTCCTCGGGAAAGTGCGGGGGATGTGTATGCGACGGGATGCGACAAATGTCCTGATAGTTGGGAGATAACTATGAAAAGGAAAAACCATCCTACAAACAGCAAATGGCTGGATATGGTTTTTAGTCAAGGGCTTCATAACTACTGCTTAAGGAAAGACGCAACCCGTGAGAACACGTGCACAGTAGGCTTTGGGCTTATGCAGATAACATCTCACACGATTTCTGAGGGAAAATACACAGGATTAGTCCAGCCTTATGCACTTATTAACACAAAAGCCCGTGCGGTAAAGGATAGTGGGAATTACGAAGCAGCGAATGAAGAACCCAAAGATTCTCCCTACAATCCATGCACGAACATAGAGGTAGGGCTTTTAATTTTTAAGGACAAATACAATGCCTGCAGAGATCGCATCGACCCAGTTAAGAGAATGGCCTGTGCCTTTTGCTATTACAATGGAAGTCCAGATTATTTAAAGCACCTAAGGCAGACCCTTGTAGACAGAGGGCAAGTGGGATTTCTTCAGAGGGTTGGGTTTGTCAAGGACAGTATAGTAGAAAACGTGAAGGGGTTGATAATAAACATTGTAGATCGTTTTAAAAATGTAGATAAATGCAAACACATATAGGAGGATAAACATTGTGAAAACGCTTATTCTCACTGAGAAGCCCTCTGTGGCGGAGGATTTTGCGAAGGCGCTGCAGTGTAAAAGAAGGGATGGCTATTTTGAAAACGGAGAGTATGTTATCACCTGGGCTTTTGGGCACTTGTTTGAGATTAGCGATGAGAACTTGCCTCAGAAGTGGTCTTTAGATGAACTTCCTATTTTTCCTGAGAGGTTTGACTACAGGCTAAAGTCTTCTCAAGCAAGCAAGCAGTTCAAGGTAATAAAAGGACTTCTGTCTCAGGCAGGAAAGGTGGTGGTAGCTACAGACGCTGGGCGGGAGGGAGAGTTAATAGCAAGGCTTATTTTGCAAAAAGCTGGGCTTAAAGACTGGTCTGTTGTTTATCGCCTTTGGACGTCGTCTGCCTTAACTTCTGAGGTAATAAGGCAGGAACTGCGTAGGTTAAAGCCCGCTAAAGACTATGACAGTCTCTATTGGTGTGCGTTAGCCCGCCAGCATGCGGATTTTGTGGTGGGTATAAATCTCACAAGGGCGGCGTCTTTGCGTTCCAGCGGCGGCGTGTGGAGTGTGGGAAGGGTTCAGACGCCCACGCTTGCTTTGGTAGTTGAGAGGGATTTGGAGATAGAGAACTTCAAGCCCAAGCCCTACTGGGTTATAAAGGCGTTATTTTCAGCGGAGGGTAAAAGCTATGAAGGAATATGGCAGGGAAAGAATCATGGAGTTAGACCTGAGGGAGATAATGATAATGAGGAGGAGGAAAGAGAGGGAGAGGAAGAGGAAGGGGGTGGTGTCTTTGATTATGAGACTGTTAAGAAGCTTGTGGAGAGGTTAAGCGGGATAGAAAAAGCGGTCGTAGTCAAGGTAGAAAAGAAAAAGAGGGTGGAGTATCCGCCAAAGCTTTACTCTTTGAGTTCTCTCCAGAGGGATGCCAACAGGGAACTGGGCTTTAGTGCCCAGAGGGCCCTTGATATAGCCCAGAAGCTGTATGAAGAGAGAAAAGCCATTTCCTATCCAAGAAGCGATGCGGAATACCTCTCGGAAAGCAGCGTCTCTTTGGTCAAAGAAGTCCTGAAAGCGTTAAACAGAGAAGACCTTGTGGAGAAGGTAGAAAAGGCAGGAAAGCGGGTGTTTGACGATAGAAAGCTCACCGACCACCACGCCATTATTCCTTTGAGGGATGAGGAGGAGGATTGGAGTAAAGACGAGAAGGCTTTGTTTGGGTTAATAAAGAGGCGGTTTTTGGCTGCCTTTTATGAACCTTTCATTACCCTTGAAACCACTGTTATCACCCAAATGGGTGGGGAGAACTTCTACTCAAAAGGGTCTGTGGTTCTCCAACTGGGCTATAGGGAACTCTATAGCAAACCCCAGGACAAGCTTTTGCCTAAACTGGAAGAGGGCCAGAAGGTGGATGTTTTAAAGGTTTGGAGTGAAAAACACTGGACAAAACCTCCCCCCAGATACACAGAGGGCATGCTTATAAAGAAGATGGAGAAGCTTTCCCTGGGAACTCCCGCCACCAGGGCAGGCATTATTGAGACCCTAAAATCAAGAGGCTACCTTGTTTTGAACAAAAAGCACCTTATCTCCGCAGAAAAAGGCAGAGAACTTATCAAAAACCTCCAAGGAAGCAAAGTTATAAGCGTGGAGATGACCTCAGAGTGGGAACAGCAGCTGGAGGGCATATACAAAAACAAAAAGGGCTTTGGTGGATACAGGGAATTTGTGGAGAAGATAAAGACCTTCACAAAAGAGGAGGTGGAGAGAATAAAGGCAATGAGTTTTCAAGCAAAAACTAAGCCGTCCAACAAACACAGAAAAAAGAAGACACGAAGGTGATGTCCTTTCCTCTTTCTTATCCTACGAGTAAAGATGTAGGATAAGAGGCATTTTTCATCTTGACAAAGAAAACGCCCTGTATTATCGTATTATCTCAAACCAGTTAGGAGGTTTGGCTATGCAAGGAACAGTTCGTGTAGCAGCCGTTAAGATGCGAAGGGGTTTCACCCTTATTGAACTTGCCATTGCCATCGTCATCATAGGCACCCTTATTATATCGGTGCTTTATTTCACTGGTGGGCTTGGGAGAGATGCGAAGTCGTCAAAGGTTGTGGAGGCCTTTAGCTCTTATCTGCAAGCTTATCAGACTTGCAAACTCAAAAACGCAGCGCTAACCATATCAGACTGGACAAGCCTTGAGACAGCGCTTAAAGACAGTCAGTGTAGAACATCGGGCACAGGAGTGCCAGACGGAGAGGGGATTGCATCCAGCATATCTCGCACTGTAGCTGGTGTGCAGTTTGGGGTTCAATCGGGCAATCCTTCGTTTTTAACTGCGGACATAGGAGACGCCAAGATAGCCTCTCGTGTGGTTAAGGAACTTCAGGGGCAAGGGTGCACGTGCAATGGGGCGCCAGACTGCACCGACGGCACGGTAAAATGCCCATTACAATGAAACTTCAGAAGGGTTTTTCTCTCATAGAAATTGCGTTTGCGGTGGCGGTTATGGGGGTGATGGTTTTCGCCGTTGTTTACTACTCAAGAGGGTATTTTAGGCAAAATAAAGCTGAGGAAGTGGTAAAGTGGGTCTCTGACCTAAAGCAAGCTATAAATAAGGCAAGCAATGACGGTGTAAGCATAAGTTCTCTTACAAGCCTTAGGGACTATTTGGTGGTGCCTCAAAATATTCAGGCAATGAACCCGCAGTTTTCCACAAGCCAGACGATAGGATGCTACAACTCCAGCCCTATACCATCTTACAGTGGATATGCGGTAAGTTTAAACTGTGGGGACCTCTGCACCGCATTAAGGGATAGGCTTTCTTCTCTTGGTTTCTGTGTTAGTTTAAGTTCAGGGACTTTGATGGCGGGGGTTAGGTGATGAGGTTTAGAAAGGGCATTGCATTGCTTGAGTTGGCGATAGCCCTTGCGGTGTTTTCTATAATAATTGCCCTTAGTGTGGGTTATCAGGTAGAAGAAAGCAGAAGGGAACTGGCAAGGAGGTATGCGGGCAGTTTTGTGGCTATAGACCAGGCGCTGTTTACCATGTATATGCAAATTATAAGCTACAGAAATACCCTCACTGTGCCAGTTTGTTCAAACGGTGGGCTGGGGACCCTTGTAAACGCAAAGAATGGCTGGGCTACGCAAAGTCCCTATAGTGGAGTGGTGCCTCAAGATGCGGTTCCTCTGTCTTACTTAGACCCGAGGGTGGATTACACAAAGTTTAAGCTTGTGGTCTCCAGTGGCAAAATAGTAGGTGTGCAGCTTACAGACTCAGCGGCAGCAAACTCTTTAAACAATTGGTTTGTGAAGCTTTTGCCCAGCAGGTGGGATAGCAGAGGCTTGATGTATAAAAATCTAAACAACGGCCAGGGCTATCCTGCTAATGTAGGAAGTTGGTTAGGATGTCAATAGGAGGTATGAGTTATGTTTGGAGTATTTTTACTGTTTTTTACGGGTTTGTTAGGAGGAAGTTATTTATACTGGAAAAATCAAGACAATGTAGACGCAAAGATTTATGATAGGTATGGGTTTCAGGCAGGAGACTCTCCCGACTCTTCCTTAACCATAGGAACAGTTCCGATAGCAAACGCAGAAGGTGGGGTGATACCGTATTTGGCTGTTCAAACAGGGGTAAACTGCCCCGCCAGCTATACATACAATTCAAGAACTAAAATGTGTGAGAAAACAACTTATACTATATCATATTACACCAGTTGTCCTTCTGGCACTTCTTATAATTCGTATACGGGGAAATGTGAGACTTATCCAATGACAACAACAAGTTGTCCTTCTGGCACTTCTTATAATTCGTATACGGGGAAATGTGAAACAGATCCAACATTTCCTGTCATGTGCTATGTGTGTAATTACGAAGGGACTGGACCATCTTGTGGTTTTATGCCAGCCTCTCGTGTAATAAGCCCGTTCGTGGCCTCCTACTGCAAGACACCCACAGATATGAGAGAGTTTGCCTTCATGTCTTTCAGGAAGGGTCTTTTCTTTGGCGCTTCAGAAAGAGATCTTAACTGTCCTTCTGGCACTTCTTATAATTCGTATACGGGGAAATGTGAGACTTATCCAATGACAACAACAAGTTGTCCTTCTGGCACTTCTTATAATTCGTATACGGGGAAATGTGAGACTTATCCATATATAACTACCTATACCAGAGAAGATAAAATATACTCTCAACCCACAATAACTAAATCTAAAATAAGAATGGTGTTTCGTTGAAATGGAGTGGGCAGCTAAGTTAAGGTTGGGTGATAGGAAAAAGTATTACGACGATCAGGTGATAGATGTATTAGCGAGGCTGTATGGGAGGGAGAGGTCTATAGAGGAGATTTTTAAGATCATAGGGGAGATGATAGGGGAGGAGGAGAAGGTGAGGGCTGCTATAGGGTATGCATATGAGGGGATGGGGATAGCGGAGAGTTTAAGGAGGGCGGAACTTATATCGGAGGAGGCGTATTTGTTTTTGCTGTCCAGTGAGAAGGGGAGGTCGTTAAAGGATTTTGCAGAGGCTTACAGGAATGTGAAAAGGCGTCTGAGGGAAGTAAAAAAGCAGTTCTTAAACAATATATACTCTCCTGCTATGGCTTTGGTAATTTCTTTGGTTGTTCTGTATATGTTTATATACAGGGTGATCCCGCAGATGAACCTGCCTAAGGAAAAGGCCCTCAAGGTTTTGCCCTTCTATTTTCACTTTGTCTTTTTTATGAGTGAAAACCTATGGGTATATTTTCTCTTGATTGCTGGTGTCCTTGGGCTTGGTGCGGCTCTGTATGTGTTCAGGAGGAAAATTGGTCTCATAGAGAGGTTCTATGGGGCTTATGAGAGGATAAAGCTATATTCTTACTTGTATTTAAGTGTTCAGGCTGGTTTTAGGCTTGAGACCGCCCTTGATAGGTATATGGGAGAGTTAAAGGAAAATGTGATAACTGCGTTTAGGTATATGAATGAGGGGGAACCGTTAAACAGGGCATTGCTGAAGGCTTTAAAAATACCCGATCCTATAGAGAAGACGCTTGTAAAATCGGCTTTATTTAGTGGGTCTAATGAGATGGGTAGGTCTTTGGGGGAGTTATACCTTGAGACTTTGGATATGCTAACCCAGAGGCTAACAAAAATGGGAGAGACGGTGAGGGTGTTATCTTTGTTTATTGTGGGTCTTGTGCTTGTGTTTGTATATGGTTTTCTATTCCTGCCCATACTGAACGCAATGCGGAGTATAATAATGTAGGATGGGTATAAAGGCGGAGAAGATAAACTCCTTCTTGGGTGTCTTTAACTTTTTTTTGTTGATTACCATAGCGGGTATGTTGGTGTATATGTTTTATGACAATAGGAGGGGGAAAGAGAACATGGTCTTTTTGAAGGAGGGGAATGAGATAAGGGTGTATGTAGTGGAGGACAACATATTTAATGGGTATTTGAAGAATAAGCTTGTGAGGGTTATCTCCTTAAATCCTCTCTATTTAGAGATTCTGCCTCAGAATGTGCATGTAGGGAAAAATGGAATCTGGAACAGGGAAATTTATAACGAAACAGCTAAGGTGAAGAATGCACAGGAGCCCTTTATTTACATAAAGGGGAAGATACAACAAAATTCAGATAACTAAGAACTTTTCCACCTCCCCCTTATCTAATATGCCCTTCTCCACAAGCTTCATGCCTTCCGAATACAGGTCTTTTTTCTTACTTCTCAACCTTTCTGAAAGGGATAGAAAGTCCCCCTCCTCTAAAAGCCTTCTATCCTCAGGGTCGGGAACAAAAACCTCCACCAAGGGCACCACACCCTTACCGTCTTTTCTCTTCACAAGCCTTGTGGATATACTTGCAAGCAAATTACCTGCTATGATCTTATAAACCTCCTTTTCCTTATACACACCACCCTCTAAGACTTTCAAAAGTAGCCTTTGTATGTTCTCTATGGCATTGTTGGCGTGAATGGTGGTAAAGGCTAAATGCCCCGTCATGGAAGCTTCTAAAAATCTTACCGCAGTTTCCGTGTCTCTCACCTCACCCACAAAAATCACATCAGGGTTTGCCCTCATAAAAGACCTTATAGCGTCGGCGAAGGAGGTTTGAGGATTTACCTGCACATGGGATACTCCTCTCACTATCACTTCCACAGGGTCCTCCACAGCCCTTATAACCTTCTTATGTGGGTCTACCTCCAAAAGCACCGCCTTGATCATCGTAGATTTCCCAGACCCCGTAGGACCTCCCACAAACACCATCCCCTGTGCCTTTTTTGAAACCTCCTTTAACACCTGCTTCACCTCTTCTGGATACCCCAGCTCATCAAGAGTTGTATTGAAATACCCTTTAACATCCAAAAACCTTAAACTGGCACACTCACCCAAAGGCGTGGGTATGAACTCTATCCTTATCTCAAGGTCCAGTTCAGGATAGAAGATCTTCCCACTTTGAGGTGCATCTGATACAGTAGTCAATACCTCTGAATACTTGCTTGCTTTTACTTTTAGGTGTTCTATTATCCTCCTTCCCTGTTCGTAGGAAATGGTAATAAAATGACGCTTACCTCCACCCAGTTCTTTATAGGAAACAATATACGCATCCCTCTCCGCATCTATAAACACATCTGTAATGGGCTTGCCTTTAAACTCCTTGATAATCCTTTCATACACAAAGCCAGAAATCTCCCCAAGTTCCTCAAGTTCCTCCTGCGACCTTTGCTGATATACCTTCAAATACTCATCTTTTGGCACCACCACATCCGCTATGGGAAGATAGTGATAGCTTTCTCCATCTACAGAGATCAAAACAGGACCTAAAATATCTCCCAATTCCGTTCTCACGGGGCTTGCATTTGGCGGTATTTTCTTTGCAAACCTTTTTGCCCTTCTCTCCGCAAGCATCTCAGCCACTTCCACATAGCTAAGTCCTCTGTTCCTCACAAAATACTCCACCAAATCAAGCCCTGTTCTTCTCAGTTCCTCTAAAGAAATATTCAAATCCCTGAAGGGGTCATTCTCTGCTTCTTTGTCAATGTCTTCTTCTCTTTTTCTTTTTTTAAACTTAAACATACCTTCCCTCCTTATCTTGGTGGTGGCGGAGGAGGAACTGGTGGTGTTGAGGTAGTGGGGGATAAAATATTGGGAGGAGGTGGAGGCGCCGTTTGTGTCTGCTTTGCCTCTTGATAGAGTTCATTGAGAACTATCTTCACCCCCGTGCTGTCTGCAGGATAGACCACCTGCCCATCCTTTAAAAGCACTCCTTCACTTATACTTACACTGCTTATCTCCGCCGTCCCTACCTTATAACCTTTACCCATTACAACCCCATTCCTGCTGAGGGCATAATTTCCTACCACGCCCGCTATTTCCACAGAATAAAACACAGGAGGCATCCTCTTTAGAAGTTCTATATGCTTCTTCTCAAGCATGATGTCTTTTTGGTGTTGTAGGGAGGATAGACTGCTTTGAAGGTCTTCAAACTTCCCCTGTCTGTCTATTTTCTTGATCTCGCTTTTCTTCTGCTTCTTTAGAAGTTCCTTCTTTAACTCCAAATACTCCTTCACCTCCTTGGGCACCTCCGCCTCTACCTGTGCCTGAGGAGGAGGGGCTTGTTCCTGCGCCTGCTGAGGAGCCTGCGGCTGGGGCGGGGCTTGCCCTTGCTGAGGCTGACCAAAGCTTAACGCTACCCATACACCAAGCAGTTTAAAAACCCTTCTGATCATACAAACAACCTCCTACAAGGTTTATCTGGCAACCGTCTTCTTTTAAAGATACAACGCTTAGTGGCAGATGTCTATTTTTGTAAATAAACTCAAGGCAATCTTCAAAACTCTTAAACTGCCAAGTCAGACCGCCATCGGGCAATCTACTTTCAGCATATGCTATATCTGGCAGATATACCTTTACCCTGCTTCCCACCCTGGGCACCTGTCTGCTCACAAGGGGAACTCTTACGGTAGTGTCCTCCGTCTGTGCAACAACAGACCCTTCCTCCACATAGGCAGGGAAGATATACTTACTCATGAAATCCTCAAGGTTTGAATTGCATGGTGGTAAAACTATTTGCTGCTTTGTCTGTGTCTGCAGCCGTGCCATCTCCTGCATCCTCCTTACTCTCTCCGCCTCCTCCTTCTTTTTCTTATAGTAATCATTAAAAACATAAAGAGAAACAATCATCGACAACAGCATAACACTCATTAAAACCTTCCTCTTGTCTATCTCTATCCCCCTCTTTGAAACCTTGCCCCGTGTTTTCTGGCTTACCTCCAATACAAAGGCGTTAGGATATACCATCAAAACTTCATCCAAAAGACCACGGTCTAAATACTGATACTTTAATTTCTCAAGGTCAAAAAAATACACCTTGTTGTGGTCTATAAGCACATACGCACGTGCACCCCCCTGGCTTATAGCATAAGAAAGATTAGAAAGAAGTCCTTTCTCTTCAGCAGTTCCCACAATATACACTTCACCCTTTTTAACAAAATACTCTCCAGTTTTTATACCCTTTTTACCTCTCTGAAGCCTCATTGAGGCACCGCCCTGAAGGTTATGTTAGCCCTTGCCTTCATGGTCTCACCGCTTTCAAGCTTTACCTCAACCTCCACATAGCCACTTACAGTGGGAGTTGAACTTCCACCGTATTGCCCACCATACACGGTTGCGTCTATACCCGGGTTTATATCCACCTTCGTATCCTGAGAATATCTCAAGGAAAGACCCGGCAAAACTCCGCCAGGGAAGTTTATGCTAACCACATTGCTGCTTACAGACACGCTACATGCCCCAGATATTCCCTGATTGTTGCATAAAAGCGTAGTTCCTTGATATACCTCTACTACCCTACCAGATACCTGATATATATAAGCGCCCACCGCAGAGGGAGGGGGTAATGCATAAGTTATGGTGTTTCCTGACGCAGATGCTTGCGTCCAGTTTATGTTCACTGTTGCAGGAATGCTAACAAAGTTATCATTGAACTTATAGCTTACCTGCCCAGTTGTATAGTTTACGCTTCCAGTGCATTCTCCTACTAAATTGCCAGCACCATCATCCAAACACTGCTGAGACCCAGACACCACATAATCTATCTGCACATTTGTGGCACTTGCTACCCCATTTATCTGAAAACTCAAAGCACCAGTGGTGTAGTTGATGCTCCCGCTGCACGTCGCTGGGGGCGTCCCCGCATCATTTGTAATGTTCCCCGCCCCGTCGTCTCTACACTTCAACGTCCCAGCAGTTAGCCTTACACTGTTTGTCTTTATCTGGTTTGCAGCATCAACTCCTTTTGGTAAAACCACATTAACAGTCCCCAGTGCGGAAGTATAACCGCTATAAGTGGTCTGTTTGGTAAAATCTCCCACGCCACTTAGTGTGAGGGAGTTTTTTGCAACGGGCACATACAGAAGGCTTACAGTTTTAACCGCATTAAAGTAGTTGTCTGTTTGCGTTCTGGCTGTGCCTGAGGATGTAAGAGGAACGGTTTGCCAGTTTGTGGATAATACCTTGTCCTCATAGGGATTTATGGCAATCCAGGGCAAGTTAAATTTGTAAGCGTTTAAAGACAGGTTAAAGCTAAGTGGAGTTGCGTTGGCGGTCAGCACTCCGCTTGCTGGAAGTGAGTAGCAGGATAGCCCATCAAGACACAGCTGCGCCTTCTGGATTACTCCCTTCAAAGGATTTGGGGAGTTTCCTGAATAGGTAAGGGAGACGCTCCCGCTTATAGTGTCCGTGGGCACGGTGATGTTGGGCGGAGTTCCGCTTACAGAGGGAGAGGTAATGTCCCTCTGGTTAAGACTAACGCTTAGGGAGTAAAAGCCGCTTACAGACCCCCCAGTGCCAGAGGTCTCCCCCAATCCACCACCACCACAGGCAAACAAAGCGCCTAAAAACGGTAATACCCAAACCTTCCTCATACCTTCACCTCCTTTATACAAATTCCATCGTAATCACAAGCCTAAAAAGTTCCTTTGACTTTTCTTTAGTTGAGAAAAGATAGCCCAAAATGGGTATGTCCTTCAAAAAGGGTATGCCACTGTCTTTAAGTTGTTCCAACGTCTGCGCCAAGGAGAATATCACCAGCGTCTCACCCTTCTTTAAAAGGGTCTGATTTAAGTTTGTCCTTGTTAATAGAGAGGGAAGCGCCACCTCGTTTTGAAAGCCGGACAAATCTACCTTCTTAAGTTCTATCCTCTCCACACTGTCTTGTCGCCTGTATAGGTCTACCGCAATAGTGCTGTCATTAACAAAATATGGCACTATAATCATCACACTACCTGAAGGCAAATCTTCTGTTTGCATGGTTATAGTGGGCGTGGGGGGAGAACCAGTTCCTGCGGAAACATAAGAAAGATTAAACTGTGAGATTATCCTCTGCTTTTGCAAGGGAGCATACACCATAGGCTGGCCATTAAGGGCACTTAAAGTGCTGTCCTCTATAAGCGTGGCCTTTCCACTTTGTGCCAGTGCGTTCAGCTGCATCTCAATCCTCGTGGTCGCAATGGAGAGATTAAAAATCGGGTTGGCTACCGCAGAACCCAAGCCCGCACTTATTCCACCTTCCCTCGCATTCCAAGATAGCCCTAAAGAGGAAAAGTCCCGATCATTAACCAAATACACCTTTATCTTCAACGGAATAGCTTTCGTAAAATTCTCGTTTATACGACCTACCGCAGACTCCACAGCTTGCACCTCCGACGGCCTCGCACTAACATACACATTCCCCATCTCATCCACAGATACCTTAGAATTGCCGTCCCTTAAAAGTTTTTGCAAGCTTGCCTCCAAGTTCTTTGTAAATTCTCTCTGATAGCTGAGGCTTAGCCCACCGTTTTTCTCATCTATCTTCTTCTGTAAAAAGGGAAGACGCAAAACCATCACCCTGCTTTCATACTTGTATATCACTATCCTGCCAACTTCAACCCTCCACCAAAGGTCAAACATCCCAGTAATTTCGTCAAGCACCTGAGAAAGAGGTTTGCCATCCGCAAAGTATGAAAGCGTAAGATACTCACTTTGGGCTTGCCCGCTTTGTCCTCCACCCGTTATCTGCTGAGGATAGGCTATGTCCCTCAAAACTATCGGGGTTTTAACGTGCTGCGACAGCAGGGAGGCTAAATAGGTTAAAGACACATTCCGAACATTCACAGAAACGGGAGTGCTTAAAAGAGTGTTCTCCTGCTTTGCGGTAGCTGAAGTGCGGTCTAAAGGGCTTCCCGTAGGCGTCAGGTCATACCTACCAGCAAAAGCGGTTCCCACCAAAGCCAAACTAAAAATCACCAGGACTTTCTTCATCCTTTACCCTCACTTTGATTTCTCTCCTTCCCATAAAACCCAAACTGTCTTCATAACTTCCTTGCACAGCCTTCTCCCACTCCTTTGTGCTTATGGGTCTCCTTACTTCACTCCCTCCCCTGTAAAAACTATCCAACACATGGGAACTGCTTTGTATCTCCTTCATAAGTTCTTTCTTTCCAGCACAAGAGAACACTAAAACTAAAAGCCCTAAACTAAAAGCCCTTCTTAATCTCATCCACCGACACCTCCAAGCTTACTCCATCCACAAGAACTATATAAACAGGTGTTCCGCCATGAACTACAACCACAGGGAACATTTTCTTCGCCTCCTCCAAATAAAACTTGGCAAATTCATTCCAAGTCTGTGCCAAAGACCCATACAAAGCATAAAGAAACTCGTTCTTTATATCAGTGGTCGTTCCAAAAGCCGTCGTGTATCTGTCTATCTGACCCTGCTGCAAGAAAGAGAAAAACCCAGATAGAGATGTCCCTCCCAAGTAAGTTAGCATCTGTTCCCTGTTGATATTCAAAAATTTCCCCTTAACTCCCTCCAGCCCATCCTCCCCAGATATAACCATGCCCTTAGGCGATACCTCTATAACCTTGCCGTTTTTAAGTATGCAAGAAAGCTTATAAGTCTCAAGCTTAGCCCTCTCAAGAACATAAGAACCTTCTCCCTTAGCTATGACCAAACACCTTGACAGGTCAAGCCTGTAGTTGTTTGGAAGCCTTGCATACCCATCAAGTTCTATCAACACCGCTGGAAATCTCTCTCCTCCCACAGGTGCAGGAAAGGAGTTGATTATTGTCCCTTTCAGCGTCGCCCCCGCAGGAAGATAAACTGTTTTTTTCTCCTCAGCAGGCTTTCCCTTCTCAGGCTTTACCGCTGGCACATCAGACATTCCAGACTGCGCTAACAAATTGCTGTCCGCCCTTGACTGTTCATCTTTCCTCTCCACCCTGTTTATCTTGGGCTTATACTCATCTGGAGGTTTTATTGGTTCGCTGTAAAGAGGCGTTGAAGGCGGCGGCGGAGGCGGTGGAGGCGGAGAGGATTGTTTTGATTCTTCTACCTTAATACTGTCCGCTTTCTTCTCGCTTTTCTTTTCCTTCTCTTCACCCTTAGCCTTAGCAGATTTGTCCTCCTGAAGCTGCTTTAACTGCACATTCATCTCCTTAAGCTGGTTCAGTATCTGTTCGTTCATCTGGGACTGAGATTTTAAAGTTTCCTCCAAAAGCTTCTTCTGAAGTTCAGGGTCTGACTTTATCACCACACTATCACCAGAAGAAAAAAACCTGCTTATCAAAAATATCGCCGCCGCTGCACCCACAAAAATCCCACCCCACTTTATAGCATCATTGCCTAAAAAGTTTTTCCTCTTCTCCTCCTGAACCTCCTCTTCCTCCACGGGCACATCCTCGTATTCCTGTTCTTTCTCCTGCTTCTTTCTCAGTTTGTCCAAAAATCCCATGTGTATTATTATATCACTCCAGTGAATTGTTGTGTTAAGATAGAAATATATGAAAGTTTGGTTAGTTTTAGTTTTGTTGGTGTTATCGGGCTGTTCTACGGTGGCAGTGAGGGAAAGTTCCACCAAGAAGGACTTCCCTGACGCTATAATAAAAGA
>Ga0272445_1002086_pt1 | contig 14246 bp, 23 predicted proteins | sample YNPCB0031_FD_194404 | JGI IMG/M metagenome (GOLD analysis project Ga0272445, IMG submission 194404) | Hot spring sediment microbial communities from Yellowstone National Park, WY, United States - YNP-CB-003-1 | ecosystem: Environmental > Aquatic > Thermal springs > Hot (42-90C) > Sediment... | reverse complement strand
CAGAATTTATAGACCCTATAACAGTTGATACATCCGTAACCAACCTCGTAAGCGCCTCTCGCCCCTTCTCCCCTCTAAATTCCGGACCCGCCTTAACAATACGCTCAATATCCGCATCAGTTACACCCCTACGCTCAAAACCTAACAAACCCTTAGATTGCAAAATCTTAAAATCCTTCCTAAACTTCCCAAGATTAATCCATTGCCCGAGCGAACTTCGCGCATACAACAATGCTTCCCTTGCATCCTCGGGTATAAAACCGTCCTCAACAAGCATCCTAAAAACAGCACTCTCCGCACCAGCCCAGTGAATACCTCCCTCGTTATCCCTCAAAAAGTAACTCTTAATTTCAGGCTCAAAAGATATCTCCACAAAATTGCCCATTTTCTCCTCCTGTCAAGTCATTCAAAACTAATCCTCCTTAATCATATCTTCCTCAAAACACGCTTGATGTCCTCAACCTCAATTTCAAGCATGCAATCCCCAAACCTAATATACAACGAACCATCCGAAACAAACAAAAGCGCCCGCAAATCACCAGAATATCTCAACCGCGTGCCCCTATCATCCACCGCCTCATAAAAGCGAACACTCACATTTGAACTATTCAAAGCACCCCCACCCCCTTCCTCAATCAAATCTTTGTCTACCACCTGCCTTAATCTAATCACTCTACCCATCTTTGACCTCTTCAAAAACCTATATCTATTAACAAATCAATCGCGTTCTTAAGATCCTGTCTTATCGCATCAATAACTGAACGAATACCCAGCAATTTTCTCACACCTCTTTTCACAAAGTCATAAAACCTTCGCACAAAATCCTTAACTTTTTCCCACAAACCCTCCTGCGCAACCCTCCTTGCACCACCTCCTACCCTGAAAGAAGCGAGTGGTAAAACGGCTAAATACGTATCAAGCTCCGCTGATACCTCAGTAGCCTCAAGTATTGCCCTCTCAAACTTTGCCCTAATCTCATCAAGCTTTTTCGGCGTTAACTCCTTCTCAAGCAATGCCCACAACATCTCCAGCTTCTCAGCATCCGTCGGCTCATCCTTAACCTGAGATAACCACCTGACAATATACAAAACCTTCTCCTGCCACATCGCTATATATGTCTTCAATTCCTTCGAACCCGCAAGATCACGCTCCACCTCCTTAATCAACTCCTCCGCAGCCCTATATATCTCTATCTGTATCTCCTTTGAAGCATCCCTGATAGGCTTAATCTTCGAATTCAAATCAGATATCTGTTCCTCAAGCTCCGCCCTCTTCGATGCTAATTCCCTAATCTTCGTGAGCAAACTCGCCACCTTCCTTGAAACCGCATCAAGCTTCGTAACATCAATCTGCTTCGGAAGCATCTCCTTCAACTCCTCAGGAAAACCGGGCGGCTTAGGTGGCAGCCTCTCTATCAGCGGTGATGTAGGAACAGTCGGCAAAACCACCTTCTTCTCCCTCACCTGTGCAGAATCCTCAACCTCACTCACCTTCCTCAAAGCATACGCAGTCCGCAAAATCACCGTCAAACGAGGATCTATATCAAACTTATCTACCCACGCTGAACCACCCCTCTCACCAAACCTCACCAGAACCTTATACCCCTCCACAGCCTCAATCACGCCCCTTCTACCATCCTTCAAACCTACAATTTCACCTTGCCTTAAAAACCACATTTGCAACCTCCTTCATTATATCATTCATTTGATCTAATTTTTTAACCTCCTCCCTTAACCTATTCAACACCTCCTCAAGCCTCCTTCCACTTATTCCCAGAGCATTCAAGGCATCAATCAAATGCTGACCCCTAAAACCATACATATACAACTCCTTCGCAACCTCGAGATCTACATCAATCTTTTCCTTATTTTGCGCCCTCCTGCCCATAAGAAACGCAATATTCTCCCACGACTCACCACTCCTAACACTCAACTCAAAGCGCGAACCAGCCCGAATACCATACCTGGCAAATTCACCCTCCTCCGCCTCAATCACTACATTAGCAATACTACGAACCTCCTCATTCGGCGGTAAACCATGTATAACCTGCTTACTCACAAAATGCCCACTCTCCCGCAAAGCAAAAGCAATATCGATAGGTCTATCCTTGCAACCTCTAAAACCAACAAACTTCGGACAACAATATGCATACACAAGCCATCCCCTAACACCATCAAGTCCTACCCTCCTCTCCTCCTCCTCAACCGCATACAAAACATTTATCCTCGATTTCCCAACTCTTAAAATTCCTTCTCTCATTGCTCAAACACCTCCACACCCGTAATTCTCTTAACCTTCCTTTTAACCCTCTTTTGATACTCAGTCTCCTGTGCTTTCTTAATCCTAAACAAGTCAGTAGTGGTTATCCAGTCAGTCAACCTCGCTCTCACAACAGGATCCGTGACCTCAGATAAAATTGCATCCAACTTACTCTGTGATATCTCACCCCTTGCATCCGTAGCCTCCAAAATACGCTTCTTATATTCCTCCACCTTCGCCTCTATCTCTGCTTCAGATAACCCCTGTGCAAACCTTATCCGCACATTCCTATCTGCTACCACCTCAACCTTCATGGGCAAAATCTTTATTCCCCTCGCAGTCAACATCGCTACCAACAAACTCTGTTCCTCATCCGTCAATTTTTTCGCAACCTTCTCATATATTGACTCCGCAAGTTCACCCTCCTCAGTGGCATACGATAACAAAACATCAAACGCCTCCTCAACCGAAAGATGCTTCTTTGACTCTATCTCCTCCAACAAAATTTCACCCGCCCAAACTCTCATAACCACTACCTCTTCACAATTCTAAAACACTTACATCGTTTAATCAAGCAAAGCATCATCTAAATCTACTCAACCTTATCACCATACCAGTTCCCCTTCCTGGATGACGAGCCATACCCCTACCAGCTACAGCAGAATACTTTACACTACCCTGCCCCACATGATACCTCAAAACAAGCCTATGCACACCAACCGCACAAACCGCAAGGTCACTCGACCCACCAGGTGGATGATCAATACGCCTGCCAAAATCACGCAACATATACAACTCCTTCAAAAGCTTCGCCACCGGAGGCAAATCAAATAACCCACGCAAATACCAGTCCTCCACCTCAGGCTTCGGAAAAACCACCTTACCCTGCAAAACATCCTGCCTGAATGCCAAAAAATCTTCATACTTCAAATTAATATCCTCAACAGTTAACCCCAAATTACGCAAACCCTGCACATGCGAAACACTATTCCACCTATCATACGAAATAGCACCTATCACAAAATTCTCTGACAACTTCTTCAAAAACTCAAAAACCGACTCAAAATCAACTTCCTGAAAACCCTTCACACTAACAAGCGGACGAATCTCTATAACCTCATGAATATAAATCTTATAATCCGTGACACCACCATCAGCAGTAGCAACCACTATACCAAACGAATCCTTAACCCTACCCGCATCAGCATGTATAAACAAAACCTTCGTCTTATCAAACAAGGAATCCAACAACCTTAACATCAACCGAACATTCAACCGCGAACCCACCATACCCATATTCCGCATATCAACCGTCCAATTAAACAACTTCTGCGTGCCTAAAGCACAGCGATTCAAAACCGACGCATCACTAAAAAACTGCGAACCTACCGAACGAGGAATCGCATCAAAATCCCTCATTACACGCTCAGGATCCTCCTCTTCATCAGCGGCTATCAAACTCCTATCAGCATCAGGATTCGCCTCAAATGTAGAACGATAGAAAACAAAACGCCTCTTCTCCCTCTTAGCACCATCCAGAAGCTGCATCGTTTTATCATCCTCCAGCAACGGCGCTGAAACCACCGCAAGAATACCATCAAAAAGATTATTCACAGCAGGATCATCAGAACTCAGCAACCGTGCAAACCCCGCTCTAACCGGGAAAAGATTATTCTTTGAAACACGCACTATCTCCGCTGCACTCCTCCTCGAATCAGTCCGCTCAAACCTCGACAGCTCATCAATCATAACAAAATAAAACGTTCCACCAGCCAACGAAAATGCATTCGAATGAAAACAACCACACAATAACTTACAGAACTTAAACTCCAGACGCGTAGTCGTCTCCGAAATAACCTCATCCATCCTCAAATTCAAATCCTTAACACGCTCCTTCAAACGCCCTATATAATGCTTAAACCACACCGAATTCCTAACCGTTGACAAAAAATGACTCCATCCAGTCAACTGTGCCTGCTCCCGCGAAGTCGCATTAAAAACAAAAAGCAAAGTCTCCCACGGCACCAAACCTAAAAGGTCCCTGACATCCTTAATTCTGAAAAGCAACTTGTGCAAAACATAAGGTGCAACTATACTACCAATCAGCGTGGTCTTCCCTGACTTAGTACCAGCCACACCAACAATCTCATTATAAAAATGAGCCTTACCCTCCTTGTAAAAATCTATTTTTGTCTTACCACACCGAAGACACCGCCCATATTCCATCCAGACCACATTATCCTTCGCCGAACAATCAGGACATACCTCATCAAAGAAACCACGCAAAACCTCCTCCTGCAAAGGAAACAAACGCGTGAACCCTAAAAACTCAGGTGAAAAAACAAACTCATAAACATTCTTAGCCTCAGACAAACCAAGATTCTGAGGCAATAGTTCATCATATAAATCAATTTTAAATTCCATCAATCTTCAGGCCATCTCTGAGGAAAAAGCTGCTTAGCCCTTCTGAATGCCTCATGCGACGAACTATAAACTTCAACCTCCAAATAGCGAGGAGTAACACTTAATACCACACAGTATGCCCTTTCAGGACTCCTACGCCCGCTACTGGTATAATAATCCCCACCAAACTCAACTACATCACCAACCTGCAAATCCTTCGGTATCATATAAAAATAATGCCCGTATGCTCTCTGCCAGAATTTTCGTGCCAACCCACCTGGGCTTCTAGGATCTGGCTTAACAGTAGCGGCCCAATTCCTCCCACGCTTATGACTACAATAAACCGGAACATCAACTAACGCACCCAATTCTATTTCCAACTTCATCCGTTCCTGCGCTCTGACCCTCAAATAATTAACACCATCACCACTATCTAAAATTTCACCTAAAACCTCTCCTATCCTCCTGCAAACTTCATTTACCATCCCAGTACCTCCAGTCAGTCTCCAAACATCCTATCAAAAAATCAATCTAAATTCAATCTCAAAGGCTCAACCCAGAATCATCCTCAACACAGCAACCAAATGCTTACATACAGAACCCCTCAATCGAGGATTCCTAATCCGTGGCGGCCTATTCTCCCTTTTTATAGCGAACCCCATCTTCGTTGCTATATACGCAAAACCCCTATATAGAAACGCAGGGCAATCACAATATACAAGCACATCCACCTTATCCACCACAGCTTGCAAATTCTCAAAAGCCTCATCCATATCCACACCCACAAATAACTCCTTAATAGACGCTATCCTCAAATTTGAAGGTTCTATCTGAACTAACTGCCTATATAAGCCAGTCTCACCACGCGTCTCAAACTCAAAAACAGCCTTTCTATTATCATACCTGACCAAATGCGGAGAAAACATCGCACCCTTCCTCGCGGAAAGTGGATCCGCCATCGCTAAAATCCGCCGAATCTTCATTCACCACCCCTTATTACCCTATTAATCCGCTCCTCTAACTCCTTTTTCTTCTCATTCACAAATGAAACGGCATCAGATTGCTTGACACCAAATTGCTTAACAAGATCATCCTTCAACTCCCTCAAAAACACCACCAAAACATCACGTATCAACAGAACTGTCCTGTCATCCGCACCCCTTTCCGCCTCAGCTAACTCCTTCTTAAGCTGCACAACCTCCCGCAAAACCAAAGTAAATCGACGCGCATCATCACTCAACATCCGCAAATTAAAAAATCCAGAATCAAGCCGCTCCAAAAACAAATCGCTTAGCTTTATCATCATACGCTCAAGCACAACCAACGCTGCCCTTAGTCTCTGCTCTAAATCAACCTTATCCACTCTCTCAACCATTCTCTCACATAACCCTCATAAATATCAGCCCACAATCCCCTGATTATCCCACTTTCTAACCGTTTCCTCAACCTTCTGTATAAACCGCTGCGGAAGGTCATCCTTGAACCACGCAAAATCCAAAATATCCACAATCTCACCACGAACTATATCCAGCATCCACGAGAATGCTAAATATGCTAAGTAGCCAACAAATTCATATTCCTTCAAATACGCTCCAGGATCCTCATTTTCCATTACATACCCCGTTATCTCATCAATCCTATCGCTTATAAATTCCTTCCGAAGATGAACTATATCATCCCTCGATAAATCTAATACCAATCCAATCTTCTCAACAGGTATTCCCCAATAGCCCGCTGTGCGCCCATATTGACAAACAGGATACCCCAGCTCCCTCGATAATGACTCCAAAATCATAGCCACAGTATCCCAAAAATATCATAAACCTCACGTTCACGTAATTTCAAAACCCTTTCTATCCCATCTTCCGAAACACCTAACCGCTTCGACAAAATAGGCACAATATAGTCAAAATCCGACAAGTCCTTTCCCTTCACATCAACCACAAGTGCCTCCTCACCACGCCCACTACGAAAGTCTTCCGTATAAACCTCAGAAGAGCATCCTCAGCATCCACCCCATAAAATTCATCTTTAATCACGCGCTCAATCTCATTCTCTATCACCCGAACCTCCCTACGTATTGCATCCATAACCAGAGGCCTCAAAAACTCAAATTTTAAATTTTCACAATCCTGTGCTAATCTTCGCCTATACATCATTCTACACCTTCCTTCTTTTACAAATTTTATAATCAAAAAACCCCATTTTCAACCATTCCAGGAAAACCAAAAACAAGCAGGGAATACTCACCAAAAACTCAGCGACCAATGCAATACGATGTGAAACACTATGAGACAATCCAACTCGCCCTTCAAGCAACAGCTCGATTATCTCATGAACAATCGTTCTTACACGTTCCGTAAGCGACATCCTTCCCCAAACCCAGACTTCCATAGTGCCATCATCTCTCACAACCCACCAGCCCTTCTCCTCACTCAACCTGATACGCTCTCTCCCGTCAATATCAAACTCAACTTCATTCCCTACAAAAACAAATCTTAGCTTCCCAATTCTATAAGTCCTCTTACCCATCGTCCCTAACCCGCTAACCTTTTCTCGAGGTTCATATACCCTGAAACCCTCTCAGATATATCCGACTCAAGCTGCCCCATATTGAGAGGAAGTGCCCATGGACCCGCCTGCCTCATCACTGCACGAAGCTCCCTAAAAGCCTCATCCAGCGAATCACCAAATGCAACCCCTACCATCAACCGTTCAAAAAAAGATAACGCATACAACCCTCCATCCAAACCCATCACAGGACAATCAACCACCAAATAACTTCTTTCCCCTTCATACTCCCTCACATCATAAAAGGACTTCGCAGGAACCTCAGGATCACGAAAACATTCCCCATAAACACCGAACCTAAAAGGCAAAATCTCTATCTCAACATCCCTACCAGATGCTACACCCTCCACAACATCCCTAAAATTAGTAATCCACCTTCCATACAATTTCGAACCAGGTGAAGCAAATCTCAATGTAAATTCCAGCAAATAAACATCCTTCTCATTCACTATGCAATTCGCATCTATTATTCCCCTAAAACGCAATTTACGAAGCAATTCCTTAATTTTCGATAAAACACGCCTCATGATAACCGAATCCGACACCCAAAAACCCGCCCCACCATATTCATGCTCAAAATTCAAAAAATAAGGCTTAATAAAATCATAACCATTGAAAAACACAGTTAACGCCACCTCAACACCACCTACATACTTCTGAACAATCCACTCAAACCTTCCTACGAAAGGTTCAACCTCCCCCTCCATTACCTTAACAAAATTCAAAAGCTCCTCCTTATCCTCAAATATACGCGTCTCAACGGTTCCCCTAACACGTGAAACCTTCAACACCAACTTCCCCGAAGGTAACACACTCAAACTTCTTTCAAGCTCCTTTCTGCTCCTGAAAACCCAAAAGGGTGAAACCGCTATACCCAACTGCCCCGCAAGACCCAACACAAAAACACGACTTTCCTCGAGAATATCAACACCCGCAAAAACCCTATACCCATCTCTCTTAAGTAAATCGGAAAAAAAATTAAACCCTACATCTGTGAATACAAAAACCGAATTATCCCTGTTAATAGTAGCCCACGGTATCGCATATATCTTCTGCACCCCATCCATCCCAAATCCAACCGCCTCTTCCACACGCGGAAAAGCCTTCTTCTCCGCAAAATTAAAATAATACACACGGTCACCACCACGCCTCGTCCGCCAGATACAACGCGCAACATCAAAAAATATACCCGAATCCATCACATAAAAATCCATTATAATCCCTCCTCATCTATCACTTCCTCTGCAACATCTATTACATCAAAAGCATCCACGCCAAGCTCATCTGCAAAACTCACCACACGCTTATACCTCGAAAGATCAAACCATGAGGAACTCAAAAAACCACGCTTAGACAAAAAATCCTTAACCTCCGCTAATAACTGCGCATCCTCAATCAATGCCTCACGAACATCATCATAAAACGAAGACCAAAAATCCCCACCCTCTCCCCTCACCAATCCCCTGCGCCAAATCTTCTTCATATTCACTCTCCTTCAGAAAAAACATCAAGCAACTCCTCATACCCTAAACCTACCAAATACTCAAGATTCTCCTCAATCAACGCCTGCCCTATATCATTCCTATATGTTATATCCTTCATCCTGATTTTCACAACCCGTCTATACGCATCAAGCACAGACTCCTCAATACGCCTTCCAACCCCAACCACATTCAACAAACGCTGATACAACGCTGTTTGAACAGGCAAATTCATCAAAACACCATCCTCATAAATCACATCTGATAACCCTATATTCAGATCCCTTATATCCACATTATATATAACAAACCGCTCTCCCTGAAAAATCGGCGGCGTATTCACACAAACAATCGTGCACCACCTACGTCCATCAGGTATCCGAAAATCAACGCTCCTACCCACCGCACAATCATACATAAATCTACCAAAATCAATATCTTGCATAGAAACCAACTGCCCCGAAAGAAGTGGATATCCAAACCGCATAGTCCACTCAAGGAAAAAAGGACCCTTCTCATTAACAATAAAATCCATATCAACATAACCCACAAATCCGAGCTCTCTCAAAACATCTCTCATCCTCAAAAGGGTCTCCCTAAACAACTTCCCATCCCTCTCCCACTTTATCACCGTCCCCATCTCCCCAGTTATACACGACAAATCGCCAGGAAAATAACGCTTGTGCTCAAAATTAAAACACTTCTCACCAACAAAATCACTTCCATTAAAAAATGCACCAACCGCATACTCCACACCCTCCACAAACTCCTCAACCACCACACCCAACGCATCCGCCATCTTCGCCTCAAGCAAATCAAGATGATTCAAAGCATCCTCCTTATTCACCGAAACATAAGTCTTCGTAAAGGCATCACCCACAACATTAACCTTGATAACATACTTCCCATCTTCAAAACGCTGCAACTCCTTCCGAGCCTCCTCAGCATTCCTAAAATCCCAGGTGCGAGGTATCTTTATCCCAGCCTCCTCCACCAGCTCCTTCGCCCTTCCCCTATCAGCCTCCAACAATTCAGCAGGACCAGCACCAAAAATAGGAACTCCCTCTTCCCTCAAATACCATGCATCTTCTCCCCATCCAATATCCGTGAAAACAACCAAATCCACCTCATCAACATGCGAATAAAAATTATCAATCCTTTTAACACCAAAAAAGTCAAAAATACCACGACCATAATCAATCTCCTCAGGTAGAGGATGAGCCCTTATCCAGTTCACAAAATACAAAACCTTATGACCCTCAACCGCCAATCTTCTCGCCAGATCAATACCAAGCGCCGTATCAACAATCAAAATTTTCATAACAACTTCTCCACCAACCTAACTATCTGTGGCGCAAATGGAGAATACTTATTGAAATTCAACTCCTTAGGAACCCTTACAAACATACGCTTAAATAAATCATCCCTGATCTCATAAAATACACCATTCCATATCAAAACACGCGGAGGTATAAATTTCCTCCTTAGTTTATCATATATAATCGGCACCACCACCTTCGGTCTATTTCCCTGCACATCCTGGAACTCCACATAAACCGAAAATACAATCTTCAAATCGTCCTCTCTCCAGCTCGTTGCAACAACCCTCACCATATAAGGAACCGCATACTCCGAAAGAATTTCATTAACCAGACGCGCAGCCTCCTGCTTCAAATAACTCATCCACTGCGAACGACTCAAAAAAGCAATATCACTTACGTCACGCCAAAACTTCGTCCCATCAAGCGCTCTAACTAAAAACCTACCACCCTTCCTGATTAAAATATCAACCTCTTCCCCGAGCGACTTATCCAAAATCATAACTACTTCAGCAATTCCTCAATATACTCGTCGGGGAAAACATTCCTATAATATGCTCTTAAAACTTCCAAGTCCCTTTCGGGATCATATTTAACCAGAAGACTATCATCAAACACAACTTCTTTCGTCTGCCCCAACAACCTTACTGTGCTCCTTCCACCCTCCTTTGCAACAACAATACCAAACTGGTTGTCAGGCGTCCTCACCATACACCCTATTTCCAAACCTCCTTCCTTCTCCTCTTCCTTCTTTTTCTTCGCTTCAAAAGGAGGGATTACCTTCGGCGGCTTCGTACCATCCGTCCTCACTAACGCAAACCTCTTACCATCCTTTATCAACTTCCAATAAGATGTAGAGCCATCAGCCTCAACTAAACTATACAGCGACGCACCAATCTCCTTAAAACCAGAAGGAATTTCTATCGAACCATCCTTCCTCTCCGCTAAATATATCCTCTCCACAAAGGGTGTCAACGCCACACAAACTATCCCCTTCTTCTCATAACCAACAGTCCTGCTCCAGTCCACCTGGAAGTCGGGAAAATAGGTGGCAGCAAACTCTAACACATCCTTATCACTCAACTTCCCCGCATGAACACTGAAAGAAAGCACAACCCACAAAACCCCATTCCGCTCATCCAGCTGAGTACCTATAACCCTCAGGTCCGGACGAAAACCCCTCATCTCCCTATCAACCTTTAACGCCTCTGCCAACTTAATCAGATTCCTCATCCACCTATTTCCTGCACTTACCTCCTTCAAATATTCCTTAACCTCCATCTTCAAACCTCCATTTTAATTCCTAATCCTATTTTAAACACAAATTTTAATTAAAATCAAATCCCTTTCCGCTTAAGCTCCTCCTCCTTCCTCTTCTTCTCATATTCCTCAATACGCTTACGCAATTCATGCTTCAAACCCTTAATCCAGAAAAGCAACCCAACATCAAATGATAAAAACGCAAGCACATCAAGACCATTCATAACCGCATCAACAACCTTCTTAACATACGGTTTTGCGTAAACTTCCTCAAACAACGCCATCGCAAATATATTCTACCAAACACCTCATTTCAAATCAAGTCCTGAAATAACTCTCCCACCATAAAAAGCATATAAAAACGCATCCCATATATGAAAACCACAAGCGTGCTTGATGTCATCCCCATTTCCCAACCCCAACTGCCGTTTAACAAAATCCTTCACCTCACATTTACCAGCCCTCCCATTACCCAAAACCACCCTCTTAACCGTAGAAGGATTCACATACTCAACAGCGGCACCCTTCCTAAACAACTCTGCACCAATCCACCCCGCACATAACAAAATCTCATTCGCATACCCCATAAAAACACCCTTCTCAATCACTGCCAAATCTGGCTTCCTATTCCAGAACCACCAACTATCTATCCGTTCACTCAAACACGTCAACACATCCTCCGCGGGCTCAATCACAAAGGCATTACTCGCAAAAACACCACTAAACTTTTTCTTAATCTGCTCAAACTTATCCCTGCCCATCTCCAAAATCAAGGCACCTCCAACCACATGCCAACCCAAAAAATGATCCACAACGACCAAACCAAGCGCCCTAACACCAGGATCTACTCCGACTATTCTCACCTTCTCCATTATCTTCCATTAACCTGAAATACCACCGACTCAAGAATATGCAATTACACAAAAAGGAGGCTGCCTCACAATCTTCGCCCGCAATCCCGGACCACAATACGCAGCTCGAGTCTCCAGCTCAATTTCCCTCAAAACCTTAGGCCTAACCCACCTCTTTTTCTTCACTCTACTTCCATCCCTGTTATTCCTCATATTACACCCCATCTAACCATCTCACTCCGTATTCACCTATTCTTAAAATCCTCAATGAGCCTAACCATAAAATCAAATCTATCCTGCTGAATCTCAATTGCTACCCACGCTCTCTTAAAAATCTCACAAACAAGCGGTAAACTTCCCCATCCCGCAAAAGGATCTAAAACTACACCACCCGGAGGCAAAAACATCTGAATCAAACGCGAATTCACAAATGTAGGTTTAAAATCCGGCTTCCATAACTTCTCCTGAATAACCGCAACCTCCTCTGCAGGTATTATGTCTGGCCGCTTCAGAACCACCTTAGCATTCCCCTTTGCAAAACATAATATCGGTAACCACTTCCTATCACCAATAATACACTTACTGTATGTTGAATGAAATTCCGCACAAATCGTCCACATATAGCGAAATTTTTTAAACCCAAACGCACGAGGAAGATTCTTCACAGACCAAAATATGATGAACCATCCACCATCGAGCAAAACATCATATAACAAATCCTCCATCCTGAAAATTATTTCATCCGTCAACACACCTCCATACTGCTTCTTCACAAAATGTTCCTTCTTATCCAAAAAAGGTGGATCCGTTATTATAGCCTCAAAACCTATTCCCTTCAGCAAATTCAAAACGTCAAAAGAATCGCCCAAAATACCAACACCATACACACCTTCATATATCCTGAATCTACCACTTACCCGCTGCTTCACACTCTCCAGCCGTTCCTTCGCTGAACCAACATTACACAAATCATTCCATAAAAACAATTCCCTTCCCATCACACGTCCCTAAATAGCACCACCAAAATGAAAAAAACTGAACTAACCGTATATAAAACCCCAAACAAGAGCCGTTCAAACGAATTCCCTGCAATAATCCACCTACCCAGGTTTATTAGCGACAGAAAAAGCAAACACAAATAAAGCCGCTTAACCCACACATCCTCTCTCAGGTTCATTCAACCAACCCCTTCCTGTCAATCGAAGCCGAAACCCCCTCTGCCGACTCCTTATCCACAGAGCGCACCTGTGGCTCTATAAAACCAACACCCCATTTAAAAAACAACTTCGTCTCCTGATAAGGTATACTAAACTTATTTTTTATTACCTTAAAACTCGCCTCAAAACCATCCTCATGCTTCTTACCCATAACAATCTCAATACGCTGCGATGCTAAAAACTTCAACAAATATCCACCCGGCGTCCTCTTCATTATTATACCCCTACCTATCGTCTCCCTCAACTGATTTATAAAAAGCAAGGTAACCTGATTCACCTCTGCATTATGAATCACACCCTTCAACCCTCTCGCTAACAACGCAGCACTCTTCCCAATAAAATGCTCCTCAAGTGAACCCTCCAACTCATCCTGAGAACCCAAAGCCGCCACAGAATCAACAACTATCATACCAACCTCACCAGACTTATCTCCAACACAAATCCGCATAACCTCAAGACCTTCCTCACCATGCGAGGGCTGCGAAATCAAAAATCGCTTCATATCCAAACCAAGCGAAAGGGCATACGAAATATTAATCGCATGCTCAAAATCTATCCACAAAACAGCACGACCACCATCTATAACACGCTTACACATCTGCAACGCAAATGTGGTTTTACCCACACCCTCCCAGCCAAACAACTCTATAACCTTACCAACCGCAAGACCACCTCCCAAAATCACATCCAACGAAGAAAAACCGGTCGATAAGAAACGCTGATTTAAAACACGCCCCTCCCCTCCAAGCGAAATCACCCCTCCCTCTATACGCTTGTTAATCTTCTTAATTAAATCCTTGAGTGACACCCAAACCTCACTTATCCTTCGTAAACCTTAACCTCCTCCTGATCGGAGAACCCAGTGATTCCTCAGTAACCCTTTCC
>Ga0272445_1002079_pt1 | contig 14270 bp, 19 predicted proteins | sample YNPCB0031_FD_194404 | JGI IMG/M metagenome (GOLD analysis project Ga0272445, IMG submission 194404) | Hot spring sediment microbial communities from Yellowstone National Park, WY, United States - YNP-CB-003-1 | ecosystem: Environmental > Aquatic > Thermal springs > Hot (42-90C) > Sediment... | reverse complement strand
AGTACTTATAGCTACCATAGGGGCAGTAATATTCTACATTGCATGGATAGAGGTTACGCGATTTGCCCTAAAGATCTGCGAGGTATTTAGTGAGTCTGGATTGAAGAAGCTTGCACCATTCATCTCATTATATGGTTCAATATACTTGATAATATGCGGAGACCTCCTCGTAACATACTATTCACAGGTTAGAGGAGGCTTCGGGGCATTACTAATCGAGATCTTAAAGGTAACGCTAGGACTATCTTTGCTAATAGCGGTAATAGAACTTATTGTTTGGCTACTAATACATAGTGAAATAGATGCGTTAGTTAGAAAGATCCAGGCCCTCAAGCCATAAGCTCATGGAATACTTTTTGTTGCTTATCTACTTTTTGAATAAGGGGAGATTAAATTAACCAGCATAATTGCTGTATCCGCAGACGTGGTTATTAGTCAATACTTTTCGTATCTGGAAATTCCTTAACTAATAATTAATGAAACCGTGTAGGTAAATATATTCACTAACCCGTGAACTAAGATGCAATACATAGTAAAGACTGGAGGCATGCTAGTACCACTGCTTATTAAAACTCCGTTATCTTAGTTAGCTTTAGTGTTCTTCGCCTCGTAGAATATTATTCATTGTGCTGGCTGTAACAGCCCACTGTACAGTTTGTTAACCCCTATGTACTGTCCTATAGTTACATGCTCTCAATGAACTTAAAATATGTCTAGAAGAACATATATTTAGTCCTTGATTAATAGTTAATTGATCACAAAGCAATGGAAAGCACACACCCTTTGAAGGTGGAGGGATCAGTGGTCATGAATTGACCGCTCGATATTTGAGATCTGACTATTGCTCACTTCTCTTAGATTTATTCTTACTCAAATAATTTTACACGCGGTGGTGGATTTGAACTCTGAGGATAAGACCGGTAGGAGATCGGAGAGAATAAGGAGGATCGAGGAGGCAATTAGTAGAATAAGGGAGATAATTGAGGAGTTGAAGAAACAAGATGTTTCAAACCGCGATGTTCTCCTCAAACAGCTTGAAGAGGCTATTGGGGATTTAAGGATCATTATTGAGGATACGAAGAAGAGGATTTCACCAGAGTATGAGTTAACATTGATAAGAGAGTCTATGAGGGAGGTTACTAATATGTTCAAGACTATTGGGGAATTGGTAAAGGACTCTATAATTAGCTACATGGATAAGCAATTTAACGCTAAAAAACTCGGTGAAGACATAGCATCACTATACACTAATTTAAAGAATGCCGGCCTACCAGATCAAATGATAAACGATATAGTTAAAGAGTATACTAGGAAAGCTCTCTCAGGGTTGAATATTGGAGAGCTCATGGAGAAGCTATTGTCAATGCTGCAGAGGACTATATCAATTCCCGGAGCTAGAGGGGGCGTGCGTGTCGTCCCTGAATCCATGAAGAAGGAGGAGGAAAAGGGAGAAAAAGGAGAAGAGGAATAATCTAATGTAGAGATGACTGCGGTAGCTATATATGAATTATTCAAGCAGTGGGAGTGATGCTTCAACGAGCATTGAGAAGATCTTGGAAACTCTAGATAGACTAACACGTAGGATTGATAGATTAGAGCGATTAATAAGGGTTAGTAGTACCCGTGAAAACCAGAACCTACTTTTTAATTTTTTATCTCTTGCAAAGGCCCCTTATCACGTGGTTTTCCAAAGTGTTCTCAGAGCATGGATTGTCCTCTATAGACTCGGTAGAGTAGACCCCGTCACCGAGTCAATTATATACGTTCTCTCAAATTGCAGTGCACAAAGCATCTCCGAGGTTTATAGAGGTGTTAAGCAGTTGAGGAAGAAAGCTTCTCGCACAGTAGTATCGAGGAAATTGAAATTACTGGAGGCTAGTGGCGTAGTCGTTAATAAAGGGTCTTCGAAGAGACCGAGATATATACTTAAAGAGTGTGTCACGGTGGAGACTAAGTGAGTAGAGTAAATAAGAATTTCTACACGCTCACCACTATAATCTACGCCTTAACGTGGCTAGTGATCCTAGGAGTGTACTTCACGGGGTTATTTATTAGTCTTAAATTAAAGCTATGGATGTATCATAGGCGTAGTCTCCGTAAACTCAAGTCTACTCTAGGAAGGACTGGGATCCCGCCAGACCTGAGGGGACTTATTATGGAGATTTATGAAAACCAGTGGGGGCGGTTTTCATCTACATTATCGACTAAGTCGTTTATACGCTTCATTAAACAAATATCAAATATCCGCGGAGTTAAGAATACGTAGTATTGAGTAGTGTCCATTTGGAAGCTCTTCGTCGGCCTCTTACATCCACAAGTACTATAATTACTCCTCTAAAGGATTTTTATGGGGTTTTACTAAATATGCTAGTGGGATGAAGAAGGCTGTACTCTCAGATTTGTGAAGAATTCATTGAGTACTGACCAGTCGAGTTAAAGCCGTGTGTGTATATGATAGTTGGGGTGTTTCTTCATTGAAGCCTACTCGTCTATACGAGTCCCTTGGTGGTGGTTCTGCAAAGTGCTTGGTTTGTGGGAAAATGTGTAGATTGCCGAGTGGGGTTTCGGGGATTTGCGGCAACTACGTGAATGTTGGCGGAGTGGTTTATCACAAGGGTTATGGGAGGTTGAGTGCTATTGAGAGTAGGCCTATTGAGATAAAGCCGTTGTTTCACTACTGGCCTGGTTCTACGGCTTTGACTTATAGTAATTATGGGTGTAATTTCTACTGTCCATGGTGTCAAAACGATCACTTGAGCTATAGAAAGCCCCGTGGTGATGAGGAGATTACTCCACCTGAGAAGCTAGTTGAGTTAGCAATTATCTATGGGGATGAGGGTTTATCAGCTAGTTTTAATGAGCCTATTACAAACCTAGACTACGTAATAGATGTAACCGAGATCGCTGTAAAGAATGGATTGTACTCGATGATGGTTACAAACATGTACTTCACGGAGAAATCGCTCAGAGCCGTGATCGAGGTTGGTGTTGATGGATTCTCCGCTGACATAAAGGGTTGTCCTCAAATGAAGAAGGCACTGGTGGGTGTAAACCATGAGGTTGTATTTAGAAACGCTAAGTTAGCTATTGATAGTGGTGCACACGTTGAAATGGTGTACCTAGTTGTAACTAATACAAATGACTTTGAGGAGTGCTATGAGTGGATTATTGGAAAGCACTTGGATTACCTAGGGCCAGATGTTCCACTACATGTAAACCGTTATTACCCAGCACATAGGTGGATGGAGCCGCCTACACCTATAGAGAAGCTCATGGAGATCCGCGATTACGCATTGAAGCAGGGTTTAAAGTATGTATATGTTGGGAATGTGTGGGATCCAGACCTTGAGTCAACGAAGTGTCCGAGATGTGGAAGGACATTGATATATAGGAGTGGCTATAGGGTCTTGGAGTTTAAACTAGATAAAAGCAATGAGAAATACAAGTGTCCTCGTTGTGGTGAGTTAATACCAATAAGGGGACGATACGTTGAGAAATCTAGGTATTCTCGATTGTTTATCTAGGTAAATAATTAAGTGCGGGGGGTGGGATTTGAACCCACGCAGGTCTACACCAGCGGATCTCTCCTGGGCCACTGGATCTTGAGTCCGCCCCCTTTGGCCAGGCTCGGGCACCCCCGCTTACTCCAATAATTACTTAGTTTGAGTAAGGGTCTTTTAACCTTGTTTTATTGAAGTACTATATTTGCGTAGGTATAAGCTATTTAAAGGGTTGATGGGGTTTAAGTCAATAAAGGTGTTTAGCATGCCTTTGAGGCCTGCAAGGTGTTATACGAAGTTTAGTGGACCGCCTTACACTAGGAAAGAGTATATTCCAGGTGTTCCGCCGCCGAAGATCACTAAGTTTGAGCTGGGTGATATACGCAAAGACTACGACTATGAAGTAATATTATTAGTGGAGGAGCCGGGTCAAATAAGGCATAATGCACTTGAAGCAGCACGTATTGCAGCATCTAAGAGACTATCAGTCAAGGCTGGTGAAAACAACTACTACTTAAAGATAAAGGTGTATCCACACCACGTAATTAGGGAGAACAAAATGCTTGCATTTGCCGGTGCAGACCGTCTGCAAGAGGGTATGAGGCTGTCTTTTGGAAAACCAATTGGAACAGCTGCAAGGGTTTACCCCGGTCAAGAGATAATGATTGCAAGGGTTTTAAAGGATCATGTTGAAGCAGCGAAAGAAGCTCTTAAAATAGCGGCTTCTAAGCTACCAGTACCTTGTAGACTAGTTGTAAAGCCATTGAAGGAGGGTTTGCCGCCAGCGGGTTAGTAAAAGGAGAAGTACTGCGTGGACTCTGAATTATTAACTTGTGGCAGCTATGAGGTTTCAGTGAAGCCCATTTTAAGCCTACTCGAGAATAGGAAGATCAAGAGTTTTCTAATCCATGCTCCTAATGGATTAAAACACATCTACACTTGTCTATCGATTTTCCTCCAGGAGAGGGGGTTCGAGGTCTATACGTCAGCTGCACCTGGCTACGGATCATGTGATATTCCAGTGGATGAAGCAGAAGCCCTAGGGGTAGGCGGCATAATACATGTTGGCCATGAGAAGTATGAATTAACTGAGGAAACCCCAGGGGAGTTGCTAATACTATATCTTCCAGCCTACTATAGGGGTGGTGTGAGTGAGCGAGTGCTTGGAGAAATCTACTCTTTGGTTAAGGAAAAGAAGTATCTTAAACTAACTATTTCCTCTACACTAACGGATGTTTATTCGAGGAGAATTATAAAGGATTACTTGGTGGAGAGAGGAGTCCATGTTTTCGAGGTTGAAAAGCCGATCTTGGGTTGTCTATATGGACACGTACTAGTCTATGATGGCATTGTAGATGCACACTTAGTAGTGGCTGGCGGGGTATTCCATGCCTTGGGGTTGGGTTTAGTGTCCACTAAGCCAGTGTTAGCGATTGATCCATACATGAGTAAGGTATGGAATGCCAGTGTGGAGGCGTTTAAGGTTCTTAAACAAAGGCTATTCAAGATATATGAGGCTCGGAGTAAACCGGGTAAAAAGCTTGGTTTAATAATTGGGTCTAGGCTTGGCCAGTATAGGCCAAAACTCGCTAAGTATATTGAAGAGGAGGCAATTAGAAACAACTATATCGTCTACAAGATCACTGCAGGCTACTTAGATAGAGAGAGGTTGATTGCGATAGATGATGCATTAAAACTAGACCTCTATGTAGTTACGAGTTGCCCTAGACTACCTATAGATGACCTTGGAGATTTCTATAAACCCGTATTGACTCCTGGAGAGTTCTTGATGCTCACGAGGGGTATTGAGAAGTATGTTTACCCATGGTGACCGCCCTTGAGGAAGCCAACTAGTGTAGATGAATTAGAGCTACAATTAGCCCCCTACTCTAAGACGCCGGCTTCTTTTTTAATGAAGAAGCATCTTGAACAGTATCAAACACCGACAGATATAGCGGCTAGGATGGCTTGGACTGCTTACATGAAGAAGCACTTAGAGTCCTCAACCGTACTCGACATGGGTTGTGGAATGGGGGTTTTAACTATTGCAGCTGTTTTGAACTCGGCGAAGAGGTCTATATGCTTAGATATAGATGTCGAGATTCTAGAGGCTGGCTCTGCTTTTATTAAAGACCACTATAGTAGTGTTTCACCCAGGATAATTTTTGTAAGTGGAGATGCTACAGAGCTAGAGTTTAATGGAGTAGACGTTGTATTAATGAATCCCCCTTTTGGAGTAGTACCTGAGAATAGAGGCTTAGATACATTGTTTCTCATAAATGCATTTAGAAACTCTAGGTTTATCTACAGCCTACACAAGTACTCTAAGGGGTTTGTTAATTTACTACGAAGGCTTACATTAGAGTATGGATACGTAGTAACTTGGTTTGAACTACTAGATTTTAAGATACCAATGACTTACCCTCGACATAGACGCAGAGTCTACAGAGTTAAAACACTCTTTATTGGATTAGAGAGGAAGTAGGTGTGAGTATGAGTCTAGTAACGCCCGGGGAGCCTATAGCTGTTGAGGAGGAGGCACTACCAGCGGGGGGTGCTTACATATCACGAGATGGATACGTAAGATCCATGGTTACCGGTCTACTCCAATTTGATAAATACAGGAAACAAGTACTTGTTAAGCCATTGGTTAGGAGGGAGTTGACTCTAAAGCCAAATAGTGTTATAGAAGGCGTTGTTACCAACGCGTCGGAAGATGTAGCGATGGTCAAGATCTACGCCTCAGAGAACAATATGCGTTTCAACGCTATTGGAATTCTACATGTCTCCCAAGTAATGGATGGATATGTATCAGCTATGTATGATTACATTAAGCCTGGAGACGTTGTTAAAGCGAAAGTACTTAACTCTACGCCTCCATACCTTCTAAGTGTGAAAGAGCCTTTAATGGGTGTTATAGCCGCTCAGTGTAGTCACTGTGGTTCAACACTACACCTTCACCCATCAGGCTACCTTGTATGTAGGAATTGCGGTAGACAGGAGAAGAGGAAGATAGCTGTTGGCTATCTCTATGTATTGAGGTGACTACTTGCCTCTTGTTAAGAGAAAGTTATTTATTCCATGTAGTGGTGAAGAGTGCTTTAAGCTATACGAGCTACTGAGAGATAAAATGCCGCCTGTAAGCTATGTCTCTTTAAACTTAATGGATAAGGGACTATTGATCGAGGTTTATGGCTATGAGACGGATGTTAAGGAGACTTGGTTCTTAATTAAGAGGCTTCTAGCCCCTCTCAAAGAGGCCTCTAAGAAGAGTGGTTTGAGAAGAATAAGCGTGGATCTCATTTCTAAATCAATCCACGGCACTTTTCCACTAAGGGCTTTAATTGAGGTACTTAGGAGAATGAATTACCTAGTGGAGTATTCCGTAGAAGAAAATACTATAATTACGAATGCGTCTTTCGAGGTAGTGGTATCTATCGCGTCAAGAATTGCTAGTTTAAATAGTGAAGCATCTAAGGTGGCATCTAATACCTCTACAAGGTACTACTTGGCGGCAGCATCAATCATCACAGGCCTTTCAATGGATAAAGTAATCGAGGTCTCCCTTACGATTGGTTTTTTAACGCAGGATCAATCGGGTAAATATGTATTAACACGTGATTGGCGCACTGCTCTAGATTTGTTTTTAAAAGCCGTGAAGAAATAATTAGAAGAGTTATGGGGTTGTGCTTAATGGATCTTAGAGTTATCTCTAGGAAGGATAGAGAGTTGGTTTTAGAGATAAGGGGGGAGGATCACACGCTGGGAAATTTATTGATGAAAGAAGCTTTAAAACACCCTAGTGTAGAGTACGCAGCGTATAGAATACCCCATCCACTGAGAGACGTTATGGAGTTTACACTTATAGTTAAAGAGGGGGCAGATGTATCGAGAGTGCTGAGAGAAGTCATTGATGCACTGCGTAGCGAGGTATTGGAGTTTAAGAAGAGTGTAGAGAGTGTGCTGGGACAGGATTAATGAAGGAGGAGGCTAGGATTCTTGTATATGGATTGGGTAGATTCTATGGTGTGTTCTTAACCTACCGTAGGGGTTTCCTAGAGGAATTATACATTGCTAAGTTGCAAGCTTATAGTCTATGGAGGATACTAGAGGAGAATTTGAGGACTTTTAATGAGGTTACATATGTAGTTCCATGTCTTGGAAGTAAGTACGAGTCTGTGTTGCTACCAGGCTTTAGGGTTATTGAGGGGGGTGAGGAGTTGGTAATTAAGAAGCGTTATTGTAGACTAGTAGATCTGCTCATACAGTTGCTTGATAAAAGGGGTTTAATTATGCAAACATATATAGGTCAGGTTGTTGAAGTAGCATCAATTGACACAATACCTGGTTGATATCTATGGTTAAATTATGCCCTAGGTGTGGGGGTGTAATGAAGCCTATTAGGGAGGGGGGTAAGTCTGTACTAGTGTGTACTAGGTGTGGTTATAGAGAGGAGTCTTCGAGTACGCAGTCTATGAAGATCTCAAATAGAATAGTACATAGTGCTAGGGAGAAAACGATAGTGATAGAGAGAGAAGGGGATTTATCAAAACTACCAATTACGAGAGAAGTTACTTGTCCAAAGTGTGGTAATCACGAGGCGTACTACTGGGTATTGCAGACGAGAGCTGCTGATGAACCCCCCACGAGGTTTTATAAGTGCACGAAGTGTGGGCATGTTTGGAGAGAGTATGAGTAAGACTTGTTTTAACTATGTTGATTAATTGACATTTTTATTTTAATGCCTCCTCTACCTATAAGTTATATGGTGGAGTCTTTGAGGCTTAAGTTTAGGGAGGCAACGGTTTGGAAGTACTCGATTGTGGCGATATCCAAGATAATAGAGGAAGCGAGTTTCAGGATTAACCAGGATGGAGTTAGGCTTAGAGCAATGGATCCCTCTGGCGTAGCACTAGTTGACTTCTATATCCCCTCTACAGCTTTCTACGAATTCGACGTTCCGGGAGAGGTTACACTAGGGGCTAATATGGATGAGTTATCAAAGGTTTTGAGGAGGGCTAGGAAAGGCGATGAATTGGTGTTGGAGTTTCAACAAGCTGGTAAGCTAGGTGTGTACCTTGAGGGCAGGGGGTCTAGGAGGTTCACGCTGCCGAGTATTGAGTTATCCTACCAGGAAATCCCCGAGATTAGTTTTGAAGAGGCATTTAAGTGTAAAATGCTCCCAAAGCTATTTAAAGACGTTGTCAAAGAGCTTGAGGCGATTAGTGACGCTGTTGAGTTATATGCACCTGCAAATAGTGATATGCTTTACCTAAGAGCTGAGAGTGAGATAGCGGAGGCTGAAGTTGTCTTAAGTGGGTCTTCGGGTGCTTTAATAGAGTACACTTCGAGCGGTGAGGCTAGGTCTAAGTACACTATTGACTATCTAATAGACATAGCCACAGCGTCTCAAGCTGCTGAAACCATGGAGATCGCTTTTGGAGTGGAGACCCCGTTAAGGCTCACATATGAATTACCTGGAGGAGGAATGCTCCAATTCTATGTCGCGCCTAGAACAGACTAGTCGTTTTATCTTTTTAAAAAACATTATTAGAGAATACTACTCTAAGAGACCCCTCGAGGAACCCAGTGAGCTCCATAAAAGAGAAATAGCCTTGGAGAGCTTAGAGGATGGAGCGTACATTAGGCATTTGTCTTTCCCATACATGCATATTCTCTACGACTACATAACTAAAGTCAAGACTCCAATGCACCTATACTACTCGTCAGCGCTTTACAGTACCCCCGACGCCAGTAGAATGGAGGATAAAGGATGGGAGGGATCTGAATTAATGTTTGACATTGACGCAGATAAGTATCCAGGCTGTAACAACAAGGTTTGGATATGCCCAGTTAGCGGAGATGTATATGCTAACGAGGTGGAGAAGTGTCCTCGTGGTGAAAAACCAGTTGAGTACTCTTTCCTCGGCTGGGATTGTATAGTGAGGGCTTGGCAAGATATTTCCACACTGGTCGACATTCTATCAACAGAGTTTGGTTTCCACGGTGTAAGGGTTTATTTTTCAGGTAATAGGGGTTTTCACTTAAAGGTTCATGATTCTACGGTGTTTGATTTACCAAGAGAAGCTAGAAGGGCTATAGCGGATTATGTATCTTGTGAAGGGTTGGATAAGGAAGAGATTTTTCCAGTTTACAGGGGTTTAGTTATATTCATACCACCAGAGTATGGTTTGAGGAGGCGTGTTCTCGAGATTGCCTCGCAAATGGGTATTGTGGTGAAGAAGGAAATTAGGGGTATTAGAGGAGTTGAGGCATTTAGTGTAGAGCATCTCGATGAAGTCTTAGCTAAGGCATGTATTCAGGTTGATAAAGCAGTGACTATGGATCCAACTAGGTTGTCGCGGTTTGGAAATAGCTTAAATATGAAGGCTGGTCTACGCGTAGTGGAGATTGATTTGAATAAGGGGCTTGATGGATTAGACTATTTTTCATTCTCTCCCTTCAAGGGCAGTATTAGAGTAAAATCCCTTGTCACCGGGGACTTTGAGGCTCTTGGAGCCAGGATTTTTCTAAAACGTGGTGAAGTCTATAAGCTGGACGCCCCCATAGGTATATACTTGGTTTTAAAAAACGCGGTTTTACCACTAGAGTATAGTGATTTAGAGGTTGGATTATGAGTGATCAATACTTGAGGATTCTACGTGAAGAAGTTAAAAGCAAGGCTATTTCATCTATTCCACGTGCAAGGCTAGACGGAATTCTCCAGGTATACAGAAAAGCGTTCTCAAGCATCCCTTGGTTATCCCCTATTGCAAGGGAGTCTTTACGTGTAATGCTTGAAAAAGTATTAAGAGATGTTGACTCACTAGCTACTGCTAGGCTAGTAAAGGTTATTGCGAATAGGCAATATGATCAAAACTCCATTGATGGAGAACTTGGAAAGTCCTTGATAAGTATACTGGAGGTTGAAAAGACTTTACTATCACCGCTTACTGTGAGACACGGGGAAAAGTACCTATTCAGGTTTAACACAGAGTGCCAAATACTTGGAAAAACCTATAGGAGGGGTGAGTTAGCAATGCTATCTCTGAGGGAGTTAATGATGGCGATGATAGAGGAGTGTGGAGTACCATTTACTCAACCCATATGGAGGGGATTAAATAAATGACGTGGTCAAGGCGCTAGATCAACATGCCTCTAGGAAAAAACCAGTGCAAGGTATATCATAGTTGTAGACAATATGAGTAAGGACAATAGTTTCAGCACAGAGCTCTGTAAACTAGTCTTTTTCTTTGTGTCGCGCTCGGCTTCTAGTGATGGCAGGCGGTTTAGAACAATATATGATATAATGGATGCTATTACTAACAGCGTGGCTCTCATTATTAAAACGCCTAGATTGCTCACTGTGAGATCTACTAGCGTTATACCGGTTAGAGACAATATGTATAAAGTTAATACAGTGAGGCACGCGGTCTTAAACATTATTTCCGCTAAACCACCATACTCGAGGAGTCTTGTAAGCGTGGTTAAACGACGTTTCTTCAATAAAACCACCACTTCAGAGTAAACTTATAACTTCGCAGGGGGTTTTATACTAGAAGCTGAGGAGTTGTAGGTGTTATTGTATGAGTGAATCAGGGAGGAGTTTACACATAGGCTTAGTATTGCTTGGATTAGCTATTGTAATGCATATTCTACTAATTCAATACCTAGGTGCTAGTGGATACCCACTACTTCTTAATGCTTCACGCCTCTATGGGGATTATAGAGATCTATGTAATTCTATTGAGGTGTTCGATCGGTGTAGTGGGTATTTAATCTACATCTGGGTTTTATCTAGGCTTCCAGGCATCTTGGCGTTATTGCCGCAAGTATTAGTAATTATACTCATATATCTATCCTCTTATGTGATGTTTAGAAACCACTTGGTGTCGGGGCTTCTCTCACTGCTATACTCTACGACGCCTGGGTCTATGCTCGTGTACTCTATTGATCAATCGGGGTTGATTTATGCCTCCTCTCTCGCTGTAATTCCACTACTGCTTATACTGTCTAGTTTTGTATCAACTCGATTGCTCTTATTGCTTGGATGTACATTGTACATAGCTTTAATTTATTTACCTATAACTCCCATAGTGTTGATGACTTATTCACTTACCGCTATATTTGGAGTTAAGAGAGAGAATTCAAAAATCCACGCACTGGCTTTAATAACATTGTCTACTTTAACTAGTTTATTTATCTATGTTAACGGTGTTTCCTACTATGGAGTATACGCGTTGCCGGCGCTAGTTCTGGGTTATGCAGTTGGTTTGAGTCTTCTCTTCTATGGTGCTGCATTCTTTGAGTCGAGTTATAAATCTCTCTTTACTTTACTATTGTTGCTTTTAGCCACGACCTCGGGGCTGCTCACTCAGTATATAGGTGGATTCGCAAGTATTGGTTTTAGAGGTTTTAATATATTGATCCTATATGGCGTACTGGGGGTTTTAGCGGTTGCGAGCTTTATTTACATATTTACTCGTAGAGTAAGCATGGCTGTGGTTTTAGCTGCTATAAATGCACTCTCTCTAGTCTTGGTTTCAAGTATTGATCAATGTGTTTATCCACTAGCACTTGCAGGTCTGGGGGTTTTAAGTGGAGTGGTAGTGGATACTTTTGTCCGCTACTTATCCACGTTACACGCTACGCCGAGATCACTACATAGAGTGTTATCAACTGGGACATTATTGGTTTTAATTATTGTAGCATCACTAGTAACCCCTATACTATTAGCGAGAACAAGGAGTATTGGCTTAGTTGACTCTGAGTTATTGGAGTTATCTAAAGCTGGTGTTTTCACTGTAAGACAGCCAGACCTATACTCTGCGTTAAGGGAGTTTGCAAATGCAATTAAGGAGAGATCAAAGGTTGGTAGTGTTCTTGTAGTAGCTCACTGGGATTATTCATATATAATCTTAAATATTGTGGGTGAGAATGGTGTGCATGCTAGATTAGTGACTCACGCGCATGGTGGATCAGTGGGTAAAGCTCTCTTATCCTCCATAATGGTTAGCCACTGGAATTCCTCCAGGAAGCTACTAGTTAATCTAAGTAGTGAGCTTGGAGTGCAGGATGTGTATGTATTAGTTGCTTTTGCATACTCTGTTAGTGGCAACTACTCGTATCTTGGTTTACCAGTGACACTAAACTTACCCGGTCAACAATATCCTCAATTGGCGTTTGAGGCTTTTGGAGACACGTATAGGTTGCTAGATTACTTATCATATGCTGGTAAATCAATGGGGGATTATGTCTTCATACCTCCAGAAGGGTCTCAAATAGTCCTCCCCATTAGAGTAACTGCTCTTACGTGGAAGACTACTACTGAGGAACTACTTATTAACCAACTTATTGTAAAGACTTTAGAGGCTAGGGGGTATTCGAGGATTTACCTACAGGAGGGTATGGCTGTGTCTAGTAGTGTTAGCGGTTTTGAACTTGTAAAGTATGTTGACTGGGTTGGTGGTGTAATCACTGCTGGTTATTACGGGGATTTCGAGGTGCATTATTCAGTAGCTTTGTTTAGATTAGTTGGTTGAGGGGTGTTAGTTATGGTTATTGCTAGGAAGGAGCTTCCAGATGTTGGAGAGCTTGTTGTAGCTACAGTGCAGGAGATTTATGACTATGGCGCCTACGTGACTCTCGAGGAGTATGGTGGTTTAAGGGCTTATCTACCGTGGAGTGAGGTTTCATCGAAGTGGGTTAGGAGTATTAGGGATGTGATTAGGGAGGGTCAGAGGATTGTTGTAAAGGTTATTAGAGTTGATAGGGCCAAGAGAGAGGTTGATGTATCACTAAAGAGGATTACTGAGAGTGATAAACAGAGGAAGATGCAGTGGTGGAAGAGGTATTCTAAGGCGTGTAAGATTGTGGAGATTGTTGCGGGTAAGCTTGGTAGGAGTATTGAGGATGCATATAGAGAGGTTGTTTGGAGACTTGAAGATGAGTACTCAGATGTAATGTATGCTCTTGAGAGGGCTATTGTTGAGGGTAGAGGGGTTTTAATCGATGCGGGTGTCCCCGAGGAATGGGTTGATCCGCTGATCGAGGAGGCATCTCGCCACATTAAGCTAAGAGAAGTTGTTGTTAAGTACAAGCTAGTTGTTCAATCCTATAAGCCTGATGGTGTTTTGAGAGTAAAGAAGTGCTTGGAGTCTATTGCGGAAGTCCTCGAATCCAGAGGGGTGAAGTATAGGCTCTACGTTGCAGGTGCTCCACGCTATATTCTAGAAGTTTATGCAGGGGACTATAAAACGGCTGAGGAGCTAGCTGGGGAGGCTGTAAGGAGCGGTGAATCCACCGCTAAACAACTAGAATTACTATACATAGCTGAGCGTGAGAAGCAGTGAATTGGTTAATGAGGAAGTGCACTAAGTGTGGAAGATACACACTAGCCAGGGATAAGTGCCCAAACTGCGGGGGAGAGCTAATAGTTCCACACCCACCCAGGTACAGCCCCGAGGACAAGTATGTATCATATAGGTTGAAGATGAAAATAGAGAAGAAGCTAGTGAATCTAGATGAAAAACCACCATACATACCCTAACACACTAAAACATAGAGAAACCAGAGGATAGGATTTAAAAACCACTCTACTCTATTAAATCCATAAAGAGAAGCCGCCGTAGTATAGCCCGGTTGAGTATGCGGGCCTGTCGAGCCCGTGACCCGGGTTCAAATCCCGGCGGCGGCGCATACTCCTTTAAATACCCAGATGAATTCTATGGTGTTGTCTCTAATAATTCACGCCTTTGGTTGCTGCTTTGG
>Ga0272445_1002078_pt1 | contig 14274 bp, 13 predicted proteins | sample YNPCB0031_FD_194404 | JGI IMG/M metagenome (GOLD analysis project Ga0272445, IMG submission 194404) | Hot spring sediment microbial communities from Yellowstone National Park, WY, United States - YNP-CB-003-1 | ecosystem: Environmental > Aquatic > Thermal springs > Hot (42-90C) > Sediment... | reverse complement strand
AGCAGATTCCTCTAGTATTTTCTCTGCAAGAGTTTGGTTAAGATCTATCTCCCCATCACTCATATCTAGCTGGAGTAGTAGAGCTAGAACACCACTTACATGCGGTGTTGCCATAGATGTTCCTCCGAGGAAATAGTACTGACCTGGAACTCCTTTAGCCCAGTACGGTGGGTGTGCAGCACCGTAAGGTGTGTAAGGTCCTGCAATCCAGCTTCCTGGTGCAAGAACATCTAGATCTTGACCATCTACAGCTCTAGAGCTATAATCTGTTACATATACCTGTTCAGAGAGATTCTCTGGAACATCTGAGTATCTCCACCACCCAGCTCCAGACCACTCACCAACCCATCCTGCAGCACCAACAGATATAACAGGTTTGTAAGCACCTGGGTAAGCCATCCCTTTCTCCCCATAGTTTCCAGCAGCAGCTACTACGAAGACCCCTTGACTAATAGCGTAATCTATAGCTGCTTTCTCGAGAGGTGAAAGTTCTGGTCCTCCTAAGCTCATAGAGATTATCACAGGGTTTACCACACCTGGTGGTGGTAGAACATCTCCTCTACTCTCTTTCTCAGCCTTATAGAGGTTCGCTATGTACATAATACCTGCTGCTACATCTGTTGAGAATCCCCATCCAGCGTTGCTAAGAACTTTAACAGGTATAATCCTAACCCCGGGTGCAACACCGTCAACTACGTAGAAGTTGTAAACTTTGAAACCTATGATTGTACTAGTGACATGCATTCCATGACCATTGGTATCAGCTTCCCATGCATTTCTATTCAAAACATCTTCTGTAACTTGGTAAGCTGTAGCCATAGCTCCTAGGAATGCAGCTCCAAACTCGGATGCTATCCTATCCTCTGGGAAATAATCTCTCCACTGAGGTTCTAAACCTGTATCTAGAACAGCTATATATACACCAGACCCATTCAAACGGTATACCTCGTGAACCGTGGGGATATTAATCATATCGAGATTCCATGTCAAGACAGCTCCATGGAGATCACAACTCGATGGAAGTTCTTCGCTGAAAGTTTCTACAACAACAGCTTCACCAACAACTACACCAGGCAAAGATTTGAGCATATCGATAACTTTTAAAGGTATGTATACAGCGAAACCCAGTATCTCAGGGAAAACATATATCACCTTGCCGTAAACCTTAGCGATGTTCAAGGCTTTCTCAAACGAATCCCTACTACTAGCTACAACCTCTACAACACCGAACCTACCTTGGCTAGCGTAGGTAGCTATAGGTAGTAGTAGAGATGAAACTAATGTACAGAGGATTAGGTACATCAACACCTTATTCAGAGACACCACCTCTACAGCTATACTGCTGAACTAAAACAATATTTTAAAGCTTACTTTTTACATAAGGTATTATACTTAGAACTTTACCGAAGTACATCAAGATGACTATTGTTAGAGGTGGTATGAAAATGAAGCCATACGCTATACTGCTATAGAATAGCAATGCTGTGAAAACACAACTCTAACAGCAGCCCTCCTTTCATGAGGATATAGAGCAGGTCTTAGATACCTATAGAAAAAGTATAGCAGTATCGGTGAACTAACCAGTAAGCCAAAGAATAGAGCGGATGAGAGTAGAACTCTAATATGTCCTGCAGGAGATCCTGCTATCAAGATGATAGAGTTATTACTATTGAAATCGAGACGAAGGAGAAGACCTAAGATCAGGCTATCGAGGATTTTCTTCAAAAATGTAGAAAGCCGGTGGTTCACTATAACTTAGTTTTACAGGTATCATCATAGAGAATGTCACTATAACAACAATTAACACAACTCTCCTTAAGAACTTAGCAAACTCTACAGCTTCCTTAATCAACTCTCTAGATATCTCATCAACCATAACATAAACCAAGTGAAACTATAGTGCATCAATATAATTTAGTACATCGATATAGTTTTAAATATAGATTTATTCTTTCTCTTTCCTCTCCTTCGACTCCTCGGCACTAAATGTTTTCTTAACTTCAGGTGCAACTTCTTCTGTTTCTTGAAGTGTTTTTTGAATTCTCTAATAGCTCTACCAAGATCCCTCATTATCTGAGGTAATCTCGATGGAACTACTAGGATAAGTATTATCAAAATTACTAAGAATACAACCTCCCAAAAACCTATAACCTGTTGAAAATACATAACCATCTTAACCGCCCCTATAACTTATTTATCTATTACTAGGTCTACCAAGGTTTAGATCTCTATATATTAGTAAACGCATAGATCTCAGAACAAGTCTTTAGATTACCTTATTTAGATAGTCCTAGATAGAAGTTTTGCACAAGTTTTCAGTATTTATGTAGATGAGGATTATGTGCTAGATCTCTGGTAGTTTTTTCCTCATATAGAAGAATACAGCTAGTCTACCTAATCCAGATGCTATGAAGATAGATTGCATTGCTGTTAAACTTATTGTAGATACTGCTGAACCTATCCTAGAAGCTATAGATGCTCCGATATTAGTTAGTATTCCTAAGGTTGCAACTAGATATACTCTATTCTCACCTGCTAAATATAGATTGTATATGTTGATCATCAAGTTGAATCCCGCCCAACTAAAACCTGAGAAAAGATTTAGAAGAGCTTGTGTTTCAAGTGTTGGTGATACTAGGAATAGTAATGGTACAAAGGATATGAATATCGATGAATATACAACTGTTTTCTTTGGGTTTAGTTTATGTGATAAATTGCTTAAGATGTAGTTACCTATAGCAGAAGCTAGGGTACTTGATATTGTGTTTACAGATATCCATAGTTCGTTACCGTTGAAAATCTTTATAATATAGTAGTTCCATAGAGCTGCAGGTATATTAATAAAGAATGTAAAAATAGTTAACGAAGCGATATAGTATTTACACTTTCCATCCAATACAATATTTTTGTATCGAGATATTATCGAGCTTATAGATAATTCAATGTTATCTTTCTTTACAAGATCTTTCATTAACCATAGCATCCCAGAAGATATTACTGCTGTAACAAAGGAGAGCATATAGCATATCCTATAGCTAAGTAACACAAAACCAAGTCTTGAAAATGTTATAAATGATATCACAAGTGATATAAGTGAAGCTGTTACAGTATATACACTTACCTTGCTGAAGATCTTAATAGAAAATTCTCTAGGAATTAGATCAGCTATAGTATCAGAATAAGCTAGACCTCCTATAGCACCTGCTAACTGAGCTACTGCAAGGAAGAAGATTAAGGTGTAGCGCTGGAGCATATCTGAGAAACCTGTTAAAGCCCAAGAAACTATGTTTATTGATGCGAATATCTTCCATAAGAGAACTCTTCTACTTCTAAACCTCTGCACAAGAGGAACTGCAAAGAAGTTTCCTAGAGCTACAGCAGCAAGTGTTATAAAAACAGCGTTTCCAAGTTCATTAACATCGAATCGCAGAACTCTTATCGCATAGGCTTGGTATATAGTTGTAGTCAATGTAAACGAAAAACTATAGAATATCGAATGGAGAATCCATATCCTTATATACTTTTGCAAATTCGAACTCAACTACTAAACCCTATATGTATATAGATATCAGTTGAATAGCTAAGCTCTTACAATTGCTTCTGGTATCCTCTGTTTAACTTCTTTATCTATAGTTGTTAAAATCTTTGTCAACTTCCTATAGTTGATTATATGAAACTCTATAATGAAGCTAAGCTTATCTTCTCTGCTACCTAGGTAAGTTACATCAGGTTCTGAAGACATATCCTCTTTAACAACTTCAATAGCTTCTAACAGCATATTCCTTGCACCATCAATACCGTAGCTTATAGGTACATCGATGTAGATCCTTACTAACATACCTAGAGGTGTAACCTTATTTACAACGATACTATTCATAAGCTTTGTATAAGGTATAAAAACTTTCTCAAGTTTAGCAGTTTCACCTACAACACCAGTAACATCGAAATCTAAAATCTTTACACCAACTCCATCAACTTCAATCCAATCACCTCTTCTAACAACATCCCTAGCCCTTATGTAAAGCTCTGCACCAATATTTCTAAGAAGATCAATAAACATAAATATAGTGGCAAGACCTATTAGAAGAACTAAGAAAGAGAATACAAGAACCTCAGGGGCTAGCACATTTGCAATAGCTATTGAAGCTATTATATATAGGATAACTTTGATTATCTGAGCTGTTCTAACAATATATCCAACCTCTGCTCTTCCTAATACCATTTCTAGTATTTTTGTTAAAACTCTACTCAATCCATAAACAACAACGATAATTATGACTACAGCTAGTGCTTTAAGAAAAAATGGTTGGAGTATTATCCATATATCAGCTATATCCATATCTATCACCCATAGCCTGTCAACCTATGTATATCTGTATACTTCATAGCATAGTACTGTTCGTACTTCCTAAATATTCTTTCGAATTCTGAGACGATCTTCATAACCTTATCCTCTAAACCTATAACTATTATTGTATCACCGTTTTCCAAAGGTTTATCTTCGCTTATGAAATTCCCGGTTTTATCAATTGCAAAAATTTTAATACCTCCACCCACGTTTTCAATAAATACCCTTAGGTTAACACCAAGCAAACCTCTTTTAACAACTTTGTAAAGAGCTACAACAAAGTTCATCGCAGGTATAACTTTAATTACAACCCAGCTATCATGTAGAAGAAACTGTTTTAAGTAGCTAGAGATTATGTTCTCTATATCAACTATGTTCGAAACACCTTCCCTAATCATCTCTTCTCTGTTGAGAACGCTATGCATAAAAGCTATGACTATAGGTATACCCATAGACTTTGCAACTCTTGCAACAGCAATATTATAGACATCATCATCAAAAGCAGCTATAGCAACATCGAATTCCTCTAGTTTCTCGAGGACATAGAGCTTCTCAACATCTTCAACTTTAACAAACTCAATTCCAAGCATTTTAGCTAGAACCCCTACCTCATCATCTAGGCTTGCCAATACTATAAATGGTTTAGGAGATAAAGACTGTAATACCTCTAGAACATTTTTTGCATACTTTTTACTAGCAGCTACAAATACCTTCATCCGCTTTTCACCATATCTATGTACTCAACAGCTTTTTTCTCATCAATAAACTTTCTATCTATAAGCATAGCTATAAGATCTAATGCTAGTTTCTCCATAAATATCTTCTCAACATCATATCTAAGATTAAGAATATCACTACAATTATTATTTACAACCTTAACCCTATCTTTACCAACAGCAATCTCCATAAGTATTGCTGCAAGAATCTCTGAACTCCATAAAGTATAGGGGGAATCCTTAAATACACGGCTTTTACCAAGGACAATGCTATACGATGGGTATAGAAGGTTAAGACCGAGACCAAGTTCTTTCAGTAACTTGTAAACTTTATTGCTATAAAATGTTTTTAACGTATCCGATGTAAAAGGTGTAGATATGTATAAGGAGTAGAGACCAGTACTTATATCTCCAAAAGCTTCTTCAACGATTTTTCTATTAAAACATTTAGACTCTAAATTTAGGTAAAAAGTTACCGGGGTACGTGTTAAAATTGACCCGTATTTAAATACATAGCCTCTATTATAAGGAACACTAAGATACACTGTTCTAAATCTTGTGTATATACGTTCTCTAGAAATTCCATAGAAAAATATGTAGGTATCGTAGAAAATATCTTTATTAGAGAGAAAACTAAGTATCCTTCTATCGAAATCTTTCCTCGTTGTATATGTTATCGCTGTAACTCTCTGATGCCCTTTACCAACAACCCCAAGCAATAGCCGCAACCTCTCATGATTACTACTTATACCTAAGGATATAAATTTTCACTAAAAAGCTACTGCTATACAAAGTATAGACCTTAGAACTAATACCTATTGATAGAAAACCTTCTTAAGCACAACCTTTTTAGTAAATTAAGCATTGTTAAACTTATAGCTATAGGTACTAAAACCCTATATACCGAGCCGATGAGTTCTCCGATTTAGTTATGGATTAGATGTTTTAGAGGTAGTAAAAGATTTGGAAACTTTGGATAGGGTTAGCGTTAATAGTGTACCTGGTATCAATGCTCATAATTCGAAGTCGTAGACCACAGATCCCTGTATGGAGTATAATGGGTTTTGCAGCATTTGTTGTTGTTTTATCTGATCTTGTCTCAGTTGATGAACTAGGTTCTGTTGTAAATATCGATGTTGTACTCTTCTTAATCGGTATGTTTAGTATTGTCAGCCTTGCAGATGAATCAGGTCTTCTAAATGCGATATCTATATGGGTTTTAACGAAAGCAAGAAGCGTTAAACATCTTTTCCTCCTCTTAGCTATTTTATTTGGTTTTCTCGCCGCTATAGCTGTTAACGATACTGTTGCTCTAATGGGACCTCCTATAGTGTTGACGATTTCTAGAGCTATTGATTTAGATCCACGACCCCTATTCCTACTATTAGCTTTCTCTCTAACTATAGGTTCTGTTGCAACACCTATTGGTAATCCTCAGAATGTTCTTATAGCAGTTGAATCAGGTATAGAAGCACCTTTCACAACATTTATCGTAAAACTCTTAGCGCCAACAGTGATAAACTTACTTGCTACAGGGTACACATTATTCAAGTTATATAGAGTTGAGGATAAACCTATAAACATAGTCTTAATTCCACACGAAGCTATCAAGAATAGGAGAGATGCTATTCTAGCAGCTACAGGTCTTATATCAGTAGTGGTAGCACTTATAGTGAACGATGTATTCGAGATACTCAGGCTACCTCATGTAGTTCGAAGAGGTTTCATACCCTTTGTAATAGCTTCAGCGATATACATTCTATCTAGTAACCCTAGGAAAGTGTTAGCAGGTGTTGATTGGGGTACCATAGTTTTCTTCATAATGATGTTCATAACTATGGAGGGTATATGGAGAAGCGGTGTTCTAGATATACTCCTCAAGATTATGATTTCCACAAAGATTAGGGGGTTCGTAGGGATATCGACAATCACAGGGATATCTATACTGTTCAGCCAGGTACTTAGCAACGTACCTTTCGTCAAGCTATTCATCGATTACATGCACAGCCTAGGTTACACCGGTAGAGATGTAGATTCCTGGCTAGCTCTAGCTATGAGCTCTACAATAGCCGGTAACCTAACCATCCTAGGAGCTGCATCGAATATCATTATCCTCGAAGTTTTGGAGAGCAGAATAGGTACAACAATAACATTCACAGAATTTCTAAAGATAGGAGCTATAGTAACCCTTATCAATACCTTGATATACCTACAGTTCTTCATCTACTGACCTCCTCCCCACCCTGAAGGGCGAGAGTTCCTTTTCCAGTTCATTGGTTCTCTGCATCTATTCGGGGATACATCTGTCATCTGCAGAGCAGTCGGGGTGGTCAGAGATCTCCCCATCTCTATATGGTTGCCAATCCCGCATTTATGTGCTTAGGGGCAACCATCAACAAATCAGTAGAGAAGTTTCCTTATAATCTTTTCTATCTCATCCCCGCCTTAAAAGAGGAGGCTTTCAGTTGTAAAAAGATTTGTATTCTATGGATATACCTTTACCCCTCCAACGTATGTCTCCAACACTTTTACATTTCTCAGATTCTTACCATCAACTTTGAGGGGATCTCTATCAACAACAATGAAATCGGCTAACTTCCCTACTTCTAGAGTTCCGAGGTTCTGTTCTTCGAACATTATATATGCTGAACCGTAGGTATAGGAGTGCAGCGCATCTATAATATCTAGGCATTGATCTTTCGTATCTTCGTAATGAGCAATACCTTCGTATCTACCTCTTGTTATAGCTGCGTAAATTGTTTGCCATGGGTTTATAGGTTCCACCGGACTATCAGTACCGAATCCAATAGCAATATTTTTCTCTATCAATGTTTTGAATGGGTATAGCCACCTAACCCTCTTCTTACCGAGTCTACTCATAGCCCACCAATCCGATATAATGAAATTCGGTTGTACAGATACTGCTACACCTAGTTTAGCTATCAGCTCTACCTGATCTTCTCTCAGAACAGATGCATGCTCTATTCTATGTCTAGCACTAGCAACATCTCTAAGCTCGCTATAGATACTGAGTATTGTATCTATAGCTCTATCCCCTATACCGTGGATAGCTAGCTGAAGACCTAGGCTATGAACTTTTTTAACAAGGTTCTTTAGATCTTCAGGAGGTATAGATGGTGCACCAGATGTAGATGGGTTATCTGAGTACGGCTCTGAGAGCCATGCTGTTCTAGCTCCTAGAGTCCCATCAGCAATTACTTTAACACCCATCAACTTAAAGAAGTTGTCTCCGAACCCTCTCCTCAGCCCAAGTCTCTCGAGAATCTCTACAACCTCCCACTCTCTACCAGGATATAGATATACTCTAACTCTCGTGATAAGCATTCCGCGGGACCAGAGATTGATAAGAGCTTTAAATACTTTGAGATCACAACCTGTAAAACCTATAGTTGTAACACCATTAGCAACAGCAAATCTCATAGTGTTTAGCAGTAGCTTCTCGTACTGTTCAACAGATATAGAGTCTCTTACCTTCTCCCAGACAACCTCAAGCATATCTTCTCTAACAATACCTGTAGCAATACCTCTATCATTTCTAACAATGTTAGGGTTCTCAACATTCTCTAAACCAGTTACTCTAAGCCCTAGAGTATTGAGTAGACCTACGTGAAGACATATCCTTGTTAAAAGAGCTGGTCTATGGCTAACAACATCGTCTATATCCCATCTAGTTGGCCACCTTTTCTCTTCGAAAAGCTCTTGATCCCATCCATGCCCTAGAACCCATAGAGTTTCAACTCTATCTAGAGATCTTCTAATCCTCTCCTTAAGCTCAGCTATACTCCTAACCCCTCTCAAATCAACCGCATTCAAAAATATGCCGAGCTCATCTATATGCGCATGGGAATCTATGAACCCTGGTAGAACAGTTCTACCACCGAGATCCACAACATCACCACTAACCTTCTTAACAAGATCCACAACATCCTCATTCCTACCAACATATATAACTTTGCCATTCTCAACAGCAAAAGCTTTTACTTTCCTCAAAGGCTTGAAGGATACGTAGATATCCCCATTAACAAAACCTTTAATCACAGGTTAACCCTCTGTAGAACTAAGTTAAGATCTAGATATATATGTATATAGGTATCTCGTTGCAGTTTATTCTATAGATATGTTTAACTGAGATAGAGCCGCCATGGTATCTACGTAGGACAGATTTATACGTCTACAGATATACTCTAAACAGATTTACAGGGATTGGTACAGTGTTCAAAGGGTTCAAAGTTGTTTTAACAGGGGATGAAGGTCTCGTTGCTACATATCACGGAACACAACTAGGATTTGCTTCCGCATTACCTATGGATGTATTTCCGAGAGTTCTAGAGTACCTCATCTTCCTAACTAAGAGTGGTAAACACGGTAGAATGCTTACAAGTCAATACGGGTTGTGTAAGATTGAGGCATCTCTTCTAGAGAACGGTTTCACTAGAGATGAAGTAGCTATAGTTGATCCTAGAAGACTTGACGAAGGTATTGGATCTGAGACAAAGGTTGTAGGTATAGGTGTTCTAGATCCTCTAGGAGTTAACTATGGAACAGCTCTACTTAGAGTTGTTCTAAAGCTTATGGGTATCGATACCAAGCTTCAATCATACATGTCTTGGGCTACTATGAGGATACTCGAGAACTCTGCTATAAAGAGATACCGTAGGAATCTGAAGATAGTTGTTGGTGGTCAAGGTGTTTGGGAGATAATAGATAGCGGTCTCCAGAACAAGTTAGGGATAGATACCGTGGTCGAAGGGGAAGGAGAGCTTGTGGTACCTGAGATATTTAAGAAAGCTGTTCAAGGCTATGAACTTCCGCGGTATGTAAGAGGGAAACCTGTTCCTATAGACAAGATACCTATTATAAGAACTCCTTCTAGAGGTATAGTCGAGATAACTAGGGGATGTGGTAGAGGATGCCTTTTCTGCAACCCGACACTTTTAATGTTCAGATCGATACCTTTCGAAAAGATAACTAGAGAAGTTCTTGTCAATGTCTTAGGTGGGGAGAAGAATATAACTCTTCACTCAGATGATTTCCTGAGATACGGATCAAAAGGATTTATACCAGATGAAGAGAAGGTTATTAACCTCCTCACCAAGGTCCTCAAAATACCAGGGGTAGAAGAAGTCTCTGTAGACTTTGCAACACCATCAACAGTTGTTGTAAACCCGAAACTAGTGAAAACTTGTGGCGATATCCTAGGATTTAGCGAAGATAACCTATCTATAATAGAGATAGGTATTGAGAGCGCTAGCCCTAGAATAATACAGAAGATAGCACCAGGGAAGCCTAAACCTTTTAGTGCAGAGGTTTGGCCTAATATCGTTGAAGAAGCTGTATCGATACTTAACGAAGCTGGTTGGTGGGTATGTGGAACAATTATAGTTGAGCTCCCAGGGGAGACCGAAGAAGATATAGAGACCAATATAAAGATTGTAGAGAAGTTAAGTAAGTACGATGTATTCGTATTCCCTCTACCATTTATACCATCCGGAGGCCTCAGGAAAGCGAAAGGGTTGAAGACAGAAGATCTACTACCTAAGAATCCGAGGAACTTAGAGCTTATAGCAATAGCTATCTATGATGCTATAGAGAAGATCAAGAGGTTCTCAGGAAATCTAGTTGCAAAAGCACCTCCACTTGTTAAACAAATACTCGGATCACTTCTATACTTTGCGGGAGTTGTTGGTCTTAGAAAATTACAAAGAGGTTTGAACGATATTCCTTCCTATCTAATCAATAGTTTAGGAGGTAAATAGAAGTTCTACCTAAAGACATCTATACATACTCTCCGTATCTACTACCATGCTATAGATTTATATAGAACTTTCTATAATTTACTTACTCAGGGTTCCCTATGCCTAAACTTGAGGTTTTTGCTTACATAGCTGGTCTAATCTTAACTATAGCTATAGTGTTATACATTTTGGCATCCTATATAATCACTATACCTACACGTCCTATAACTCCAATACCTACGGAGATACCTAGGATAGAAACACCAGCTACAGCTATAACTACTCCTGTGAAGAGGGAGACTGTTATCGTTGGGGATATAGTTTACCTTCCTCTACCGAGGAAGATGACTAATGTAACAGTTGAAGAAGCTATACTCTGGAGAAGAAGTATAAGAGAGTACACATCCCAGCCTATCACAATATATCACCTGTCTATGCTTCTATGGGCTGCCTACGGGGTTACTGAAACTACGTGGGGTTTAAGAGCGTCACCTAGTGCAGGTGCTACCTATCCTCTAGAGGTATATATAGTTGTTAAAGATAGAGGTGTTGTTCTTGAAGACGGTAGCTATCTAGAGGCAGGTGTATATAGATACTATGTATATACACATACCTTGAAGCTCGTCAAGAAAGGAGATTATACAGAGGATCTCTATAGAGCTGCTCTTAACCAGGAATGGGTAAGAGATGCTGCTATAAATATCGTGGTTACAGCTGTTTTCGAGAGAACTACAAGAATCTACGGTGAGAGAGGAAGAGTTAGGTATGTACCTATGGAGGTAGGGCACCTAGGTCAGAACGTCTATCTTATGGCTACAGCTATGGGGTTAGGGACAGTAGTTATAGGGGCTTTCTACGATGATGATGTTTCCAAAATACTCTCCTCACCACTAGAGGAAGTCCCTATGTATATAATACCTATCGGTGTTCCGAAAACACTTCGTAAAGCATCTTTCGAAGAGGTACAGAGCTATATAGAGAAGAATAGGTGAAGATCTATGGCGAAGCCTCTAAGGTTAGCATTGATAATAGTTGAAGTTTCATCAATACCTCTTCTACTTCTAACAGTTCTCTACGTATTAAGCGGATATCAGTTGCTCTACCCCTATATACGATTGATACCTGCTGCTAGAGCTATACATGTTGATCTATTGCTTAGAATACTATTCATAATATTAACATATCTACATTCTTTAGCAGGTCTAGTAATACTCTTAGAGAGAAGAGTAAAGCTGAAAATCCTGAAGTTAGTTCTAGAGTATATTGTCATCATAGGGCTTTCTCTATTCCTAGCTCTATGCTTAACTCTAGACATAGCTTTTCGGTAGACAATATTTTTCAAAATGTGTGTACTTATATCCTCCTAAAAACTAATTTCCACTATGTAGCTAAATACGTAGGTGACAACTTTGAAGATACTAGTAGTAGATAATGTTAGTATTGGTGTTGGCGAGAAAATTGTTTTGAAGAATGTTAGCATGTCTATAGATAGAAACGAAGTTTTATTTCTACTCGGACCCAATGGTGCTGGGAAATCAACATTACTTAGAGCTTTAGTAGGTTTCCCAGGGTATAACGTGGTATCGGGTAGAATATATTTTGAAGGTGAAGATATAACAGATAGTCTTATGGAGGTAAGAGTTGCTAAAGGTCTTGCTTTAGCCCATCAACTACCTCCAAAGCTTCTAGGTGTAAAAGTTAGACAATTATTAGATGCTCTATGTCGTAAAAATAAATGCGATGTATATGAAATTGCCAACGACTTAGGTATACTACATCTACTCGATAGAGAGTTTGGCAAAGGTTTCTCAGGTGGAGAGCTGAAGAGAGTTGAGGTAGCAGTTCTCCTAGCTCAAAAACCTAAGCTTGCTCTTATAGATGAACCTGATAGCGGTGTTGATGTAGATTCTATAGAGATTGTAGCTAGAGCTATAAAGAAGCTTGTAGATATATCCCCCTATAAATCAGCTATAATAGTTACCCATTCAGCTTTGATATCTAGGTATATAGAACCTACAAAAGTTTGTATACTCATGTCTGGGACAATGAAGATATGCAACAGTAGAGATCTTATAGATGAGGTGTTTAGACATGGGTTTAGAGAACTGGCTTAAAGAAGTAGAAGCTAGAGCTAGGGAAGGTCTTAGCAGAGCATCGCCGTATGGAGTAGATGTAGATGTAAAACCTTTCCTAGAGGTTAAAGAAGGTAGACCTTCTCTAGATGAGTTGAGGGTTAAAGAGGTAGGGGTAGATCTAGGGGCTAGAGCTATCTATACACAGGTAGATCAACTGTACTTCAAGTATTTAAGCAGGATACCAGGGGTAGAGGTTATGAGGATAGAAGACTTCGTAGAGTCATACCTAGATGAAGCAAAAGATTATGTTTGGAAACTTGTAGACCCTGGAAAAGATAAGTATACAGCTGTAGCTGCACTCAAAGGTAGAGGAGGCTACTTTATAAGAGTAAAAGAGAATACAAAAGTTGAAGAACCTATAATGGCTTGTCTATTCATGAGTGTAGGAGGTCTGCAAGCACCTCATAATGTTGTTATAGTTGAGAAAGGAGCTGAAGCAACTGTATACACAGGTTGTACAATAGCTCCTGAGGTTATAGGGCTTCACGTTGGTATATCAGAGTTCTATGTCAATGAAAACGCAGTTCTTAGATTTGTAATGGTTCACTCATGGAACAAGGTATCCCATGTAAGACCTAGAACAGCTGTATACGTAAAACCCAATGGTAAGTATATCTCTTACTATGTAAACCTTTCGAAAGTTAAAACCCTTCAGACATACCCTGTTGTCTACTTAAGCGATAACGCTTATACCTATCTAGCATCCGTAGTACTCGGTGTAGAAGATTCATATATAGATGTTGGGAGTGCAGCAAATATTGATGGTGAGAACGCTAGTGCAGAAATAATTTCAAGATCTTTAGCTAGAGACAGTGCAAAAATTATTGCTAGAGCATCTATAACAGCTAAAAACGGTAAAGGTCATATAGATTGCAGAGGTCTTATGCTATCAGATAAAGCCGCTATTAGAACAATACCAGAGTTATACGCATTAACACCAAATGCGATCCTAACCCACGAAGCATCTATAGGGAGGTTAGCCGAAGATGAGATAAACTACCTTGTAAGCAAAGGGTTTACAAAAGAAGAAGCTATCGCTATACTCTTAAGAGGATTTGTAAGTGTAGAAGTTAAAGGTTTACCTCAGAAAGTTAGAGAATATATAGAGACTATAGAGAAACTAACAGTTGAGAAAAGTATGTAGTTATCAACTCTGGATGTATCTAAATTTCTCTACAAATGAAAGCCTCGCTTTTTAAGGCGGGGATGGAGAGAAAAGCTTATAAATTCTTCTATTTAATTATTCTCAGTGATGAGTGTTAAGTATTTTGAGCTAGTGGCAATGATAAATAGTCTACTCATAACCTCGAGCCCCGCTT
>Ga0272445_1002077_pt1 | contig 14279 bp, 11 predicted proteins | sample YNPCB0031_FD_194404 | JGI IMG/M metagenome (GOLD analysis project Ga0272445, IMG submission 194404) | Hot spring sediment microbial communities from Yellowstone National Park, WY, United States - YNP-CB-003-1 | ecosystem: Environmental > Aquatic > Thermal springs > Hot (42-90C) > Sediment... | reverse complement strand
TGAGCCTATCCTAACCTCGGGGTTTGCGGCTAAATGGAATATGACGTTGTAATCATCGACCTCGAGCTTCTTAAGGTCGGGCTGGCTTAGAAGGTCGCCCCTTATGAATGTGAAGTTTGGATGGCCAAGCCAATGCCCAACGTTCTCCAAGGAGCCTGTTGAAAGGTTGTCGAAGACGTAGACATAATCTCCTCGAGCCATGAGCGCGTCGACTAGATGGCTTCCAATAAATCCCGCACCACCAGTAACTAGAACGTTTCCCATAGCGGATTCACAGCCTCCTATATCAGGTTGCATAGAGCCCTAACCGTGTATGTTAAGCTTGAGGTTATGAAGAAGGCTTGTAAAAGCTTAGGTAGTTTACTGTCGAAGCGTGCTAGAAGCCTTGACAACGTCCATAGGCCTTCTGCTATGAGTATTGGGAACGGTGTTGCGAACAATAAGTGCGTTTGTAAGCCTATATTGCTGAATGGGAATATCAGCGATACTACGGCTAGCCATATAACGAACAGCCTTGAGAGGCTATCGCCCTTCTTCGATAAGCTTAATATGCCTACGAGCGCTAAAGCCATATGTAATGGGTTGAAGAACAACCCGTCCACGTAGCTCACAGTAAGCCTATACAAGTTCCTAGGCAGGTCTAATAGGGGTTCAAGACCGAAGGCTCTACTATAGCCCAGTGTGGCTATTGAACTTGCCAATCCACCGTAGCTCGGAGAGCTACGGGTCTTAACTACGTCTGCAATTGCATTTCCAATTAGAACAGCTGATAGACATCTGTCTAATTTAAAATCTCCCTTTCTGAAATGTTGTAAGGTTGAAGAGACTAGGTGTAATGTTAGAATGGCCATTAGTAGGCTCCAAGTCCTGGGATGTATGTAAAGCATCGCAATAGACGATGTTAGAACCATTGCTAAGCTTTTTGGGCTTCCACCCGTCAAGCTTGGCGTTAAGGCTACACATATATAGAACAGTATCAACGCAGTCCAAGCTGCGAAAAAACCAGCCATCATTCCTACGGTCATGTTGAAGCCCAACACGGCGGTTAGGGAGGCAAGCAAAGCATATAGGCTGTCTTTGGATAAACGTTTAGACGTATAGTAGACGGCTAATGCGAAGAATGGAGATATGAGTAGAGCCTCAAAATTTAAGACGATAAACTTGGGCACTCCTAGACTTATTAATGTGTAGAGTAGCAACAGGTATAGAGGTCTATTACCGTTTCCCATCCCGTAAAATGCATATTCGATAGCACTCCAACAATTTGCTTCAAGCATATTACTTAGCCATGTAGAGTAGTAGTATATATCCACAGATACGGGCTTAAAACCTGGGTTTACAGACGGCAGGTATGGTATTAAGGGTAGGGATATGCTGAGCAGTAAAATGGATGCGAGGCCGAGCCTTCTTATGAGCACGTTGTCCAATAGGTCATGGTCACCTGCTGCATTTAGAACCTTGCTGTACCTAACCTTTAGCTTGATATGCCTCTTGAAGGCTTTACCAACAATTAAAGGTAACCAAGCGTATAACGCCATCAATATAAGCAATGGATAGGCTGAAGCATATACATGGAATATGCATACGTCAAGCTCAGAGAGCTTTATGAGGTGAGGGTTCTGTGAAACTTGTGGGGTCCACATATAAATCATCCAGTATAGCAGAGGCAGAGAACTCATGAATGTTAGTATCACCAAGATGTAACTGGTCAGCTTTGGCGGCTTAACAATCTTAAAACCGCCAGACTTGTAGATGCATATGTTTAAAATTAAAATAATAGCAACTAAAGGAGGGAAAAAGTTGCAGACTATGAATTCAAGCCTATAAACCCTACTCCAAACGACGCCATGGAGGAGAATAACGTAGTTGAACTTGAACAAGCCGAGCATATAGACATATGTTAGAATTAGTTCTAGAGCGATAAACGTGTGTAGAACTTCTCCGAGGATATTCTTAAAGCTCTTAGGAATCATTATACATAAATGGTTGATTACTTTATTAGTACTGTATTAAAGATTTTTACTCCACTAGCCTCTTTAACTTCTGATGTTAAGAGACTTTAACGCTTTGCTCAAGTTTAATGATGGTTTTCGTCTGCTTGCAACCATCTTAGACTATCCATTGTCTCGAGTTTATGAACTATATGATCTAGGTTGAATGTTTCTACCTACTAATACCTTAATGAACCCTCCTTTGCGTTTACAGTTCCTGACGTTCCTGCTAACTATAAACCTCACCCAGAGCATAGAAAGTTAATTAGAAACTTTCTAGCAGAATATTTACTATTTTCTCAGTAGCCTTACCGTTTCCAAATAAACTTAGGTCTGGATTACCGTATGGTTTAAATTTCATTATCGCTTCAACAATCTTACCCTTCTCAGAGCCGACTAGAATATTCCACCCCGAATTAACTGTTTCAATCCACTCCGTTTCATTACGCAGGGTAATACATGGTTTACCCATGAAATAAGCTTCTTTTTGGACCCCACCAGAATCCGTGACAACTTTCCTAGCACTACTCATAAGTTTGAGAAAATCTGTATAGCCTAGCGGCTTAATTATTTTAACATTTCTTGCTTTAAAGAACCATGTAAAACCAAATTCTTCGATTCGATTCCTTGTCCTAGGATGCATAGGGAAAACAATATTCTCATTACACTCAACTAAGGCTTCAAGGATGTATCTAAGCCTTTCAGGCTCATCTACATTTTCAGCTCTATGAACAGTAACCAAAATAAAGTCTTCCTCTTGCTTTGGGAGAGAATTCCTAAACTTTAGGAATATATCCAACATCACATCACCTGTGAAATAGACTCCATCCGTAATGCCTTCCCTGTAAAGATTTTTCATAGCGGTTTCGGTGGGTGTAAAAAGTAACTTAGACATATGATCTACGAGTGTTCTGTTTATTTCCTCGGGCATATACCGTAAGCCACACCGCAGACCAGCCTCGATATGTACGACAGGAATCCTAAGCTTAACGGCTGCTAAAGCACCAGCTAAAGTACTATTAGTGTCGCCGTATACAATTACAAACTGAGGCTTTTTTCTGACCAAAACTTTTTCGCATTGCTTGAGCATCTCACCAGTCTGATAGCCATGAGATCCAGAGCCAACATTCAGGTTATAATCTGGATCGGGAATATTAAGTTCTTTAAAGAATACTTTGCTTAACTCATAGTCATAATGTTGACCAGTATGTATAATGACTTGATTAAAAAAGCTTGTTAGTTTAGTGTATAGTGTTGCGAGTTTAATAAAATTAGGTCGAGCCCCAACTATATGTACACAAGTATTGACACCCTTTATCATTATTTACCACAATTTTAGTTTTTATTGTTTAATTTTTCCTATTTATTTCTTTCTTTTTATGGATTGGAAGCGAGCTAGGAAAGTTTTTAGCCATGGATGTAACTACAGGTGATACGTATGACTTGGAGGGTTTACCAAACCTGATCATGGTTTAGAAGAACATCTCCTAAACTAACAAAACAAATATCATTAATTAGTCAAAATATCAAGAAATATCTGATAGGCTTTCATACATTTGTACTATTTTTACGATATGATATAAACATTTAATATAAGACTTAAAAGATGAAATGAGTGAACAAAATATATTTCTATTTACATATATGATATAATAACTGAAAAGAAGAAATGATGCTAAAGAAATTAAACACCCGTAAATAAACGATTGTTGAGGCTCATATTCGAGTGCTATATCTAAATTTCCTATTTCATTAATTAAATATGCGTTACTAAAACCAAAAATTTTGAATGGGGTATACTTTTTATTATTTATTTTCAAAACCCATCCTTCATCATAATGCTCGTTAAAAATTAGAAGAGTTTGTTGTGTTACTTGAATTCTTGCCTTAAATAATGTAGGATTGATTCTATCTAATTCTATGCATTTGCTATTTTTAATTATGTTTTCTATCGATATGTAATCTATAAAACTCTCAGTAATGATATTCTCTTTAGATAAAACATCACTAATTGCTGTTAAGTTGATAATATAGGCATGAAAAGGCCTCCAATATTTATTGAGATAAATATCTATATTCCCAAGGGACTTTATTAAGATGAGTCCATCTATAGAGTTTAGTGATACCCGGATTTTTTCGAGGTCATCCCCTACCCAGCGGGGATTTCCAGAAATGTATTCCCAATTTGCATCACGATGCAAGAAAATGTATTTGATGTTAAACAGGTTGAAGATGGAGGCATTCTTTACATAACCATTGATAATTAGACGTACTAAGTTACTACCAGTTGAATCGCCAAACTCATCAACTATAAAGTGCTTAGTAGATAGGGAACAAAATGGATAGCGTCCAGTATAACCCTTAGTTCCATTTTCCCATAATAAAACTATATTTACTCTGGTAGGAAAAGGTAATGGAAGTATATTAAACTCATCTTGCTGATCATCAAGCCATAAAGCAATATCAAAGTAATAGACTGGTACCTCTACTCTTCGGGAAGGTATGAATCCACTATGATCATAAAAACTACCTATCCAAAGAGGGTGGGGGAGAACTCCAATTATAGCTATATAAGATGCTAATATTAAAATAATTTTAAGAATATTTAATGTTTTCGTCTTCAACTTCATTAAGACATCTGTTGTAAATGATATTAAAACGCTTAATCCTAAAATGATATATGGTGTGAATGTTTGATAGTTGGATCTAAATATAATATAAAGGTTAAAATTGCGAAATATAAATGTATTAATGAAGCCTAAAGGCTTATTTGGACCTTTTACAATAAATATACTAATTAATGTAAGAATTGTAAAATAAATTAAATACTTGTTTTTCTTATTCAATATAGGAGCCATAAAGGCTAAAATTGCTGGAATAAGGCTGATAATTTTCAATGGTAACAAAAATTCATAACTATTGTACCATGAAAAACAGGGAAATCCTTTATATTTGGTTCCAAAAAATGGGGCCATAAAACGTACTGCATCTATAATTCTTAAAGAATTATCTTCGAAAAGTAGCCAATGATTTACATTTGGAATAATATGTCTTATCAGTTCACTCTTGTAGAACAGAAGTAAAGGAACTATCCAAAAACTATTTAAAAGAACCCAAGAAATTATTAAATATATAGTATAGAGAAAAACCTTTTTGATCTTATCTTTATTATGAAAAATTAAAATTACGTAAAAAAAGAAAGATAAAATGATAAACCAGTTCGCTATACACCAGTGTTTACCATATCCTGGAGTAAGAGTAAATGTCCATAAAAAAGCTGTTATTATAGCATGTTGTAGACCCTTGTTTTCACTAACTCCCTGAATGTATCGAGTTAGAATTAATGGAAAGAATGAATACACTATGGGAAGCCATGGAATGTCAATCCATAACCACATAAAGTATAAATTAAACATGTATAATAGAGCCCCAAATAATCTAGCTAAAAGTTTCATATCTGATGATATATATATTAATAACAGATATATCGATATACCAGAAAATGAAAATGTAATATAAATTAATAATTTCTCAAATATTGAGGGGGAAAATGGAAGGTCTAGCAAATGGTATATTTTTAGGATAATAGCTAATGGAAGGAAGGATAATTTAGAAAAATCAGGTTTGCCATAAGCTAAATTTAGAGGCAAAACATAAAAATATTCATCTATAGTTTTAAGATTTAAAGGTAAATTAGTGTCGTTTCCGATTAAGAATGGAGATTCTCTAAACCATGTAAATGAGATAGAGCTAAGGAATAAAATTATTATAAATCCAATAACATTTCCTCTATTAAGTATGAATTTTTTAGCTATCATATTGAGAAAATTACACCAGTACAAAGGGTTCTGAGATGAACCCTTATCATATTTTTATGGAATATGGCATAATCTTGAGAGTAATTAATTCTCTGTCCAAATTCTAAGGATAGAGAATTATGGAATTTAAGAAGTTTGTTAGAAATGAAGAAAATCCCACACATTTTGTTAAATGCTAACAACTTTATGATTAGAACGAACCAAATAGCGTACGCTTACTTCTCACATAATTGCTTTATTGTCTCTATGATAATTTTCATGTTAACTGGACTATGTAAACTCCTTGCATAACTTTGGCATTTAAATCTAATAAAGTCATCTATCATATTTTGACGTTTTATTTGAAGAAGGAAATCAGCAATATTATCAATATCGTCGGCATTAACAATCCAACCTATGTCTTTTGGTATTAGATCATGAGGAATTCTAATGTTTTGTTGAGCTTTCTTATATATTGTTGGTAAATCTGGGATTATTACTGGCGTTCCTGTAGCTAAAGCTTCTACAGCAGGTCTAGCTAAGTATGTAGTATCAGCAAAAGACCAAACAATATCAGCAACTGCATAAAATTCAAGTAATTTCTCCCTATTACTCGTGTATTCAAAATGTTTAATATTTTGAAATTTTCTTTCAAATTCTCTTATTTTATAAATAAGTGAGCCAGTTCCAACAAAAATAAAGTAAAAGTCTAAAAAGTCTTCAAATTTACTCAATTTTTCTATAACATAAAGTAATAAATGGGCTAATTTTTCATGACTAATCTCACCAACGTATAATACGACGAACTTATTTTGCAATCTCATTCTTTGTTTAATCATCTCCCTATATTTCTTTGTCATAGAAAAGAAGATTTTATTAGCCCAATGTCTAACAACTATAACCTTCTTAGGATTATCCATTATAGGAATAACATCCATTTTACTACCTTCTGAATTTACAAGCACTATATCTATAAATCTGCTAAAAATATTTATAATTTTCTTAGTTAGCTTTCCAAGATAATGTTCAATTTCGCCATGATAAGATACAATAATTTTTATTTTCATAATTTTAGCTAGAGGCGAACTGAATAAAGCACTACAAAATCCATTACATAACAAAATTGTTGGTCTATAAATTAACAGAAGGAAAAAGGATAAAATAACTAGAGGAATATAATATAAAGTAGTAAATAAAGGATTTAGATTAACAATGAAACCTACGATTCCGCTATAATTAAAATAAGGTAATCTAAAAAGACTATATATTTTACTCTTATGCTTAGCTGGCCCTAAGGCAACGACTATAACCTTAAAACTTTTCACTTCTTTTATTAATTCTATAATTGGTTCTTCGATGGAAATCCAACCACCTCCAGATAATGCTGGCGTAATGATTAGAATACTATGTTTTAGAGTTGATGACGACAACTTTTTATTCATCGTATCTAGCCTGCTTTTTGCACCTACTTATTAAAATTCCCAATCTAACTGAGAAATACTCTAAAAACTTTAAGATAATCACCCCTGATGCCAGTAAAGGCTTGGAATAAAATCTTTTGTTTCTAAAGAATATTAAAAGTCTATAAACGATGTTTAACTGTTTAGAGGCATAGTCATAATATTTTTCTCTATATCTAGGAGCACTCTTTCCGTAGTAAAACTTCTTCTTCAACCACTTCCAAATCGAGAAATTTACCTCATGATGTAAAATCTCAGCATTTATTCTTGCTTTAACATTGTAACTTAATTTTTCTACCTTCTGTGGCAGAGTAGACTCTTCAAAGAAGATTACATTTTCATCAAATCCTCCAACCTTCTCAGCTAAATCTTTTCTGAAAAACCTTGCAGATTCTATGGGCGTTCCAGCGTAAAAGTTTCTTTCAAAATCTCTAACTCTAACCCAGAAGTCATTGCCGACGGATTTTTCAGGTATGATTACCCCACCAATCATATCATCTCCATCGATTAAACTAACGCACTCTTCAATTACTTTAGGAGTTAATTCCATATCTGAATCTATGAAGCAAACGTATTTCCCCTGAGCTTTTCTTAATCCAAAATTTTTCGCCTTTGCCCTTTCAACATCCAGTTGAAAAACTTTAGCTCCAAAACTTTTAGCGATTTCAACAGTTCTATCTATAGAGTTCCTGTCAATAACTATAATTTCAATATTCTTGTAAGTTTGATTTCTAATGGATTCCAAGCATTTGGCTAAGGTTTTCTCCGAGTTATAGGTTGGAATAACTACTGAAACTAGGGGCTCACTAATCTTTTCTTGCCCTGACAAAAATAGTGTACCCTCTTTTCCCTAGTACGGTATATTCACATCTCTCTCTATATTGCATGAAAGAAGGCGCGAAAGGTAAATCAACATTAAAGGTCTTTCTAACAGGGTATGTGACGAGGCAATACCATAAATTGCTCAGACACGCCCATACTCCACCAGTTGAGAAAATTGTGAGGACTCTGAGCCCCACCTTCTCAAAAAAGCCTCTGATTTCATCAAACTTATAGTGTCTATGACCTATTATACAAAATGCCGGGTTCAAAAATGTGAACAATAAAACATTATTGGGGCATGAAAAAACGATTTCCCCATATTTCCGTAGGACTCATACAATCTCCTTTAAAGCGTTAACTTCTTTACCTTTAGGCAGATGTTCAATAACGTCAGTAAAAAATACAAGATCAAACGTCCCATCTCTAAAAGGCAAATGAGTTGCACTAGCGATTACATCAGAGTTGCAACTTGGATTGACGTCAAGATTTATATCAGTAAATCGCGTCTTTCCAGATCCTATGGATAATGAAAAGCTACTCCTTGGAGATATTATTGCAATAACTCTTAACCTACCTGAACTATAACCCGGAATATTCTCTTTGATATTCTTCTTTGATTCTTCTTTACGAATATTGGTCTTCTAGTAACCACCATTTATGTTTGCCATGAGATTTACTTATTCTCTGCTTATAGATGCTCTTAATGCCTTTAGCGTTATCGAGGCTGTTTTATCCCACGTAAAATCTTTAGCCCAATTTGAAGCATTAGTAGAAAGTATTTTCCAAAGCTCATAGTTATTTAAAACTTTCATTATCTGCTCCGCTAGAGTCCTTGGATTTACATCTCTAACTAAGTATCCCGTCTTACCGTGTATGAGCGCATTGGATTGTGAAGGTGAGAGGAGGACTGGAACCCCGCATAGTTGTGCTTCTAAAGCGGAGATTGTCCATCCCCCCTCATCAATTGAAGTGCAAACGAAAAGGGAGCTACTCTTAAGTAGTTCAGCCTTTCTTCTTTCAGAGACAAATCCCCAGAAAACAACTAAGTCTTCTATGTTAAGGGTTTTTACCAACTTCTCTAGCTCTTTCTTGTAATCCCCCTTTCCTACAATCCAAAATTTTACATCTGGTATTTTCTTTCTAACGTGAGGAAGAGCCCTTAAAATATCTTGAACCCCTTTATATTTTTTCAGCCTTCCCACGTAAATTACTATATGGTTTGGCCTTTCAACAAACCCGTCAACTTCATTAACAAGTTTTATAAAGTTATCCGGAATACCGGGATACGCTACATGGACTCTACTAGGATTGAAGCCATGCCTAATTAGCTCCATCTTAGAGTAGTCCGAAATGGTTACTATTTCACACCCTCTGTAAATTAGAGGAGTAGATGAACTGAGAAGATAAGGCCCAAACATTACTGGAAACGTAATAGGTGAGAATTCGTAGAGAAGTAGTTTCTTATTTTGGATTGAATAGATCTGCGCGACTATTGGAATAGGACTGTAAAGTGGCGTTAAGAAAGGTATGGTATTTATACTTTCAAAGATTACGTCGAACTTTCTAGCATTCTCCGTTATATACTTAAAGGCTTCGACATATATCGAATATGTGCCTCCACGTCTAATCACTTCAACATTGTCGATTACGTCTTCTCTTTTTGAACCAGGATATGTTGGCACTAGCATGGAAACTTTATGCCCCAGATTAGCCCATCTTTTGGCTAGTTCATGAAGATGGATTTCAGCTCCTCCAGCTTGAGGATGTGTTATATCTCTCCAATTAAGGATTAGAATGTTCATGGATTTTCTTGATGCAGTTAGCTATATACGTGATCTGTTCTCTGTTCAAGGTATTTCCGCTTGGTAGATTAATGCCATTCTTGCCAAGGTTCTCAGCTACGGGATAATTGTTAGACTGATACTCACGTTTATATGGCGGTTGCATATGTATTGGGAGGAAAGCGGCTCTAGTATCGATACCATACAGCTCCAACTTCTTCATTAATTCATCACGATTTACACCAAACTTGTTTTCATCAACTAGGATAGTATACATCCAGTATACGTTTTTAGCCCATGATGCCTCCGGAGGTAACGTTAAACCAGGAATATCCTTAAGGAGGGAATTATAGTAGTAAGCATTTTCCCTATGTCTTCTAATGAACTCATCAATTCTCTCTAACTGTGCTAAACCTATAGCCGCCTGGAGGTTTGTCATACGATAATTGTACCCTATAATGTCGTGAATCAGCCACTTCCTAAGCCTGGTGTTGTAACCTTGGTCACGTAAACTCCTCATTTTTCCAGCCAACCTATCATCGTTTGTAACGACCATACCCCCCTCCCCAGTTGTGATTATCTTATTCGCATAGAAGCTAAAACAACCTACATCGCCTATGCCTCCGACCTTTCTCCCTTTGTATTCCGCTCCATGAGCCTCTGCTGCATCCTCTACAACATATAGACCATGGCGTCTAGCTATTTTCATTATGGGATCCATATCTGCAGGATGACCATATATGTGTACGACAATTATAGCTTTAGTCCTCTTGGTAATTTTCTCCTCTATTTTTTCCGGGTCTATATTCCAAGTATATGGTTCAGAATCTACGAGTATTGGTTTAGCATGTAAATACTTGACAACATTTGCACAAGCTATCATCGTAAATGTTGGCAAAATCACTTCATCACACTCTCCAATATCTAAAGCTGCAAGTGCTAGATGGAGTGCTGTCGTCCCGCTGGAGACCGCGATAGCATGCTTTGCACCGAGATACGACGCAAACTTCTCCTCAAATTCGCTTATGAACCTACCTTTTGAAGATATCCAGCCTGTTCTAATACATTCAAGCACATATTTCTCCTCATTACCGGACAAATCGGGCTCAGCTATTGATATTCTTTTAACGACCATGCTTACACACCCTTATATACGGCTCATCTACATTAAAAGCTTTAACGAAATGGTCATAGAGTTCTTCATCAATGCCATCAAAACAATTGGCAGGAATGTTTAAAAGTGCAGATCTGTAACTTTCAAATACTATCTTCACCGCCCTATACCCATCATAGCTGGTAGGCTTTGGATGAAATCCTCTTCTGTAATCTTTAACGAAATCCTCAAGTTCAGCATCATAGGACATCTTCGGGCATCGCGTAAAATCTTCATACATCGGCTCACCACCACTTTTTCCATACGTTAGAGTGGCTTTAGACCATCTAGAGTCTACATGAATATAACCTTCTTCCCCATGAATTTCAAAGTACATATACCCAGATTTTTCAGTCCAAGATGAATGCAACGACGCTATACAGCCATTAGATAGTTCATAAATAACCAAGGCATTATCTTCAATGTCTTTAAATTTCCACTTCAAATTGTAACACTTTGCAACACTACATATGACTATTTCACTAAGAATATATCGAATCAGATCTATTAGATGAACCCCATTATCTAGTAACGTACCGCCTCCTACCATATCCTTTTGGGTATACCAATTTTTAGTTAAAAGATGAAGACCTTCATTACCAATCCATCCACGAAAGAGTATTGGCTTACCTACATACCCTTTCCGAATAAGCTCGATGGCTCTCGCTACGTTTGGAAAGTATCGGACATTAGACCCCACTTTAAGTATGCATTTCCTTTTTATTGATTCGACTACCATTTTATACGCTGATTCTGCACTAATGCTAAGTGGTTTTTCGCACCAAACGTCTCGCCAGACTCTATTAGCCTTAATGCTATGGGTTCATGCCATCTGTTAGGAGTAGCGACTATAGCAACATCATAGTTACTCTTATGACATAGTTCTTCCATTGTGACAACTTCAGCACCAGTATCTCTAGCTATTTTTGCCACCTTACTGTCGTCTATGTCTACAACATAAATAAGTTCTGCAGAAGAACTATTCACTATTGACTTAACCCTTTTAAAACCGAATCCCCCAAGTCCAATTACTGCAAATCTTATTTTATCGACCATTATCCCTACTTAGCTTTAGCTTAAGGAATATGTTGATTTATTGACTGATAAGAAGACAATGCATCTTATAATGAAGGCTTTCTCGTATCCTAAGTACCTTCACCCTTTAACCCTCTCGGCGTAGTGTTTCCTGATCCTATGCCTATACGCTATCGCTAGTAGGTCTAGGAGCATTCTGAAGACTTCGCGGAAACTGAACCTTTTGTTAAGCATTACAGGGTATAGTGCCGGCACTTCGATAATCCTGTAGCCTCTAGCATTTATGGCTGTTAGAAGCTCAACGTCGAATGCGTATCTTTTAACCGTAAGTATTGGAACGACCTCTTCCAAGACCTTCCTCTTAAAGGCTTTACCACCCGTCTGAGTATCTCTAAGCTTCAGCCCCGTCAACAGCCTAGTCATTAAGTTGAAGCATTTACTCAGAAACCTCCTATCGGGCGATGCCATGGTTTTGCTTTCAGGATGCCACTTCGAAGTTATAACGCAGTCAGCCTCCCTTAAACCGTTTAATAGAACCGTTATCTGCTTCTCATGAACATCCAGATCTCCGTCGAAGAACACCGCGTAATCTCCACGGCTATGCTTGAAGCCGTATAAGAGGGCGTAACCCTTACCGCGGTTAACGTTATACTTTAACACTTTAACCCTCCCATTATTACAGGCCTTCGACGCCTCAACATATGTATCGTCTGGACTACCGTCGTCAACGACAACCATCTCATAATCTAAGCCTAGGCTATCAAGTAACATCGAAACCCTTCTAACAGTCAGCCCTATCCTACCCTCAAGCCTATAGGCAGGTATTATCACGGAAAACTCTGGATTAGCTATCCTCCATCCCCACCGTACTTCAGATACCAGTTTCCGCTAGCAGTCTTTCAGCTTCCTCTACGTCTTTAACCGTATTTATACTCCTCCAGACCAGGGATTACCTATAAAGCCTGCACCGTCAGTAACCAGGACTCTACTGTAGCCGTTCATCGTATTTACTCCCACTCTATGGTAATCTTCTTCCCCTCTCGCCTGATCTTAAAGGAGAAACCCAATTGTGTAAAGATATTACATAGTTGTTGAATACTCCGTAAAAGGAGTTCTTCATGCACACTTTTCACTAGTTTATCTCTAGTCTTTTCTTCGCCCATTCATCCCTCTCCATATTCAACCCTTATGGAAGGTCTACTCAAGACATTCCATGATATTATGGGGATGATATTAGAGTTACTCGTAGTACCAGGTGGAAGTCAGCCTCTTGCTTACCTTCTTAACGGCTTCAACGTCTCTTCTCAAGCCTTCATCCTTAAGTTCTTCCTCTCTCTTCCTATTGCTCTCTAACACAAATCTCCATATACTATCTGGGTCTATCTTATCCAGAATCTCCGTGTTAGGTATAAGGCAGTGTCCGCCGATATAGTCTGGATAGTATATGGGGCGGTCTCTCAAAACCTCCTGCACCTCGGCGATGAATTCAGCTATGTCCCCTAGATTGGCGTCGTATTTATGGGATAGCCTATGTATTTCCTGCCACGCTGCAATCATGACGGCTCTGTAAGCGGTTTCAAATAACTTTGCCAGTTCAAGGGTTTCAGGTTTTGCGGCTGTTTTAACTTTAAAGCCCGCCCTTTTCAAGTGGTCAGTAAATACTTGAAGATTATCCTCAGGATACGATGAAACCCATTTAGACCAGAACATCAAATGTCTTTTAATGTTTGGATGCTTCCCCCTAACTGGAGAGTATGCTACGGGTTTTCCACTCTCCCCATGTATTAGACGGGTTGTACCAGGCATCACCGTTGAATGTATAATTACATTTCTCGCTGTAAGCCTATCCACATAATGCAACGTCGTATTTACGAATTCACCCGTATAGGGATATGCTACGTGTAGGAAGTCTACATTAGACGGTAATTCATCCAGCTTGTTTAGAGAGAAACGCTCATTAGCATCATAGCCATAAACCTTAAAATCCGATACAGACTTCAAAATCCAGTATAGAGGATTACCAACCTCACCCAACCCAATCACAACAACCGTAGTCAACATCTACCACACCACCGTACACAACGTTATTTATCCCATAGAATAGGCTTACCGGCCACAGGGATGAGGGGTTTAGGCGTACTATCCGTCAGAGGTTTCAAACGCCTACCCTGACCACCGGCCAATATAACAGCCTTCAACCTACCTTTCACCATACTTAAGATAGCATATAAGCTGTAGAA
>Ga0272445_1002076_pt1 | contig 14297 bp, 14 predicted proteins | sample YNPCB0031_FD_194404 | JGI IMG/M metagenome (GOLD analysis project Ga0272445, IMG submission 194404) | Hot spring sediment microbial communities from Yellowstone National Park, WY, United States - YNP-CB-003-1 | ecosystem: Environmental > Aquatic > Thermal springs > Hot (42-90C) > Sediment... | reverse complement strand
CCATCCAGCTGTCAATACTTAAGCTTCTTCTATACGGCTTTACGTGAACCATAAATTTACCAGCGTATCCATCTAGATACCGCTGGCTACTGAGTAGGTTCGTCCATCCAAGATTGGGGACTTATTCGGTCAACCCATATAAGAAATATTAACCGTATGCGTAAAGCTCAAAGGAGCTGTAATTCTTCCCTACTACTATTTTGTTTGTTGAGGGGTCTAGCTTTATGTCGTAGAACTCCATCACCTTAACCCCTATGATGAGCTCTTCAGCTAAATCCTCGATAACATAGGCTATGTCATCTATGGGTGAGCCTTCAAGCGTTGTCGAAATCGGGATGCAGCCAAGAACTTTTAGCTTCGTCTTTCCATCCGCCAGTATGACTTCCTTCACATCTGTTGGAAGGATATGACCGACTCTTTCAGCTACATCCTTCCTCATAACAGTAAAAGATGCACCTGTATCAAAGAGAGCCTTCAAAATCAATTCACCCTTAGAACTCCTTATCCTTAAACTTCTATAAATCCTCAATATTTTCTTCGTCAGAAATCAATTAAAACTATCTATTTAACTTATCGAAGTATCGGGAACGCCAATCCTCCTAGTGCATGGGTGAATCTGATTGAGAGAAACATGTAACATTCTAATGAACATAGTATCTTCCTACATTTTAGCTAAAGTTGAGTAAAGCTTTTTGTCTCTATTGAGACTAGCTGTGTTAAGTGTTCCCTTGAGTCTAGTAGACCTTCTCAGCCGTGTAATACTTCCTCTTTAGTTTTATTGTTATGCGTAAGTTTCCTACTACTGTTATGGTTAATTCGTAGTTTTCTACTGATTGAGTTTTCCAAGTATCTACATTATCTGGAATCTCTATCATCTGCTTCAAATAGTTGAAGAGCCTCTCAATAGTCTCAAGCTTGTTGTAAGAGTTTAAACTCTGCCAACAAACTCCTCGATAAGAGAGCGTTAAGTTATATGGATGAGAATAACAATGGCTCAGGACTGAATTCTGGTAGAGAAGATATCTTCTCTAGTTTTTCTACTACACGTTTTCTAATCTCTACTGCAGGCTTAATATCCCTAACTACTTCTCCATTTACTATTAAAGGTTTCAGCAGGGGCTCAACAGCCTCCCCGCATACTGGGCACCTACTAAGTTGTTTATCAAAGGGTGTAATAGTATCATGGAGTTTAAGACATCTATATACTTGCTTTCTTCCCGGTATCTTCCCTTTCTTTGAAGAAGGCTTTCCTGCTACTTCTACAATATCTAATGCAAGATCTATAGATGGTGGGAAAGCAATGGATGTTCCTACACCGAATCCATCAACTACATCTCTAAGCTCTAATACTTCTTCTTCATCTAATCCACCACTAACATATATCTTAACATGCTTATACCCTGAGATATCGAGAGCCCATCTAACTTCTTGTACGATCTTTCTCATATCGCCTCTTCTAGATCCAGGTGTATCTAGTCTTACACCATGTAGTCGTTCTCCTAGAGTTTCAGCAGCTTTTAATGCTTCAAATCTCTCATCAGATAATGTATCGCATAATGCTATACGTGGAACATCATCAGGCATATATTTATCAAATAGCTTCCAAGCAGTTTCCTGGTTTCCAGCAGTTAGTATTAATGCATGAGGCATGGTGCCAGTTGGAGGTATTCCGAGAAGTTTAGCTCCTATAACACCCGATACGGCATCACATCCACCTAGGTAAGCATATTTATCAACCATAGGTGCAATAGCTGGATGGACGCATCTTATCCCAAAGAAGAGTACTCTTTTACTACCTGCAGCAATCTTAATTCTAGCGGCTTTTGTTGAGATGCTAGTTGCATGCCTGAGTATACCGAGTAGGCTTGATTCATATACGCCGAACTCAGTGTAGCTCCCTTCTATAGCCATAACTGGTTCATATATTCTGAAGATCTCTCCTTCATCCATACTGTATACATTTACTTTCTTCCCTTCAAGTAACAAAGATGCCTCTATTATCCCTGTAACTAATGCCCACTGATACCCTCTAGGAAGAGAGTATGCATGTACTTCAGCGTAGACTTTCTTATCTATACCAGTTTTCTGTAAGACTTCCCTACTCCTAAGAAAATATATATCAGTTGATTCTCCATTAAGAATCTCTGCTTCAGTAGCTATCGATAACTTCCTCGTTTATAACACCTCCAATGTTTTCATATGTCATTCAGTATTCCGATTATTCAACTTTTTGGATAATTATAGGAGAGCATAATCTATCTTTTCTAAAACTTTATACAAACCTTATTCCTTCATGAGTAGTAAGCAGCCCTCTGTATAGGAATGTTACCTGTCTAAGAGTTGAGATATAGTCAAACATGCTTAAAGCTGAGATACAATCGATTGGGATAACTACTTTATACCCTCTTAATGCAGCGCTCCCCGCTGTATGGAGAACGCATATATTGGCCACAGTCCCAGTTATCACTGTGTTCTCGATCTTCCTCATTCTTAAAACATCATCTAGATATGTTCCATAAAATCCATCATATCTTAGCTTCTTTATTAATACATCTCCATCAATCGGTTTAAGCTCATCTATAATCTCTGCTTCCCATGTTCCTGCAACAGCATGCTCACCCCAAACACTAAACTCTGGGTCATCTTTCTGATGCCAGTCTTGCGTATAGATTACTGAGACATTCTTTGAACGAGCTTTCTCAAGAAGCTTCTTTATAGGTTCAATTGTTTTTCTAGATTCTGGAACAAACAATCTACCTTTCTCATGAGCGAAAGCATTTTGCATATCAACAATTATTAAAGCACTCTTTGATGCTTCTAACTCAATAGGCTTAACATCGATCTTCTCAGGAACCTTAACGTATTCAGGGAACATAGCTCATTCCATGGATTAGAAGTATTTACCCCTCATATAAAATTTAAGCTTCTACAAAAATAAAATTAAGATTCTAAGTGCTCATGTTATTGCTTTAACAAGTTTTATTGCAAATATAGGGTGTGTAGCCAGTTTTTTAGCTACTCTGAGTATGTCTAAGCCGTTTGCTAAATCAAGTATATCCTGGTCACTTAATATTTCTGCAAGTAGGTTTAATTCATCATCACTCATCTTCTCTAAAGCTCTCATAACTTTCAAACTCTTCTTAATCCTATCTATCCAGGGCTTGTAAAGTATGTAGAACTCACTTAACCTCTCTCTCGAACTATTACCTTCTGATGCTGCTTCTCCAGCTACTCTCCCAGCTGCAAGACCTGCAGCTATAGATGAGTGTATACCTGCACCTGTTAGTGGAATAACTGTTCCAGCTGCATCTCCAATCAGCATAACTCTATCTCTTATAGGTTCACTAATCAATCCTCCTATAGGTACTGGAGCACCTCTATAATCTATTATCTGTGCTTTACCAAGTTCATCATCGAACCTCTTAACGAAAGCATCTAGATATTCTTTTGAGGGCGCACCTCTGACACCTATACCTACTTCAGCTATCTTCTCATTATGTGGGAATATCCATGCATACCCTCCCGGAGCAATTTTATTTCCCAGATAGAATCTAACTGCATCGGGATATTTTATATTACAGTTAACCATAAGATACTGCACTGTTGGTATAGGCTCTGATTTCTCGGTTATTCCTAAGCTTCTAGCTACAGTAGAATTATAACCATCTGCGCCAATTAATATTGAAGCTTCATACTCTCCTCTATTCGTCTTAACTTTAACAACTTCATCTTCCATCTTAACATCTTGAACTTCTTCTCTAACATGTATCTCAGCACCATACTCTGCTGCTTGAGCAGCCATGTATTGTAGAAGCCTAGACTTATCTATCAAGAACCCTATTCTATCTATCTTTACATAGTTAAGGTTTGGAGCATAGACTAGAGCATAAGCTCTATGGAGTACTATACTCGGCTCAGGCTTAACCTCAGCCGTCTGAAGAGTCTCTTGACTAACAGCTTGACCACACGGCTTATTAGCCATAATAGTTGGAGCTTTCTCTAGAAGAAGAGTCTTAGCACCAGTCCTTCCAGCAGCCTTAGCAGCTGATACGCCTGCAGGACCGCCACCTACAACAATTACATCGTACCTCTTCATCATAACCTAAACAAAAATACTCTAGTTATAAGTATTCTCTAGCAATACTAAAAGAGAAAAGTATGTAAACTAACTTATTATAACCCACGATTTAAGACTTAGCTTACTATCTAATTTGTTTGTGAAGTAACTCTGCAGTAGCTAGGTTTCAAGGTCTTCTCTGAGCAGCCACATATTCATCCAGTAATTGGAATATTTCATCCAATCTCATAAAGTTCAAACAATATCCTTTCTCAGTCCTCTTAATTAAGTCATCATTAATTAATCTACTAACCTCATAATCGAATCAGAAGAAGTTATGAAAGGCAATTCTATTAATTCTCTTTCTGAAGGCATCCTCTCTATCTGCAAGACCTCCAATCCATTTATAAAGTTTAGCTAAAAGATATGCTAAAATAAGATATATGCCATCAAACATTATCTTAAACATTATAGCTCCCGAATTTGATAATTCAAAATAATTAATGGCTTGATTTTTATACCTGTTAAGTATCTTAGAGAGATTTTCTATGTTTATAACCATCCTAGATTTAATCCATCTTCGTAACTTCTTATAGCTGGACATCTCTATGCACGATCATTCTTTGATTCTTCGGATAAGACTCCCTCAATCCTATTTAATACATCAATAATTACTATAGGATTTATTTTATATAGACCAGCTTCCAGTCTATCTGCTTGCGATTTTTTATGAGTTCAGAGAGGCGTGCTCCAATGACTTTTTCATTTATTCCTAGCTCATCTCTTAACTCGGTTATTGAGCAGGTGTCAGACTCTACTAGTTCTGCTTCATAGGCAAGTTTTTTCCCAACTAAATAGAGTAGAATCTGGTCCGATATCGAAATCTTCCTTCCTTCTATCTATTTTGAATATTATTTTACCATTTTTTTGTTAAGCCAATCAATCTACTTGCTTTGTCTATTGTTTCATCAGTAATTATGGATTCAATTAGGAGTTTTTACGAATCTTCTCCGCTAATACTTTTTGTTCCATCTCCATGGAAAAGATTCATTCATCCTTAGATATATGTGTTTATGTTTTCCCTGATAACTAAGATAGTAACTCCACCTAAGTAAATTACGAAGATGTCTAAACAAATAGTAGTATCCCAGCAAGTTATCATTAAGAATTACTTAGTTGATACTAGTTGGTTTCTTATTGCTCCTATCTTCTCTATCCATACTTCTACGATATCTCCCTCTTTCAGTAGCCAATCTTCTCTTGTATAACCTATTCCTGCTGGTGTACCTGTTGCTATTATGTCTCCTGGCTCCAATGTCATTATCTTGCTTAGATATGAGATTATATCAGGTATCTTGAAGATCATGTTTGAAGTATTCGAGTTCTGCCTAATGTCTTTGTTAACCCTAGTTATTATTCTTAGGTTGTGTGGGTCTTCTATTTCATCTGCCGATACTATCCATGGACCTGTAGGTGCGAAGGTGTCAAAACATTTACTCATAGTCCATCCACGCCATAACCCATCTCTAAACTGCAAGTCTCTTGCTGTAACATCGTTAAATACCGTGTATCCAAAAACATGGAACATGGCCTCAGAAGAATCTACTTCCTTAGCTCTCTCACCGATGATTACTGCTAACTCACCCTCATAATCTATCTTTTCAGCTATCCCAGGCTTAATTATAGAATCGAATGGTCCAATTAAAGTTGTAGGCGGCTTCAGAAAGAAGACGATTTCTTCAGGAATCTTTGAACCTACTTCTTCAGCATGGTCTCTATAATTTAATGCAATGCAGATTATTTTTCTTGGATCCTTAAGAGGTGGCTCAATATGAACAGATGATAAAGGTACTCTCTCTAGCTTTACACTTTCAAGAGATGCTTTGATAAGTTCTCTTAACTCTGTATCTGGTAGAAGTCTCTTAATATCCCTAGGTATCTTCTCCCTTAAAACTTCTTCTATGAAATATCTTGGAACAAACTCTGATTTATCTACTAGGAAACCATAATCTACGGTCCCCTCAACGCTATAGTTTACTATCTTCATCCCTCATTCCACCAAATACCTTACTATATCCTAAACTATATTTTCTTCAAATACATTTACTTTACTGAAGAATATGTGTACCATAATATTTACCATTCTGAATATTCTATCAATATCGATACTAGCATATTGGATTGGAGTCCACTACGTTGAGTTCAGAAAGTTACCGAAATTAATTGATGAAAACAATAATTCAACTACAAAAAATGTATCAATCATAATACCAGTCAGAAATGAAGGAGTAAAGATTAGAAGATGCCTAGATAGTATTCTTAAACAGAGAGGAATCGTCCCCCAGATAATCGTTGTAGATGATTCATCAATAGATGATACAAAAAATATAATCAAGGAGTATTCTAGAAAGCATCCTATCGAGATGATTGAAGCATCTAATAGACCTCCTGATACTATTGGGAAGGGTTGGCCATGCTACCTGGGATATAAAAGAGCAGAGAACGATTATCTGCTATTTCTTGATGCTGATACAGTGTTGCTAGATGAAAAGGTTCTAGTTAATAGTATCAAGACTCTGGAGTCTCTTAAATTAGATTACTTATCCCTATTCCCAAGATTTGAATTAGCTGGAATCTCAGCACGTTTCACCTATCCTCTATACATTAATACAGTTCTCTTATTTGAGAGATTTAGTAAGGTAAATAGAGATAATTCCAATAAGTGTTTTCTTGTCGGTGCATTCTCACTATTTAAGAGGAGAGCTTACGAATCTGCCGGTAGCCACCTACAGGTTTTAAGTGAAATACTTGAGGATAAAATACTCGGTGAGAAGATTCGAGCTTTAGGTTTTAACTTCAGATTATTTAATGGAAGTAGAATAGTGGAAACTATAGTGCAAGCTGGAATTAAGGATTTATGGTTTTCAGTGATCAGGTTTATTGCAGGATTAAAGGAGAAGTCTACTGTAACAATATTGCTATTACTCTTCTATCTGATGATTTTTGTAATACCGTTAGTCTCAGTATTCATCCTGAGTAGTTATTATGCAATAGTCTGTATACTATCAATGATTCTAAGTATTACACTAAATAGTTTAGAATTAGCGAGAAACAAGCATAGCATAGTCTATGCACTGGGATATCCTATCGCAGTATTCATATTGGTAACCGCTTTAATTTATTTACTTGCCTCTCTATATAGGGGAAGAATAGAATTTAAGTGGAAAGATAGAACATATATTGTCAAGGTTTAGATAATATTATTATGCTTTCTCTTGCTTCACCAATCTTTATCACTCTCCTTGTAGTTGCAACCCTCTTATTTACTGTGATTATCCTATCTATATCGAATCCGATTCTCTCAGCTAACTCTGCTGTAAGAATGTCTGACTCAACTACTCTATCTGGGAATACTCCACCTGCAACTACTATTGAAGCTTTCCCCCCACTTTTCAATACTCTAAACATTTCTTCAAGTGCAAGTCTCATGTCATAAAAGTATGCTTTAGCGGCTTCTGGAAGGTTCAAGTCTGGAAATGGGTCGATAATATTCTTTGGATTTAACCCAATATAAGACCTTAGGGGGTCTACTTTAACATCTCCAAAGAATAGTTCATATTCGATTTCGTAAACTTTAGTATACTCTATCTTATTGAGGTACGGAGGCGAGGTTATGATAGCATCAAAGGCATCATCTCCTAGGAAGTCCATTTTCCTAGCATCTCCAAGATATACTTCAATCTTGCATTGTTTGAAATGTATATTCTTTAAGTCTTTGATCATTTTCTTAACTATCTTCTTAAAGAATTTTCTAAATGGTGGGACAGGTTTCTTGACTACTCTTAAAACTGCTCCATCTTTATAAACATATGATACCTTCATAGCAGCATTCATCAATGCTAATGTAAAGAAGTTCTTAGCTGCTGGATCCTCAATCCTCCTTACTTGTTCTCTGAAAAATAATATATCTTCTAGAGAAGGCTTAGAGAAGAATTGTCTAGTAAATCTACTTACTTGACTTAGGTCTTGTCTTTCAAATTTTTTCTCAAATATTTGTTTAGCTATCTTTATCAATTCTTCAATCTTGTAGTCTGCTGTCTTGGTTTGAGATACGAAGACAGCGAGGGGTGCAACATCTACGCCTACTGAGTTTATGCCTTTTTCTTTACATGCTAGTAGAGTTGTTCCTGAACCAACAAATGGGTCGAGAATAACTGATCTATTATCAAGCTTAAACAAATCAATCATTAAGTAGACAAAATCTCTTGAGAATCCTTCCTTAAAATAAAACCATGAATATACTGGTAGACTCTTGTTTGGGATGAATGTTACTAGTTTTCCCCATTCCCATCTCTCTTCTAATATCCATTTCCTAGAATTCATATTGGTTATCGGCTTTATCTTATTACTCTAAGAATTACAGCGGTTTCTGTAGCTCTTACTCCTTCTAGTTTCCTAATTTCATCTATGCATTTATTTAGTTCTGAGATGCTTCTAGCTGAGATTAATGCTAAAGCATCTATTCTTCCTGTAAGCTCGTATACTGTCTCTATGTTTTCCATTTCAGCTATCTTCTGAAGAGTATCTTTTGAACGTTCACCTTTCTCAAAGTATATGAATGATACAGCATTTACAACAAAATCTCTACTTAACTCAACTGTAAACTTCTTGATTATCCCTTCTTCCTGCATTAATTTGACTCTTCTTCTTACAGCTCCTTCAGAAAGTCCTAAAGCCCTCCCTATCTCTACAAATGGTTTTCTTCCATCTTTCTTTAGTATCTCTAATATCTTTAAGTCAATTTCGTCCAGAGTTCCCCATTTTGACGGCATATTCAATAGAAAGATATGCGGGGATGGTAAAAAACATTACGAATTCTTCTTAAAATTAATCCGAGAACTTACTAAGCCTTCAACACCTAATACTTTACCTGTCTAAAAATAATATTTTGGAGTGAAATATATTCTAGAAGAGTTGGAGGATTTAGGGTGGTGTGATTTTTATGGCGTTTACAGGGCAGGCGGACTCGCATGCCATACAGAAGATACAATCCGACTCTCTAATAGGGTCTGCTTTCTTTCCGGAGGCTGGATGACCAGGTGTCTCAAACCATTCATAAACATTTACTGGGCATACATCTATGCATGCTCCATCAGCTATACATATATCAAAGTCTACTGCAACGTTTGTACCATGTATTCCAAGCTTGGTAGGTGGCTCAACAGGTCCCCAGACTGCGTGACCTTCATGCTGATCAATCTTCTGGCGTTTCTTCATAAATTCTGGGTCTATCCCAGGCATGACGCTCACCAAGAACCGTACTAAATAAGAACTCTAGTTTGTATTTATGGATATCTCACCTAAAAATATTGAGAAATGTATAGATTCCTACCCGCATAATGTTGAATAATAGATTATACCAGTAGGATTTGTTTATTTGTGGATTTATAGTTATCTACGTTAGATTAAGAATGCCTATATTAGTTTACAAACCTGTTTTCTGGGCAGTTTATAGGTTGAGCCGTGGCCATAACATCTATAAGAATCAATTATCTTTAGGAGAAGCTTAGAGAAGAGAAACATATCACATAGACCTCTAGGTGGGGTTTAATCGATAGATATATGCTTAGACTAAGATTTGAAAGATAAGAAGTTAGAGAAGCTGGGCTTTACTTGATTCTCATGTTCATTATCGTGATTGAGAGTACTCTTTATAACTCCGTACATAACATTTAAGATTAGATAAAGATGGATAGAGAAAACCTAGAGAATTGTTACATCTTCCTATTCATCATTACAGTTTATCTGGTTATCTTATCTATGTCTCCACCTAATGGATTGTTAGTTGAAGGTCAACCTACGTGGAGTTTTAGAGTAGAGGTTCTACCAGGAGAATATTATATGGGTGAATGGGGGAAAGTACGAGTAAACATTACGAACAGCGATTGTAGTGATAGGATAAATCCTCAACCAAGAACATTTAACAATATAAGAGAAGACGTCTTCAATGAATATCTTAAGAGAGCTGAAATAATGGTTTCTAAAGACTTCATAAAGAAGTATTCGTATCGGGTTACGAATCTCCATGGAGTTGGTGGTGAAGTCTATGGAGATTATACTCTCTATATTGAGGAAGCATGCAGGGGGAGGAAGATCACATTAACGGGAGCAGGATTATGGTTTGCTTGGAAGAATTATGGTAGGTCTCTCATGTCTTGGAAGAATGTTAGAATAGATCTTGAAGCTTTTAATCCTGTAAACTTTATTTTATACGGGTATGATAGTTTATCATCAACTATTATTGAATTTGATTTTCTATTTCCTGAAGATGTTCATCCCGATGAAATTAACATTGAACCATCAATTGATATCAGGTTGATCTTCCCAGGCTGGAGAGAGTATACTTTAGAGGATTATCCCTTGATAAGCTATCTAAAGCTTCTGCCGTATAGGAGTTTTAATTTAACGATTGCTGATTTTGATGGTTTAAATGCTCTCTCAGGTGCGAAGCTTATTATTAGGAGGTTGGTACATTACTATGATGTTAGAGAATATATCGTTCCAGATAACGGCAGGGTTAAGATATACCGCCTACTCGATGATAAGTATCAAGTAGAAGTTTACTGGAATAGTTCAGATTATCTTCAACAGTATCCTCATGTTTACTTTGAACAACATTGGGCTTATGAGCTTGCATTATCGAAGATTATAAAAACTAGGTTATTTAATCCAAAGATTAAGATTGTAGATTTGAAGAATTCTACAATAAGTGGTGCAAGAGTGATATTTGATGGCGTTGAAACGATAGCAGTTAACGGTTTGACGAGGTACATGCTTGTACCAGAGGGAAATCATTCTGTTCAAGTATATTGGAAGAAGATTAAAGTCTTTGATGGATGGGTCTGGATAGGGTATCATCCAACAATCTATCCATGGATGACTAGACCAGCTGTAGAACATATACTTAGTCTCCCAGTAGGAGACTTGGTTGTACAAGCTGTAGATTCGGGGGGAAACCCTGTAGGAGCAAACTTTACAGTGATAGGTTTGAATCCTGAAACAAGTATTGGGAACATATATTCTAGGAATGGGATGATTAATCTTTCCCAGGTTCCCATTGGAGAATATATTGTAAGAGCAGTGAATATCTCCAGAGTCTTTAACCAAGTTGTAGAGAAGCAGGACATATATACTCCAGGTTCAGGGGAAGTCAGTTATATCGAGTTGCCAATCCATAGTATTGAATTGAAGATCGTTAGCATGGATGGCAAGCCTCTCTCAGAAGCAGATATAGTATTTGGGCCACTGTCATTGAGGCTTGATGAAGATGGTATAGTGAAGATTATCGGTATACCTATGGGAGTGTATAAGCTTAATGTCTATTGGAGAAGCGAGGCAGTATATAGTTCTGATTTAGAGGTTTCGTCAACTACATCATCTAAGGTTAATGTAGGAGTATATGATATACATCTTAGATTCATTGATAATAGGGGTAGAAGACTGCTCTGTAATTATAGTTTTACAGCACCAGGTAGGATAAAGATTGATTCTACTAAGATTGTGGATGAATTATCTGTTGAGATGGTTCCAGAAGGGGTTTCAAGATTAGTTGTTAGGAATCTTGAAGGCAAGCTACTGTACAATAGTAGTATGAGGGTTTCAGATTTATGGAAGCTCCGTGAAATCCGTTTACCTGTTGATGACTTAGTTGTTAATGTTACTTGGAGTAGTGGAGAGCCATTAGCGAAGTCGGAGGTCAAGATTAAAGATTTAAACTATGGCTTTGAATATTCAAAGTTTACTAATACAAATGGAGTAGCAGTGTTTGAGAAGATGGTTTTCTCAAATTATTCTATACGAGTAAACTATCCAGATACACCTCTTGCATTAAAGATCTTTAACAAGTTTTTTGATGGTGAGGTGATACAGGTTCAAGTTGAGAAAGCATGGCTTGGAGTGAGGGCTGTTGATTCTGATGGTAGCCCGGTCAAGAATGCTGAAGTAACAATCTTCTATGGAATGGTATCTCTTGGGAGAGCTTACACAGACCAGAATGGGTATGCTTTCTTTAAACTTCTCCCTAAGCTATCACCTTACACTGTAAAAGTTAAGTATGATAAAAGCGAGCTAACTCAGACAGCTAGCCCAAACTCTACGATAACGTTTACATTTGAGAAACCAGTATTTACAGAAGAATTACTAAACCTAGCTATCCAGCTATCTATACTTGGAGGTATAATGGCTCTCTTAGGGATGGTAATATACAGGGTGGCTAAGTACGTAAAGAAGAGTATTGAATCCATACCTACAAAGATTCAGTTTAAGAATTAGAATAAAGCGTCTGTAATATTGTGCTGTATCAGATAACTTTTAATAAGCATAGTAAATAGCTACAATATGTGAAGAAAGAAGAAGTTGAGAGGCTTCTTAAGAGGTCTAGAAGCTTTAAGGATGCAGCTGATTTTCATTTCAGTAGAGGTGATTATGATCTTACGGTATTTAGTTTAGAGCAATCGCTACAGCTCTTCCTTAAAGCTAAGTTGATTGAGAATGGTGTAGATTTTCCTAAGACGCATAGTTTAAGGAGATTATTCTTAATCTTGGGACAAGTGATAGACCATAGTGTAGATTTTAGTGAATTTGAGAAATCTAGATCACTAGAATTCTCAAGCCTTGAAGATGCATATGTTACTTCAAGATATTTTCCGAGAGAGTTTACAAAGGGGGAAGCTGAGAGATTAATGAAGTTTTATCTGGAGGTAGTTGAGTTTGTGGGAAGATTTCTTGGTTAGAGATGCTAAGCGGAGAAGAGAAGTATTCGCAAACATCTTATCCTACCTAAATAAGATTAAGGAGATTGTTAGTAGAATTGATCCTAATGGGAGGGTATACTTATTTGGCTCAACAGTAAGAAGAGAGTACACTTTATCCAGCGACATAGATGTATTGATAGTGACTGAAGCCAATCCTAGTATCGTGATTTCATCTCTTTGGAGGGAGGGGCTTGATGAACCCTTCGAATTCCATGTAATCAATAATGAACAGTTTAAGACTTATAGACTCTTAATACAAGATATCAGTGAAATCTAGGTCGAGTAATTTTATTTGTATTCAAAATGCTTATCTCTGCACATATTTACTCATACTGTATTAGAGTCATGTAGATTAATGAAAAACAAGACCAGATGATGAAGCTAATAGATTGTTTTAGCTTTGCTTTTACCTATACTTCATGGAATATTTTGTCTGGCTTGAAGAATTCTTCTGTTGCCTTCAATAACCATATGCCTTTTTCTTTTGATTTTTCTATGAGTTCAATCATTGGGAGAGATGCGTAGATTACGAGTATAACTTTCTTTCTTAATAGGTTTGGATAGTTTGTTTTGAGTTTTTCAATCTTTCCTAAGAGTTCATCGACAAGTTTTGGTCCAGCTCTAACTGTTGCTTCACCGATAACGCATATATCATCCGAAGCACCATAAATGTTTATCTCTAAGCCTGGCAGGATGAGAGAAGTTAACTCTAAGGTTATCCCAAGCTCTCTGAGTTTAACTTTTAGTATAGATTTTGCTTCATCTTCAACATCTATTGTTAATTTCTCTAATGTTCTCTCGACCCTGCCCAGCCTACCTTCCATTCTCTCCATCCTACCTTCCATCCCCTCCATCCTATCTTCGATTCTCTCCATTCTCTCTTCCATTTTCTCTATTCTTAAAAGTATTTTATTGAAATCTTCTCTAAGTCTTGTTTGCTCTTTTCTAAGTTCTATCTGTTCTCCCGTGAGTCTTGTTTGTTCTTCCATGAGTCTCGCTTGTTCTTCTCTGAGTTTTACTTGTTCTTCAGCTATTTTATCTAGTCTTCTTAAAATCTCTGATAGGCCTAAGTATCCTGCTACAGTGTATCTGAATTCTAGGTCTTTTTCAAGGAGTTCTAGGAATTGTTTCTTTAATGATTCCAATGTTGAGCACTGTTAAAAGTAAGGGTTTTCCATTATAAAAGTATACCGGCTTGTCTCGGCTTTTCATGGTTGGTATTAAAAGGTTAAGTGAGGATGAGCTGGCTGTCTCATAGTTTTTCTTTCTCCACATTTTTCCTATTCTTGTATAGTATTGTGGGATCTTTCTGGATGCTTTTTCTAGAATTTTGTAGGGGTCATAGATTTTTACTCCGAAGGTTAATGCATCTAGGATTACTCCCCATCCTCCTTCAATGGCTTCTTCTAGTTCTCTAGGAGTTAACC
>Ga0272445_1002075_pt1 | contig 14309 bp, 15 predicted proteins | sample YNPCB0031_FD_194404 | JGI IMG/M metagenome (GOLD analysis project Ga0272445, IMG submission 194404) | Hot spring sediment microbial communities from Yellowstone National Park, WY, United States - YNP-CB-003-1 | ecosystem: Environmental > Aquatic > Thermal springs > Hot (42-90C) > Sediment... | reverse complement strand
CCGTGCCGTGGCTGTCGAAGTCGTAGAATATACTCAGCCACCTCCCCTGCCTATCCCACCCAGGATGAATCTCCGCAGGGTAGCTGAAATACCAGAAGAAGTCGTAAAAGACCCCACCAGCAACGCCCAGCGACACATCCGGGAACCCATTCCTGTCGTAGTCAGGAGCGATGATCCTGTTAGCCTCATATCTCAACACGCTACCTCTTGCGTATGGGTCGATAGGCGGAGCTATTTCATCATCGAAGCGGCAGTTCCCATTCGCATCGACTATTGCACGCCCGAAGTGGTCCCAGCCAGGTGGTCTCATTAATAAAACACCAACAACAACGGTAGGAGAATACGCACTCTGCATATAGGTAACTCCAAACCTCAACTCGCCACCTCCGCTAACTATCCATGTATATACAAAGGACGGAATCCTGTAATAGTCACAAGGCGGGTAGATGTAGACACGCCAAGGTACAAGCGTCATGTAGGTCCTTCCACCGACGTATATATGTGTAGAATTCACCGCACTCACTGGCTGGAGCAACAAGACCTGCGACTGGTCTGCGTCAAACACCAAGGGCTCCCTAATGCTGTCGCCCTTGTACGTGCCTGTCCAATACCTCAAAGCCGTGGACAGGTCGGGATGACCGTAGTCAACGCCCGTGTCGACCACGGCTATGTTGATGCCGCTCCCATTTACGCCGTACACTTGCTCAACCTGCGAAACGCCAATCAGATCCCTAATAATAGCGTTAGAAGGCGCAATGATGCCTCTGCCGCCCACGCCCTCCGGCAACATATCGAAAGGCTTCGGAACAGGCTTCGCCAGCACAGCCTCGACGTAATCCGAGTACCTGCTCAACGCCTTCTTAACGGCGTCGGGAGAATCCGCCACCCTAAACATGTACCTACCCTGCGCGTCGCGCACCAGCTCAGACACCTTGACCTCCATCACCCTGACTTGGCGCCCCCCAGCCGCCGCAACAAGCCGCTCGCCGCTATATAACTGCCGCATCTCATTATATACCTGCTGAACCACAGAATCCGGAACACCTCTCTTAAACACCACCGTAACCACACTAAACCTCTCCCCACCAGCCGACAGATTACCCACAAATACAGACCCCGCAGGCGGAGACGGAGGAGACTCCTGTTGCCCAATACCCGCATTGCCAACCCCCTGACCAAAAACCAACGCAACCAACAACATCCCGACCAACAATGTTATACTTCCATTTATAAGCTTGGGACTTTGCATATCTACTTATTTTAACTATTATTTAAACATTACGTCCACGCAGGTCGCCCTCCCAAAAAGCTAACCAGCCCCTAACTTCCAAACTCCCCCTTACGCAGAACTACAACCCTCCCACCTCCAAAGCTCGCCTCAACCTTCACAGAATATTCACTCCTTACTTAAACCAGGCCATGTGTTTGTTGACATAGGCGCTAATGTTGGTTACTATACTCTTGTGGCAACTATGAAAGGATGTCATGTTGTCTCAGTAGAGCCATTACCGAGCACAGTCGCGGTGCTTTGGGTAATTTCAGATTTAATAATCTAAGGAGTGTGAAGTTAGTTCCTTACTGTGCATGGCACGAAGACAGCACCATTTACATCCGGGTTCCCCATAGGCTATGTTATGGACTTGCTTCTGCCTTCTATGGTAGAGAAACTATGGCTGTCGAAATACGGTAAGATGCATAATGCTCGACAAAATTCTAGAGAAGTACCGTGAAATTAAGCTTATAAAAATAGACGTGGAAGGAACAGAACACGAGGTGCTGAAAGGGCTCGAAAAAGTACCACCTAAGACTAAATTCATAATTGTTGAATTATCAAGAAATGTACCAGAAATACTCAATCTCTTAAGCAAAAAAGAATTTAGAATAAAGAAATTGAGTTTTACTACATATATCTTGGGTTACCATCCTAAATTAAGAAATTTAAAAAATAAAAACCATAGATAACACACTAAATATATTTAGAATCTATAACTGCATAATCTGAAAGAACAATTTATTTATCTCAGCTCTGTCATGTTTTTGTCTAAACTGGTGTCGCGTTTCCCAGAATCTTAGAGACTTGGCTAATACTATGACCATGAATTTGATGTGAATTAGGGTAGGTTACTCAAATCTATCTTTATTATTTATGATATATTACAATCTTTCAGTTTTATAAATTAAAATCTCCTATATCCTAATGACATGATTAGTGTAATAATTCTTTGTATAACGTAACAATCTTTTTCGCCCTAATCTCTATGTCGAATTTCTCCTCAGCGAGTTGACGAGCTCTTTTTCCCATCTCTTTTATTTTCTCTGGGTTTTCTGAGAGGTGGAGGATTTTTTGTGCTATGGCTTCGGGGTCTCTTGGTGGGACTAGGAAGCCATTGTATCCGTCTATTATTTGGTCCAGAATACCTCCGACTTTTGTGCCTATTACTGGTTTTCCGGTTGCCATAGCCTCGGTTACCACTAGGCCCCATCCTTCTTGAAGCGAGGGCACTACTACGACGTCGCTTGCGGCGTAGTAGTGGGATATTTGGTCTCTGGGTATGTATCCTGTGAAGATGATGTGTTTTTCGACTCCTAGGGCTTTTGCTAGGTTTATGAGATGTGGTCGTAGCGGGCCGTCTCCTCCTATGATATAGACGACGTCGTTCCGTTTTTTGAGGACCATGGGAGCTGACCTTATTAAGTACTCTAGGCCGTAGACGCATCTGTGGTGCCGCGCTGTGAAGACGACGAATTTGCTGTGTAGATCGTATTGTTCTTTGATTTTTTTGCCGTCGAGACTTGGGTGGAACCTGGTGGTGTCTACTCCGTTGTATATTAGGTGGACTTTGTCGGGGTTCTCGACGATTTTTTGAGCTTCTCTGTACATGGCGGTGCTTGGCGCAATTATAGCATCGGCGTTGTTTAGGACTTTTTTGACTAGGGCGTCGTATTGTCGGTAGAGTCTTATGCCGTAATTGCAGGTAGGTTCTGTTTGTATATCGTAGCCGTGTAGCGTGACCACCAGGGGCGGTTTGTGCGAAGATGAGGTTTTGGCTAGATAAGCGACCCATCCCTCGGCGTATGCGAAGTGCGCATGTAAGATGTCTGGTTTCGTGTTTTGCAATATTTTTCTTATTTGGTTCGCATAAAGCAGTTCACCGTAGAGTGAAAGGAGTCCTCTTGGTCCTCTTATTAGCGACGGGAGGGGATATTTCGCGAGCTGGGATAGTTGTGTTAAGACTGTTAGGTCTATGCGTGTCGGAAGGTCATAGAAGTATATTCCATTGAAAATTCCTGAGCTCCCTACCTCGTTGCGTACTACATGCACCTCTATCCCGTGCTTTGCAAGTCTTGTTACTTCGTCGTAGACGAAGCTAAATCGTATTTCCGATAGAGCTTTTGGTACCGACGCCGAAACCACTGCTATCCGCATAGCTACTCGGCATGAGTACCATAAAAATTTGAAACCGTTGCCTTAGATACAATTTGTATTGTCAAAGCAAGCATTTCTCTGATACTTTATGTAAATTGGAGTTGGCAATGCAGTTTTAATCGTATTTGCCACATATTATTATGCGTTCATTTCCGCAAACTCCAAACTTATTATAGGTCTCCCTTAAGCTATTGTGTCTAGAACACTAGAAGACCTACCGTTAGTTAGGTCAGTACTTACCATTTTAACATATGTTCTAACATGTTTTGTGTTAAAAAGTCATAGTAGAATCTTTTTACTAATGCACTTCCGTTTTTAATAAGCTCTTTCCTTAGAGCCTCGTTGGTGAGTACCATAAGTATTTTCTCAGCAATATCAGCCGCATCTGGTTCACAGAAAACCACATGTTTACGGTCCATCAAACCAAGCGCGTCAAATATCTCATGTTTCGTAATAACCACAGGAACACCAAGAGCCCAAGCTTCAAGAAGCTTAATAGGGATATTAGAACTAGTAGTTGACATTCTCACACTAGGCACGACAAGCACATCAAGAACAGAAAGCAACGCAAGAGCAACTTCATGTTTTACATATCCGGTGAGCACACAGCGAACGCCTAACGCCTGGCACAGTTTCTCCACTCTTGCTCTCTCTGGACCATCGCCTACAATAACTAGCGTCACCGGCTGATTAGCTTGCCTGGACACTTCAGCAACCGCCTTAACCAAGCGATCTACCCCCTGCCACCAAAAAAGCGAACCCACAAACCCAACCGCATATCCGCGCTTGGTAATATTTATCCTTAGCCGCTTGATTAAATCTATCTTATTCCTATCGACACCGGCAGGCAGAATTAACACCTTGCCCCTCGGCACTACTCTGCGTTTCATCAACACCAGCCTAAGAAGCAATGGAGAGGGAAACGATAAACAACCAGCTCTAGAAATGACAAACCTCTCCACCACCTGTGTAAGAAATGTAGATATAAAAGCTTTATTTTTCAGTTCATCTTCGTAAATTGCCGGAATCTTTATACATGACTTCCTAGAAATGTTATTACTCAGAAGTGCAACTGGCGCCACTAAAGATGGACGCATATACACAACGTCAAAGCGAGCTAACCTATCCAAAATCCACAGTACAGGTCCTAAAAAGAATGAGAATATAATAACTACATTAGGTATAGGCACCACCGGCAACGGAATTACAACACCATAGTTTCCACGCTCAGCTCGCAAACAACTAATGAGACGTCTCAGTTCTTTCAATAATGTAAGCGGAATCAGGGTAATAATAAAGCACTTATTACCTCTGCACGACTCTCTTAGAAACTGCCTCTCATTAACAGCAGATCCATCATTACCAAGAATAGACGGCACAACTGCCAGTATCCTATGCCCTGCCGGCCTCACGCCGAACGCATTTTAACAATTTATAAGTGAAGGCCTTGACCGTTTCGACTTCGCACACACCTCTGCATCCCCGGAACTAGTTTCTCTAAATCTTGCTCACATGTAGTCTCTCTACTCAGCCCTTCTCAGAGCCTCTCAACGACGTAAACAACTCCTCCTCTGCCCTTAGGAGCTATTAAGGCTATCGAGCCCATACAGTTATGTCGTTACCAGAATAAAAGATCGAGTTGCCTGTATTCTTGGCTACTACAAACACGTCGGGACTACACACCCCCGGCATGTTGGAAGACTCTTGACGTAGTATGATCACTCCACTAAAGCGTCGAAGATATGCAGAATCGATATAGTAGAGAGAGCCATACCGCCTCTTTCGAGGCAACTCATAATCATAGGGAGCGAATAAGGCCAACATAGCCGCCGACGGCGCTAGGCGTTACGAGGGCTATGCGCATAGGTATGTTGACCTACAGGATTACGCCATTACGCTGTTGAGAGGCTACCGTATTAACCATATTTCAACGTCCTCACCCGCGTACACGACGCTGTTATTCGCGTCTTTAATTAGGCTCGCCGCCGACGGCGCGTAGACCCCCGGCATGTCAAGCGCTCCACTCCGCAGAATGACAAAGCCCCTAAACTTCTTCAAATAGGCTGGATCCACATAGAGACCGTAGGAACCTCCGAGCCGCACCTCAACACCGCCCACTCTAAACGCTTGCCAAACCGGCTCGAAATACATGTAGTGATAGGCTAAGAAGAGCCCATACCTCCAATCTGTTAGATAACGACCGGGCCCCAGGATATGTGAAATCGGAGATGACTGGGCCGCCTCGACGTACGACACTAAGCCAGAGAGAGAAAATGCGTAGGAGTTGCCCGTGTAGGGATTCCGAGGCGAAAAAACGCCCGAATACGTAAAAGCCGCGACGGCGATCGCGAGTAGCAGAAGGGCGAACCAAACGCCGCCCCTCCTCTCCTCAAACGTCTTGAAGGCAAGGGGGGCCAGAAAGGCCAAGACGGCCGCAGACGGCAGACCGACGTAACGCGGCAGATCCATCGCCGGAAAAGCCGACGCGCCGACGTACGCCAGGAGAAGAAATAGGCCGGAAAGAAGGGCCAAAGCCCTCGTGGGGCCCCTGCCGTTAATCACAACGAGGAGCCCCGACACAGCGATGACAGAAAGCGCCAAGCTTCCAAGCGAGGTTGCGGGCGGAGCCGCCACGGGAGCCGTCGCCAAGAGGTTTCTCTTTCCTTGTAGAAACGTAAGAACAGTATTAACCATGGAATTATATGCTTTGACTAATGCAGATGATAACGACGTGGAGGCTACATACGCCACAAAAACAGCGGCTATGATGAGCAAGGCGAGGGCCATCCACCTCTTTCTGCTGAAAGCCAGGAGGACCGTTCCGACCACAACGGCCCATGTCGCGACGACTGCATGTCCAAACACAACCGCCAGGAAGAGGGGGATCTGCAACCACATGGACTGGGCCAGTATGGCGGTGAGGAAAAGTAGCAGAGAATAGACTTGTGGTATGTACCCCGCCGACCAGATGACCGCAAGTGGCGTCATGAGGAGGAGTAGGACGCCTCTGTAGTCGTCGAATCCCACAAACCTTCGAGCGAGTAGAAAGACTAGGAGAGAGATCTGGACGAGATATAGATAGCCCATAAGCACGCTGAACCACACAGCGTTGAGCCCGCTTATTAAAGACCCGACGGCGTACGTCAGCGGGACCATGGGAAAGGGATACGCCGAATGCCTGAGCACGGTCTCCGTGACGTGGCCCATCTGGAGGGCTCGAGAAGCCCAGATGATATCCCGCCAGGTGTCGTTGCCGAAAGAGGGGGCGTACAGCGAATAGAGAGACGTCAAGTAGACCGCGACCACCGCCACGGCCACCATGGCTTTTTTAAACGGCCTCTCGCGCGCAAATACAGTCACTAATAGAGCAACCGCTAAAACCAAAAGGAAGCCTAGACCCGTACGTCCATGCAACAGAAGCTCTGCCGCGCCGACAGCATATACGACGATAGGCAAAAGCCAAAGCGAAAACGGAGCCTTAAACGTCGACACAGCCCCTCCGGAGCCGCGGGGCAGAACCAACGACACCAACGCCAGAGCTACTGTGACCACGGCGAGGAGAAATAGATTAAGCGTAATTCCGCCGGCTGAATAAAGTGCGGAGAGCAATAAGATGCCTAAGCCTGCCAGCGTCGCGAAGGCCAGTTCTAAGAATCTCGACGATATAGACACGCGCTAAGCGCCCTTCTGCCTATTTAAAAATTCCACAAAGCCCGTCTCAAGCCCAATCCTAGGCTCGAAACCAGCCTCCCTAGCCTTCGTCATACCGGCCGCCTATGCCTAACATCGCGGGTCTCGGCGGCACGTGTGCGGGTTCGTGATACTCCCGACCAGCTAACCTCGCCATGAGATTCGCCAAGTTGTTTGTTGTTGCCTCCCACTGCCAATATTAAACGTACACCTAGCTCTCTCGTTTCTAAGAGAGGCAATTATTGCGTCAATAATATCATTTAAATACACAAAATCTCTAGTTTGTTCACCATCACCGAATATGATCAGTGGCTCACCCCTAGAAACCCTCTTGATAAACTCAGTGATGACGCCCGCATAGCCCCTAAACTGCTGGGGGCCCTAGACGTTGAAAAGCCTTAGGCTCACGAGCATAAGTCGGCGGCATTCCGGACTAAACAATAGACGGATACAACGGCTTTTAAAGCTAAGGCTCTGACTGTTCCGACCCCGCACACACCTTCGCATTCCTGGAAGAAGCCCTACCCATGACCCCCCTCTTCCAAGAGACTCTCAACCACAAGAAACGACACATCTCTATCAAACCTCTTCGCAAGCAATGCAACTTTATCACGGTCCAGCTCCTTTGCCTTCAATATTGCTTCTCCAAGTCTATGGACATCAGGATAGGGCACTCTGTATCCATTTATGCCGTTTATGATGAACTCGGTGGACCAGGGCAGGTCAAATGTCACGGTTGGTATGCCGAGTGCCTGTGCCTCCATAACGGCTAATGGCGCGCCTTCATATAGACTGGGATGTAATAAAACGTCTACATACTTAGCTAAGAGAGAAAGTAGCCTAGACCTTTCCACAAACCCAAAGTATCTAATTGGAATAGCTCTGCTCTGCTTAACTAGCCACTTTTGTAGAGGGCTTGTGCCGAATACCCAAAACTCGATGTGCCTCTCACCTATTTCAACAAGGCTCCTTACGGCCTCCACTGCATACGTAATGCCTTTTGTAAAAAAGAGACGCCCTACAAACGCTACCACAGTTTTCGCCTTTTCTGTACGACGATTGTGCTCTTTCAGACGTGATAGTTGATTATATTCAATGCCAGGATACGCCACGACACTAGATCGGCTGATTTTGGGGGCTAGGTCTGGATAGAGCCACTCTGCCTCTGACTTTATATGTCTAGCTATGAAGATGTTAAAACTACTATAGAGAAGGTCCCGCCTTATCCAAGTTTTTAGTGCTGGATACTGCATGTAGTAGGGCACCTCTACTGGTTTGACGGTCTTTAGAGCGTGCCAAAAGTTTTCAAAGAAAGGCAAAACTGCGTAGCTATTCCCGTGGTATACTGTGAAAGTTACTGCATCCCTGAGAGCCGGCAACAGCCCGGTTAAGGGGCTATTAGACAATACCAAACGTACACCTCTCTGAATCAGCTTAGCAATATGTTTCTCGGCAAATTTTGCGTAAAACGCCCATCGAGGAGGAATATTGGGAAAATAGATCCGTATTACGACAATTCTTCCCCTCCGTTGTATAGTTACTCTCTCTCTAAGTCCAGCTCTTCCTGTAATTACATATACTGTCCAACCTCTGGTGCTCAACCATTCGGCTAACTGATGTGAGTAAATCGCAATGCCGCCGAAGATATATGGCGGGTATTCGTGCGTAATTAACATTAATGATTTTTCGATCTTTACCATCTCTAGTACTAATTCATATTCTTGGGTCTATTTATCCCAACTAAACCTTTTCTAAACAAAACCGAATATACGTAAATTCTTTCTCGGTTCCTCTATATCTACACGGCACTTTCACCGCCTTGTCTAAATCTGCCGTCACGGGCGGTAGAGGTCTAGGTATTTCTGCAGCACGTCGCGCCAGGCGGGGACCGCGGCATGGACGGCGACCACTAGGCCGTCTCCGAGGGGCCTATGCTCAGCGGCGAGGTTCTCAGCCACCTCCGGTGAGACGACCGCGGGGACTCCCATGGCGAGGGCCTCTGCGGCGAATATGCTGTAGGCTTCCTGCCTGCTGGGGTTGATCGCATACCTAGCGCCTGCGAGTAGGCGCAGGTAGTCGGGGCGAGGCTGGGGGTCAAGGAACTCGACGGCGGCTCCACGGCGCCTGGCGTACCTCCTCAGCTTCTCCCGGTGTGGCCCCCTCCCCACCACCAACATCCTCAGCCCCAGCTCCCTTGCCAGGTCAACCGCCACCTCTAACCGCTTGTACCTCTCGATCCTCCCGGCGTATATCATGTAGTCGCTGTGGGCGCCCCGCCACTTGTAGCCGAATACGTCCTCCTCTACGCCGTTTGGAATGACCGTGATCTTGCTACCGGCTTGCGGGTAGTGGCTTTTGAGTAGCTGGGCCTCGCGGGGGCTTACGGCGTGTATTATGTCGGCCGCCTTGACGGCGCGCGCCACGTATCTCCTCCAGGGGATCCAGAGGAGCCTCCTCAGGGCGCTGTGCCCCGTGCCGTGGTAGTGGGGCGTAAAGACGATCCGCACGTCTGGGTTTATCCTCCGCGCGGTCGCGGCGGCCCACACCGTGAGGACCGCATGCGCGCTGTGTACGTGCACCGCGTCGGCGTCGTTGAGGAGCTTCCGGAGGAGGTTTCTCAGCTGGCCTCTCTTCTTGGGGATGTGGTAGGCGCCACTGGGTGCCCAGGTAGGCCATCTGATGACCTTTACGCCGTTTATCTCCTCTTCGTACGGCTCCTCCGCCTCCGGCTCCCCCGTTACGACCGTGACCTCATGCCCCATCTTAGCCAGTCTCTCGACCACAGACTTTATGACGTACTCCATCCCGCCGATCCGCGGATAATAACTCGATGTCACGTATACTATCCTCATCGCCTCGCGAAGGGCGCCAACAACGTCCCCATCGGCAGCGCTAATTGGTCTAGGGCGGCGCGGGGTATGGGCTTGGAGGCGTAGGCGATGGCGGCCAGTGCGGCCGGCTGGGGGTGGGCCACTGGGGTGGCATGGGCGTGTTGAGCCACTGTAACCCCAACGCCACGGCCATCTCCTCGTCGACCGCGAACCCCCTCGTCCTCGCTACAGCGTACCCCACGGCCCTGGCCAGCACGTACACCGGCGCGACTTTTAAGCCCCCAAAGCGACACGAGCGAAGGCACAAATCCCGCCGCCAGGAACATAACGACGAACAGTCATAGATATATAAGCATCACTGCACCTCAAACGCAAGGCCATTGAAAGCCCCCGGCGCAATGTGGAACAGCCTCCACTCCTCAGACTTAAACCTCCACGCCATTTATGACCTCCTGCTGGGGTGTTTTTCCAGCAGGGTTTCATGCTATAACGGTGACGTTATGCCCTTTTCTGACGAGTCTTTCCGCGGTTGATTTGACTACATATTCTACTTCACCTATGTGTGGATAGTAACTAGTAGTTGCAATAAGTATTTGCATAATATGTTGTTTTACTTACAGTAATAATCATATCTTTAATTTTCACGACGCTATTTGCCCATATGCGTTTCTGCATTAGTTTGTGCATGTTTGTTGGTGGTTTGATGTGGCCTTTAGCATATCTTACTATTACCTCATAGTAGTCGTCTTCTGAGTGGACTAGATGGACCAAGTGTTTGTGGGCTACGGTTTCAGGGATTGGCGTGGCGGCGACGGGGACTTCTTGGGATAGGTATTCCCAGAGTTTGTTGGGGGCCGCGTAGTAGGCGGTGGGGTTTCTGGGGTTGAAGGGTATTATGGCGATGTTTATGGCGGCGATGTATTTGGGGACGTGTTCGTGTGGGACGAAGTCTAGCCAGGTGGTGTTGCGTTCTATGTTGTGTTGTCTTATCCATTTTTCTACTTGCCGTGGGTATCCTGTCTGTAGGTGTTTGCCTATGAGGAGGAGCTTGACTGGGTGTCCGTCTCTTCGCGCTTTTGCCACTGCTTTTATTAGGGGTTGCATGTCTAGCCAGAATTCTAAGCTTCCGACGTATCCGACTACTATGTCTTCGTCACGGTAGCCTATTTTTTGCCGTATTTCTTTGCCGTCGTATTTCTGTAGGAAATGTTCTGAAATTCCGTTGGGTATTATGGCGACTTTTTTTGCGCCTACCTCCTTTGCGTACATTGCAAGCGCTATGCCTGGCGTGGTGACTAGGTCTGCGTGTTTGATGAGGTACTGCGTCATTGCTTCAAATACGCCTTTTAGGGCTGTCCCAACTACGCTGTCTACATCGGCGAGGTAGCCCGCGGCTGAGGTTGGGTAGTAGTCTTGTAGATCGAATATGAAGGGGATCTTTTTCTCGTGTAGTTTTGAGAGGAGTCGGTAGAGGAGTGGGGGTAGTAGGTTTCCTGCTACGACTACGTCGATCCCTTCTGTTTTCACGATCCGATAGATCTCTGCGGCGTGTTGGGCGGCGTTGGCTAGGTAATAGGCCGCCGCCGTTCTGGTCTTTATCTCGTATGGTATTTCGTGGATTATGCATCTAGTGGACAGCTTTGGTTTGTCGTACATCTGGAATCTGACGACGTGCACCTCGAATTCTTTGCCGTCGTGGAGTCTCTCGAATATGTGGTTGTGTCGTTGCGGGAATGGGTGTCCCAAGTAGTCGCTACTGGGTATCAGCAGGACTCTTATCGGAGCCATTTCAGTAGTTCGGTGAGTGGACCTCTGATGAGGTATTTCTTCGCTTTTGTGGCGTCTTCTACGGCTAGGCCTGTCTTATCGTACATGGCTACGGTTTCGCAGTTGCCGCAGTTGGGGGGCGGGGCGTCGTGGATTGCGTAGGTGATGTAGGGGTCTGCGCGCGTGTCTGCTGTGGGGACCACGATGTTTGCGTCTGCTAGGGTTTTTGCTATTTTTTGGCCTGCGTCTCCGTGGCCTAGGAATTCTTCGCAGTTCTTGGCGTGTTTAATGATTTCTTCTCTTCTCTCGAGCGCGTCAAATGACGCCGTTACTATCCTCTCCTCTTCCGTGCCTACTAGTCTGTTTATGCCTGCCATAACGGTTTCGGGTCTCTCAGTGTTGTATCTGAGCGTGAGAGTGGGTATCTTGAGCAGACACGCCTCTTCCTGGACTCCCCCACTGTCTGTGAGGACTATTGCGGCATATCGGAGAAGGCCTAGGAACTGGAAGTAGCCAAGCGGTTTTAACATGCGGACATCCTTCAGGCTCTTCAGCAGGTCTAGGCCGCGTAGCCGGTTTACCGTGCGTGGATGCGCCGGGAAGACCACCGGAACGCGGCGGGAAATCTTCGCGAGGGCTTTTACCAGGCTTTGGAGACGCTCTGGGTTGTCTGTGTTTTCCTGCCGGTGTATTGTCACAAGTACGTAGCTATGTGGTTGCAGGCCTAGTTCTTTCAGCAATTTTTCGCCCTCCTCGCTGGCTATGACTTTGTAGCTATGTACCACATCTACGATCGTGTTACCTGTGATGTGTATTCGGGAGGTCGGTACCCCCTCATGCATTAGGTTTACGGCGGCGAGGGCTGTGGGCGCGAAACAGAGATGAGCAACGGCATCTGCAACTATTCGGTTTATTTCCTCCGGCATTGTGCGGTCCCAGCTCCTCAGCCCCGCCTCAACATGGGCAAAGGGCACCTGCTTTTTAGCCGCAGTTAAGGCGGCGGCAACTACGGTGTTGGTATCGCCTTGTGCAACTACTACTGTCGGGTTGTACTTGTCAACTGCTTCTTCAAGCCCCATCATTATCTTGGCGGTCTGCTCTGCGTGTGTACCGCTTCGGACATCTAAGTCCACCGCCGGTTCTGGGAGTTTCAACTGATCGAAGAAGACTCTGCTCATCTCATAGTCGTAGTGCTGGCCGCTCCACACAAAGACGTAGTCCACGCCAAGCTTTTCAAGCCACCAAAAAACCGGAGCCAGCTTAATAGCTTCCGGCCTAGTCCCAGCGACGATCATTACGAGATTACTTCTCATGTGCTCACTAGGATGTTTTCTTAGACTTGTGTCCTGTCTCGTTGTAGGTGGGTATGGCCACCGTCACGGCGGGGAGGTAGGCGGGGTCGGGCTTGATGCGCCAGGGCGTTTTGAGCCACCGCCTGGCGGCGGCGTAGTAAGCTAGCGGCGCGCCGAAGTGGGCGGCGCCGAGGGCTGTCAGGAGGTCCATAGGGTGAGGAGCTTTAGCCCCAGTTTTTCTATTACGTCTCCCCTCTCAGCAATTTCTCTGTCCAAAGTGGCGAAGGTGTGTATTAAGCCTCTTTCGGCTAGGTGTAGCGCATAGGCGATGTGGAGGAGGTCGAGGGTCTTTAGCCTGAGGACGTGCGCCAGCCGCATCGCCTTTTGCAGGTGGTCGGCTGGCGTGTTGTCTACCGGCTGGGCGCCGGCGTGTTTCAGCACGTGTATAACTACGGCGGCTGCTTTTTCCTCTTGGCTTAGCCTGGCGTAATGCGGCGGGAGCTTGAGGGCGCCGATTCTTCGTGAAATATATGCGTAGAGCTCGACGAGCGTTAGGAGGGAGACGCGCATTTCCTCTCCGCGTCTCCTCAGGGTCTCCATGAGCCGTGCGGCGTGTGGGTGGTTGGGGTCTTCGGCGAAGTGGTGGCTGAGGAGGACGTGGGTTAGGTAGGCCACCGGTCTCTCTGTTGGGAAACTTCCTTCACGACGTCTATGCCTCCTGTTTCTCTTGCCCTGAACCCCCCGGCGTGTGCTATTTCGACCAGCCGCTCTAGGAGCTCGTCGTTGCTGATGTCGGTGGGTCCTGTCCACTCGACCACGACGGGTATCCCGGGGAGCGTCTTTTGGAGCTCTAGGTTTATCCTCAGCGCCTCGCTGGCCTTTACGTCCAACGTAATGATGTAGGTGGGCCCCCAGTCGGGGTCCTCCTCCACTCTTACTTGACGCGGCGTAGCGCCTACGAGGGCCCTCGCGGCTTGTAGGGCTATTTCGGCGGTTAGCGTGGCCGCCGCGTTGAGCGCGGTTGCTACGGCGGCGTGTAGCTGAGGCGCGGGTAGCGCTGTTGGTAGCGGTAGTTGTATCGTCATTGCTTCGACGCGGCTATTTTTGCCATGATTTCGGCTATTTCTAATATTTCATTTGAAATCTTCTCTTTCTCTTCTGTGGTGAGTGCTTGGAGGTTTTGTAGTTTTGGCGCTACTGAGGCGAGTTTGAAGAGAGATGCGGCGAATTCGGCGTAGAGGTCTGGGGGCAGTCTGTTGCGCATTTCGGCGAGTTTCTCTGGGCTGAACAGCTTCTTCAGAA
>Ga0272445_1002074_pt1 | contig 14321 bp, 13 predicted proteins | sample YNPCB0031_FD_194404 | JGI IMG/M metagenome (GOLD analysis project Ga0272445, IMG submission 194404) | Hot spring sediment microbial communities from Yellowstone National Park, WY, United States - YNP-CB-003-1 | ecosystem: Environmental > Aquatic > Thermal springs > Hot (42-90C) > Sediment... | reverse complement strand
GCCTAGCGAACGTTAGAAGCGCATATTACATTGGAAACCGCCTACTAGCGATGACGCATCGCCTTGTCAACGGAGTGAAGCTAACGGATCCCCTAACAGGGTTAAGGGTTGTACGTTGGGAGATAATCAGGGACTGGCAGCCGAAATCAAAGAGCTTCGATATAGAGGCTGAACTCAACTATCTGGTTGAAAGGAAGGGCTACAAGATTAAGGAAATACCAATACACTATCGCAAGAGGCTTGGAGAAAAGAAGCTGAAACTGAGGCACGGCTTCACAATATTGAGGAGGATACTGGCCGAAGCCATATCATAACTTTAGTATGCTATCGTTAGAGATGTATTGATTAGGCTTCTAGTGAGAAAGAATGGGACGTATCGTTGTTTTGGCTTCAGGATTTTTCGACCCACCCCATAGAGGCCACATAGCATATCTTAGGGAGGCGAAAAAGCTTGGAGACTGGCTTGTGGTCAGCATCCATAGGGATGAATGCTGCGTCAAAAAGAAAGGGTATTGCTTTATGCCCCTCGAAGATAGACGGGCTGTCATAGAAGCGATAAAGTACGTGGATGAAGTCATAGTTTGCGGAGAGAACTGCGATCTAACAACTTGCGAGGCTTTGCAAACCGTTAAACCTAACATTTTTGCAAAAGGAGGAGATAGAAGCCCGGACAATATGCCTAAAAGCGAAGTTGAGCTATGCGAGAAGCTTGGTATCAAAATTGTTTATGGTGTTGGCGGAGGGAAAGCTCAGTCAAGCTCGTGGCTTGTTGAAAATTTTGCCAAAGTCGCCAAGAACATTAAAAAGCTTTAGACAATCTTTCATCGTTTAAAATTAAGGACTTTTGTTGTTTTGCATGAGAGCTAAAAGTTTTACTTTTAATCCATTCTTTATAGTTCCGGCAAGGGATAGACGGGGCGTTATGGAAAAGATTGCTGAGCTCGAGGCCATGAGGGTTCCCTTTGTAGTTGTTTGCGGCGAGAGGCTTAAACACCCTAATGTTGTTTATAGGGAGGCTGGGGGTAAATGGGATGCCATAAATTTTGGCAGTGGATTCGTGCCTGAGGACGCTGACGTGGTTGTCTTGAATGATGTGGATACGCGTATACATAATTTTGAGCATGCACTTAGCCATTTAAACGGCAAGGCTGATATAATCTATTGTAAAGTGAACGTGACTAAGGGTCCTCAGGTAAAGTTTTACAGGATCGCTGACCCAATAAGGAAAAAGTTCCACATATTCGCAAGCGGGGAACTCATGATATTGAGGCAAGAAGTCTTCCAAAAAGTGTTGCCAATACCTCCTTGCATAGCCGAGGACTCCTACATACTGTTTAAAGCCCTGGAGCTAGGCTACCGAGCGCACTTCTGCACAAGGGCATATACGACGACTCAGAGGACGGAAAGCACTGAAGAGGAGGAAACTTACAAGGCTAGGACCACTCTAGGAATATACCAGGCGATGAGGTATGCGAGGCCAACCCCTTGGATAAGGACCTTCTACTGGCTTCTGCCGCTACTCGCGCCACTACTGGTCTTAGCCGGGGAGGAAGGGAGGGCGTGGGCGAAGGGCATGATGAAGGCACTTGGCATGGCCTCGAAGGGGCACTACCCGACGAAGTTCTAGGGCTGTAGAGGATGAGTAATCCTAGGATCTCGGCCACCATAGAACTGTTAACCAAGGCACTAGACTTCAGGGCCGCTAGAATTATTGAGCTAGAATGCGGAGACGGTTCGTTGGTCATGGAAGTAGCTAACGTTTTAGGCGCAAAGGAAGTTTACGGCGTTGATAGAGACGAAGTGGCCTTAGAGAAGGCTATAGATAAAGGGTTAGAGCCCTAAAATAGACTATACAGCGATCGCGTGTCTTTCTAAGGCGACTTTTTCGATGTGGTGTTGATGGAAGAAGTGATTGAACACTTGGTCAATCCAGATAACGCCATCAAAGAGACACGTCGCATCCACGGGAGCAAAGTGATTGGTTTAAAGGGTCACATATAACAACCTTCCATCGGTGTTTAAACAATAGATAGTTACTAAGATACTAAGTTCAGCTCAAGTAATAATGGTGTTAAACGAAAATGAAGAGCTATAATGGCATAGTGGTTCTTATCCCGAGCTATAATAGACCGGAAATATTAGAGATTACATTGCCTAATTGGCTTAGAGCTGATGGTGTTAGTAAAATATTCATAGTAGTTCAAGCATCATCGAAGGATATCCTTGAGAAATATAGAAATATTATCGAGAGATACAAGAAAGACTGTGAGATTGTTTGTAAGTTTACACCTGAGAGGCTGGGGTCCGTTAAGGCTAGAAATGTTCTTCTAGAAATGGCTCGCAAGAACCGTTGTAAGTACTTTGTGATGATAGAAGATGATATGCTTCTATTGAATAAAAAGTCACTAACAATGATGGTTAAAGAGCTTGAGTCGGATGGTAAAATTGGATTAGTTGGAGGAAAAGTTATTGTGGATAAGCGAAGAACAGATCCCGATTTTTTCTTAAACCTTCCATTTAACCTAGCTGATTTGATGTCGAGGTTAACTGGTTACGTCTTTCTAGACGTGAAGCATGGTCCAAGATTTGCCGAGTACCTACCTCAATTTTTGATGATCAAAAAGGAGGTTTTGGACAAAGTGCAGTATGATAGAGTCTTTGATACACCAACAGGATTTAGGGAGGAAAGCGACCTTCAACTTCAAATTAAACACTTAGGATATAAACTTCTATATGATCCAAAAGTGTATGTAGTTCATCTAGCAGCTCAAGAAGGTGGCAATAGACCGAAAATAAGTATGGGAGAAAGAGTATATTGGAAAGCTCGAAATCATACAATTTTCATTTTAAAGTGGAATAAGTCGTTTGCTATGAGAATTTGGTACATGTTTTTTTCCGCTCTGATTTTGTTGCTCTATAGGCCATGGTACGGCTTTTTATTGCTCAAGGGCTTAAGAGACGGAATGAGATATGACATAAGATAATTCTGCCAGATTGATGAACACGTTTTATATCAAAGTAAGCTCTAAGGCTATTGAATGAGCTTAAAATTTAATTTCATGTGGTAAAGCGAAATGAGTCAGCATTATGCCATGATTGGATAATAGATTAAAATAGGTTAATTGCAAAATAAAATCGTCTCGTATGAATAAAATTTGTATTGGCATGGAAGTATGTAGGCAAAGATGTACGTGGCTTTATCTTTTGACGACGGATATTTAAGCCATTATAGTATTGCACAAACTCTTGCTCATATGAATATTAGAGCAACATTTTACTGCATAGCTCATTTTAAGAACCCTTTGTTTGCACGTCATGAGTACATACAAGAAATTGCTGAACTTGGCCACGAAGTTGGGTCGCACACTGTTTCCCATCAAGATCTAACTAAGTTATCTATAGAAAAACTGGATTTTGAGTTAAAAATTTCAAAGCGTCTATTAGAGGATGTAATCGGCGATGAAATTATTGGTATGGCTTATCCTAACGGTTATTTTAATCTGAAGGTCTTATCAGTAGCTTCAAGATATTATGAATATGCACGCTCAGCAGCGGTGTATAAACAAGAGGATCCATATAATGTAAAACCTCCGAACAGGTATGTAATAAGTGCCCTACAAGTACGTTATTTGCCAAAACTATCCATAAAGGCACTTAAAAACGGCAAAATGATTAATCCTGTAATATTCGCTCACAATATCTCATGTCTCAAAATAATTTGGCTAATCTCGTACCTTAAAGCATTGGGAGCTAAATTTGTTACCGTTAAAGAGCTTGTAGATAATCTGATGAAAAACGGAATACTGTAATTAAAGTGAATATAAAGATGCGCATACTTCACATAGTTGGATCTTATTATCCAAATATTGGAGGTCTAGAAGCAGCCGTTAAACATTTAGCGGAGGGCCAAGCTGAACTAGGTCATCAAGTAACGGTGTTAACATCCAATGTGAATGGTTGGCGGAAAGAGGAGATAATTAATGGAGTTAGAATTGTAAGGGTAAAGGCTAAAAATATAATATATAAAGACTTAACGATACCTTTAGAAGAACCGCAAGTTAAAAGTATTGAAATTGTTCATGCGCATAGTCAAAACTCACTTTTTTCGATTATGATGGCTGAAAAACTTAAGAAGAAACTCAACGTGAAGATGGCATTTTACTTCATGGCCGTTGACGCATTTAGAGATCACCCAAGCACATTTGTAAGACTATTAGGTCCTTACTACGGAAGAAAGAATATTAAAAGAGCATTAAAGATAACTGATTTAATATTAGTTAAAAGCATAAGGGATTTGACGATCCTAAAAGAAGTGTATGACGTTAAGGCTACATACCTTCCTGACGCCATTCCAAGCTATTATTTTTCCATTAAAAAGGGAGATCCTAACGAATTCAGGGCGAAATTTGGAATAAAGCAAGAGAAAATTTTCCTTTTTATTGGTAGGATGCATAGGCTTAAGGGACCGCATATTTTAGTCGAAGCGCTAAAATATGTTGATGAAAACATTGCGGCAGTTTTCATAGGGCCCGATGGGGGATACCTTAATGAAATTCTAAATTTAGCCGACAAGATTGGTGTTAGGAATAAGGTCTATACGTTGGGTTTTGTAGATGAGAAGATCAAGATACAAGCAATTGATTCAGCTCTGGCGCTTGTCCTTCCTTCAATAGCAGACTATTCGGAAGTGTATTCTATAGTTACATCAGAAGCGTGGGCTAGGGAGAAGCCAGTAATAGCATCAATGGTTGGGGAGTTACCTTATAGGATTGCAAATGGTGTAAATGGTCTATTATTTGAGCCTTCAAACCCTAAATCTCTGGCGAACGCTATGTTGAAACTTCTTGTGAATAATGGATTAGCTAATGAGATGGGAAAAAATGGTAAGAAAAACGTTCACACATGGAGCGAAGTTGCGGCAAAATCTATTAAGCTCTATACTCAAGCTTAACTCATAGGAAGCTGCAGACTAAAAGGCTTTGTATAACTTTTACCAAGAAAAACATGACTTATTAATTTTATATATAGTACGAGCCTTTCGAAAATTATTCTTGCTTACGATGACCAAGAAAGACAACGGTATATGTGAGGGTTGGTATGAAGTTCTCCTTCGTGATACCTGCAAAAAATGAAGAACGAGCAATGTCTTTATGTATAAGAAGTATTCTTAGTCAAGACTATAACAATATGGTGGAAATAATTGTAATTGATGATTACTCAACTGATAATACCGCTACAGTTGCCAAACAAAATGGTGCGATGTTAATTGTACCAGATCTCCCTTCTGGTCGAACTACGAGAGCGCATAATAAGAATTTAGCTATACAATATTGTAGTGGCGACTACATAATTTTCCTAGATGCTCATATCATATTGCCATCCAAAAAATGGCTTCGTAAAGTAGCTAATTTTATAAAAAGTAATAACCTGCATCTCGTTTCGGCTCCGGCAATACCACCTCCTGAACTGACACCGTTACTTAATATTTTTGATCCTAAAGAGATAAAAGAAATACTTCTTTCGCTAATAATCATCAAAAAATCTCAACATTTTTTCGGTGGTTGTATGATAATATCTAGAGAAACACTCATTGAATTAGGTGGTTTTCCAGAGATTCCTGCTAGCGAAGATATAGCCTTATATAAAAGAGCTACTAGTTATGGAATGAATTATATGTTCCTTCCCGAGCTATGGGTATGGCACTTAGACGAGAAGCTTCGATCTATAAAATGCTGGGTAAAAAGAAATCTAAAAGAAGGGTTCTACTCATGCGCTTACGGCTTGAAATACGTATCCTCTGATAAAGTAGGAATCGTATATTCCGTATTACTTGGATTATCAATTCTCGGTTTGCTCCTGTGGTCTGTTTCATGGATTTTTTTGATCTCGCTTTTAAGTCTAATTCTCATATGGCATTCATATTGGGCGCTACAAGCTGTAAAATATACAAAAGTTTCGCTAACATTCATGTTATTTTTAATTTTAACGGAATCTGCGCAGGCATTTCTTATACGTATATCAAGCATGGTAGGTATAGCAACTCATCTCATTCTTAAATTGGCATCAGCGTTAAAATTACATAGAGGTTAAAATATTCTTAGATCATCAAAAAAATCTATAAAACTACTCATAACATGCACAATTTTTATCTAATAAAGTTCAGTTGAGATTTTAGCACAGCCTCATTAACAAAACTGTAAAGCAACAGTTTTACTATTCAACGAATGCTGTGCGCATTATATGTTGCTATATCATATTCGAATTTACATTCCAACGCTTTTTAGCAAGTGACGGATTGTGGTGTAGTTAAGGACTTGTTAAATGCGCACATATAAAACGGGCCAGTTGAGAAGATGGTAAAATTCGACAGGGATATGTGTGAACGATCATTATGGAGATGGAGGCTAAATGGCTTTAACTAACAAAACTATTGATGTAATAGGTTTACGTTGTATAGGATGCGGTTTATGCGAAGGAGTGTGTCCTATGCATGCTGTAAAAGTCGTTGAACATGGTTCGTCTGGAGTTAAACCTTTAGTTAACAAAAACATTTGTACTGGCTGCGGTTTATGTTTTAATTTGTGTCCTATCCCAGAAATTGCTAAGCCAGACGACCTAAGAAGGGTTAGAGCTATATTCCAAGGGCACACGCGCATACCAGAACTCTACTTACATGGAGCGAGTGGAGGAATCATCAGTTCGATACTCTATTATCTCTTTGATAAGAACATTAACAATAGCACTGTTCTGTACTATAGGACGTATGAGAGTAGGTCTAAAGGATTTTCTGATGAGAAAATTCAGCGTCAATGTCGACACTATGAAAGCAAGTAAGTATTTGAGTAGATATGGCAAAGAGAGGACTGGAAAAATAATTATTAAAACGCAGAAGAACCAATTAGAATTTAATTGCACTGATTACTTAAACTATGTGGACTATTTTTACACACCACTAGGTTGCTTCAACTGTCGAAAGATTTTTGGTTTAAATGCCGACATTTCGGTAGGCGACGACTGGAGTATTAAGGAAAAAAGAAAAATCGCATTAATAGTGGCTAATACAAATAGAGGGGAGTCTTTGTTAAATGAAATCAAAATACTTGTGCTCAGAAAGATTGATCAGAATAAGGGCCTACTTCACCTTTTGAAATCGCAACCTAATGGAACAAGTATAAAAATCTATAGACCGGTTGAAGCCAAAATAATACTAACTTTAGTAAAAAATATTGGTTTAGCCCTGAAAAAGGCACACTTTCCTACGAAAATATTCAACTTGATTAGAGACCTCGCGCTTTTATATATTCGAAAAAGGGCTGCAATAAAGCAAGTCTTGGTGGCAATGAATTATGGCAAAAATAGGAATTCTGACTTTTCACTGGGCTAACCACTTTGGAGCGATACTACAAGCGTGGGCGCTAAATAGATTACTGGGAGACATGGGATGTGACGCTGAGATAATAAATTTCTTACCGATGCTACGTCTCGTTAACTCCCGAGTTATAAAACCATGTGAACTTACCCGAAAATGTCTAATTATGAACACTCCTTTGATTAAGGGCATTTTTTCTGTTGCAGGAGAAGCCGTCAACTATGTTCTGAATTTTAAAGATGAAATGCTTAAGAATGGCTCGTTCAAAAATTTTAGAAAAAACTTTATGAAAGTTCATGAGAAGGCGATAAACAACATTGAAGAATTAAAGCAAAAGTGTATGGAATATGACATATGCCTCGTCGGCAGCGATCAGGTTTGGAATCCCAAATTCTTGAGATACTCGCATTTTGCTTATCTATTGCCTTTTAAGCTAGATGGAACCAAAAAGATCGCGTTTTCGGCGAGTATAGGAGTAGATGCTCATTCCATCTCTCCAGCTATGATCAAACTCTACAAAACGGCGCTCTCTGACTTCAGCTTTATATCGTTAAGAGAGAGAACTCATTTGTCGGTTCTATCTTCAATTATCGGAAGAAAAATCTACCATACGTTGGATCCTACGTTATTAGTAGATAGAGGATCTTTAGAGGCCATAATAGATCAAGATGTTTCGCTACCCCATGACAAATATGTCCTAATTTACAATATTGATTTCTCTATGCTTCCCTTGGCAAAGAAGATAGTCGAAACGCTTGAACTTCCAGCAATTATCTATGATAAGCCGCCTTTTCTCCCAATAACGCGAAAATTAACCTTTTCCAAAAACTTTAAAAACGCACTATACTTCTCATCCGCAGGTCCCAGAGAATTTCTCACATTATTGAGGAATGCTGAATTTATAATCACAAACTCTTTCCATGGAACGGCTCTGTCAATAGTGCTCAAAAAACAATTTATAGTCATTATCTCGGGTTCAATTATCGAGGTAAAATCGCGAATTCTTGATCTCCTCGATCTTTTTAAACTGAGGAATAGAGTGTTTTCGCAAGAAAAGAATCTGCAAGAAATTATACATGAGCCCATAAATTATAACTATGTTTCAGAGCTTATGAATCACGCTCGAAGAAACTCGCTGGAACTATTAAGAATAGCGTTAAAAGGTTAAGGCTAGCGTAAACTCCATTATTCTGAACGTCTCCATACGCTAATAGCGTATTTTAACGAGACTTCTGGAGTTTGGAAGCGTCTCATGAAAACATCAGGATTCTCGATTGGCAACCGTCACATTCACCAAGAACACTGTCTAGAAGTTTAACCTCATATTCGGTTGTGAAGGTATTTAACATGAGAAAGTCGCTTTTATTTATACAGACTGCTGTTCTTCTCGCCATTGCAATCATCAATCCCTTTATACTTTACTCACTTCCTAATTTTGTGGCCAGATTACTCCTCATACTTACATTTTTTGTCTCGTTAGTATATATGATAACACAAAAAGTTTATGAAATAGAATCTGCGTCTGTAGTCACATTCTTCTCGATTGCTGTGTTCGTTTTCTTACAACGTAATATAATTAAATTGCCGCCTTTCTTCGAGGGCGTGACTCTTTCTGAAATAGGAATGCTCGCCCACCAGTATAATGAAGTAGGGAAGATAGTGTTGACTTCTGCCCACTCGTACTTCTTTCAAACACCATTTCTTGTGTACATCATAGGCAGAATATGTGGCACATCACCAGTATATGTTTCTTACATCATGATTTTCTGCTACATCGCCCTGATAGCGTTAGTTGGTCTTTACATCTTGAAAATTACTAAAATGAATGTTGATAGCCCTAGATTAGCGCTTATACCTGCCCTACTTGCGTTCTTCATGATATCATCTAACTCAATGCTTTCTCTATACATAGGTTATAGGGACATTGGCTTGTCAATGCTGTTGCTACTAATGTGCTACCTCTTTCATAGAGGTCATAAGCGCAAGATAGATCCAGTGGTAATCCTATTATTAATCTTCGGAGCTACGCTAGGATCCCCCATAGCAGCTCTGCTGATGATCCTATTTTTCTCATTATTTTCAGTTCTATGGAGGCGGCAAACACTAGGCTTCTATGCCCTTGTCCCCCTCAGCTACATGATTTACGCGGGATATTCTTATACACTTTCACTGAAAAGATATGCGACTTTTGCTTGGGAGGGGTTCATGGATTTCTTTAAAGAGATCCTCAGTGGAAAGCTCCCGGAGCGCGTCACGCCTTGGGAACGACTTACCAATCCCACCCGAGAGGACATATATGTGGCTTCAGCAACATACTTATCACTACTATTATTATCAGTGATAGTTGCCACGCTTCTCACGCTCATTTGGATGCAAGAGATGCACAGAGTGGAAAGAAATGAGAAGGGTGCACTTCTTCGCTCCACTTGTTTATGCTTATGGTTCGCACTTGCGGTTGTGGTTGTTGCATACGTGGGGGCATCGGTGAAACCTGAGGTTCCATTCTCTGACATAAGAACTATTGTTGTTATCTTTATATCCGCGCTATTGCCTTTTGCTTTTGCATTAAGGCAATTTTTCACAAAAATTAGTGCCAATAAATTTTTGTTGCTCTTGACTATAGGTTTGTTAGCACTATCTTCGTTAAGAACAGTTTATGAGACATACCCTAAATCTATTTACGACCCAATAAATGTCGTTGAAGATGATAGATTAAGTTCAATGTCTGTCTATTACGTAGGAAGGTACATTCAAAACTTCTACACAGAAGGAGCAATAGTAATCGATTATAAAACCGACATAAAAATATGGCCACGGCTTTCGTCAGAATCTTATGAGAAACGCCTACTCAGCGAATCAGCACTCATTTCGCCCTCCGCACGCTTTCTCACAAAACGTATCATAGTGTTTGACATTAATGGACTTAGATACCCCTCACTCTATATTCCATTGGACGTTTATAAGCAAGCGTACAATTTAAGCTTGACAAGAAATAGGCTTTATGATAACGGTGCTACCGTAATTGTGTCAGGATAAACCAAGAACTTCTTGAATAAAGTTTTTAATTACGATCACCCAACGGTCTTCCACCTGTTGCTTGTAGATAGGCCATGACTGCCACATGTCTAATCCTATTCCCACATAATATATAACACCGTTTCCAACGGCCCTATAGCCTTGTACCATACGACCTTCATAGCCCTGCCATAAAACTTCATCGCTAAATAATGCAACGCAATAAGTGGGAAAACTACTATTCAAGCCTTTAGTTAGTAAAGCTTCTGCAACCGTCACATTCACCAATATGTACTCAGTTAGGTTGAGTGGAGCTTCAATCGGCGGAATCATCCAAAGGCCCTTATACGCGATATTTGTTGGAAGAGAGACACGCCCGAGCACAAGAGTAGTAACCCCAGAAGCCACAATATTATTTAAAAGTTTAACCTCATACTCAGTTGCTAAACCTCGACCATATATGCTCATAACTATCAACCCTACAAGTTTGTCACGAAGCTCGTATGCTACTTCGATTGGCATAGGTATAAGCCGTGAACTAATGGCATAATTTACTAATATTCCCATAATAGCTCTATGATCACCTCCAAGCGGAGCCCACGCAGCAAGATCCGTCTCAAAGGGCATAAGTAGCGCTATCGGCTCCACCTCATGAGGTTTGGCACTAGCATACTCTTGAGCATTTTGTGCTATACTACTGAGCTCCATAAGAGCAGAAAGAGGCTCCCATATACCTAACTTACTGTCTGAAACATAATTCAAATACATGCTCCATGGATTATTATTATCGTCGGGATCTATTTCAAATACGATCACCCAGTCAGCACCGGATAAAAGAAAAGTCTGTGTTGCAAGTCTTATCTCAGTTGCGTTATAGCAACTACCCTTAGGACGAGCGATCCACCTACCGTCAAGATTCGTTTCGCTAATGATAAGCTTTTTTCCATAGGTATGTGCCAGAAATGACGTATATCTTAATTGTGCTTTCGCAAGTGCAAGCCATAAGTCCATATCCTGATAAATTGAGCCATACACATCTTCATAAGCTACTTGCCGCATATTATATATTTCACCCTCTAATGCATCGATGTTTGTACCATTCCTTGCGAGGTATAACGGAACTAGCATATTGAGATAATTATAGCCGCGGGGAATGCCGAATAGCCAACCGCCGTTCAGCACCTCCCCCATAGCGATCTTTGTATTAAAGATGTTTCTAGCAAGTCCAGCCATAACGTTCATATTTTCAGCCATTAAACGAGCGTAATAATCCGCTACGTCGAACTTTACCGGAGAAACTATGGCTGTACCGCTAGCGGGCAGGTAAGTGACCGAATCAAAGTACTGCCACTTAAGTTCAGGGTTGCCCTTTACTGGGTCGGAGTCATCAAACCCTATTTCAACAGGCATGATTAATTCGTTCAGGTCGGAGATACCGTAAACATATTGATAGTCATTCTGCCAATGCTCCCAAACAACATCTTTAAAAAGATCCCACGTATCCCTTGGAGGTATTATTGCAACGCCGCCGACGGATGGATAGCTATCGCGGAAAATCAAATATTCTAGGCCTGCCCTTCCATAAAAGCCAAACTCTTCATTCGCTTCCATCATTCGTGAGATTATAACATCTCTCGCCAATGGTTCCCAAAGGAGTACTTTCTCAGGGTTAACTGCCATTTTTACAAATACTCTTCCAAGAACTACGGAGCCATCAGGCACTATTAAGTTCCGTAATGTCATTCTGACTCTGTATACTTTAACAGTGTTGTCATAATAAGTTTCGACGCTCGTAACATTCCATGTCACATCCATCGCCATCGCAGGCGCACGAATCTGAGCGCGATAATAAAGAACCTGAGGCACATAAGGATAAGGATCAATAAGTTTCGTATCCTTAGGCAAATTCATGTCAATTACTACATTATATATGCCGCCAGCCTGGAAAGAAACAACACCCATCGTAGAAATAGTGGCGTTGTAATACGTATCATACATTAACCTAAGCTCTACCAGATATTTCCAATCATTTTGATCCATCCAATCCATGGCCGCCTTAAGCGCCGTGTAATTCCAAACTACAGGATCATCTTCAGGGTAATTAATTATAAACTTGGTAGAACGAAACCCAAGTTCATGAAGCTTCTTAAGAGAATTTATCAATCTTGTATCTGTTTTCCAGATAGTTTCTATAGCGACGCCGACATGGGGGCACCTACCTATTACAGATGAATAACTTACTCCTCCAAAAGCCGAAATCTTTGTATATTTCAAACCTAATGAAAAAACTGAATGAAAAATAAAAGACAACAATACAACAATTAGGAAAGCACATTGCAAAATAAGCTTTCTTAGCCTAGACATGTCTACTTTCAATCTTTCGGTGAACACGCGCTCTTTCTGACAGTTCTTCAAAACATTCACCAAGACTACAATCCTTTAACCACTACTAACAATGACTATGTCAAAACTGAATGTTGTTATTCCTTGAATGTTGGTTGAGATTGAAAGTGTAAGGGTAACTGCTATAACTTGATTTACGTTGATTGCTTGTCCCTTATAGTTCCAGCTTAGCGAAATGTAATCAGCCGCGTTTGGCGGGTTCCAGTTAGAAGTTTGCAGTGAAAGCGTTATTGGGGCATTTCCCTCATTCCTAATGTAAACTGTAACGTTTTTGACTGCGCCTGGCTCAACCGTCCCCCAGTCTATGGAGCTTGCGGGCTGGCTGCAACCGCTATCCCAGTAAACGCCAACACCTAAAGCCTTAATGTTTCCAACGCTTCTTAAACGTACGCTTGGATATGTTAAGGCGTAAACAACCGCCATGCTGGCTAATACCATTGCGATTGTCCCGATTTTCGCAAGGTTTGCAACATGCATCTTAATCACCTCTTAAATCTTATTATTTACGAAACCAAATTTATCCAAAATATGAATATTTAATATACTTTTCGGTCTACACGTTCAACAAAAATACAAACAAAATAACCAGGACAGGTTAAGCCCTTGTCAAACCTAACCTCCGTTACAAGAGATTCGGCTCGAGGAAGCTTCTTCCTCGTCGCTGGAAACATTCTTTCAGCCGTTATTCAAGCCATAGGCGTTTTCCTACTCGCCCGCCTATTAGGCCCAGACCTCTACGGTGCTTACACGCTCTCGCTTGTTGTTCCGATGCTTTTCATGCAGTTGGTGGATCTCGGTGTAAGCCAAGGCTTGATAAAGTTTTCAGCCAGCCTAAAAGTTAAGGGCGAAAAGGCCAAAATTGCAACCTTCATCCGTAACGGACTCCTCTTCAAACTTTTCATAAGCCTTGCCTTCTCATGCTTCGCAATCCTATTCTCAGACTTTCTCGCCACTTACGTGGTAAACAGGCCAAGCATAGCTTTTTACATTCGCCTAGCCTCCCTTTCAATAATCTTCTATGCAGTTTCAGACACAGCCGTATCGACTTTTATAGGCTTAGACCGCGCGGAGTACAGCGCCCTAACAATCAACGTTCAAGCCCTAGTAAAATCCACACTATCCATACTCCTAGTAGCCCTTGGCTTAAGCCTGTCAGGAGCAATCACGGGCGTCGTAGCTGGAGCCCTAGCCTCAGCATTCACAGGCTTAACCATACTCTACCTTAAATTTTACAAAACATTGAATGACCCCAAAGAAAACGGCCTAGGCTTCAAAGAATCAATAAAAACCATCATTGGCTACAGCTTCCCCATATACCTATCAGCCCTACTCATACAATTAATAGCCCAACTCCAGGGCATAATCCTCTCCATGTACGTATCAGACGCCGACATCGGAAACTTTAAGGCATCATCAAACTTCATAACCCTACTAAGCCTTCTAATAGGGCCTATAGCCACAGCCCTATTCCCAGCCTTCTCAAAACTCGAAAGCGACAACAACGAGTTAAAGAGGTTTTTCGCCATCACCGTAA
>Ga0272445_1002073_pt1 | contig 14324 bp, 15 predicted proteins | sample YNPCB0031_FD_194404 | JGI IMG/M metagenome (GOLD analysis project Ga0272445, IMG submission 194404) | Hot spring sediment microbial communities from Yellowstone National Park, WY, United States - YNP-CB-003-1 | ecosystem: Environmental > Aquatic > Thermal springs > Hot (42-90C) > Sediment... | reverse complement strand
CTGACACCAGCGTTCACGCCGGAAGAAGAACGGTACCGCGCCGCTATTCGTGATCAGGCGGAGCGGATGCAGCGCTCCTTGCAGCGGTTCGTCGATCATATCCAACGCATGCAGAAGGAACCAGGGCTGCTCTTTGACCAGCAGTGGCGCATCGAGGTCGCAGCCGAGCTAGCGACCTGGAAGCTGATTCGTGATGAAGCGAGAGCGCTCACTCCGCCGCCACGCTTCGCGTCGTTTCATGCATTCTATCTCGACGGTCTTGAGAAGTTTGCTCAAGCAGCTGACGACTTCGCCTACGGCGTCGATCATCTCGATGCCGAGCGGATCCAGAAGGCTTCGGACGAGATCAGGCAGGCGAGTCAATCGTTCAACCAGGCACTCGCTCAGCTCCCGCGGTGAGGGCATACGTGGGCAAGCATGGGCGTGGCGGGGGGCGACGCGCGACAGCGTCCAAATCGGTTAATCCACGCTGTCATGCCATTGACCGATACTCTATGGTGGATGGAGGATCCAAATGTGGAGGGAGCACGGGCATGGTACAGGATCAGACACAGAGTACCGAGCGCATTCGCCAGATCAAGGCGGAGTTGCGCCGCCAGCGTAATCCCGAGGTGCAGCGTCAGTTCGCTGAGGAGCGCCGGGCGGCCATCGCCGCGTTTGAGGCGCGCTACGGCATTCCCTCTGACCAGATCCACCAAGCGATTGAGGAGGAGCGCCTGGTGGAAACCTTCGAGGTCAAACAGTGGCTGCACCTCTGGGAGATCGAACAGCATGCCCGGCGCAAAGCCCGGACAACACGCTGACCCGCACGGGTGGAATAGCCTCGACAACGACGTGAAGACACAGCAAGGCTACCTCGCGTTCTGGGAACGACGGGGATTCCTCATTATCGACGCGCTCGAGTGGCGCACGGAAGAGGGCGGGAATCGCATCACTCTCCGAGGCCGGTTGCACTTTCGCGGTGGGTACAGCCTTGCTGTTGACAAAGTCCTCGCGGTGCGTGTCACCCGTGGGCGGCGTGAGGTACAGACCGTGTGCTATGCCTACCAGGCTTTGCGGGTGTTGCCGGATGGCCAGGTGCGCAAACGCTTTCGCTATGACAATGACCATCAGTATAGCCGTGAAGGTCACCCGGATGCGCACCACAAGCATGTGCGTGATCGGGATGGGAAGGAACAGGTCGTCTGGGTTGGCCGGGAGAACTGGCCGACACTTCACAAGGTGATCGACGAGCTCTACGAACTGGCCCTCCAGCTCAACGACACACTCTGGCAGTCAGTGCGTGAGGAGCAGGCACCCCGTGGCCGTGGCGCGCGGCAACCTCCAGGCGCGTCGATGGCTGCTGGGAACGCGTACTGTCCGGATCACGTCTAGGCGGCGCCGGCGCGTGCATGCCTGATGCCCACAGTCGTCTTCGGGCGGGTTTGTCGCGCCCCCGCCGTCAGCTGACACGCCTCCCACCGCAGCGACATTCTGACGCTCCCGTGCTGGTTCTGACGCGCTTCTGACGCTCTTGACCCCAAAAAGCGTCAGAAAGAATTTCCGCATGTGGACAAGCATTTTTGCCCCGTCACCGGCAGTTTCTGACGCTTCTGACGCTCGTTTGCAGGAGTTTTCTGGTGTGCTCACGGCCGCAGCCCTGCGCGCCTTGGCGGAGGCTGACACGCATCCGTGACCGCGGTGCGGCACGTTCCCCCGTCGCTCGTGCGCGTGGGCGAGTGGACAATCCGCCGGCACGATCGCCGCGCCCGTGACCGCGCGCAGCGCCGCCCGCCACTGCCCCCAGCGTCCCGGCCAGTGCCCGGGGTGCGCACCCGCAACTCACGGCCAGCCGTGGAATCAGCGCCGCCTCTCCCACGAGGACGCCACCCCAGACACACAGTCGACAATCGCGATGCCAGCGTGCACCGGAACACCCCGAGCACGGCAGCCCCCAGCAGTGACCACCCGGCCGCGCATGGCGGATCGCGCACTGCTCGGTTGCTCACCCGCACCAGCCGGAGCCAAGGCGGTGTCCCAAACAGCGGCAGCCGAAGCAGCCTCCACGACCGCCAGGCAACCGTGGGAACCCCACTCTTCCCGTCTTGCCCCGACAATAGCACTGCGGCACCCCCGCGAGAGCCCGAACGTGGCGGGGATCGTCGGCACGATGCGTCACCCGCGAAGGAAAGGAGGATCAGATGCGACGACCGACGGTTGTGTTCGTTTTCTTTGCACTACTCCTTGGGCAGGTTGTCCCACTCGCACGAGCAGCTGAGGCATTCGGATCATACGAGTTTCAGCGGACATGGGAACGGACGGATTTGCCAGTCGCGCAAGGTGTGGTCTCGCGCACCTGGATGTGGGGGCCAAATCCGATTACCCCGCGCCTGGCCGAAGCCTACGCCGAGGCGCAGGACGGCGGGCGGTATGTCCAGTATTTCGATAAGACACGCATGGAGCTGAACGAGCGTGAGCCATACAACTCGCCGTGGCGCGTCACGAACGGTCTGTTGGCCAAGGAATTGGTGACGGGCAAGCGGCAACTTGGCGACCAGCTGTTCCGTGACTACGGACCGGCCCAGATCAACGTGGCCGGCGACCAGGATGACCCGAATGCGCCAACCTACGCCACCTTTGCCGCGTTGCTGACGGCACCGGCACTTCCGGTCGGCCAGGCCATCACGGCTACCCTCGACCGTCAAGGGCATGTCGGCAGCGACCCGAGCCTTGCCCGCTACGGCGTTACGGCTGCGATCCTGGTATCGGAAACCGGCCATACGGTTGCATCACCGTTCTGGACGTTCATGCAAAGCAGCGGCATCATCGCCGAATATGGCGTGTTCAAAGAAGGGCCGCTCTTCCCCAATCCGTTCTACGCAACCGGGTTTCCGATTACTGAGGCCTATTGGACAACCGTGCGGGTTGGCGGGGTGCCGAAGCAAGTCCTGGTGCAAGTCTTTGAGCGGCGCGTCTTGACCTACACGCCGGACAACCCGCCTGGCTGGCAGGTCGAGGCCGGCAACGTCGGCCAGCATTACTATCGCTGGCGCTATGAGCTTGCGCCTGATCTCGGCAGCCGGGCCAACCCCATCCCGCTTGGCCAGTCGGCGCTCATCTACGGCAACTGGGAAATCCGGGTTGTCGACGTGATCCCCAACGCCACGGATCTGGTCCTTCGGGAAAATCGCTTTAATACGCCGCCCAAGCCGGGCTACCAGTTCTTCATCGCGACCGTCGAGGCGACCTACCGCGGCCAGGGTTCCGTACGGTTTGATGGAACGTATCGTCTGCGCGCGGTTGGCCCCGCCAATGTGTCCTACTCAACATTCGAAGATGACTGCGGCGTGATTCCGAACGAGATCAGTGATACCGAAGTCTTTACCGGCGGGACGATTCGCGGCAATGTGTGCTGGCAGGTGCGGTCAAGCGACGCCGCAGCCTTGCTGATGTATGATCGCGAGTCGCCGTCTGACCGCTTTGTGCCGACCTATTTCCGTCTCGCGCGCTGAGCGCCGTGCGCGCCTGGCAGGCTGCGGGATGGACCGCGTGCTGTCCTGTCGCGCGGTGGACATGGCGAGCGGCCCCCGGTGCGTGCCGTGGGGCCGCTTCGCGGTTCACGGCCTTGAGCGGAGAGGCAACCCGGTCACGGGCACGTGCGGAGCGCGGCGGCGCTGCCGGCAGGTGCAGCGGTCAGGGTGCCCGTGCACGGAGAACGGCAGGGATCACGGCTGCGACGGGAGGAAGGGCATTAGCAACCTAGGGGGAGCGTCCAGGAGGCGAGCACGGGCAGGGGTGCCGAGCGTGCACAGATGAACACCAGAAAAGTCGTGCAAACGAGCGTCAGAAGCGTCAGAAGCCACGGGAAGATCCGCGTCGGCATGCGGAAAATCGTTCTGACGCTCGGTGGTGCCGGGTGCGTCAGAAAGGGCTGGGGGAGCGTCAGCCGCGTCAGACGGGGGCACGGGCTGGGGCATGGCGGTGGTGCTGGTCGGGTGCGCACCGAGCTGCTCGCGCGTGCTCGCGGGAGCTGACGCCGGAGCGGACACCGGATTGAGGCGGCGATGACCAGCCGGCTCAGGTGTGCTCGGTGGGGCCGACGCCAGCGTGGACGCGTGGTCGCGAGGGCGCCCATCCTGCCCAGGCGTTCTCGCGGGGGGTGAAGCCGCCGGGATGGTGCTGACTCCTGCGGAGTGATGCACACCAGAAAAGTCGTGCAGAGGAGCGTCAGAAGCGTCAGAAACTGCCGGTGACGGGGCAAAAATGCTTGTCCACATGCGGAAATTCTTTCTGACGCTTTTTTGGGTCAAGAGCGTCAGAAGCGCGTCAGAACCAGCACGGGAGCGTCAGAAGGGTCGGGCACCGGGCCAGTGGGCCAGCAGGGGGGCGGCACAGCCGGGGCAGCCGGTGCGTGTCGCGGGAGAGCGGGGTGGACGGCGCAGCCGCTGAGTGTGACGGCAGGCCCGCGAGGCGCCTGGCATGATGAAGACCAGAAAAGTCGTGCAACGGAGCGTCAGAAGCGTCAGAACGTGATGGAGTTTCCGCGTCTCTATGCGGAAAATGCTTCTGACGCTCCCCTGGCTCACGAGCGTCAGAAGGGCGTCAGAAACGACCGGAGTGCGTCAGAAGCTGGGCACCGGCATCGGGTGGCCGTGCGGTGGCTGGGCGCGGGCCCAGGCCAAGCATGCACGCGAAGCGGAACACCAGAAACGTCCTGCAACCGAGCGTCAGAAGCGTCAGAAACTGTGGGTGGCATGGTGAAAATGCTTGTCCACATGAGGAAAATGCTTCTGACGCTCGTCACTGTCAAGTGCGTCAGAAGGAGCGTCAGAAGCTCGTCAGAAAGAGCATGGGAGCGTCAGACGGTGCACGCGTGGATCAGCCAGCGGCAGCGGCGGCGTCGTGGCAGGCAGCGGCGGCAGCGGTGCGGCAGGACGGGGCCCGGCTGGGGCAGCGGCCAGCGGCAGCACGCCAGGCCGTTGGCTGTGCCGGCCGCGCGGGTGGCTCCGCAGGCGCGTGTCTGGGCGTGGTCGCGGATGGTGGCGGCATGACGCACCGGTCGTGATTAGCAAACTGGTAGAATGATGGCGGAAGACGCCGCCTGACCAGAGGAGTTGCCGATGAAGCCGCCCCGAACGTCGATGAGGCTGACCCGAAGGCCCCGCAAGTCCAAGGCGAAGCATGTCAATCCCGACTGGCCGCTGGATGAGCCACCGCCTGACCTCAGCAGCGAGATCAATGCCGACAAGTGGCGTGACTACCCTGTCTTCCGCGTGGTCGGCTACGACCTGTTCTCGGAGGATGCGCGGCGCCGCACGCGTCTCCCTCCTTCTTCCTGACGCGCACTCGAGCAGCCCAGCGTCCTGCTCCTGCAAAGTGTCACCGGAGGGATTCGCCGTGGAACGGGTGCGCTGCTGCGCGCATGCCCGCAGGCCCGCACGGTCGGTTCTGAGCGCGATGCGCCAGGGGCGGTACACGCCACGTGCACGACAAGTGGTGTACTGCACGTGCGTTCATGGGGGCGGGTAATGGCACGGGCGGGGTGCATGCCACCTGGACACTACGCGGCATGATCCACGCAACTGTTTGCTTTTGGCTCCCATGCCGAAGCGGTGTGCGTGCCACGGTCGCGACACGCGGCGTGCTGCACGGTGGCGGCGTGTCCTGCTCGACTGCCACGTGCTCTCTGGCCACTGCTCGCGGCGTATCAGGCGCGACCGCGCTGCCGTGGCTCCGGTCATGGCCGCGGGCCGCGACGCACTGGGCCTGGGGCGGGGCAAGGATCGCGACCGTTCGCCGCAGCGCGTGCCGTGGCCCGCTCCGCCTGAGGGACGCCAGCACAGCGACCGCCGCTTCGCCACGCCGTGTCGCCGCACTTGCCGGCAGCGCGGACGAACCAGACGTGCAATTGACCGCGCTGGCAAGCTGCCTGTATACTGCGCCGTAGTCTGCACCGACCGCGGGTGCGAGGTAGAAGTGTTCGGACGTAAGGAGGGAGCATACGGAATGATGCGGCGGCAGCGTCTGCGGCTGTCACTGGTTTGCCTGCTCTGTGCGCTCGGTCTGGTTGTTGCGGCCTGTGGTGGCGCGGCAACGCCGACCCCGACCACGGGCGCGGCTGGGAGTGCTGCGTCGCCGACCAAGGCGACGTCGGCGACAACGGCGACCACCCCGGCCGCGGCAAGCACGGCGAGCTCCGGCGGCCAAGCAGCAAGCGGTGACGTGATCAAGATCGGTGTCGTCCTGCCGATCACCGGGAGCGAGGCGAAGCCTGGGCAGTACCAGAAAGAAGGGATCGAGCTCGCCGTCAAGCAGATCAACGACCAGGGCGGCGTCATGGTCAAGAGCCTGGGCAAGAAGCTGCCGATCCAGATCGTCTTCTACGACGATGGCTCGGATCAGGCGAAGTCGGCGTCGCTTGTCGAACGGGCGATGAGTTCCGACAAGGTGGTCGCGGTGATCGGCGGCTACTCGACGGCGCTCGGGCAAGCGCAGTCGGTGATGGCCGACCGCTATCAAACGGTCTGGATCACGCCGGGTGCCGCGGCCAGCTCCATCTTTTCCCAGGGGTACCAGTGGATCTTTGGGACGCTCAGCCCGGTCGATCAGCTGGGTTATACCACGATGCAGTTCCTTGGCTGGCTCGTTGATCAGGGCAAGCTCACGAAGGGGCTCAAGATTGCCCTGGTCGTTGAGAATACCGATCACGGCATCGACTACGTCAATGGCATCCAGCAGTGGATCAAGGAGCACCCTGGATACTTCACGGTCGTCATGAACGAGAAGTTCGAGCTCAATAGCACGGACTTCTCCGGCCTGCTCCAGAAGGTGCAAGCGGCCAATGCTGACATCTTCCTCGCCGATGCCCACCTGCCGGACTACATCACCATGCACCGGCAGTACACGCAGCTCGGTCTGTACCATCAAATGATCAGCTACGGCGCACGTGGGCCGGAAGCAGACGCGCGCAAGGCCCTCGGTGATGCGGTGAACTACATCTTCGCTGGCATCTGGTGGTCGTCGCGGTTGCCGTATCCCCAGGTGAAGCAGTTTGTGCAAGACTACACCGCCTTCACGGGCCATGCGCCGGACTCCTGGTACGCCGCCCCAGCCTATGAAGCCGTGCGTGCGCTCGCGGCAGCCATTGAGCAGGCTGGCTCGCTCGACCACAAAGCGATCCGCGACGCGCTGCGCCAGGTCGACCTGAAACCGTCCTTGCTGCCTGGGCAAGAACTGAAGTTCCAGCAGAACGGGCAAGTGAAGACCCCGTTCGTCATTGTGCAGAACAAGCCGGACGGCAAGGTGGACATCGTCTATCCGCAGGATTCGGCGACGGGTGATCCCGTGGCGCCGATCCCGCGCTCATAGTACTGGGGATGTGGCAGGGTGAGTGCAGCGCAGGTTGTTAACTTGCTGGTCGCGGCACTCCTCCTTGCTGGGGTCTACGCCATCATGTCCTACGGGCTGGCGCTGGCCTATGGCGTCATGAAGCTGGTGAACCTGGCGCATGCCGGCTTCATGATGCTTGGCGCGTACCTGACGCTCGAAGCCTTTCGCCGGCTCGGGCTCGACCCCTTGCTCGGGGCTGTTGCGACCGCTGGCGTGCTCTGGCTCGTTGGCATGGGGGTGTACTGGCTGCTGGTGCGGCACGTGCCGACGGGCGATGAGCCGACGTTACCGTCGCTCCTGCTGCTGTTCGGCGTGTGGCTCGTGCTCCAGAACATTGGCTACCTCATCTGGGGGACGCAAGACCAGGCGATCCTCACGCCGCGCACACTCCAGACGCTGCGGCTGGGGCCGGTGACGCTGCCGGTCGTGCGCGTGCTGGTCTTTCTGGTCGCGCTGGTTGGCCTGGTGGTACTCCACCTTGTGCTTGGGCGCACGTGGTTCGGCCGGGCGGTGCGTGCCCTGACGCAGAACCGGCAGGCCAGCCGCATCGTCGGCATTGACGTCGGGCGCACGGCGATGCTCGCCTTCGGCGCAAGTACGGCGTTCTCCGGGCTGGCTGGTGGACTGCTCGCCACGCTCTACTCGTTCAACCCTGACTTTGGTGGGCCGTTCCTGCTGCGCTCGTTCGTGATCATCGTGCTCGGGGGGTTAGAATCGTTCGCGGGGGTGGCCCTGGGTGGGCTTGTCCTGGCCCTGCTTGAGACGTTCAGCGTGCTCGTCATCCCCGCTGGCTATCAGCTCGCGCTCTCGTTTGGCCTGCTGGTCGTGGCCTTGCTGGTGTTGCCCGGCGGGCTGCCGAGCCTCTTTGCCTGGCGGAGGCGCCTATGAGTTCGACGAAGTCGCAGGTGGTCGCGCCAGCCGCTGTTGGCGTCTCCTGGCAGTCGTGGCTCGGGCAGGCTGCGCCGATTGTGCTGGCGGGCGTGGTTGGGGCAGCCGTCCCCCTGCTCCGTGATGATCCAAACACGATCCGCTTGCTCTTCATTGCCTACGTCTTGGTCACCACGAGCATCGCCTGGAATGTTCTTGGCGGCTTCACCGGCCAGGTCTCCTTCGGCTTTGCCGTCTTCTACGGCCTCGGCGCCTACACCACCGCGCTGCTGATCACGCGTGCGGGGGTGCACCCCTACCTGGCCTATCTTGCTGGCGGGGTGCTGGCCGCGCTGGCCTCGCTGGTCATCGGCGTGCCGGCCTTCCGCCTGCGTGGCCCGTACTTTGCCATCGCGACCATTGGCGTCAGTGAGACGGTGCGCGTGATCGCCAACAACCTGAAGTTGACGGGGGGCGCCAGTGGGTTCCGAGTCGTCGAACGCCGGCCGTTCAACCAGCTCGAGCACTACTACGTTGCCCTGCTCGTCGCGCTCGGCGCGCTGGCGCTGACGCTCGTGCTCGCGCGGACGCGTGCCGGCCTGGCGATGCGGGCCGTGCGCGACGACCAGGATGCGGCGGCGGCGGTTGGCATCGACCCCTTCCGCTGGAAGCTCATTGCCCACGCGCTCGCCGCGCTGCTCACCGGCATCGCGGGCGGCGTGTTTGCGCGCTATGCTGCCTTCATCCACCCGGGGGGCGTCTTCGCCTTCCAGACGGGCGTGGCCATCCTGCTCATGCCGGTCATTGGTGGGTTAGGAACACTCTGGGGGCCGGTCTTCGGCGGCTTGATCTATGGCATCGTCCAGGAGCAGTTGATCGCTCGCTTCCCCCAGATCCACCTGCTGCTGTATGGCATCCTGCTCATCCTCATTATCCTCTTTGAGCCGGGCGGGCTTGTTGGCCTCGCACGTCGCGTGCAGCGCCGCCTCAGCGCCGGTCGTGGGAGGGGGAGCTGATGCTGCGGCTCGCACCACTCCTCCGCGTCGAGCAGGTCACGCGAGTCTTCGGCGGCCTCGTCGCGGTGCGCGATGTCTCGCTCGACGTCTTCCCCGGCGAGATCCTTGGCCTCATCGGCCCCAATGGCGCAGGCAAGACCACGCTGTTCTCGATGATCGCCGGCGCGCTGCGTCCCACGCGCGGGCGTATTCTGTTCGAAGGGCACGACGTGACGCGCCTGGCGATCCACCAGCGCGTCGCGCGTGGCATCGTGCGCACGCACCAGATTCCACGGCCCTTCCGTTCGATGACCGTCTTCGACAATGTGCTGGCAGCCGCTGCCTTCGGCCGGGCTGGCAGCCATGATGCCCACCGCCGGGCCATGGAGAGCCTCACGTTTGTCGGCCTGGCTGACCTCGCGCGTGCACCAGCTGACGGCCTCTCCGTTGGCAACCAGAAGCGGCTGGAGCTGGCACGGGCGCTGGCTGCGCAGCCACGTCTGCTGCTGCTTGACGAGATCGGCGGTGGGCTGACCGAGCAGGAGCTAGCCACCATTCTCGACGTCATCCGCCGTATCCGCGCCCAGGAAGGGGTGACGGTGCTGTACATTGAACATAATATGCGCGCGGTCATGGCCGTGAGCGATCGCGTCGTCGCCCTCGATGGGGGACAAAAGATCGCTGAGGGGACGCCCGAGCAGGTGCAGCGCGACCCGGCGGTGATCGAGGCCTATCTTGGTCAGCCAGTCGATGGGCAGGTCTGACATGAACGCTACCACCGTGCCGTTGCTCAGCCTCACGGACATCGCTGCGGGCTACGGCGAGACGCAAGTGCTCTGGGGTGTGTCGCTGGCGGTGCGCGGCGGGCAGGTCACGGCGCTCCTTGGCCCCAATGGCGCCGGCAAGACGACCACGCTCCGCGTCATCGCCGGCCTCCTCCCTGCGTGGCAGGGCACGCTGACGTTTGACGGCCAGGACATCACGCGTCTGCCGCCGCACGAGCGCGTCGACCGCGGCATCGTCCTCGTGCCGGAGGGGCGGCAGCTCTGGCCACGCATGACGGTCGAGGAGAACCTGCTCCTCGGGGCCTATCGTCCACACCTGCGGGCGCGGATTCCCCAGAACCTCGAGCGTGTCTACACGCTCTTCCCGCGCCTTGCCGAGCGTCGGCGGCAGCTGGCCGGCACCCTCTCGGGCGGCGAGCAGCAGATGGTCGCGCTCGGCCGGAGCATGATGGCCGAGCCTCGTGTGTTGTTGCTCGATGAGCCCTCGCTCGGCCTTGCGCCGCGGGTCGTCGCCGATATGTTTGCCGTCATCCGCGCCATTGCCGAGCAGGGGGTGACCATCCTCCTCGTCGAGCAGGCGGTGACGAACGCGCTAGCGGTTGCCCAGTACGGCTACGTCCTTGAGACCGGTCGGATTGTGCTGGAAGGCGAGACCGCACAGCTCAGCGCCAACCCACAGGTCCAGCAGGCCTATCTCGGCGTGCTCCCCACCTAGGGGGCCTCGCGGAACCGCACACGCGCCTGCTGAAAACGCCACCACCGGTGGTGGCGAGCAGCACGCGTTGGTTGTGCGCAATCGCTCGCAGCCTGGGGCCAGCGCAAGCCCAGCGCTGCCGGCCAGGATCAGCACTGGCTGGCAGCCGGGAGCGCCGGAATGGCTGCGTTCCCGCGGTTGACGGCGCGCGGTGGTCACGCCTGCCACACAAACGTCGTGCACCTGGTGTGGTTGCCAGGTGCACGACGCGTGGAGCAGAGCGGTTGGGCGTTAGGCCGTGGCCGCTGAGGAGTCAGCCTCGCTCGCTTCCAGCTCAGCAGCCTGAATCAGTGCGCGGAGCCCAAGCCCGATGTGCAGGGCAATGCCGATGAGCGATGCCGCGATCAGGACGCCGCCAACGACAACGACGTTAATCGTCGCATGCGTCCAGTGCGCGCCACGCGGCTGGGTATTGAGTGCGGCCGGGGCGATGATCAGCCAGATCCCCGCGGCGAACGTCAGCACGAGGGTGATGATGCCTGGTGAGAGCAATCGCGTCTTCATGCCTGCTGCCCTCCGGTCTGGGTGGTCACGGGTTGCTGGCTATTGCTGCTCGCGCGGGCTTGGCGGCGCTCAGCCAGTTCCGCGGCGAGCGTCGTGGCCAGCAGTGCCATCGTCCGCTCAAGCTCGTCGTGGTAGAGTGAGCCCGCTGCTGGCATTGCCGGCTGTGGGGCAGCCGCTGCTGGCTGGCCGGCCCAGGCCGGCATCGGCGGCACCGGCTGCTGCCGTGGCTTCAACACCCCTGCCACGCGCAGTTCACCGACCACCGAGAGCGAGAACAGGACGATCCCGATGACCGACAGGATCACCACAGCAAGGCCAGTCCAGAAGTCGTTCTTCGTCGCGTCCGTCCAACTCCCACCGTTCTGGTAGCCGATCGCAAACGGCGCGACCATGAGCCAGGCGCCAGCCAGCCCTGTCACGAGGCTCGCGGCGATGCCCCAGAGGTGCCGGCCGATCGCGACCGGACGTCGTCGTGCCATATCCTGCCGCCTTTCCCCTCACTTGCCATCCGTTACTCACGTAGTGGTTCGCGCAGTGGCTGCGTCGTGAACACGGCGCTCGTGGCATTCGCGCCGTTCACCGTCACGCCGTTCCCGTTGAACGAAACCGCCCCATGGACATGCCCGTTGCCGTTCGCGGCCTGCGGCGCAGCGTAGCGCAGGAGCAGCGTCACCGCAGCTGGCTCAAGGAGCTCTTCGGCAACATGTCGCGCGCGTTCGACCGGGCTGGCCGTCGGCGGCTGCTGGCCATCAGCGAGCGTAGCGAGTGCCGCGACCAGGTCAGGGTCGGGGTTCGGCTGCTTGGCTTCACGTGCGATCAGGGCCAGCGTCAGCCCGAGCAGTGCAGCGGCGCGCCCGTCCCGCCGTGCCGGAGCCGCCGGCGTCTCGGCGGACATGCCGTCAGTTGGCACCCCGCCTTCGCCGAGCCCAGCGGTGCTTGCGCCGTGAGTCCGCCGCAGCGGAATCTCCGGCAGGAAGAGCGTCGTGATGAAGCTCAGCACCATCGCGGTCGCGCTGATCAGGAACAGGCTGGTGATGGCGACCGAGAGACTTTCGCGCAGCGCCTGCATGAACTGGGTGTAGAGCTGCAGCCCCTGCGGGCCAAACGCCGCAAACGCCTGCTGGATTTGCCGTGCCGCTTCCGGCGACTGGAGCGCCTGCGGATTCTGCGTCAGCAGGTGCAGCCGGTCGGCGCTGTGGGCCTGCCTGGGGTCGAGGAAGGCCCGCACGCTCGTGCGACCACGAGTCGGGCGTCCCGCAGCGGGTGCAGCTGAAGGGTTGACACTGTCACCGGCTCGGCGCGATCTGGACAGCGGGATCCACGCCGAGTCTCGGCTGTGCCGCGGAGAACGGTTGGGAACACGTCCGGGTCAACGAGTGCGGGTCCCGTGCACAGCGCAAGTACTGGATTTGGAGAAACGTTCTGACCTTTTGTGGGCTGTGGCTCGCGTGCTTCCCGTCCCGTCTGCTCGTTTGCCTTGGAAAGATGGATGACAGGGAGAGGCGAAGAGAGGCTGGACGTCGCCGAGTCCAGGGCCGAGGCTCGTATGAACGTTCCGCAGCCGCGTCCATGGTACGCCATTGGATTGGCGGCGGCCAGCGGGACGCATGAGGTCAAAGAGGGTAGAAGGCTGGCTCAGCTTTGCTGTGCATGACGGCGATCGTCGGGTGCTCGAGGAAAGAGCAGCCCTTTTGGGCGACAGGCAGTGCAGTCGCGCTCGAGAAGTTGAAGAACCCCCAGCGCGCCGTACCGTCGGCAGACGTGACTCTCCGTTCGTGCATTCTGTGTACCGACCGAAAACAGTGAGGTTACTGAACGCAAGCTGGCGACGAATCTGCCAAAGTGCGGAGCTTCTCCTCGACGGGGATCGAGTAGCAGGATGCGTTCTCTTCTCGCAGAGACAGCGATCTGCGACCACGTTCGTCTCGAACCTCGTCTCGGTCGCATTCCCGTCGAGCGTACGCCTTTCGGAAAGCATTGTCTGAGGTTTTTTTTCGTCCTTCCGTCGCTCGTGGTACTTCGATCTTCCTCACGGCAGTCTCGTATGCACTGCTTCCGGATACTCCGCTACGGCCACCAAAACGTGGGGGCTCGGCAAACTCCTCGAGCGGAGTCGCGATGCAAGTGTGTCCGATCCGTCGGACGGGTGGGTTGGTCGAGTCGGGGCCTCGTGCTTTATGCTGGAAGGAAAACGATCGAGTCGACGGAGCGTCGGTGCGACGGGGAACGGACGAGGGTGTATGGTCGTTCACGATCCTCCGCTGATCGCCACGCTGGGAATGCCGCTCGGTGTGCTCCGGGAGAGGGTGCGGTCATGGCTGCTCGAAGACGTCGGAACCAGTGACGTGACCACCCAGGCGATCGTTTCCCCGGATGTCCGCGGTCAGGCTGAAATCGTCGTGCGCGAGGCGGGTGTCCTGTGTGGACTGCCGCTCGTCGAGCTGGTCTTTCGCGAGATCGATGACGAGCTCGACTGCGCGGCGCTGGTTCGGGAAGGCGCATCGGTCGCCGCTGGAACGGTGGTGGCGCGGATCGCCGGGCGACTGGCGAGCATCCTCACGGGCGAGCGTCTGGTGCTCAACCTGCTGCAGCGGCTTTCCGGCATCGCGACGACGACGCGCCGCTTCGTCGAAGCGATCGAGGGCACCGGTGCGGTGATTCTGGATACGCGCAAGACGACGCCGGGGTTGCGGGCGCTGGAGAAGTACGCCGTACGCGTCGGCGGCGGGCGGAACCACCGTTTCGGGCTGTTCGACGGCGTCTTGATCAAGGACAACCATATCCGGGCGGTCGGCAGCGTTGGCGAGGCGGTCCGGCGGGCGCGCGAGCGGGCTCCCCATCCACTCGCGATCGAGGTCGAAGTTACGACGCTCGACGAGCTCGAGGAAGCGCTTGCGGCCGGAGCCGATTGGATCCTTTTGGACAACATGGATCTCGAGACGATGCGTGAGGCCGTCCGTCGCGTGGCTGGGCGTGCCAAGCTGGAGGCATCCGGTGGTGTAACGCTCGAGCGCGTGCGCGCGATCGCCGAGACAGGAGTAGATGCGATTT
>Ga0272445_1002072_pt1 | contig 14337 bp, 17 predicted proteins | sample YNPCB0031_FD_194404 | JGI IMG/M metagenome (GOLD analysis project Ga0272445, IMG submission 194404) | Hot spring sediment microbial communities from Yellowstone National Park, WY, United States - YNP-CB-003-1 | ecosystem: Environmental > Aquatic > Thermal springs > Hot (42-90C) > Sediment... | reverse complement strand
AGCTTAAATTATAATTTATATTAGTGAATATCCATGAAGTCCCACTTGGAGGAGAAAAGTAAAGGCGAAACTATACTTGAGGTTAGAAATTTAATTGTTGAATTCAAGCTTCCACGAGGAATACTTAGAGCTGTGGACGATGTGAGTCTCGATGTGTACCGTGGGGAAGTCTTAGGGCTGGCTGGGGAAAGCGGATGCGGTAAGTCGGTTTTCTCTCGTGCAATAATAAGGCAGGTGGATCCAAATGGATACATTAAAAGCGGGAAAGTGTTTTTCAGAAGAAAGGATGGAAGCATGATAGATGTAATGTCCCTGTCGGAAGAAGAATTGCGCGGCTTTAGATGGAAAAATATATCGATAGTTTTTCAAGGAGCAATCTCATCCTTTAACCCCGTGATGAGAATAAAAGAGCATTTTCTCGATACCGTGCTCGACCATGAGGAGAAGGTGGACAAAGAAAAAGTGCTTTCTGAGGCTTCAGGTCTGCTGAAGAACGTTCTCTTAGATCCAAACCGGGTTCTCAGATTATTTCAGCATGAGATGAGTGGTGGTATGAAGCAGAGGTCACTGATTGCTTTGAGCCTAATACTTGGCCCTGAGCTTGTAATACTGGATGAGCCTACCTCAGCTCTCGATGTTTTGACACAAGCGTATATCCTTGATATACTTAAGGATCTTCATAAGGAAACTGGTTTAACAATGCTGTTTATAACTCATGATCTACCAGTTTTAGCTGAAATAGCTGATAGAATTGCAGTAATGTATTTGGGCAAGATAGTTGAGATAGCGGACGTATGGAAAATATTTTATGAACCTAATCATCCATATACGCAAGGTCTTCTGAAATCTATACCTTCCGTAACCGGTAGCCTGGAAGATCTTAGGCCTTTATCTAAGGGGGTTCCTGACCCAATGAATCCGCCGCCGGGATGCAAATTCCATACTCGATGCCAATACGTAATGGATGCATGTAAGAAGGCGGCGCCGCCCCTCTTGGATTTAGGAGGCGGACATTTAGTTGCCTGCCATCTCTACAACAAATAATGGTTTTCAGGTCTTGGGTTAAGTTACCCTTAAAATTTTTAGTTTTCACTTTTTGAGATATCTGCTTGCTTTACCTGTTTTCTGACGTCATAAGATATGAACAGTAGGAAGGCGAGTGAAACGGTTAAAGCGATAACATTGACGATAAACTCTGCTGAATTAAAATCCAAGAATGGTAGGGGAATCAATGCTAGAAAAACGAGGAGAACCCCTATATTGAAGGCAACTCTACCAGTAGATGGATCCATACAATATATATTAGATTAACATCCTTAAAAAAATAATCCCGTATATGCCAGGACTCTGAGGTTCCGCCAAGCTTGATAGCGAATGCTTCAAGGCATAGGACCATTATTAAGGCATGTATGGATGGGAATACGATTCATCTAAGACCTATGCTCTGCTCAGATGGATGGGCATAAACCCTATCATTAAGCCTAGAGGAAACGCTAAGGGTGGATAGCGGTCCTCCTGAGAGACATAGCTCAGTCATAATATTCAAGATGCTTGGGGAGAAGGAATGGGTCGGGCGAAAGGTTACGGTAGAAGGTGGGCTGCTGAAACAGCGTTCTCAACTTTTAAGCGCCTATACGGGGAATACTGCATGCTAAAAGGCATGGAGAGCATAGCTAAGGAGCTAACGGCTAAAGCATACATATATAACATGCTAATAAACCTATAAAACTAAAAAGCGAGGACAACAGCTAAAACCAGGAGGAGGGGCCCAACACGGAAGAATTAAACCGTAAAGCTATAAATGTTTGAATATTTTGAATTTACGGTGAGTGGCAGGCAACCCATCTATTGCTAATCAGCCGGAGTTCTGGTTTTATTTTTTCGCAATCTCCAGTGGCGTATGGGCATCTTGTATGGAATTTGCAGCCTGAGATCGGTTTTAATAGGCTTGGCACATCAATGCTTTTCAATGGAATGATTTTTCTCTCCCTAGCAATTTTGGGATCTGGCACTGGGATGGCTGCAAGCAATGCTTTTGTGTATGGATGCAATGGGTTACGTATGGTCTCCTCAGTCTCCCCTACCTCAACAATATCTCCTAAATACATTATGGCGATTTTCCCATTTCTGGCGAAGTATCTTGCTACCCCCAAATCATGGGTTATAAGTAGAAATGTCGTTCTTAATTCCTCACCGATTTTATGCAGCATGTCGAGGATTTCCACTCTGAGGGATGCGTCAAGCATGGATACTGCTTCATCGGCAACTACGAATTGAGGTTTAACTGATATCGCTCTGGCTATAACAACCCTTTGCATTTGCCCTCCACTTAACCTGCTAGGATACCTCTCTATAAAGTCTTCTGGGGGAGATAATCCAACCCTCTCTAAAAGATCCAGCGCTATTTTTCTTGCCTCATCCCTCCCTCTAGCCATCTTGTGACGTAAGATTTGCGGTATTAACGCGGCTGACAATTTTTTCGCCGGATTAAGCGCGTCATAAGGATTCTGGGGTATTATTTGAGCGTTTCTGCGGAATTCTTCAAATTCCTTTCTGGAGATGTGCCATATGTCTCTACCTTTATATAGCACTTGGCCTGAGCTTGGCTTCAGAAGACCAAGCAAAAGTCTTCCAAGAGTGCTTTTACCACAGCCTGATTCTCCCACTAGCGCTATTTGTTCTCCTTCCTTTATGCCAAACGACACCTCGTCTACAGCTCTAATCTTCGCTCTAGCCTTCAACATCCCTATGCTTACTTCAAATTCTTTTGTTAGTTTTCTGGTCTCCACCACGTATTCGGAGATAATTTCACCTCCATCTTTCATTTTGGGAATAGTTAAAGGCTCGTTTACTGCGGCGAGAAATCATGTTTGACTTCACCACTTATCTGCGGTTTAGCCTGAGCGTAGACGCGGATTGAACACTTCCTCTAAAGATCCGGATAGGAAGACTAGCCCTATTTGCAGCAATATGATGCATATTGCGGGAGCTAAAAGGGAAGCTTGCTTTATCGAGAAAACAGCCCCCGCATAATTTACAGATAAGTTTAGCATCACGCCCCAATTCTGGCTTTTATAAGGCGCTAATCCAAGCATGAAAAGGCCTACTTGAGCGTAGATTGCTCCTGTGAAAGCGAAGATCCCATTTATAATTATGTAGGGCATTATATTTGGCAGTATTTCGTTCGTTATAATGTGGATTGATGGCATACCAAGGCATTTAGCCATCTCTATGAAGCCTCTCTCCCTTAAAGTGAGGGTTTGAGCTCGAATTGCTCTTGAAAGAGGGGCCCACGCGGTTATGCTTAGTATTGCAGCCAGCAACACAGGATTTGAGGTCCTTAGGATGGAGGCTATAACGATTAACAGTGGGAAACCCGGTATTGTAAGCACTATATCTGTAACGCCCACCAGTATGGAGTCTGCTTTACCGCCCATATATCCTGAAATGATGCCCATAAAGGTAGCTACCGATGTAGTTATTAGGGCGGCCACAAAACTGACGAATAAAACGTCCTGAGAGCCAATTATAAGCATTGCCAGTATATCCCTGCCAAACCAGTCTGTGCCGAGAGGATGTTTAAGGGAGGGAGGTTGTAATGCTTCGCTTAAGTTTACGGTTGATGGATCATACCTTACTATTAATGAGCCGACTGTAGCCATTAACGCAAAAAATAATACTATGGCGAACCCTACTGCCCCTCTTTTACTTCTTAATATTATTTTCAGTGGGTCATACACGCTTTTTCTCAAAGCCCTTATCAATACTTCTTTAACCTGAACCATACTTTTTCACCTATCTTTCAATTCTAACCCTTGGGTCAAGAAATCCGTAAAGAAGGTCGGCGATGAAATTGGATAGTATGATTGCAAGTGTTGTTATGAGGAAGCAGCCTTGCATTAAGGGATAATCTCTCGCTGTAACACTATAGGTTAAATAGTATCCTATTCCGGCGTAGGTGAAAATGTTCTCTATTAGTACTGAACCTGAAAACATATAACCTATGGCTATGGCTAACCTGGTGAAGAGCGGTATTATAGCGTTTCTGCCAACGTAGGAGAACATTATTCTTCTCCCCCTTAATCCTCGCGCCTCCGCCACTCTTATATAATCTTCTCCTAGGACGCTTATGGTGGCGCCTCTCATTTGTAGAATCCAGCTACCTACTGTTGTAATAAAGAAGGAAAGTATTGGTAATGTTGCATGATAGAATATGTTGGATATGAATTCCAAAGTGAAACCGGGAGGAATTCGAGGGTCACGGGTCCCTCTTATGGGAAAAATCTTCCATATACAAGCGAAGAAGAATAGAAATATAAGTGCTAAAACATAGTTTGGTATAGCGTTAGTTATCGTTGAAAATAATGTGATTGCATGATCGGATTTCTTATTTCTTCTATATGCCGCAAACATCCCGAGAACTATGCCTAGCATAAAGCTTAAAGATATACTAATGGATAATAGGAAGACTGTCCATGGAAGAGCGTAAGAAATGATTCTTATTACCGGCACCCCCGTGTATGTATATGAAATACCTAAATTACCTCTAAAAATCAACTGCAAATACTCAATATATTGTTCCCATGCTGGTTTTGAAAAATCTATTTGGTAAAGTGAAGAGACCATCATTCTAGCCTGCTCCATGGACATTCCCTGCTGCATATACTGATTAATCATAACATCAATAGGGTTTCCAGGCATTAAACGTATTAAAAAGAAGGTTAGAGTGATAGCTATATAGAAAGTTGTTAAAATCGTAATCACTCTTTTAACGATCCACCTCAAGGCTTACCACCACACATAAAAAATGGGAAGATATTTAAAGATTTATATCTTCACCTCCGCCTTAATGCCACTACTATAGCAGCTATCACCGCTATAACGGCTACGCCGACAACACCATAGGTCCATGTTGGTATAACCTCAACCGGCTTCTCAACCGGCACCTCAACCGGCTTCTCAACTATCACTTCTTCCGGTGGCACCGGCTTCAATGTTCCGGATGCTATTATCCAGCCGAGAGCATAGTACTCATCCTTTGAGTGCCAAAGGTAGAATAGGTCTCCTTTAGGAGGCCACTGCCACCTGCCAAGATAATATACGTAAGTGCATGGTTTTTCTCTAAGGGTTATCCAAGGCAAATAATAGTTTGTTATCCATGCGAGTGTCTTTATTACCTCTTTCTGCTCTGCCATATCTACAGCTGATCCAAGCGCCACGGTCAGATCCTTGAGATTTACAACTGTTCCGTTTGGAAGTTCGGCATACTCAAAGCCTTCGCCAACTTGCTCAGGTAGCTCAGGTATTCTTCCAAGTTGTATAAAATGCCTATTCCAAGTCTCCCATGGATGTATCTGGAAGAAGAAGAATTCTATTCCCATCACGAATTCTCCTCTTCTGAAGACTTCACCGAACTTTGCTTCATCAATGGTTATTGGGTTTATTATAATGCCTACTCTTGCAAGTTGAGCTTTAAGGTTTTCGGCGCAAAGTACCCAGTCAGCCCAGGGCGGATTATAGAGGTCAAACTCGAATCTCGTTTTTCCATCAGGAGCTACCCATACTCCGTCCGATCCTTTAGTGCAGCCAATCTTTTTAAGTAGATCCTCTGTCTTCTTTGGATCATAATCGTAGTTGTTCAGATTGTTTTTAGCCCAGTCTTCCCCCAGGAATAGAGAAATGTGATCTGCGGTCATTCCGCATGGATATTTTGCTGGGAACGATAGATCGGGATGCGGAGATGCGGCTATAGCCAGCTCTGTGCGGTTAATTGCGTAGGCGATAGCTTGTCTAACTTCAGTTATATTAAGAGGATAAACCCTACAGTTAAACAGTAATATGTTTCCGTGAGTCCATCTAAGTATCGGGACGTAGAGTAATGGCTTCATTAAAACTTCTTGGTAAACCGCTGCAGGCAAGTCTGGAGAGTTGAAGTCGAAAGCATATGTGAGCATTGGTGCTAATTGCGCCGTTCCTCCAATGTTAACCTGCATAAACTCGTCAACGTAGACATTTTCAGCACCTCTCCAATATGTGGATCGCTTAACAAGCCATATATCAGACTCCGTATACTCTTTTATTTCAAACGCGCCTGTCCCAATAGCTTTTGGAGGCCTATAGTTTCTTAGCGCTTCTCTTAGTGGAGCTAGCTCTTCTTCAGGAGCCCCCCTCTTAATGATCTCAATTGCTTTATCGCTGAAGTTGCCAAAGACTGAATCCGACCATATAGTTGTCCTCATTATGTAGAATTCCGTTAGTATAAACGGCTTCTTCAGGTGGAATACTACCTTATAGTCATCCACAGCCTCAACACTTTCTATGTAGTCCCAGAGCCAAGACTTAACGAGATACCAGCAGTAGAATGTGCACACAACATCCCTACTAGTAAAGTCGGTGCCATCACTAAACTTAACGCCTCTTCTAAGGTTAACGGTTAAGGTTAAGCCGTCCTCGCTTAAAGACCAGCTCTCAGCCAACCAAGGCATCCAAGTCCAGTTAGCCAAATTTATGAAGGCTAATGGCTCAACGACAAGACCCTCAGGGCCAAAATAGGAGCCCGTAGTGAATGGGTTCCAGTGGACGGGCGGTTTTATCGCAGGCTGACCGTAAGTGAAAACCCTTGCTTTCTGCGCTTGTCCTCCTATCTTAACAACTGAAAAGCTGCCGAGGAGCAAAGTCCCTAAAAGCATCGAGACAAGAATCAATCCGCGGATTTCGCCAATTTTTTTCTCCAATAATATTCCCCCTTCGTACAAAAATATGAAAGAGAGATATATTTAAAGCTTTTTCTAATTTTAGATTACGCTAGACATATAGGTCGTGTCAACTTAGGTTGCCCTAGATGATTATAATATAATGTGAATAGTTTCCAGCATAAGACTGAATCTCTCGTCCTATGTTTATTGGGTTTGATGTTATGCTGTTGAAGAATACCTTAGATGGGTAGACTCTCATCGACAGGATCTCGTTTCTATCAACGTCTAATGCTGCGTAAACCCAATATTCTAATCCATTAACCTTAACGCATGTCTCATCTAAGGCTATAAGCCTCCTAACCATCCTGGAAGGCTTAACATTAATCTTCTCGCTGAATTTCCTAACCCACTTCCAAACAGCAGTCTTAGAAACCCTATGAACCTCAGAAAGAGCACCAGGCAGCCCTCCTGAGGCTTGAGAGCTGAATATAAAATGCTAAGCCAAGGGGCTCAACCGGAACCCTATTCCTCTCAAAAAATCCAACTCCTCAACCAAAGACTTAATGCTCAACATAAGAAAACCTTAAAAGAGAAGTATGAACCTTAAGTTGCCACGTTCCGCAATTAAAAACGTCGCTTCAGTTCAATTAATCCATGGATGGCGAGGTTGCTCTAAAACCGATGCAAATAATTTTTACAGGCATTTAAAAACCGGAACCATAAAAATTGAATATAGGTGTTTCTTTTAGTTGCTGTTAACAGAAGCTATAGGTAAAACGAACAAGTTGACAGCTAAAAATATTCTTCAGAAACAGAAAAGAGGGGGATTTGCGGGAGAAATCGCCAGTAGGTCGGGGGTTCAAATCCCCCGGTCCACCAAAATGAACGGCTATTTTCTGAAAAGAAGCCTATTTTTAGGCTTTTTCATCATTCACCATTCTAGCCTTCATGTTTTCCACCGCAATTTGATAAAAGAAACCGCTTAAAGGCTTCTTTAAGATTTTCCCAAAAGTTACACTTGATTCAGCCGGAAACTTTAAGGCGGAGGATCCTCATTCCCCGCCTAATTTCACCACTATAAAAGAGAATGATGAATTTTTAAGGCTTCTTAAGCGTCAAAGGAATGATGTTCAATTTTAGCTTGAATTTTCAGGCTAAAATTGATACCCCCCTATAGGTATATTTTTCAGGCTTCCTCCGCAACGTTCCCCCTTAAAGCCGCATGAAGAAACTAAAAAGAAACTAAAAGGGTGCCTCAACTAGCTACGCGCAGCATCATAGTGAACTGTGTTGTAAGCCCATCTATACTCGAAGTGATTGCGCCCCAATCCTTATCGAACAGAACCCGCAAATTCCATTTTGTTTTTGGCGGACAGCCAGCAGGTTTGCCGCTGGCTCAAGATGTGGGAGAAAAGTCTCAATAGCTAGTGGCTCCCCTTTACAGTTTTAACCTCTTTCCCTATTCGAAAGGCTTTTCTCTTCCGGAATATTTTATGCAGTCAGCCTTGCAAACATATTCGAAGCTGCCTCAACGAGATTGTATGCTTCCTCAACTGTTTTTAGCGGTTGCTGAGCAATATTCGCTGTCACCAGAGTTTATTAGATGAGTGCGCGCACATGCTGGCGTGCTTTTTAGTAAGCGCTTCTATGTTATAGGTCTAATAAATGGAACATGCTAATTTCACAATGGACCTTATTGGTTTAGTTCTAAATTATGGCTCTAATGCTGTATAAGCCAGTTTAAGTGAGAACCGCCCGGATATATAGTCTCCATCTAATGGTACTTGATAAAGGTGATATAAAGTTCCATTAATTAATGCGCATGTTGAACCGGATGGCAATACTGAATATTCCGGATCTTTAAACCACTCTCTCTTCAATAATCTCCATCTTAGGAAATCTTTTGAGGAATATAGGTCATATCCTGAGGCATCATAAATTCCAATAAGCATATACCAATTATTATTATATTGAAATAAAGCTGGATTTTCACGGTTCTCATGTATTATGGTGCTGACATAGCGCCAGTTTCTTCCGAGTTTTTGTGCTGAAGCTAAATGCACACCGTGCGTGGCTGAGGAATATATCATGAAGTAAGTTCCGTTAATCTCTACTATATAAGGATCCCAACCGGCGCTGGGATCTATTAAGGGGGTATTTTCAATAATTAAATATCCTTGATCTTCAAATTTTATTGAGCCCGTATCCTTTGAGTAATTTCCCACCGCTAATCCTAATCTGGCATATTTTATGTCGCCTTGAATTGTATTAAGCCAATCGCTGTAAAATAGATATAACTTATTTTCCTGAGGGTAGTAAATAACATAGGGCGCGACTTTTCCCATTAAATTTATGGTGGCAACAAGCTCGTATGTCTTGAGATCTTTAGTTCTAAGTATAGCCGGGAATAAATGGGCTGTAATTATGACATAATAGTAGCCATCATCATCCCTAAAAATTGAATGATTAGCGAATCTGAAAAATTCCGGATCTTTGGCATTATGAGCTTTAACCATACTGGGCGTCACAACTTCCCCATGATGTAAGAACTGAAGATCAGTGAGGTTGATCTTTTGCTGCTGAATTGTCAAGAAAGACGCTATGAGAATGATTACTGAAATAATGATTACTGTAAGCATTATGATTTGAACGGTTATTTGAAAACAGTGTCGGCTTAATCTCTTCACCCTCATCAAAATCTAAATTAATAATTAACTTAAGCCTTTCGTTAGAGTAACGATGTTATATCCCGAGCATAATCCAAGTTCATATGGAAGCAACATTCTACATTAAGATCATCCCTGGCAAGAATCTACGTAAAATCTGGGCTTATTTAACATTCACAGTTAAAGCGTCGCCGGAGATTGCGGCTTTAATCAGTCGCATATGACTTTACGAAAGCAGTCATTGTCGCTTCGCTCCTTTGGAACAAAAGCTTTTCCACTAAACCATATCCGAAACAGTCCTCACAAGCAAAGGCAGCGTCCCCCGCGCTTAAGAGAGTCATGAATAGCTTAGGATGTGAAATCATGGAGAAGGATTTCCTAGGGGGATTACGATCCTAAACTTTAAAATGGGGAGCTTAAACCTTTGTGTAGATTTGCTTTGTGGTTTAATTCTAGTTGATTTTTGAAGATTTCTCCATCTTTTTCTAATTCTACTCTCTTCTATGGCCTTCCTGTAATCTAAACTTTATTTTTCAGTTAGAATTGGCGATTTACGGTAAATCTCGCTTAGATCTGGTGAGGGAGGAAAATTCATCCTCCGCAGAGTATGGCTAAAAAATTCCCAAAATGAAAAATGGAGCAAAAATAACAATCAGAAATAATTAAGCCACAAAGCAGTAGATTTCAATGTTATGCTTCAGCGCGGCCTCCTGCGCCTTGCCGTCAGCGTAGGGTGTCATCATCATGAGCCTGGCGGGCTTCTGACCCGTCTTCCTTTCATAAATCTCCGCCTTCCTCTTAAAGGCGTAGACGTCAGAGGCGTTCACGTGGGATTTAATTTCCACAAGGATCGCTTTGCCGTCGCGGACGGCCACGTCAATGTCAACCATGCATGGAAAGCCGAAGACTTTCCCCTCATCGTCGAAGCCAGTCCACCTGCTGACTTTTAAGCCAAGCTCACTCTCCAAAAGCCCTTTAAGCCCCTCCCTGAAGGCATCCTCAACCATTAAACCCCATCTTGCGCCCAAAGCATCAATATGCCTACCCAACAACCTAAAGCCCTCCATCATATCCTCCCTAAGCTTAGCGATCTCCTCATCATGACGTTTGAAGCCGGCAATCATATCCTCCATAAGCTTAATTAGTTGCTCCTCATGCCTAGCCAAGATCTCATCATATTACTTTAAGTGGGGCGCCCCTCGATTAATTTTTGGGCGATGCTTGATTTAAATATACTGCACTTATAGATGGGAAACCAGTATACTTATATGCTTGTATAATAATGTAAAGTATATGAGCTGCATGAGCGAAACAACGACCATTAGGGTTTCTAAGAGAACGCTTATAATGTTAGAGAGGCTGCGTCGGATGTTAGGTGCGTCAACGCTTGATGAGACCATAAGGTTATTTATTATGAAGCAACGTGGACATAGACTTAAGGAAGCGTTCGGTTTAGATAGGGGAAGGATAAAATCGTTCTCGGAGGAAGATCGCGGTGAGGACCGTTATTGACACATACGCGTGGATTGAAATATTCATTGGAAGCAAGGGCGGCGAGAAAGCGAAGGAGATTCTTCAAAAATCTGAGGAAATATATACACCAGATATTGTTATCGCCGAAATAGCCCGTAAGTATCTGAGGGATGGTATAGAGGAAAAGGCAATACTTGAGCGTCTAGTAATTATAGAGGAAATCTCGGAAATAATTCCCATTAATAAAAATATTGCCCTCGAGTCTGCTAAATGCTATTTCGAAATTGCGAGGAGGGCGGAAGAAAAAGGGCTTAAGCCCCCAAGCCTCTTCGACGCAATAATATTAGCCACGGCAAGAACACTCAACGCGAAGATAATCACGGGTGATGAACACTTTAGGGATCTCGATGAAACTTTATGGATTGGAAGAGAAAACTGATAAGGTGCGCGCAAACCTATAACTATCGATATACGTGAACTTTTAGATGTAGGATTTTATCCTATACGTATGGGTCTCCCCTCGGAAAGCGCTTGCGCTGTTTTCCGTCTTGCCCTTTGCACAAGCCTCCATACGGTCCCTCTTGAAACACCCATCCTCTTAGCAGCTTCCTCCTGCGATAAACCTTCAAAATCAACCAGTCTGAAGGCTTCAAGCTCCGCGGCTTCTAAAAGTATGGGCTCTAAACTGCTTATAGGGTTAGGAGTAAAGCTGCTTATAGGCGGCGTAGCTCCCAAAATTATGGGTTTTGGCGATCTGCCTCTTCTTCCATGCCTAAACCTTCGGCACCACATTGCACTCACTTTAAGAGCTTAATATTTTTTAACTTTATTTAAATTAGTTATGTTAACGGAACATTTATATATTTCTGTGCATTATCACATAATTGAAAAATGTGCATAAGCACAAAATAAGAGGTGAGATTATAATGGCATGGGGTTGGAGAGGTAGAGGCGGCGGCTTGACTGGACCTTGGCCTGGGAGAGGCCCATTCAGATATTTGCCGCCATGGCAGAGACCTGGACGGCTTTTCGGCTTTGGCAGAGGGTTCGGCGGATGGCTGTGGGGCTACCCGTATAATCCGTGGGTTTGCAACAGATTTCCCTGGCTTCCAAGATGGTGGTGGGCATATCCCCAATACTGGCCATTATATGCCGGTTATACATGGCCTTACGCAGCCTACAGCTGGGGAATCTACGGATACCCCTATTGGCCTCCAATATTTTACGTGCCCTACTAGCGAGGAGATGAGTTAAAATGGCATGGCCCAGAAGATATAGGCGTTGGTGGAGCTATCCGCCGCCTCCATATCCATATATTTATCCTCCGCAGCAGCAATACATGTATCCGCCATCATATACTTATCCGCCGCCCACGTATCCACATACCGTACCGCCGGTGCCGCAGACTCTAGAGGATGAATTGGAAGCGCTAGAAGACTATAAGCGTTACCTTGAAGATGAGAAATCTAGCATTGAGCAAGAAATTAGGGATGTTGAAGCAAGGATAAGAGAGCTTAAGGGACTGCTTGAGAGAGGCAGAGGTCAACCGCCGGGGACATAAAGTATGAGCCTACCAATTAAGCGTTTTCAATGCGGCAACTGCGGGCAGATAATAGAAGTTCCCCAGGGAACACCTAAGCCGCAGATCTGCCCAAGATGCGGCGCACCATCCGCAATAATACACCGAATAAACAAGGGTCCACCGGGAGGAAGACACGGAAGAGGTCCTCCCCGATGAAGCATCCAAAACCTCTCCTTTTTTATTTTATTTTTTAAACCGAACATTTGAAAAGGGAACCTGTATGAGAAGAGTAAAGATAGCTGTTCCAACAAAAACCCATGCGGGTTTAGAAGATACTGTTTCGGAAGTCTTTGGTAAGGCTGAAACATTCACTATTGTTGAGATGGAGAATGGCAAGATCATATGCACGAATATTGTTGATAACCCTGGAGCAAAATATAAGTATGGCTCAGGACCGATTGCAGCGAAAACCCTGGCGGATCTCAACGTAAACATCGTATTAGCAGTAGGCATGGGTTTAGGGGCTTCAGAAATACTCGATCACAAGAATATAAAGAAGATTCCGGTGGAACCAGGAATGAAAGTTGCAGATGTAATAAGGGAAAATCTATCGAAGATTGAGCAAATGATATGAAATAATGGTGTGATTTGATCGTTTTATTTATGCCTTTTATCGAATGATTTTCTTCCTTCACTATAGGTTTATTATCGCGTTGCATATGAAAGCCTTTAATTTTAGTTCCCTTATTATGTTTGATATGGCTTTTGCTGAGCAGTATTATCTAAGCAGCCCTAAACGTTGAGAGAGCTTTTCAGCTGTTCATCGTTTGCCGTATTAGTTAGGTTTAACGCATGTTTTATGTCCTAGCTCATTATAAAGCCCATCTTGCTACCAAAATTTCTTTTGCGATCTCATTCAAAGCGCGCTAATAGCTGCCTCTTTCACCATCCTAAACTACGCCTTTATTAATGCGGTTATTAGCCCTAAACTTTATGATGCTGGGCCTGCTTATGCCTTTTGACATCTAAGGCTATAATTACCGGTCTAATTAGAGCCCTTACAACGCTTCGCAACTATTAACAAAATCGAGATCTGAAAGCAGAATACCGCGCCTAAAAAGCCTACTATCAGCAGTGCACCAATCAAATGAAATAAACAGAAAAGTTTATTATTTTATGGTGTTACTTTTTTTGTAAAATGTAATACGGGGAATAAGCATGGTTGAGCAGGCTTTAATTGAGAGGGCGGGACGCTTCCACGGTCATATTTGCCCGTTCCTTGTCTTGGGTTTGAGGGCTTCTGAAATAGCTATGGAGAAGCTTGGGCTGGGGAAGGTTGGGGAAGCGGAGACCGTTGGCGAGGAGGTTCTTGCTATCGTTGAATGTAACAACTGTTTCGCTGACGGCGTGCAGGTTGCAACTGGCTGCACCCTAGGAAACAACTGCCTAATATACCTCGATGTTGGGAAAAATGCGCTGACGCTGGTAAGAAGGAGCGATTGGAAGGGGGTTAGAGTTTATGTTGACGCGGAAAAGATCAGTGGAAAATACTTCCAGAAGGATGCGTCGGAACTTTTTGATAAAGTTGTTGTAAGGAGGGAGGGAGCTCCAGAAGACGCCGAGAAATTGCGGAAATTGTGGACGGAAATAGGGTATGTCATGGGCAATATTTCCGAGGAAGAATTAAAAATCGAAGAAGTGGGCGAGATCGAGAGGGCTCCCATTTTTGAGAGCATCCGATGCGAAAAATGCGGGGAGCTGGCGATGAAAACCCGCATACGCTATGTTGACGGCAAACCATTTTGCCTTAGCTGTTTAGGCGAATGCAACGCTGTTGTTGGAAGGGGCATAGTGCCACGCTTTAAGATTCCGCTAACACGGAGGTAAAAAGCGTGAACAAGAAAGGTTTAACAAAAGTTCAAAGCGTATTTCTAATAGCAATTATAGCTGTCGCAGCCATCATAGCTTTTTTCGGAGCCTA
>Ga0272445_1002069_pt1 | contig 14344 bp, 13 predicted proteins | sample YNPCB0031_FD_194404 | JGI IMG/M metagenome (GOLD analysis project Ga0272445, IMG submission 194404) | Hot spring sediment microbial communities from Yellowstone National Park, WY, United States - YNP-CB-003-1 | ecosystem: Environmental > Aquatic > Thermal springs > Hot (42-90C) > Sediment... | reverse complement strand
TGTAAATAAGACTTTTCTTGAGTTTTTTGAAAGTTTGGAGTTTTTTGAGAGTGGTGTAAAATAAACCTATGAGGTCTGCCTACAGGATTTTTCTGTCTGGCTGGGTGCAGGGAGTAGGCTTTAGGAGTTGGGCAAAAAACTTGGGAGAGGGCTACGGACTGAGCGGTTGGGTACGGAACCTACCGGATGGAAGGGTTGAAGTTTTTGTGGAGGGCGATGAGGAGGTTATAGCCCAATTCGTATGGAAGCTGTGGGAAGGCCCAAGGTCCGCAAGGGTGGACCGGATGGAAATTCTAAAGGAGGTGCCAACCCATGAAGAAAAGGGTTTTTATATTAAGTATTAGCCTGCTTTTGGGAACAGCCTTTTCTCAGGAGTGCAAATACCACAAGGTAAAAAGCGGAGAAAGCCTAGAAAAGATCGCAAAGAGCTATGGAGTTAGCCTGCAAGAGGTCTTAAAAGCTAATAAAAACATAAACCCAAACAAACTAAAAGTGGGTGAAAATTTGTGCATCCCTCAAAAGACATCCGCCAAAACACAAGACTACGCCATATACAAGGTCAAAAAGGGAGACACACTACAAAGCATAGCTGAAAAATTTGGGGTTGATGCGCAAGAGCTAAAGAGCTTTAACAATCTAAAGTCTGAAAAGGTAAAAGAAGGGCAGGAACTAAAAATACCCGCCAAGGGCACTGCCAAAAAACAAAAAAAGGAAACCCAAGAGTATGGAACCTATGTAGTTCAAAAGAGTGCAAAGCTTGAGCATGTGGCAAAGAAGCTGGGTGTTTCCCAGAGGGAGTTAGAAGAACTTAACCCAGAGTTAAAAGGCAAATGGTTAAAAAAGGGAACAGTGGTCAAAGTGCCAAAGCCAGAGCAGAAAAAGGAAAAAAGGGAAGAAAGCTACACAGTATACAAAATCAAAAAGGGAGGTCGCCTTGAGCATGTAGCAAAAGGCTTGGGAATATCCAAAAAGGAATTGGAAAGGCTTAATCCAGAGCTAAAGGGTAAATGGCTGTCTGCAGGAACAGAGGTAAAGGTGCCCGTAAAGGTCAAAAAGGAGGAGGAGCCAAAGGTTCCCTACAAAACTTATGTAGTTCAAAAGAGCGCAAAGCTTGAGCATGTGGCAAAGAAGCTGGGTGTTTCCCAGAGGGAATTAGAAGAACTTAACCCAGAGTTAAAAGGCAAATGGTTAAAAAAGGGAACGGTGGTCAAAGTGCCCGTGGAGGAAAAAAGACAGGCGGTCCGTCCAGTAGAGAAACCCTCAGAAGAAAGGAAGCAAGAGAAAACACCTAAAACAGAGGCTGAAATGCCACAAGAGAAAAAGCGAGAGGATGTGGAAGTAAAAATATCAAAAAATAGCCTGCCTATGCCTGTGGATGGTAAAGTTTCCAAGAATGGTAGAGGGATCAACATATCCGCAGATTGTGGAAAGCCAGTAAAGGCAGTTGATAGTGGAAGGGTCATATACAGTGGAGGGGACCTAAAAGCCTACGGAAACATGGTTATAGTGGATCATGGAGATTTTATCTCCATATATGCATACAACGAGAAAAATTTAGTAAAGAGAGGGGATAGCGTGTTAAAGGAGCAACAGATTGCTTTGGTTGGGAAAAAGAATGAAGGAGAAGAATGCATGCTTTACTTTGAACTTAGAAGTAAAGAGGGTGTGCCCTTAGACCCAACTGAGTATATAAGAAATACCCAGTGAATTATTCCATAGGGCTTATGTAAATTAGAGTTTTTTGTGCACCCTTTTCTATGCATTTTAATGTTTTTATTTCGTAAATTTGATTGTCATTTTTTATAACCTTAGCCTTTTCTAAGACATCCCACAAGCTCTTTAGCATGTTGTCAATATCCCTCTTTCTGTGGTTGGGCAAAACTAAGATCACTTCCATTGATAGCTTGCCCTCCAAAGGTTCTCCCTGATACTGCTGTTTTATTTCCCACAAGGCCCTTGCCTCCCAGTTTTTGACCCTCGGGGGTTTAAAAACTACGCCACCCCTTCTTCTTATATATCTGTTGCTCTTGGGCACTGGTAAGGAGGAGAGCTCAAGCTCTACCCTCTTTTTTTCACTCACTTTTTTCTTCAACCAACAGGTCTAGCTCTTTAAAGTCCTTTACCACCACATCTACCATCTCTCCCTCTTTAACTACCCTCTCCGCCTCTAAATAGCACAACCCATCCACCTCAGGTGCTTGAAACCAAAGCCTGCCTACCGGCACAATACCCATCTCTTCATCGTAGCCATCCACCAACATCCTAAAACCCTTACCCAGAAGTCTTTTGTGTTTTTCCTTCATAACCTCACTTTGGACTTCGTAAATAAGTACCTTCCTTCTCTCCTTTTCCTCCTCTGGTATAGGATCTCCTAAGGACTCCGCAAAAGTGCCATCCTCCTGAGAATAGCTAAACACACCCACCCAATGGAAGTAGCCCTTTTGAACAAACTCAAGCAGTTCCTCAAAGTCCTTTGTACCCTCCTCCGGATAGCCCACTATAAAGCTTGTTCTCAAAACCGCGTTGGGTATTTTGGAAAAGATCTTTTCCACAAGCACTTCCACAAAATCCTTGCCATAGCCCCTTCTCATGCTCTTTAGAACTTTGTCGGAGATGTGTTGCAATGGCACATCAAAGTATGGCAGGACCTTTGAAGAGTGTTTAATATAGTCTATAAGCCCATCGCTCAGATCTGTGGGATAAAGATACAAAAGCCGGACCCATTCTATGTCTTCTATGTCCTCTAGCTTTTCCAAGAGTTTAAGCAGGGCGTCCTTTCCGTATAGGTCCCTACCGTAGTAAGTAGTATCCTGTGAGATCAAACATAGCTCCTTTACTCCATTGTCTGCTATCCATTTGGCTTCTTCTACGAGCTCTTCTATGCTCCTTGACCTGTATCTGCCTCTTATAGAGGGTATGGCACAAAAAGAACAAAGGCGGTTGCAACCCTCGGATATTTTAAGGTAGGCGTAGGACTTAGGGGTGGCTAATAGCCTTTGAACCTTTTCCACCTTTTTTAAACCCAAAAACTCAATAATGTGGTCCCAGCTCTCCGTTCCAAAGTATGCCTGGACCTCGGGTATCTCCTTTTGTAGTTCTTCTCTATACCTTTCCACCAAACAGCCCATAACGATAACCTTCTTGTTTTCTGCATATTCAAGTATGTAATCTATTGCCTCCTCCTTGGCGGGGTTTATAAAACCGCAGGTGTTTATGATGATTGTATTTGCCTTTTTTGGGTCATCCACCAATTCTGCCCCGGCTGACCTTAGCTTTCCGAGAAGCACTTCCGTATCTACTAAGTTTTTACAGCAACCTAAGCTAATAACTCCTACCTTTAGCTCATTTCTTTTGCGTGCCATCTTCTGTCTTCTTTAAAAACTCCTTGGGATTTTTATTAACCTTTATAATCCTAACACCGCCTCCCTTTTCCTCAACCACCATATAGTTTTCTACTTTTCCATTTTTTTCAACCACCATATATCCCACCACACCCTCCAAATCGGTAAAGGGCTCTTTTGCGTAGGAATATAAAAAGATTATTGAAAGAAGAAAAAGGAACCTCATATTTTCTCCTCCTTCATAATAATTAATATAGTCAAATCTCCCTTAAGCATACCCTTTTCAAACCTATCCACCTTAAAGGCAGAAGGGTAAGATACGAAACCTCCCATTTCCAAAGAGTTTAAGAAATTTACGATATTTCTATAACTGCCCACAAAGGACACTTTGAGCTCCGCGGTGGGATGCTTTACCACATCAGAGGGTTGTTGTTTTTTTTGCTCTTGGGCCTTTTGCTGTGGTTTTTGTTCCTGAGGCTTCTGCTGTTGCTGTTGTCCTTGTTGTTGTGGTTGATCTCTCACTATCTTAACTACTGCTTTCCCTTCTGGAGTCTTTTCCAAGGTGTAGCCCACCTCATTGGGCTTTGCAAGGCTTATGGAAAGCAGTCTTACTCCGCTCTTACTTGCTATAGCCCCCAACTTTTTGTATATAGTGCCCGCATCCTTAGTGGATGGGATCTCTCCAACCACTAACTCAAGCTCTTGCTTCTTTACTTCCAGTTGAGCCTTTAAATCATCTCTTTGCTTTCTAAGAGGTTCCAAAGCTTTTGGGTCTGTCAATCTCTTCAGCTCTGTTATGCGTGTAGCAAGTTCTTCCTTTTCCTTTCTATTTTTTTCTAACTCTTCTCTCAAAGGGGTGATTAGCATTGCATAGGTGTATCCTATAATGACTATTGGTAATATTAAAAGTATAAATAATCTCTGCCACTGAGGAAGAGCGGACCACTGGGCTTTTAGCTTTTCCATCACTTCCCTCCTATACTTTTTTCTGCGACAAGTTTTGTGGAATAATATTCATAACCATTTGGGGTTGTTTTCCTCTCTATACCACTTATAAAAACTTCCACATTCTTCTTTTTAAGGCTGTTGGCATAAGAGCCTATGCTTGCATAATCAAAAGAATAAAGATCAAATTCTGTCTTCAGTTTTCTATGTTCTATATCTAAACTTTGACTATAAGTAAGCGTCCAACTAACAGAAGGAACGGAATTGGAAAAACTAACAAAGCTATCGTTGAAGGGTTCATAGAATGCTTTCAAACCTATGAGTATATCCTTACTACGGTCTATCGTATCCGCTTCTGCCCTTAAGGCGGATATTTCAGACTCTATTTTTTTCTTTTCTTCTGAAATGCGCTTCGCCATGACCTCTAATCTGTTCTTTTCCGCTTGCAACTGATCTATCTCTCGCTTTATTTCCGTTATTTCTTTTGATGTTTTCAAATACCATCCACCCATGCCTAAAACACCAATCCAAAGTAGAGCAGAAAGATAATACTGTGTTTTATCCAACTTTAAAAGATCACCTACCCTTATCTCCTTCAGAGATACCAATGTGGGTTGTAGTGAAGGTTTTTTAGCTTTCTTCTCCTTAAGGAGATTTATCTTTATCATTTTGATCCCTCCCTTAAACTAAGTATATAGGGGATAAAAAAGCTAGGCGGCAGTTCGCCGGCGTCCAAAAGCCCCAATATAGGCAAATTTTCAAGTATATACTCTAAGAAGCTTTCATTGTTTAAAGCAACACCTGCAACATAAACGTTAAATATATCATTTATAACAATCAAATTCCTTACCTCCGCAAGGAAGGTTTCCAAAAGTTCCTCAGCATTGATGGATGATCCTGCCTTTTTAATATATCCCAAATAATCCCAGTGTATTACAGAATAGGAGATATTTGAGGAGCTGTAAGTTAAAAGTATGGAATAATCGTAGTCTATGTATAAAATGGAAAAGGGTAAGGCAAGCTTATGATATATACCATAATTCACTATAGCCAGCACTTCATAGTCTATGATCTCAGGCTTTAGCCCTACTGAGCTGATTAAATTAGTTAGCCTATTGACAGATTCAGCACGGGCAAGCACCAAAGCTACATTTAGAACATTTTCTCCTTGTAAGATAAAGTAATCGTAAGTGGTTTCTTCTTTTATTTGACTTATCTCCTTCTTTACTACCCAATCTATAGCATTGTTCAAATCTTTTTGGCTTATTGTAGAAGGATATTTATAGAGCTTTAGTATTCCGTCGGTTGCAGAGAGCGCCGCTATAACCTGATGTCCTTGTAATCCATATTCAGCCACTATCTTTTTTAGAGCTTGAAGTTTCTTATTTTCATCTCCATCCTCAAAGACAATCTCCCGCGGTTGGAAAATAGGCTTTCCCTCTTCTCCCAATTCCAAAAGCCTCATGAAGCTTTTACCGACCTGCAGTGCCAAATAGTTTTTAGTCCCTTTGAAAGGAAAAAAACTTAAAGTCCTTATACGATCCAAAACTTTCATACCCCTACCCTCTTACTTTTAGTTTCGGCATCTGCTATAACTAATAAAGTTTTTAACACAGAATCGGGATTTAGTGAAATGCTGTCTATACCCTCCTCTACCAGAAACTGGGCAAAGTCCGGAAAGTCTGAGGGTCCCTGACCGCATATACCCACCTTTTTGCCCTTTTCTTTGGCAAGGCTTATGAGCTGGGATATTAGCCTTTTGACTGCCTCGTTCCTTTCATCGTAAAGATGTGCCACGAGCCCCGAGTCCCTGTCCAAACCAAGGGTTAGCTGAGTTAGGTCGTTGGAGCCTATGGAAAAGCCATCAAATATCTCCGCAAACCTGTCCGCAAGGACAATGTTGGAAGGCAGTTCTGCCATCACATAAACTTCCAGGCTGTTTTCTCCCCTTTTTAGTCCATACTCCTCCATCACCTTGAGAACCTTTTCGCCCTCCTCGGGTGTTCTACAGAAGGGAACCATCACCTTGGTGTTGGTAAGCCCCATCTTGTTTCTTACACGCAGTATTGCCTGACATTCAAGCCCAAAGGCGGGTTTATAGACCTCTGAATAGTATCTTGACGCACCCCTCCATCCTAGCATGGGATTTTCCTCTTCTGGTTCAAAGAGCTCACCACCTATAAGCCCTTTGTATTCGTTAGACTTAAAGTCCGAAAAGCGCACTATTACAGGATTTGGATAGAAGGCAGCAGATATTTTGGCTATGCCGTAGGAGAGCTTTTTAACAAAGTACTGCGCCTTATCTTCATAACCAAAGGTCAGGCTTTCTATCTCCTCTATGGTTCTTTTGAGGTTGATCTGTTTTTTATCTTTACCCTTTGCCAGCTTGCTTTTAAGGGGCTCCTCCGCATGCTTGTATATGGAAGCCATAGAGCAAACTCCCCTCTCATCAATGGCTCCGCATTCTTCCAGCTTTTCCACCAAAGTTTTAAGCTCTGCATAATGGAGTAGGGCTAAGGGATGGATCTTTATGTAGTTTGCTATTATGAACTCCTCGCGGGCAAGGCCCACACCATCGTTGGGAATAAAGGAATACTTAAAGGCCGATTCAGGGTTGCCCACGTTCATCATAACCTTGGTTCTGGTCTTTGGCAGTTCCTTTAGGTTTATCTCCTCCACCTCGTAAGGAATGTAGCCTTCGTATATGTATCCTACCTCTCCCTCTGCGCAGGATAGGGTGACTTCGTCACCGGTCTTTAGCACTTCCGTTGCCTTGTGGGTGCCCACCACTGCGGGTATACCCAGCTCCCTTGCCACTATTGCTGCGTGAGCGGTTCTTCCTCCTCTGTTGGTAATTATACCGCTTGCTTTTTTCATTACGGGTTCCCAGTCTGGGTCCGTTATGTCCGTTACCAGGATCTCTCCCTCTTGAAACTGTCCCGCGTCCTTTAGGTCGTGGATGACCCTAACTTTACCATGAACTACCTTATCGCCCACCGCAATGCCGTATAAGATCCTTTTCTTAGCCCTCTCCTCTACTGGCATACTGATCTTATAGACCTTTAGTATGTTCTCCTCCTTCCTTGAGTGCACCGTTTCCGGTCTTGCTTGAACCACAAAGAGCTCGTTTAAAACCCCATCCTTTGCCCACTCTATGTCCATAGGCATCCATCTGCCGTTCTTTTTGGAATAGTGCTCCTCTATCAAAACTCCCCACCTTGCCAGTTTTAAAATCTCCTCATCGGTAAGGGCAAACTGCTTTTGCTCGGAGATTGGAACATTGACGATCTTTGTTCTCTCATGCCCCACCCCATAAACCATCTTTCTATCCTTTCTACCAAGCTTTTTCTCTATTATAGCAGAATATCCCGCCTGAAGGGTAGGCTTGAAAACCATATACTCGTCCGGGGTTATCATGCCCTGAACCAGAAGCTCACCCAAACCATAGGTGGCGTTTATAACTACCCCATCCCTAAAGCCCGACTCTGTGTCCAAGGTGAACATCACCCCGGAAGCACCCAAATCGGACCTAACCATCTTTTGAACACCCATAGCTATGCCAACCTTAAAGTGGTCAAAGCCAAAGCTCTCCCTGTAAGAGATTGCCCTGTCTGTGAATAGGGACGCAAAACCGTTCTTTATGGCGGTTAGCACGTTCTCCGCGCCCACCACGTTTAGGTATGTATCCTGCTGTCCTGCAAAGGACGCATGTGGCAGGTCTTCTGCGGTAGCGGAGGACCTAACTGCCACATCCACCGCAAAGGAGTTATACCTCCGAGAAAGCTCAGAGTAATATTTTTTTATCAACTCCTCCAATTCTGGAGGGAATTCTCCACCTTTTATAAGCTCTCTAACCTCATATCCCCTCTTTGCCAAATCCTGCACATCGTTGGGGTTCAAGCCTTCCAAAACCTTCCTTATCTTTTCTTCTAAACGGTTATACCTCAAGAACTCATAGTAGGCTTTGGATGTTACCACAAAGCCGTAGGGTATGTTAATACCAAGCTCTGAAAGGTTTCTGAGCATCTCCCCGAGGGATGCGTTCTTTCCGCCCACCAAAGGCGCATCCTCTATGCCCACCTCATCCAACCAAACTAAAAACTTCTGCTCCATGCCTATACCTCCAAAACTATTTTTTCAAAGTCTCCAAAGCGGTTAAAAAGTTTTTTTGTTCTAAGCAGAAGGGCTAATCTATTTCTTCTAAGTTCTTGGTCTTTATCCATCACAAGGACCCTGTCAAAGAAGCGGTCTATAGGTTCTTTGAGATCCCAAAGGTCCAAGGGCCCAAGCCTCTCACTCTCCAAGCTCCTTACCCTTTCCCAAAGCTCTCTCTCCTCCTTTTCTCTCATAAGGCCCTCCTCAACATGGTCATCTCCCCATCCCTCAGGAAGAATTTTAACGATCCTTCTGTAGACTTCTACTATATCTTTAAATTTTTCCGATCCCTTTAAATTGGCAAGCTCCTGCACAAGCCTTATTGCCTCTAAGGGTTTTAGTGGGTCCTTCACCTCCAAAACCGCCCTTACAACATCATAACCGTAGGGTTCCAAGTAGGCTTCCAGCCTGCTTTTTATGAACTCCTCAAAACTATGCGGGACAGATCCAAGCACCTCCCTCAGGTTCAAGTCATAGCCTCCATCGTCAAGAACCGCAAAAATGCCGTAGGCACTACGCCTCAGCCCATAGGGGTCCGAGCTGCCGGAGGGCATCTCGCCCACACCCAGAAGGGTCGCTATGCTATCTAGCTTGTCCGCCAAAGAAAGAATCTGAGAAACCACCCCCTCGGGCAAGGAGTCAGTGGCACTTTTGGGGAGATAATGTTCGTAGATAGCTTTAGCGACCTCCTCCTCTTCTCCAAAAGCCCTTGCATAAACCATACCCATGTATCCCTGAAGCTCATCTAGCTCCTTTACCATGTTTGTAAGCAAATCCGCCTTGGAGAGAAAGGCAGACCTTTTTACCTTCTTTACAACCTCTTCTCCAAAGCCCAGCGATTGTGCGATCCTTTCTGAGAGTTCCATCAGCCTTTGGGTCTTTTCCCACATACTGCCCGCCTTTGGATGAAAGACCACACCCTTTAGCCCTTCCACAATATTTTCCAAGGGTGTCTTTAGGTCCTCCATGTAAAAGAAAAGGGCATCCTCAAGCCTTGCCCTTACAACCCTCTCATAGCCAGTCTTTATCAAATTGTTTGGGGTATTGCCGCTAAAGGCTACAAAGTGGGGCACCAGCTTGCCCTCTTGGTTGGCAAGACAGAAAAACCTCTGATGATGGGCAAGGACTGTGATTAAAACCCTCTTGGGAAGTTCTAAATACCTTTCTTCAAAGCTCCCTACCACCGAGAAGGGAAACTCAAGAAGGTTTGCCACCTCCTCCGGAAGCCCCTCTGGATACTGAGGCGTGCAACTCAGGGCGTAAGCTTCTTCCCTGAGCATCTCTAAAACCATGCTCAGCCTCTCTTTGAAGTCTGGAATCACATAGGCGTTCTTTAGACTTTCTTCATACTCTTCAGCATTTTTGAGAACCAGGGGGCCACCGTGCAAAAATCTATGACCGTAAGTGATCCTGTCCGCCTTTACCTTACCAAATTGGAGTGGGACCACCTCCTCTCCGTAGAGGGCACACAACCATCGGATAGGTCTTGAAAAGGTTAAGCCCTCTGAATTCCAACGCATCCTTTTGGGAAGGGGAATAGACCGCAAGAGCCCTTCAAACTCCTCCTTCAATTTCTCCAGGGGTGTCTTTTCTTTTTGAAGCCTGCGGACCGCTACATACCTTCCTTCTCCCTTTTGAACCTCTATCACTTCCTCTTGAGTGGCAGAAACCTTTTGCAAAAATCCCAAAAGTGCCTTTGTGGGCTTCCCATCCTCGTAAGCTATGCTAACAGGAGGGCCGACGATGATTTCCTCCCTTTCTGTGGGTGTGTTTTCAAAGTCTTCTGTCATAAGGGCTAAACGCCGGGGTGTGCTGTAGGTTTTTATAACCTTTACCCCTAAGAGTCTTTCAATGCCCTCCTTGAGGCTCTCTAAGGCCATGTTTATAACACCCGCGGGCAGTTCCTCCGTGCCTATTTCAATCAATAGCTTCATGGCTACATCTCCATCAAAAGGGCTTGGGCTAAGTTAGACCAGTAAGTTCCCCTTGCCTCTTTGAGAATGGACTCTAGGACTTTTTTTGCCTCCTCTTTTCTGTTGCTTTCTAAGAGCACCTGTGCCTTAAGCAGTTGGGCGGAGTAATAGTTAAAGCTATCTTTTCCTATGGAGTTGAGAACGCCAATGGCTTTTTCTTTTTGTCCTTCCCTGTAGTAGGCAAAGGCGAGCCTCTCGGTGTATAAGGACTTTATTTGGTCGTCCTTCAAGGATGAGATTATCTCCAAAAGTCTTTTGCTGTCTTCCTTTCCATCTAAGGCGTAAGATAGAATGAGGGGCTTAAAGGCACCTCCTTTTTTTAGCCCTTCCTCTATTAGCTTTTTAGCCTTTTCCTCTTCTCCCGATTGCACCAACCTTCTTATCTCCCACTCAAGGTAAGAAACCTCAAAGTTTTTCCTCCTCTCCCAATCCTTGTAAAGGATGAATAGCCCCACTCCCAAAAGCACAAGGGCAGGTGGGACCAGATACCTCCAAGGTAAAAACACCATTAATTAGATTTTAAACCATCACCTTCAAAAGTTCATCCACCACTTTCAAGTTCTTTACCACCGACTGCACAGACCTTTCCCACATCTCGCGCTCCTCTGGTAGCATGGGAATTTTTATGACCTCCTCCACTCCACAGTTGCCAAGCTTGACTGGCACACCTACGCAAGCACCCTTTACCTCATAATATTCTCCTACTTCTCCGTCAAGATAGACAGAGCAGGGCAGTATGCGTTTGTTGTTTGTTACTATGGCTTCCACCATTTCCACTATGGATGCGGCGGGGGCATGATAGGCGGAGGTGCCCATTAGGTCTACGATCTCACCACCACCAAACTGGGTTCTTTTTATAAGTTCCTGGAGCCTTTCTTTGGTTAGAAGGTCCTTTAGGGGCACACCACCCACGTTGGATATGGAGATCAAGGGCACCATCTCATCACCATGGCCTCCTATCACGTAGGCGTGAATATCTTGAGGGGAAACGTCTATTTCCCTTGAGATGAAGGTTTTAAAGCGGGCTGAATCCAAAACGCCCGCCATCCCCATAACCCTCTTGGGTTCAAAGCCCAGCAGTCTATAAACCGCATAGGTCATCAGGTCCACTGGGTTGGTTACCACCACCACTATGGCGTCCTTGGCATATTCCCTTATTTTACTGGCTATAACCGAGAGGATGGATATGTTCTTTTCCAAAAGGTCTTCCCTTGACATACCCGGTCTTCTTGGAAAGCCTGCGGTTATAACCACTATGTCGGAGCCCTCTAAAGCTTGGTAGCCTTCTCCGTCCGCGCTCACAGTGTATCCTTCCACTTTGCCGTCAATGTTGAGGGCGGATAGCATCTGCTGAATGTCCAAGGCTTTTCCTTTAACGGGTTCTATTAGCCTATCTCCATCCTTTCTGGGCAAGTCAAACATACGCACATCCACCAGCCCCCTTAGGGCAAGGAGGGCGGCGGTATGCTCCCCTACATTCCCCGCACCTACCACAGAAACCATCTTTCTTAGCTTCATACCTTTACCCCCTGCTTGCTTTTGATCCAGTTTAAAAGACCACCTTTGAGGAGCACCGAAATCTGTTTTGGAGTGAGGTTGTATGTGCAAACTATCTCCTCTCCAGTGGTTTTGTTTATAACCACGATTTCTTTACCTTCCTTCAGCCTACTTTCAAGCTCTGGGATCAAAAGTTCATCGCTTAGGGAGAACTTGTTGTAGTCCTCTTTGTTTTTGAACTCCAAGGGCACTATACCAAAATTGACCAGGTTGGCGTGATGAATACGGGCAAAGGACTTTGCCAAAACCGCCCTAACTCCCAAGAACCTTGGAGCCAACGCAGCATGTTCTCGGGAGGAGCCCTGTCCGTAGTTCTCTCCGCCCACTATGATGTTTGCCTTGCCCTTTTGGTCCCTGATTTCCTTTGCCCTCTTCACAAAGTCCGGGTCCACGTAGTGATATACATACTCGCTTATGGCATAGATGTTGGAACGGAGGGGCAGAATTTTGGCACCGGCGGGCATTATGTGGTCGGTGGTTATATTGTCCCCCACTATAAGCGATACCTCTCCTTCCAAGCTTTCTGGTAGTTCATCAAACTCTGGCAGTGGTTTTATGTTGGGTCCTCTGTATATTTCCACCTTTCTGGCTTCTTCCTCCGGTAGTGGCTCTATAAAGGCTTCATCGCCGTAGGGGAACCTTTCCGGCATTTCCACCTTCACCCATTGAACGCCCAACTTCCTTGGGTCTATGACCTGTCCTGCAATGGCGCAGGCTACACAAACCTCAGGGGATGCAAGATACACCTTTGCGTCGGGTGTGCCAGACCTACCCTCAAAGTTCCTGTTAAAACTCCTTATGGAAACGCCACCGGAGGGAGGTGCAAAACCCATGCCTATACAGGGACCGCAGGCACTTTCTAATATCCTTGCACCAGCCTTTAGAAAGGTCAAAAGGGTGCCATTTTGGGTGATCAACTCAAGGGCTTGCTTGGAACCGGGGGCTACTGCAAAGACCACATCAGGATGAACCTTTCTGCCCTCCAAAAGCTTGGCAGAACGTGTTAGGTCCACAAAGGAGGAGTTGGTGCAAGAGCCTATGACCACCTGGTCCACCTTTATCCCTTCCACCTCTCTGACAGGCACCACATTGTCAGGAGAGTGGGGGCAGGCGATCAGTGGCTCAAGCTGGGACAGGTCTATCTCTATAACCTCGTCGTACTCTGCATCGGTGTCCGGAAGGAGTTCTATCCAATCCTCTTCCCTTCCCTGGGCTTTCAGGTATGCCCTTGTGATCTCGTCGGAGGGAAAGATCGAGGTGGTGGCACCAAGTTCCGCACCCATATTGGTGATGGTAGCCCTCTCCGGAACGGAGAGTTCCTTTATACCCTCTCCAAAGTATTCAAAAATTTTGCCCACACCACCCTTTACCGTAAGCCTACGCAAGAGCTCAAGGATAATGTCCTTGGCGGTTACCCAATCGGGTAGCTTGCCCTTCAGATGGACGCCTACGATCTTGGGCATCTTCAGATAAAAGGATTCTCCTGCCATTGCACTTGCCACATCAAGACCACCGGCGCCTATGGCGATCATGCCTATGCCACCGGAGGTGGGGGTGTGTGAGTCAGAGCCAAGCAATGTCTTCCCGGGCTTGGCAAACCTTTCCAAATGCACCTGATGGCATATACCGTTGCCTGGCTTAGACAGCCAAATACCGTATCTTTTCGCCACGCTCATAAGGTATTTATGGTCATCTGGGTTCTTATAATCAGTCTGTAGCATGTTGTGGTCTATGTAGCTAACAGATAATTCCGTCTTTACCCTATCCACACCCATCGCCTCAAACTGCAGGTATGCCATAGTTCCAGTGGCATCCTGAGTGAGGGTCTGGTCTATCTTGATGGCGATCTCCTCGCCAGGGATGAGCTTACCGCTCACCAAATGGCTTTCAAGAATTTTATAGGCTACCGTTCCCTTTGCCATGTGGTCCTCCTTTCAAAAAGGGATGATATTAATTATATCTTTTTTAAACACCTCGAGTGAAACATATCAACGGGCTCCAGAGATGAAGAACTGCCTTTTTATTAAATGATCTTAAGAACATAAAGAGTTAGCACCAAACATGCAAAGAATATTACAACACCGTAAATTTTATAAAGCCATGTGTTTGTCCTATAATAACCCACGTCCACCTGCTTTATGGTTCTATAAAAGTTTATGGTGCCAAGTATAAGCGTGAATAGTCCTATAAATATTATGAAAACTCCCACGCTGGCGAGAGCACTGTGATCACCTTTTAGAGAGACATTGAAAACCTTCTCTAATTGTTCTAAGAAAAATTCAAACTTCTCTATAACAAAGCCAAAGACTATTAGGGCTATAGAGGTTCTTATCCATGCAAGGAATGTCCTTTCCGCAGCCATATAAATCCTTG
>Ga0272445_1002062_pt1 | contig 14361 bp, 10 predicted proteins | sample YNPCB0031_FD_194404 | JGI IMG/M metagenome (GOLD analysis project Ga0272445, IMG submission 194404) | Hot spring sediment microbial communities from Yellowstone National Park, WY, United States - YNP-CB-003-1 | ecosystem: Environmental > Aquatic > Thermal springs > Hot (42-90C) > Sediment... | reverse complement strand
GTTGCCTCTTCGGGCGTCAAGAGGATGGGTGAAAAATCGATGCGGTAGCCCTCCCCTTCGAGCCTCTTGACCTCCTCTTCAAGCTTCTCCTCGACCTCGATGAAAAGGTCCTGCCGCGCGAACCTACCCCTCGGCAAGTTCCTCGCCACGATCAGTAGGTCCACGTCGCTGTCCCTCCTAGCCTCGCCCCTAGCCACAGACCCGTAGACGACCACTGAGACCAGATCCTCTCCGAACATTTCCTGAAGAGCTCCAACCAGCTTCTCGAGCAGGGTCCTGTACGGCTCCACCAACACCTTTCCGCTCAACTTAACCCGGAAAAATGGCCCGCGCTCCGCTTTAAGTTTTTGACTTTCTGAGCGCTGCGGGCTCGTTCGCGCCGGACACTTAAGCCGAGGAGCGGAGGGGGTGCAATGAAGCTGCACGCGCAACGGCACCCAGCCATCCTGGCGCTTGCTTACCTGCAGGTTTGCTCAGGCCTACTGGAGGTGGGAGCTACGCTGTTCGGCGCCTTCATGCGCTCTCTGGGCGCCAGCTCTGAGGTGCTGGGTTTCGTGCTCGGGCTCGGGTACGCCGCAGCGGTGCTCGGCTCGCTTGCCGGCGGGCGCTTAACCGACAGGTTGGGCGCTCGCGCTGCGCTCCTCGGCGGCGTAGGGCTCACAACCCTCGGGCTCGCGGTGGAAGGCTTGTCCGCGTCGTGGCCTACCGCGGCGCTGGGCTATCTCCTCATCCAATGGGCGCAGATGGTCTCCCGCCCAGCCGCTCTACGGCTCATCGCGGAGGCGGTTCGGGATCGCGTCGGGGACGCGCTTGGTTTCCTAAACACCGCCTACTCGGTGGTAGCTATCGGCGGCGCGCTGCTAGCCGGCTGGCTCGCTCAAGAAGCCGGGTGGTCGACGGTCTTCCTAGCCAAGACCGGGCTCAACCTCTCGGCTCTCCTCGCCATGGCGCTCGCCATCCCCCCTCCACGCGGCCGGCCAACGCCCACCCCGCGAAGCCAGCCCGAAGGGTGGGGCTGGCTGCTCCTCCGCCGCGCACCGCTACGCTACATTTACGCAGCGGTTATCGTAGGGACGGTTTTAGGGTACGCTCCCTCCTTTCTAGCTTACGACCCGCGCTTGGCCGGGAACCCTCTAGCACTCGCGTGGCTCCCCTCCATATACAACGCCGTGTGGCTCCTCAGCAACTGGCCGATCGGCCTGCTGAGCGACCGCGTAGGTCGCTGGAAAGTCGTGGCGGGCGGTTACGCGCTAGCGAGCCTAGCGTGGTTCCTGTTCCCCTGGCCGCGTGAGGCGGCGCACCTTTACCTCCTCTACGCCCTATACGGCCTAGGAGACTCCGCCACCTCTTACGCCGAGCTTTTAGCGATGGAGAAAGCGCCGAAGGAGAAACGGGGGCAAGCGCTAGGGCTTTTCAACGCGCTCAGGTTCGTCGGTTCAGGTGTAGGCGAGAGCTGCGGGGGCCTGTTGTGGAGCAGGATCGGCGCTGGAGCATCGTACACCCTAGCCGCGCTAGGCGCGAGTACAGCCTGCCTCCTCGTGCTCCACCAGGCTTCGCGGGGTTCAAAACCCGGTAGCAGGGGCGCTCAAAGCTAGCGAGAGCCAGGTCGCATTAGCTTTTCAATCGCAGCGGGCAGCTCCTCTATCGATTCGATCCACGCGTCGGCAAGCTGGCTTTTCTCTCTGGCGTACTTGAGCACTTGGATCGCGCGTAGCCCGGCAGCTTTAGCCCCCGCGATGTCTAGCTGCGCGTCGTCGCCCACGTAAACCGCTTCAGCGGGTTTAACGCCGAGCAGGTAGCAGGCAGCTTCGAAGATCCTGCGGGAAGGCTTCCGCCACGGGAACGCTTGCGACGCGATGACAACGTCGAAGAGGTCGAGGAGCCCTTCCCTCTCGTACCTCAGTTTGACCAGCTCGTAGCTGCCCACGTTCGTGAGGATCCCCAGCTTGAACCCGGCTTCCTTCAGCCCGCGCAGCACAAGCGGAGCCGAGCGCTCGAGCTCGAAGCCTTCCAGGTAAGCCTCGAGGACTGCTGCGTACACAAGCTCGCTGAGCCTCACGGTGGGCGTTAACCCTAAACCCCGAAGCAGGAACATAACCCTAGCTAGGTCCCAAAGCTCAACGTCCTCGCGCTGCCACTCGGAGCACTCCCACAGCTTCTCGATCCGTACGGGAGAGACCTCCAACCCTGCAATCACTTGCAACGCTGTGGAAATCTTCTCAGACAGCACCCGCGAAAACCCTTTATCGTGCACGAGGGTCCCGCCGCTATCGAAAATGACCGCTCTAACCCCCGCTTCCCGCCCGCTCATCACGCTACCTTAGAACGCGGCTAAAAGCTTCTTGCGCGCACTTGCAGATGCGCTTCGAAAGCGGTAGCGCTTAGCGCGCTCGATGGGGAATAAAGCGTTATATCGGCCTCTCCAGCCGGGGGCAGTGCGGTTTATGGCTACTGTGGTTCTAGTTACGGGTCTTGTACCCTACGACTCGGGTAAAACCTGGTTCACGCTGGGTGCCGCGCTCGCGGCTAGGGAGAAGGGGTTGAGAGTGAGCGTTTTCAAGCCTGTCGCGGCGCACAACCTCTGGTACAGCCCCAAGGCTGCAAGGAAGAGCTTGGAGCTGAAGCTGCTTATTGGAAACGACGTGCTGCTCTACCACGAAAAAGGGTTGGTGGAGGACATAGGAGCTTCGAACCCTGTAGCGATAGCCACCGCTCCGCCCGACCCCAGCAAGTACTCTCGGGTCGAGGATTACATGGGGGATCTCGAGGACGTTGGAAGGATCGCCCTCCTCTCGAGAGTGTACGCGTTCGACGAGCGGGCTCACTCCCACTACGTTCACGCCGAGAACCTGCACAAAATGAACACGCGAGTTCGCAGGCTCGTGGAAAAGATGAGCGGCGCGCTGGAGGCGGTGCCCAGGAGCTTCGCCAGCTTATCCGCGTACCTAACCTCTAACGAGGTTGCAGCCAACCTCGACAAGTGCCTCCATGCGCTCGAACGAGGTAAAGATGTCGTGTTCGTAGAGAGCTTCAACGACGCCATAGCGCCCTACGGCGCGCTGCTGGAAAGCGTTGACGCGGTGGTCGTCGTCGCCCCCGGCAAAGCGTACATCTACCGCGACGCTGGAAAAGTGCGCGAAGTTTCTCAGAAAGCCTTCGAAAGGTGGGGGTGGACCGGCTTCCGTACCAGCTACGTTTTCGACACGCTGAAACCCGACTTCTCGGTGGAAACCGGCTTCGCCGCCAAACCCTCTGCGCGCAAGCCGCACAGGGAGTTTATCGATAAAATCGCTAACCTCGTTATACACTAAAATAAACCAGCAAAGCGGAGAACGAACACTTCTGAGCACTTCGCAACACCGCGGAGTGGCTTCAAGTGCGCGCGCTGGAAGCGAAAGAGAAGCGACCCTTGACGCTGAAGGTTTTACGAGCGTGTACCCGAGCATCGCTCTGGATTGCTTACCGCGAAGATCGAGGGGAGCGCTGCAAGGAGTTGAAGCGTGAAAGTTTTGAAGGAGAAGCGATACCGAGTCCCCGATGGAAGGATGAGCAGCGATACCTGCCGTAGCAAGAACGCTAAAGAGAGATTGTTTCAAAAAGATTTCCCACCAGGGGAGTTTAAAGAACGACGTAAAAAGATAATGGATGCTATCGGTCCAGATGCTTGCGCTCTCCTTCAAGGCATGCCGCAAGTGAAAGGTTTTTACCGTTTTCGGCAATCGAACGATTTCTACTACTGCTGCGGGGTTGAAATACCGCACGCGTACTTGCTGATAGACGGCAGGGATCGAGCGTCTAGGCTTTTCGTACCGACTTTCCTGAGCGAGGAAAGCGGCGAGTACGTTTTAACGATTGAAGATGCCGATTTGATCAAGGAGTTTACGGGGATAGACGAAGTCCTTCCGTTAGATAAGCTTATGGAATATTTAAGAAAAGTTAAGGTTGTTTACGTCCCCTACAGCCCAGCCGAGGGCAGGGCCGAAACCAGGTACACAGCGCTCCACGCGTACAGGCTCGCGGCGCTCGACCCGTGGGACGGGGGCTTGCCTCGCGAGCAGAGGTTCATAAGCCTCTTGCGAATGAGGCTCCCGCATATAGACATCAAGGATCTGACCCCCATTCTGGACTCTTTAAGGCTCGTGAAAAGCGAGAGGGAGATACAGCTCCTCCGGAAAGCTGGCAAACTGGCGGCGCTGGCAGTTACGGAGGCGATGCGCGTTACCAGACCGGGCGTCATGGAGTACCATTTGAGGGCTGTCGCTAACTACATTTTCATCGCGTACGGAGCTGCTGGAGAAAGCTACCACGCCATAGTCGCATCGGGAGAGAACATCTGGGACCCGCACTACTCACTGACCGATTCCGTGCTCAAGGACGGCGACCTCGTGCTGATGGACGCCGCGCCCGATTACCACTACTACACGAGCGATATAGCGAGGATGTGGCCGGTCAACGGGAAGTACTCGCCGTGGCAGAGAGAGCTATACAGCTTCATAGTTGAATACCATAAAGCGCTTTTGGGAACGATCCGCCCAGGGTTAACAGCGGATGAGATATTGAAAGTTGCAGCCGAAGAGATGTCCGATTACGTTAAAAACCACAAATTCTCCAAAGAGATCTATAGGAGAGCGGCTGAAAGAGCGCTGGAGTTTAAAGGGCATTTATCGCACACCGTAGGGATGGCTGTCCACGACGTAGGCGATTACAGATCGACTCCTCTGAAGCCGGGCGTAGTTTTCTCTGTAGATCCGCAAATGTGGGTCCCGGAAGAGAGGTTGTACATACGCGTTGAGGATACGATCGTGGTGACGGGTAACGGTGTCGAGGTTTTGACGGGCTTTGCGCCGCTGGAACTGGATGACGTCGAGGCGACGATGCGTGAGAGGGGTCTGCTTTTCACGGGCTTGAGATCGTTAGATGTATAAAAATCACAGGTTTATTTTTAGTTCCACCTAAGTTCTAGACGGTAAGCGCACAGCCTTAAATACGCCCTCGCGCTCACGCCCCGTGATAGGGGTTGTCGGTACCGGCTTGATGGGGTACCCTATCGCTAGGCGCCTCCTCGCATCCGGCTACCCAGTTGTTGTATGGAACAGAACCCGCGAGCGCGCCCTGCCTCTAGCTCGAGAGGGGGCGGTGGTGGCCGGCAGCCTAACGGAGCTGGCGGAGAAATCGGAGCTTGTGCTGGTCGTGGTGTCAGACGACGAGGCTTCCGCGAGCGTCCTCGAGCAGCTAACCTCAGCGAAGAAGGGGGTGGACGTGGTGAACCACAGCACGGTGACGCCCATGCACGCGAAGCGGGCTTACGAGCTGTGCAGGGGGCGCGGGTGCAGGTACCTAACGCTAACCGTGATGGGCGGGCCCACCGAAGCAGAGAAAGGCGAGCTGCTGGGTATGGCGGGCGGCGACCGCGAAGTGTTCGACAGGTGGAGCGAAGCGATCGGCAAGTACGTGAAAGAGACTGTTTACGTCGGCACAGCTGAAGCAGCCGCAGCGCTCAAGCTGGCGATCAACAGCGTGTACTTCTCCTCGATGGTCACGGTGGCTGAAGCGCTGCTGCTCGCCGAGAAGTGGGGGGTGGGCTACGATAAGTTCCGGGAGGTTGCGGACAAGCTGTGGATAAAGATCCTCTTCGACAGGTACGCGGGCCGGCTGCTATCCGAGAAGCAGCCTGTAAGGTTCAAGACGCGGTTGGCGGCGAAGGACATGCTGTACGCGGTGCTCGCCGGCTACAACAGGGAGCAGCCCCTGCCGCACACAACCGCGATAGCCTTAACCCTCCTTGAGGCCGCGACGATAGGAGGATTCGGCGATGAGGATTACACAAGGGTGTACCGCTTCCTGCGCCGCGCCATGGAGGCTCCTCGCACGTGACAACCCCCCTGTCGGCAACCTGCTTTCCTCTTCAAGCAACATCGTACACGAGCTTGAACTTACCGTTAAGATCAACCGCTTCCTTGACGACGATCATCCCGACTTCGCCAGTCCGCTTCACGTGCGTGCCCGTGCAAGGTATCGCGTTCACACCTTCGATGATAACAACCCTGTAGGTTCCCGCTTCACCCAGCCTCGACAGGTTGGGAGCGTAGAGCACCGCTTTCTCGAGATCCCCTTTATCCACGTAGACTACCTTAACGGGAAGGTCGGAGGAAGCCACTTCGTTCGCAACCTTCTCGATCTCTCTCAGCTCGCCTGCGGTGGGCGCTCGCGCGTTGTAAACGACGTATGGTACCGGCGGGCTGTGGTACGCGTCCAGCGTCTCCACAAGCCTCCCGTAGACAACCCTGACGGCGTGGTCGAGGATATGGCCTGCGGTGTGGAGCCTCATAGTCCTGTACCTGCCCTCCCAATCCAGCACCAACCTGACCCGAGCCCCAGCTTCAGGCATGCCGCCCTCGAGGAGCTTCCCCCGGTGCACCACCACGCCGCCGACATTGAGGACCTTCTCGACCTTGAAGCTAGACCCCTCCCACACAACTAAACCTGTGTCGCTCCCCTGCCCGCCCGCCTTAGGGTGAAAAACGGTCTCGGAGAACACGATGTAGTACCTACCGCCCTTATCCTCAACGTAGCCTAGAACCCTCGAACTCGCCTCTCGCAAGTAGGAATCCTCCTCGTAAAGCCTACGCGTAGGCGGGAAACGGCGAGCCCAAGCGTAGACATCCACCATACGCTCACCGCAAACCGTCGATCAGCACGGTGGTAACCCGTGTAGCGGCATTTAACTTTTAACGTAGCCGCCTGCACCCCTGCTCGCTGGCTTCCAGCTGAGCGTTCGCAGCTCGAGAACCTGGAAGCTAAGCATTATTACCTTACGCGCAAAGTGCAACAGAACCAAAATGGTAACAATCTTCGGCAAAAAGTATTCTAGGGAGGATTTGCTGAGGAGGGTTGGGAGCCTTCACCAGATCGTATTCGCCCGACCCTTCCAGTTCACCGATGGAGTTGAGAAGGGCGTCGAAGGAGTGCACGTGCACACGGGGAGCGGGCTCAGCTTCGTCGTGCTCTTCGATCGCGGTATGGACATCGGGTTTGCAGAGTACCAAGGAGCTCCGCTAGCTTGGATAAGCCCAACCGGCTACGCGGCCCCCTCGTTCTTCGAGCCTAAAGGTTACGGGTGGTTAAGAGGCTTTTACGGGGGGCTCTTAACAACGTGCGGGTTAACCTACGCTGGAGCCCCTTGCGTGGATAGAGGCGAGGAGCTGGGCTTGCACGGGAGAGCCTCGTACACACCCGCTTCCAACCACAATGTTAGCTACCGCTGGGTGGGTGACGACCTGTTCGTGGACGTTTACGGCGAAGTTAGAGAGGCATCGGTTTTCGGTCCGAACATCCTACTGAAGCGTAGGATCACCGCGAAAGCAGGCGAGAGCAAAATCCTCATCCACGACGAGGTTGTCAACGAGGGGTGGGATGAGCAGCCCTTCATGATGCTATACCACTTCAACGTAGGCTTCCCCGTTGTAGACGAAGGCTCCAAGCTTGTTCTCACATCCACCAAGTACGTTCCCCGCGACGAAGAAGCCTGGAAAGAGCATGAGAGCTTCAACAGGTTCACGGCGCCCGTCGAAGGGTTCCGCGAGAAGGTCTACTTCCACGATCTAGCTACGGACCCCGAAGGCTACGCTTACGCCGGCATCATCAACCAGGCTTTCATGGGAGGACGCGGTATTGGCGTCTACCTGCGCTACAAGAAGCGGCAGCTCCACCGCTTCATCGAGTGGAAGATGATGGGCGAAGGAACCTACGTGGTAGGCATGGAACCGGCCAACTGCCTGGTGCTAGGGAGAGCGAAAGAGAGGGAGTGGGGAACCCTGCAGTATTTGAAACCAGGCGAAAAGAGAGAGATCGAAATAGAGCTGGGAGTACTCGCGTGCGCAGAGGAGATCGAAAGCTTCGCGAAGAAAGTCAGCTCAATCACAGGCGGCGTGAAGCCCATGTGCATGAAGAGCGTTGAAGAGTTTGTAAAAGCCACCTCAACAAGCCAGCTTTAACACTCAATGCGCAAACGCTTGCAAAGCAAGAAGCGTAAGCTCGTACACCTCGAAAACGTGAACAACGCTTCCCAACCCTAGCCCGCGCCTTGCAGAGTGAGATTTTTATCAATACTCACGTCTCAATACAATGGGAAGAACGAGCTACATGGTAGTAGTTGACGATCGTGGGAGGATACATTTACCGGTTGACGTGAGGAAAAGACTCGGGCTGAAGCGAGGATCTAAGCTAATCCTGAGGATATTAGCGGATGGAAGCCTCGAAGCGGTCCCGCTGGAGAAAGTTGCCGATGCTTTCAGGAGGAAGCTCGCAGGCTGGAAGGAGGAAGAGCATGAGGCGACAGCCACCCTACTCAAGACGGTGAAGGGAAGTGGAGGTTGTTGACACGGCGTACCCAGTCGCCTTCCTCAACCCCGCACGCGGAGCTCCTTAGCAACCTGGGAACAAGCATACGAGTTTCTCAAACCGCTCTAATCGAGCCAGACCTTGCGCGCGCTAACAGAGAGAAAATAAGGAGAAGAGTCAAAGGAATCCTGAGCATAGGCTTGGTTACTTTAGAATAACCGCTTCAAGGATCACGCTGCTGTTGAGTTAAAAAAGGTATTATTTTGGTAAATTTTTTAATTAGTTTGAGATTGCTGAGACAAAGGAGGGGGCGCCCCGCTCATTTGCCGGGGCATTAACGTAAAAGCTATAGCTAGCACTACTTGTGCTACGAGTACAATGAGAAAGCCTGTAGCATTAAAGAGCAACATTGCACCGATAAGGTAAAGCAATGCTGCAATGCTTAACCTTCTGACCCCGAAACCAGAATCTATCGATTTAAGGCTTTTTCTCATGAATATTGCAGAGAGCAGAGTTAGGACCCATGTAGATAATAAAAAGAGCACCATGTAAAGTGAGGTACGGGCTACGGGACAACTCATGCAGGTGGTTCGAATATATGTACTCAGGCTAGGGAAAAGCAAGCCTGCTTCTACAGACACTCCAAGAATACCAAAGATAATAGCGATGCACATATATTTGAATATTGATTTATTTCCCAAGATTTGGGAGAAAAGTCTCGCAGAGAAAAGTATAAAAATAAAGCCCACCGTGCCAAAAATGATTCCGAAATAAGGGACTATGGACAGGGTTAGTAATATAGATCCAATTGCACCGCCAATCTTTGCCCTGACTAGAAGGGTTCTCAAAGCCTCAACTGAAAGCTTGCTAACACTTTCTGAATTCGAATTCGCAGAGCCTTTACTACCTATGTAAAGAATCATAACTCTAACCCCCTCCTCCAGGTCTGGCTTCAAGTGCCTTTCTAAGCTTCTCCGGTACCTCGTTATCCCAACTATTATTGGTATTATTCCATTTAACTCCCATCATCTGAAGAATGGAAGTTCCGCAGTCGCAACTGCTTGAGCCAGTACCGCCACAGAACACACGATCCCCTTTAGGACAGAACTTACCCTCAATGCTCTCGCCTAAGAAACGATCTTGGTATGCTAGCTCCTTTCCACCTAAGGCTTTTTGAGTCCCATCGAGGTTATTAAGAACAAGCTTGTTCGGTTCACCCACGTTATATACATGGAATAGTCGCGCTCCTCCTCCAGCACAGTCTTCATCTACCACACCCTTCATCCATAAAAGTACATCTGAAATCCCATCACACTCACCACTTTTTACTTTAGCTCTAAGCATTTCCTCTACCTCTGACTTGTATTTTTCTCCTAGCTCACCTAAATTGGGGTTTCCTTCATCATTTTCGTAAAGTATAGCAGTGAAGCCTATTACATACGAAGAATCTATTTCGCCATCAAATACTACATACGGGGGATACACACCTGCAGCACGCCCGGCATACACCGGACTGATAAAAAATTCTCCTACTCTCCAAACATCAACTTCTCCGTTATGAATTGAGAAGCCTGTGATTATGAGATAGATTTGATCGTAATCATGCCAGTCACAGGTGAGATCGTTAGCCCAGAGAGGCCCTACATAAATCCTAACATGGGGCTTATCCCTGCTATAGCCGTGCTCTTCTAAGGCATCCACCAACACATTAGTAGCCAAAAAATAATGGTAGTGACAATCATCACAGACACATGGAGACCCTGTATCACCCTTAAACTCTAATACTTCTTGAATGATATTAACATTGCTTGATTCCCTTAATAAATTTGGAATGGCATAGAATGTCATATTCATACCAAGATATTCGTCATCGAAGGGAGCTGTTAATGCTTTATAAAGGAAATCTATTAGCTCAGTTAAAATACTGTTACCAAGGGCATAAAGAGCGCAACCAAAGAGGTCGAGTGTCGCGAGTACGCATTTTACATAGTCAACGAGCCCCTGATCTATATCAACTAGAACCTCAGATTCGCATGCTTCGCATGAGGGATATAAGGCGTGTTTGTCTTCAGATGCATAGAGGTAAAGTTTATTATCCTTGAATTGGAGTTGGGAACATGTTTTATGCTGACCTTTTACATTACTTAGAATGTCACAAAATGGTTCCATGTTGCAAGATACCCCAACGCCGCTCCAAAGGTCTCTGTGCTTATTACACGATCCATGTGCCTCGATGTACACGTATTCGAGAAAAAGAGTTTGTTTATCCACTATTCTCCAAGCCATTACGAAAGGCTCCGTATCACCTGGATGTGCTTCCTGTGTTACACAGAGATCTCCTAAGCAGTAGGTCTTGCCGTAATCTCTTGTCCATGCTGCAACGAAGTAGAAAAGTATGTGTGTTGGATTTTCTCGACTCGGGTAAGGTGTAATCCTTACAAAATTAACCGCATGGTCAGGCATTCGCGTGCTTAATAAATCCTCCTTTTCGTCTAATTCTATGTAAGGGTTCACAGCTTCCGCTACTGCGCTCTCCCAGCAGTCATTGAGCCCATCCTCGTCCTCATCTGGCAAACCAAATATGGGAAAGTTTGTTGAACGTATTAACCTTCCTCCATTCTCAAAATCAAAAGTTATAATCCCTGGACACCCGAACTCAAGTGTCTTACGATTAACGCCCGAGCGCGGAGGGAGGATTCCGACATTGCCTCCTTGATCGCATGCCCATGCTTCGAAAGTTATCCTGTAGACGTCCTTCCAGGGGATCTTCCACCTTACAACGACCCTATGTATCCAAGGGTATTGTTCAGGGTGTAGAGAGTTCTCTGCGAACGTGCTAGGGAGAAACTGATATACTCGAGGCGCTCCTCTCGAACCATTTATGTATGTAATTTCGGTTAAACTTAAGGTAATATGCTCGATCTCAACACTATCTATTGCAGTAACTATGACTTCAACATCATCACCCACCCTCGGGTGCTCACTGCTGAATTGTATGGTTACAGAGGGGGTTGTCGTGTCAAGGGGGTTGAAGGTGAAATCGAAGCCCTCTTGGCTTTTACCATCCATACTTACGCAAAATCCCTTACTCGCGCTCCACGTTCCACGCCAAGGGCACTCGCACTCAGGCGTGTACTGGCCGCCTGGGCAGGGGGAATAAACAGGCTCGAGCAAATACGTGCCGTTGCAGGGAACTATGATGCTGTACTCATATGTTTGAAACTCGCCTGCACGGCTTACATCAACGTACTCTATCCAACTGTAGGTCCACCCAGCACCGGGGCGTTCGGGTGTTGGGGAAACCCTTTTGCACTGGCAATTGCACGAAAACTCCTGCTCCATTGAGAGGGGGTTGATCCTGTAAGCGCAAATTAGCTCGGCCTCGCAGATCTTGATTTTAAGCGTGTCCGGGTTGTAGGGGAAATTGTATATTTTTCCTGTGATCCTGCACAACCGGGGCATGCGTATGGTGGGCGGAAGGTATATGCGTACTGTGACGTTAATGTCTTCCTCGCAAACTCCTCTGTTCCCAGCGGGATCGAAAGCTTCGGCTGTGACATTTAAAATCCCAGCTTGGAAAGGACCCCCCTCGTAGCTACAGTGGTATTTTCCATCAGCGAGGCTTCGAAGAGGCGAGATACACTCTTTAACCCTGCTCCCGTTCAAGTAGATCGCGATTCTCGTTACCTCCGTATCATCTGTTGCCATTGCGGAGAACGTTACTTTGTCAAACCAAGTTACATTAACAGGCGTATGAGTGACAGCCACTGTAGGCGGTATCATATCGAGAACCCTTTCCAAACAATTGTTTCTCTCATCCAACTCCTTAACCTGGTTGTAGTTGTCGGCGCAGACTTTCACCTTTATACTGGCCTTCCCGAGCACCTTGTAATCTTTGAACCAAGACTCGAACGTTTTCGCCGGTGATAAGTCGACGTCAACTAGGTCGTGCGCAACCTCCTTACCATCAACGTAAAGCGTTGTTGAATGCCCTCCTTTAGCGACTTCGCTGCCCGCATTCTTCAGCACGTACCCGATTAGGCTCTTGTCCGCGTCGAACTTGATTTCAACAACCACTAGGTCTGGAAGATTTTCCTTCACCCACTTTTCCTCCAGGCAGTTGTTCCCCTCGTTAGACTCCTCAACGTACTGGTCGCAATCCGCGCAGACCTTAACGATGTGCTCGCCGGGTGTCGGCTGCCAAGCGTAGTCGAACACTCCTTCAGCCTCCTGCGAAGGTTGTAGCACTGTAGTAAGGCAGTGCTTCGCCACTTGTTTTCCATCCACGTAAAGGCAGTTGCAGAAGCTCTTAGTGGCGGTAGCGGCGTTTCCTACGTTCTTCACCTTGTAATGGATCGTGCCCCCGCTCTCCCAAACGTCGGTTACCACAAGGTCGGGCAAGGGTTTAGCCTCTATTCTCGCTTCAGCCCAAACGGCCCAATCCCTATCTGAAGTTTTGCCCGCGTAAACGTATAGGACGAAACTGCCCTTCTTACCGGCTAAGAAGCTCAAATCGCTCGTTACCGCGTCTAGCTTACTGTCAAAATCGGCCACTTTGCTTACGATAGTGTGCCTTAAGGGAGCTACATTCAAACCTCTGTACTCGTCGAAGTAGACGTCAAACTTCACTCCATCTGTACCTGTAGCGCCGGCGAGGAAACCGACCCTAACGGTCAGCTGAGAGTTCGCAGGAACCGTTTGCTGAGGGTAAACACCCATTATCCATCCACCGCTAACCCACTGGGGATGGGTTTCCAGAACCTTACTCCACGTTGAACCGTCTTCCAGACGGGCGTTAAGCACGTACCTTGCAAACCCCCTGCTGTCGGAGGGATCTCCCGGGAAAGGTAAAGCTCCAGCTCCACTGCTCCATTGCGCATCAGGCGCGTGTTCTATGAAATCGTAAAGCGCTGGCGCAGCAGCTACGCTAATAACTGAATTGTTTACTAATGCAATATTCACTAGAGCAATCAATAGAAAAGTATGCACGCGCGCTGTTGAAACCCAGAGGAGAAAGATTGCTTTCCCATCAACAATATTCTCCATCTCGGGAAGGAAGAATTTGTTCTTTATAAGCTTTTTGGTGAGCTTTATTTATTAAAAATGAAAAACTAAGAATTTAATTAGTTTAACAATTATTCAGATATTATAAACAGCGCTTCAACTTTGGCGTTTCAAGTATAGAGTTCATTTATAAAGCGATGCAACACTTAAATACTAATGAGAACTAGATTAGACTTTAAAGATTTAAAGTGGAAAACTCTGAAGTTAACTCAGCGTAAACACTTCACTGTTCCTCGCTATAGTCGCGCGAAACGATAGAGCTCCCTAGCCGCTCTAACGCAGCTGATCTAACAGTTCTCAAGCGCAAGCCTTTTGCAGTACGTTTTAGATTATGGAGTCTAGCTCGCTACTGGGCGAGCGATTCTCTTTCCCACTCTTCTAGAGTCTTCCACTCGCTGATGTGAGTGATACCGGCTCTCTTGGCGATGCGGAGGAACTTCTCCCAAAGTTCCTTCTTAGCCTCTCCAGAGACCCTGTTGGTGGCCAGCTTGAGCGCGCGCTAATTGTAAAACTTGTTCATGCAATGACTTGACCCACGAGAGATGAAGGCCTATTAAAATTAAGAAATCTTAAGCAGCGCGTAGTGTTTTCATAGCTTCAATAAAGCTGTGAAAGCGCGACCTGTCGAATGAACCTTCGACTGTGCCGTCGGGCTCCATAGTCAGCAGCCCTTCATACCCCCAGTTGTTCCTTATTCTTTTCAAAACCTCATAGAAATCGAAGCCCGGATGATCCAAAACCCATTTGCCTTGCCGAAGCTTTCCCCGCAAATGGACATTTACTATTTTGTTAACAATCATCTCGAAAGAGTCCAGCTCGTTGTAGAGAAGAGCCCACCGCAGATCTAGCGTTACATAATCGAAAAGTTTCACTAAAGCGAAGGGCGTGTAACCCTCCAGATGAGTCGGAATATTTTCTACAGACGCCTTTACGCTGGGAAATTGGCGCACAACTTCA